>JAAUYM010019921.1_pt1 | contig 11805 bp, 16 predicted proteins | sample 7278001 | NCBI WGS metagenome assembly JAAUYM01 (sample SAMN14350224, study PRJNA611818) | marine sediment metagenome | isolation source: surface marine sediment (1.8m) | place: French Polynesia: Moorea | collected 2018-08
AAAAGGCAGCATCAGTTGTTCGGATCCCTGATCCCGCTAGCCTGATGATGACAGAGCGTTTTAATGAGAGGGAGCGGCAAAAGAAAGAAAGAAAATTTGGGCAGTGGCAGGACCCGAAAAATAATAGTTGAAAAGGGGGGAGAAGGAGGAGAAGCCAATTCGCGCTGTCATCTCACCTCACAGAATTGCGCAATCTCCCGAAATGGGTCAGGAAAAGTAACGGGAACGGTGTGAGACAAAATGCTGAATTGCTTATCCTAATAATTTGTAAAGGGCACCTTTATTTCCCATATTTTGGGTGGTTTTAATGTGGGGTAATAAAATAAAATTAAATAACAGCTGAGACAATATTTGACTGTTTACTCTAAGATGACTTGTAAAAACGCACCTCTATTTCCCATATTTTTAGAATGTTGTAGATGCCACGCCAATAATTCGTAGATATCTACGTACTCTATAGTACATATAGCATCTACCTATGTATCTATCTATCCATCTAATATGCACTGTCTAACTACGTGGTATGTTTGTTAGGTACGACCATGGCCACTACGAGCCCCACCACTACGGCTACCACAGCCACGGCTACCACCACGGACACGGTCACGGTCACGGACACGACTACCACCACGACTACCACCACCACGGCTACGGGTACCACCACGAGCCCCGCTACCACCACAGCCACGGCTACGGCCACGCCTACAAGCACGGCTACCACTCGGACGTCTACGACGCCTTCGGCCACGGCGGCGTGGCCCACGGCGCCGGGCCCGGCTACGAGCACCTGGACCCCCACCACCACGGCTACGTGCCCGTCCACCAGGCGCCCCACTTCCGGGACGTCGGCCACGGGTTCGCCCACGGGCACGACGCCGTCGGCCCATTCCACCACCACACCGGGCCGTTCGGGCCATTCGGATTCTACGCAAACTTCTACCACGATCTCTGATCGCAGAGAGTTGTGAATGACTCTTGTCATTTCGCATTCCACCCTCCGCATCGTTTTCAAGAAATCAGGGAGAAGCAACAAGAAGGAGGCAAAGGTGCCAAGATGTGATTGATCTTGTTTCATACTCCATTTCCTCCACCATGTACATCCATCAAGAAATGAGAGTGAGAAAGAAGGCAACAAGAACAAACCACCCATTCACAGACCGCGACGCTCCAAGTAGACTGTGAACACGAAAAGAGAGTGAAGAGAACAAGCCTGCCCGTACGTAAATACAGCAACCGATCTAGTTCCAATAGAAACAAAAATATGTGAAATCGGGCATTCGTGCATTCAGTTATATTTTAAGACGTATCACCTTAATCCGATTGGCCTTCCTCCTCGCTTGCAATACGTACTGAAATGCTTTTTTTTGCAGCCAATATTTAAAATAAAACCATATACTAATAATAATATATTATTACAATAAAATGTTAAAGTGTAATAATAACCAGTATGACTCAAAGAGAAGAACAACGACGTGCAATATGCGAAGCTGTCTCATTCACAAATAATAAGCGCGTGAACTTCCTCGAAATTTTTTAATGACTGCCACGCTTTAGCAAATAAAGATATCTATGTACACAAGAAAGATTTGCCACTTTGCGATATTTTTTGTCTTAACTTGCGGTTCCTTCCTTTTTAGGGCTCTTTTGTTTTCAGCGCAGGTTTTATTATTTTTATTTCTGCGTAAGAAAAGATGAGAGAGTTTACAGCAGGCAAAAGACACCACTCAACACTCGAAATAACATGCACAGATGCACACATACACAGCAGGATTTTGTGGAGATACCGGTAGTTGTACTGTTTTGTGCTCTTATTATAGTAGGATATTAGCTACAGCTGAGAGAACCTGGGGTCAAAACGGTAACAAATTTACCGTGACGGCTGTCCGGTCGGGTACTAATGTGATTCTCTCTCTTTTCGGCTAACATTTGGATAAATTCCTTCACTTCGAATCAGACACACACTTTCTAGGTAAACCATACACGTAGAGGCACTGTTCAAATTCACCAGACGTTTTCGACCTCCTTGGACCCTCCCTCCTCCTCCTCCTCCCCCTTCTCCTTGCTGCCGCTCTTCTTCCTCTTCTCGGTGTAGAACTGCGCGAACCAAGCCCTGTGTCTCCTGACCGCTGTGTCCTCCCTCAACAGCTGGGGACGATCCAGGTAGGTCTTGTGGTTCCACACACTGATGTCTCTTTCCACCTGGGCAAGAGGGTTGCGCAAAGTACAATTTGCACAGTCCAACATAGTGAAGACCATCCACCCACCCACCATGATGGACTCCCCGTGCAGCACTAGCTTGGCCATGGGCGCCGGGAACCCTGGCTCCGTGTAGAATAGGTGCGCCACCCTCTGCAGCATCGGCTCCGTCGGCGTCACCGACTGCAGCATGACCCCGCGGCCGAGGCCACCGACGGTCAGGTGGAGGTGGACCAGGCCGGGACCGATCTGGACGGCGTCAACCTGCCCGACGGAACTTTGGGTCATTTTCCAGGACACATTATATGTTCATTCCTATGTTCTGTGGCATAGTTTACTAAAAACAAGTTTGTTTTTTGCTTACAGTCAGCATATGTCAAAGATTCTGCTTGTGACGTTTGCAGACGTTTTAATTGTCAGTTGTCTTAAGACACACGCAATGGAATATCCTACAATGTCATTAGACTAAACCATACGTTAACGTCATGTTTTCAATGTTAAGCAATCTGTCTTCACACGATATTTTTATCATGGCTGTGTGTGTGTGTGTGTGCATATGCCACCTTGGACTTGAGCGTGTCGAACTTCCACGGTCCGAGCCTGAACGTGAGGCTGTGTGTGAGGCTGACGTCGGCCATGTGGCCGCGCCCGTCCCCCTCGTCGCCGGCGCGCCAGCCCACGGCCCACTCGTGCCAGCTCAGCAGGTCGCTCGTCTCCCCCACCCAGCGACCGGGCTCGCCGCCAACCTGGGCAGACGGGGCAAATTTGGGAAACTTGATCAACGGACGAATTAAATTAACAATTGTACTTATAGGGTACTGTATACAGCATAGAGGAAAATGCACGTCGTAAGTGCAAATTTTTTCAGACCATGATGGAGGTCCTGTGCACGGCCGGGAGGTGGTTGACGTCCGCCCCGTTCTCCGGGATGTCCTGGATGTGGCAGGCCACCTCGAACTCATTCCTCCCCTGGTAGACCCACCTCCTCCTCTCCTTCCCTGCCGCCATCAGCTCGGGCACCACCACCGGCTCCCACGGCGGCTCCTCCCCGAGCTGGTGGTGCCACAGATACACCAGCCCGTTGGCCTCCAGGGACCGGTGCGTCCGGAGCCGGGCGCGTCCCGGCGGCTCCTCCGCCGTCCGGGAGTCCGCCAGGTAGGGCACCCCGGCGCACCGCCCGTCCTCCCCGCTGAACTTCCACCGGTGGAAGGGGCACTGGACGCAGTCGCCGACCACGCGTCCGCCCGCCGTCAAGTCGGCCCCGAGGTGCGGGCAGTGCGTGTCCGTGACGAACGCCTGACGGGTTCCAGTACCAAGTGCTTGCATCGAAGACTGTCATGATCTATTGTTGTCCGCATCCAGAGTCACCTTTCCGGACTCCTTGCCCCTGAACACTGCCAGCTGGAGACCCAGGGCCGACACAAACTTGATGTCTCCGCGCTTCAACTGGGGGGGGGGGGGACAACGTAATCATATCGACGCATCATTGTAGTCATTGTGACAGACAATGGCATCATCACGGTTACCATCACTGTTATCATCATCATTAAGTTAACATCGTTACCATCAATGTGGCCATCAACTATTCTTATGATCTTGCTTGATTGTCGTTGTCATCAATCACCATGGTCATTACAATCATCAACATATACGAGTTATCATCGTCATCATGCCGCCCACTATCACCAACAATGAAAACATCACCGTAGCCATCGTCATCGAAGCCATCAAGAACCTCTCTGGTCTCGGCCACTACGAACCACCCGTTCGGGAACGGCGGCGGGGTCCTCCCCGCCCTCCGCCACCTCCTCCTGCGGTTCGCCCACAGCTTCCTCCTCCTCCCGCCTCCACCGGGGCCTCCTAGGTGCGCGTAGCCGACCTTCACGCGTTTTGACATAAGATTTTTTTTATGTTTATTTCTTTCTAATGTACCTCCGCTGTATATGTAGAAACTCTGCTTTACTAGTATACTACCTACTAGTTAGGTATATAGAGGTGCTGCCATAACGTCTTGGGCAAAAAAAAATCGTCATCACCTCCTCCAGCGTCCTGATCCTGTTCATGGGCAGGAAGAAGAGGTAGACGAGGGCGTACGCCAGCAGCAGCGAGACGAGCGCCGAAGGCAGCCAGAAGTCCACGCACAGACTCCACAAGTCCAAGAGAAGGCAGTGGACTCCCATGTAATAGTGCGTTGCAGGTCCTGAAAGAAAAAAAATTACTGTGTAATGTTTTGTATCAATGTGAAAAATGACATCAATCACTACCTATGTTGTATGTATGTATCTGAAATTAAGGACGGCTTTTAATAGTTCAACATGACAATGTTCTTCTACAATTTTTCTTTAGCCTGCCCTTCAGGTCCTGGCTATAAAAAAAAAGACACAGCTTTTCGAGTTTCAACACTAAAATATTGTTTGTGGACTTGCATTTATTTGTTTCGCTCCATTCTTCATGGTATTATTCTTGATTTTTTTTTCAGTACCCCGATTACTTCACTTCTGCCTGCGAATGTGTCAACCCCTCCCACCTGTGATGTCTACGCCCGATAAAGCTCCCTCTCGCTCTCCCAAGGTTTTCCAGGGAACAGGAACAGCCCAGGGGAGGGGAGAGGGGGTAAAAAAATTCTTCTGGCGTGATTAAGAATATAAAAAGGCGTTCACCCTTTCCCAGAAACATTTTGGAGTGACCTGAATAGGACTTTTTTATATAAAAAAAACTCTCTTGAAAATACCAGGTCACGAGAGACCCTTTTTTTCTGTCCATGGAAGCCAATTTGGCTTTTTAAAAACTTTTTTTCAAGTTTTTTGGCCAATTGTTTCTTGGCAAAAATGGAATAAAAAATACTACCGATAAAAAACCTCAAAACATCAGGGCTTTTGTTTTTTACTCTACCTTATTATTTGGTAATTTTGTGAATTCATTGTTTTACCTTTTTTGTGTGTCTTTGAGGACCTGGCAACCCTGTTTCTGCCCAAGGCCGCTCAGTTCCCTTTGTGTAAAATAAAATCCGTAAACTTTGTACCTTCAGCTGAAGCAATCAGTTTTACTTTCCGTGAATGTCTGTAGCTAATTTTTGCGGACCATTTGCCTGTTCATTAGGCCAAATAGACGCAGAAAGTTGGAAGGCATACAGCGTAAAAAAATATGGAGAATTTAACGCTTTAATTTTGCAAGAAAAAAGTACTCATTGTGATGAAGCTGTCTAATTTCTAGGAGATGGGGGAGGGGCAATATCTGATTAGTGTCTAAGTGAGGTAGAGAGGCCTATGAGTCTCCACCATCCTGTACATTTCTTATGCGAGTGTGTCCAGAGGAGCTCCCAAAGGAGGGTCCCTTTGGGAGCTTTCCCTCCTCCTTCCAGAAGAGATCTGGAACCAAGATAAACCCTCCCCAGGCAGCCCTTCCCCAGCAGGAGCCGGGGCAATCAGGCCAAGAGAGCTGGGGAGACGGGGGAAAGAGAAAAGAGGGCAGTGACACAACCTTGGCCATAATTTCACTCATGCTGGGTGTCCCAAGCAGACGCGCGGCATGCCTAATATAAATCAGCTTCTACTAGTACTGTACTATTGAAATATTCTAGCACTTTATCTATCGGAGGTGTATCACGAGTGAACAAATCCTTTTTTTGTCACCTATGTAGTACCCACCTACCGGATGGAAGAAGGGCCCCAATTCCTCTCGACAATGTTGCTTTTAGAACACTGAAATATCTACTAGATGTGGGAAAACTAGCGGTAGGCTTCTTTTGTCCATGTACCGACATGTGATCATGCTGGGTACGTCGATCGGTTCGGAGGCCTTTTGAAATTGTAGGATCAAACGGGAGACACCTCTGCTAGTCCTGTTGTACCAAGAGCTTGACAAAAGCGCGTGACATGGGAATCCAATACGCAAATGATTAATTTTGAAAATGCCCACATTCACATGTGGAACACTCTGTTTCGCCGCTAGCCTCGCGTTAGCTAGCTTGCGCTAGCCTGGCGCGGCTAGCCTAAACTAGCCGGCCAGCTTAGCCTAGCTAGTGATGGCGATATCTTTAAAAAAAGGTTGGCGGTTTTGAACGCTCAACTATTTAAAATATGTTTATTTTCAAGCATTTACTATATCTGGGAAGTGGCTTGCTTTTTCTGTGCGCCATATCAATCTTCCTTCTTCTTTTCTTCTTCTTCCATACATAACGTCGGTTTCTGGCGGGCATGGGAGGGAGAGAGCCCTCCACCACTTGCTTATCAAGATCGACCCTGCCTCTCATGCCAAATTCCTCTTGGTCTTGCTGGTTCTCGGTCTTGGCCGGCCTTCATTATCCTGCGTGGAGAAAAAGAGCCTTCATTGTTCCAAGCGAGTGACTAGGAGGTGGTCCGCTTGTACCAATGTACTACTGTACCAGGAGACTCCTCGCCCCACCATTTGCCACATAGACATAGTATACCGTTCAGTCATGGTGGACTTGCCGGTCACGGCGGCGGCGACTGTGGCGGCGGCGGCGACTGCGGCGACTGCGGCGACTGCGGCGACTGCGGCTGCGGCTGCGGCGGTGCCATGAGGCACCAGCGAGCACGACAACAGCAGCAACAGCAGCAACAGCCACGTCAGAAGCAGCACCAGCTTCACGACCAGGAAAGAGTTTTTAGAAATAATTTGTTCGTTGTCCAGTAAATCGTGATATTAAAATGTGATTCAGCCGGTCTGACCTGTCAAAAAAAACAAAAACAAAAAAGAGAGAGAGAGAGAGCAAGCGTCTAAAATTTTGACTTTTTAACCCGCATAATCCCCACTTTAGTACCCCACGAAAAATTAAAATCTTACACCCACCCACCCCGAGGGTTGACCTTGTTGCCATGTGTGGCCATTCCCCTACATGTTTTTTTTGTCCCGAATTTGCAGGTGGGCTTCTACCTCCTTCCCCCTGAGCCCAAGTTTGGTGGAGGCGGAGGAGGAGGCAGCAAGAAGGGAGGCAAGAAGGGGAGCAGGAAGCACCAGTTGGACGCCATCGCGGAGGTCAGCGAGGAGTCCAAGACCTCCACGCCGGGATCGTCCTCGGACCCGGGATTCGACTCGCTATCACCAAAGTTAATTAGGTGATTAAGGAGCCCCCATTTTTCAAATTATTCGAGTTTCCCGTTTAGCTGAGTACGGGATATGTCAGAACTTGTGTTCTTGCAAATTTCCAAGTAACCGAGATTCCCTGTTATCCGAGTTCGACTGTACTCGTATGTCAAGAAGCACAGGATGGGTAAACCTTGATGTTGTTTTCCTTCTCCCTCCAGGAAGAGCACCGCCCTCCCCGGCCTGGTGATGTTCGAGCGTCCGACGCGACACCCGTCGCTCGACGACATCCGCGGGTACGGGCGACGGTTCAGGCAGTACCACCGGCCCCAGAACCGGATACAGCAGCCGGTGGACCGGGCGCTGGTCTACGGCGGCGTCGGCGCCGGGGCCGGCCCGACCGGGTCCGGGGACAGCGCCGACGCGCTGAAGCTGCCCCCGCTGATGGGCGGCGGGGGCGGCGGCGGAGGGGGCGGAGGAGGCGGCGGCGGCGGCGACGCCCTGCCGACGGCCGGTCTCAGCAGGCAGCGGCGCGAGGCGGCGCTGGACTTCACCAAGTGCCTCCACCCGCAGTCCAGGATATGCGAAAACCTCAGGTCTGTTTGTTGCTTGAGCTGGTATACATACCGGTTCATACGCATGTACCATGTGCGGTACAGTAGGTACAATAGTAGATAGTAGTGGACTCATCCTAAAATCTGCAGCTTGCTCGTCCTTGCCCTTTCCCCGCCAGGTACAACCTGCACCAGCTCCGCATCCGCTCCCAGACTGAGCTCTTCCAGAGCGTGCTGGACGCCATCGTCTTCGGGCCGGCGGAGGTGGAGACGCTGGACGCGGAGGAGGTCCTCGGGGTCAGGAGCGTCGACTACCTCAGGGCCAAGTTCAGGCGCAACGCGCAGCCCAGCAGCGGGGACACCGTCGTCGCCAAGCAGCAGCAGCAGCAGCAGCAGCTACAGCATCAAACTGCCAACACCCTGGCGCCTCCTCCGCCACAGGTGGTGCAGCCTCCGCCTCCGCCGCCGCCGCCGCCTCCGCCGCCTCCGCCACCGCCCAAGCAGGCCTTCCAGCGGACGCGGCCTGGAAGGCCCAGGCAGTACTTGCCCCACAACCAGAGATACTACCAAGGACCCACAAAGCTGAGTAAGTAGTGCAGTATACCCTACTACTGTATGTACGTGAACAGCATGTCCATTCAAAAACTAAATATCTACGTACAGGCTTGACGTACTACATAATAAAGTATTACGATTTGGCAACAAGATGAACTTTCTAAAGTTAAAAAAAAAATAAAAAAAACAGTCATTTAAAATATACTGTATTTTACGTTATATTGTAACGAATGTGTAAACAACACATTCAAATAAATTCCGTATGTGTTGCTTAGGGAAGAAAAAAACACTTCAATAATTTTTATGGACATGCATCCATGAACAAGTATGGTTTAATCTCAGATTCCGACGGCCGTGAGGACTCCAACGACGGGGACGACGACGACGACGCCAACCTTGCCGCGGCCGCGGCCGCCGCCGCCTCCAGAGACGACTACGACTACTACCGCTACGGCGGCTTCACCAAGGACCGCTCCACCTACCAGTTCGACGGTCGCACGCTGCCGCTGAGGAGGTACTCCATCCTCATGTCCCGCCCGGGTCTGCGGCGCCAGTTTAACCGGTTTGCCCGGTACGGGGAGCCCCACGCCTCCGGGGACTTCATCACCTTCGAGCAGACCCAGAAGTGGTTCAAGCAGGCCGGGATCATCGACCACTGGAACGTCACCACTGCCGACGCGCACGCTTTCTTCAAGAAGATCAGCAAGTGAGAACTTCATTCTTTTAAACTCACGTTTTCCCTCAAAGCAAAAAAAAAAGAGTTACTCACCATCTTTTCCCAATTAAACTAGTTGAATTTTTTGTCAACACCATGTTTCCCCAATTAAATTAATTTTTTCTCAACACCATGTTTCCCCAATTAAATTAATTTTTTCTCAACACCATGTTTCCCCAATTAAATTAGCTGACTTTTTCCGCTTAACTACTTAAACTTAAGTACTCCAATTATTTCCGCAACTTGTCATCTTTTTGTCGTCTCACCGTACTTTCCCTTAAATATGTTTTATTTCTGTACTCACTGTGTTTTTTCTCAAACCGCTTTAAAATTTTCCTACGACCACGCAGGGGCTCCAAGTGGCTGGACTTCGACCACTGGCGTATCTTCCTCGAGGAGCTGTCCTGGCGCAAGCGGATCAACATCGCGTACCTCATCGACAAGCTGGAGTCCACGGGCGCCTCCAAGCCGGGACTGCTGCTCACGCCGGCAGCGGTAGTCAAGCAGTGATCAACGGACTAGATGTGCTTCTGCATGTTCATGTGTGTGTGTCTTTTGCAGTCGAACTCGCTTGATCGGGAGTAAAATTCCCCCGACCTGTTTCCGATTATCCGAGTTCCACTGTATTGTGTTTGAAGAAAGCATGAAGCACGGGAGAAATTTAATTGTCTGGGCGTACCTTGTAAAATGCTTCGCGCACTCTCGTCTGTACAAAGATGTACCATAGCAGCACTAAACAACAAGTTGTATGTAAGTAACACCGTCGATTGCACAGCGGGCACGGCTTCAAATGGAGAAATAAACAACGTTCAGTTTCGAAAAAAAAACCCTTTTCTTTTATTAATGCGGTGATTTTGACACAAATTTGAAAGTTTCGTAGCAAATTTTTTTCTGTGTACTATACTGTACGTATGTTCCGGTACATGTTATTGATTTGTCGTACTTAACATATAACTTTCCCCAATTTTCTTCCAGTACTACGCCGAGAACAAGGCCTACAACCGCCAGAGAGTCTGATCGGCGTTGACTTCTTTTTCTTGCCATGATAAATTCAAATGATCAATGTATTGCTGTACAGTAAAGGTCAGTGCGTACTTGTGTGTACTTGTGTGTGACAGAGAGAAAAATAAAGAAAAATAAATTGGTTTGCCATATTTAATTGACAGACAGTATCATAGTACAGTACGTAGTACAGTAGCACTCCGATGAGAAGGGAGCTAAAGTACGTAGTACTAGCACAAACTTGTTGATTACTGCACCTTTTTGCGGTAGCATTTGAGTTTTTACATTGCTCCACCGCCAAGGTCAATTTGTCTTTTATTTGAAACTATTTTTTTACCGTATTTTGTCCTTTGATTTCCCCCCCTCCTTCTTCCTCTTTTGTGCTACCTTTTCCTCCCTTTCACCGCCTCCCTCCTCCTCCGGCATCAGGGCTACTAGGATTAAACAAAATCGAAACAGCCCACCCATCCAATCCAAAACTTTGTCCAGCACCCGGTCAACCAGTAAATAGTTCTGACATAGCTATCCAAAAACCTGCAAATGTGTCAGCTTTTTTTCGACCTTTTGCATTAATTTTTTTTTTGCCCAGTGTGCCTTAAAACACTCCGCCTGGCAACCCTGCGCCGCACGTATGTACCAGAAGAAAAAAGAAAAGGAATGTATGGGATGTCCGTGCTTCCTCCTCCTCTTCCCTCCGTCCCTCCTTCGAAGTTGGATGTCGCATAGCTTTGCCCCGTTTCCCCCCCTCCTTCGGGCAATGGCTTCGGGTGGGTCGAACCAGGAGGAGGAGGAGGAAATTAAAGGAAGTTTCGTAACGGGAGGAGAAGGAGGAAAGTGAGTGAAAGAAAACAAGAACCAGAAAAAGTCCATTAAGGAATATTTAAAAAATGTTTTAAAAAAACCTTGATACAGTTACAAATTCATAGCTGCTGACCACTTTAATATATTGGAGTTTCACTATGGTACAGCTATGCACAAGGTATTCGCTTACAGCTAGAGAGGAGGATGGATGACAAGAACAAATGCCATTCTTGCACCTCCGTGCTCAGTCTGGGAGATAGCGGGAAGACTTGTAAAAGAAAATGATTGTCCCTGCTGTTCTTGCACCAGGAGAAGGAAGGAGTGCTCGCGTTTTTTTTTCTCCGTGCCGCCGCCGCCTCCGCCGCCCCTAAAGGAGCTTAGTAAGTGGGAGATTGATTGTGCTGCGGTGACGGCGGTAGTGTCAGACAAGGACCACAATTAAAAAAAAATATGTTGTGGCCTGTGCTGCTGTCATTGCTGTTGGCTGCGGTGGAGGTCTCGGAGGCCGGGGGCAACCTCAAGTGCTGGCAGTGTGCCGTCAAGAAGGGAGCACTGGGTAGGCCAATTCTCTGAAAAAAAAGGAAAGAAGAAAAATACAAGAAAAATCTGCATCTCTGTACCTGTACTAGGTACATATTGGGGCAGTTCCACTGCACTGTACCATCCGACAGCAGATGCTCAAATTTCAAAACTAATACACAGCAGTCGCCTGTTTCACTTGCTTATTAAATCCGGTCTACTCGTACCTACTACAGTACATACATAATCTGCCTGCACCCCGACCTGCGCTCAGGTTCCCTGAACGGCGGCGGCTGCCCTCGGGATGCCGTCCTGTTCGAGCTGCCCGGCTGGGACGCCTGCATGACCTGGAGGCTGGACGACGGCAGGACCGTGCTGCAGAACTTTGTCATGAAGGCGGAGGACTGCACGGCGGGC
>JAAUYM010106979.1_pt1 | contig 11796 bp, 12 predicted proteins | sample 7278001 | NCBI WGS metagenome assembly JAAUYM01 (sample SAMN14350224, study PRJNA611818) | marine sediment metagenome | isolation source: surface marine sediment (1.8m) | place: French Polynesia: Moorea | collected 2018-08
AACTCAACAGCTGTTCGCAGTGGGTGCCCAAAAAATGACAAACTCAACAAGAATGAGAATAACAACTTAAATTGCATCCTATGAACCTGACGGCTGGCTTCACCTCAGGCAAAAATGACTGGTTGCTTGTCTGTGACCTTTTCTGCTTGCTCTGTTGGATCCTCCGGCCGCGCCCAGGATCATGTCCTCCAGCCTGGACCTCACGTCGTGGCTGCGCCTGGAGCCGAGGGTGGCGTGCTTGCGGATGGCGCGCTTGCCCTGCAAAAAAACACAAAAAAACAAGGACGGTCATTATATGTCTCTCTCTCTGTCTTGCCTGTGTGTGTCTGTTTGTACATCTGTGTGCATGTCGGTGTAGTGTGCATGAGACCTCCCGCCCCCCCAAAAAAATCTTCTTGACAAGACTGTGTGCGTAGTACAACAATGTTACAAACTTTGCTCGCACGTATGAATTTCTTTGTTAGTTTGCTCCCTTTTTTTGCGAAACGGGGAGGGGAACTGGACAGATCAATTTCTTCTTAGAGCTATGTACAGTTTTCAATAGCATCTTTTTATTACTAACTGTCGAATTAGTGCCATTAGTATCACCAAATCATTTCTCTCCTCTCCTCCCTGGGTCGGACAGCACGGCTCAAAACGAGTACCACGGGATATGTTGGAGAGGAAACGGCAAGACAGGACGGTGTTCTGTAAGGTACTATATACATACACAAAGGAGGGTAGAATGACCACCGACGACAAAGTATATTTTACCCTCCACATCCCACCCCGTCTCCATCCTCCCTCCCCATCCACCTTTCCGGGTCGTTCGCCGGTCGGTGCCAGGATGGGCTCCAGGGCCAGGTAAGACAGGTCTGCAGAGCCGGGGCGCAAGGGCGGAGGCGGAGGCTGCTCCTTCCATCCAGATGATGCCAATTTGATGCCAATAGTTTTTACCAGTTGCCATGAATTGCTCGTAAGAAAAAAAATAAACTTTCATCCCTGACAGAAGAAGATGCTGAACCCGAAATTGACATCATCCCGGTTTCCAATTTTTTTTTCCCGTTCCTCGATCGACTCGATGCTGCCCGTCCGCTGCACGAAGAAGACGGCCGTGGGTTGTGGCGCCGGGTCCGACGCCAGTCCCGCCCTGGACGGGAAGAGCCTCCTGGAGGCCGGTTTGGGAAGAGGAGGAGGAGGAGGAGGACCAGGAGGATTCAGCAGGGAGGAACTGCGTCTCCTGTGAATCGCTACCTTTCCCTAAACGTAGGGTAGGGAGCAGGAGAAGGGGCGGGGGAAGCGCATTGTTGGCAAGACTACTGTCAGTTTAATAGAAAAAAAATCTACTTGAAAATACAAAATAGGTATAGAACAATTTAATAGACATTCTCTTCTAAGAGACATTTAATATATTTAAGAGACATTTATGAGATATTTCTTCGCAACACAATTATTTTTCGTACACATCAAAACAAATGCAGATTCGTTTTTAAACGCCCCCTTCCCCTCCCCCGCGACCTATCGCTTGCCAACGTCCATTGCCATCCTGGCCAACCAGAACAATATCTCACAGAGACTTAGGATGCTCATCCCCGTGAAGAGTCCCAGGGTCCCGCCTATGAAAGGAGACCGAGTGAACTCGAGAGGCGGCGCGTTTTCCCAACTCGCCTAGAGGAGGACTTACCAAAGTTGGATATTTGGTCAGCAAAGGTCACCCTGAGCTCCTTCTTGAACTGCATCGCCGTCTGCCCGGCCAGCTGGAACCGGACAAAGGCGATGCTGCCGATGGACCTTCGGCACACCTCGTAGTTGCCCATGGCCACGTCGCTCACCATGGTCTCAAAGTTCCTCATGAGCATTGGCGGCCCGACGTACTCGGGATCACTGAAGAGCCTCTCGCTCTGCTTGCAAACGATCTCGGGTTCCAGGATCGTGGTGGAAACGGAGTAAGTGTACTGGTTTGATTCACAGTCACCCCAGCACTGGCAATTGTCCACCAAGGCAGGAGATGACATAACCTTTCGGAAAAAAGAAAAAAAAAGTTCCACGTACCTACTACTATAAGCAAGATCAACCCAAAGAATGGTCATCCAATGCACTTACTGCCTCAAAGCAATAAGCGCCCATGTAGTCGCACATCTCGGAAGTGTCGTTCAGTTGAGGATAGTTCCAAGGGACGCATTTGCACCTGTCGGTGGCCTGGGCGAGCATGCACTCGAAAACGCAGGCGCTCTGCGTGTACTCCCTGAAGACCTTGAGGCCGCCGTTCTCTCCGCGGAATTTGCAATTCCTCCTCCGGAGATCTACGCCCTCTATCGACGGCGAGGTGACGACTTGGCTGGGAGTGACGAGGAAAGTGGACAGGTAGCCCGGCATGACCTCCACGCCTTCGCTCCTCAAGTCCGCGGGTCTGAAAGGGTCGTGGAGGGTGATGCGAAACGTTGAGGCGGTCTTCTTCCTCGTGGTTAGCTGGATCGCCTCCTCGTACTTGTTCAGGACCAGGACCACGTTCAGACCGTGGAACGACCCGCTCGACTGAGGATAGTAGACGTCCGGCTCGCCTCTCTTCGGGACGGGGTGCATCTGGCTGTAAAACCGCTGGTTGAAGGTGTTGTCAGCGCTGTGCTTGTTCCAGAAGTGTCGGTTGTTGAAGGAGTAGCCGAATCCCTCGTTCGTGTAACTCCGCACAAAGAAGCGGCACGACGGCATGGAATCCTCGTCCGCCGGCTCCCGGTCGTACTGGCACATGTGGATCCTCGGGTTGTCGCTCCTCAGGGCGCTCTCGTTGGTGAGAGGCTTTAGCGTGTAGGACGGAAACACGTCCGGAGCTTCGCTGAACTCCTTCTCCAGCTCTTCCCTGCTCTGCAAGAAGTGCGGGGCCTGCATGGAGTACTTCATCAGCTTCATGATCAGTTCTCTGCGCTGTCTCAAGTCCTTGGCCATGGAGCAGCAGCCGGAGATTCCCATTATTCCGTCCAACGTGTCGTTGGTGCAAGGAGTCTCGGGGACCACCTGGTTCAGGAACTGCTGGTTGACGTTCCTGGCCTCCTGCCTGATGTAGCTCTCCCAGGCAGAGTAGTACGCCTCGGTGTCCCTCCTCAGGGAGCAGTCGAAGAAGTCTCCTAGGTAGTTGACCTGAGGCTCCTTCCCCACCTGGGAGTGGGGCAGGTCGAACAGCTTGGCGATCTCGAACATGGTCACCTCCACCGGGCTGGAGGCAAACTTGTCGGTGAGGTCGGTCAGGAATTCGGCCATCTGCATCTCCCCTGGGTAGAGATTGTTGCGCCTCCTGTTCAGGAACATGTTGTACTCCTGGTTCTTGGTCCTGGTGGTGAGCACCCTCTTGGTAAAGTAGGAGATCAGCTGTCCAATCTCCAGTCCCTGGTAGGGCACACGGTTGAAATAGAATGGAAGCAGCATGGTGGCGTAGGCCTCAACATGGACCGTCTCGTTAGGGCAGGACTGCTGCTGTAGGCAGGCATCAACAGCGCCTGCTGAAATGTTGTACCACTCGGCCTCTTCCGCCACGATTGGGGAGAGGTATCTGGATCCCCAACCTTTGCTCCTGACAAGCTGTGTTGGAGTGAACTTTGCCAGCGATGTCGCCGTGGCTTCCGCCAACTTTCTTAGGACTGCCTTGGCTCTGCTCTGCTTCTTGTCGATGAGAAGGGCCAATGTGGCGGCGGCCTCCTCAAACTCGCTGAACACCACATCCTTGGCCAGGGAAACCTCCTTGTTCCTCTTGATCCGGAGGTCCTTCAACGAATCCAGCTTCAGCCTTTCCACGACGACCTCAAAGAACCTCTCGACGACCGCCTGGGAGAGAAACTTCAAGTCTTCTCTCACCGCCTCCTTCTGGGCGGGGCAGTGGAAGGGATCGTCGTAGCACTCGTAGTCCACGATTCTAAAGTACTTCTCCACAAAGCCCCAGGGATTCAGGACCTGACCGGCGTTAATCGTCACGGCAGGAAAGGGCACCTTCTTGATGGAGACGCTGTCCACCGTGGTAATGATGGGAAACTTGTGGGTCTCGCCAAAGGAGCGAAGGATAAGGCCGGTGGCAAAGCCGAAGGCGGCCAACGTCACGCAGGACCAGAACAACACTTGCCTCAAATTCTTTCTTCCCCGAGCATCGCTGGCGAGATACCTGAGGCCGTGAATGCTGCTCTCTTGGAGGTAGGTGTTTACGATCTCCCTAAGTTGACGGGAGGTGGTTGTTTCTTCCCTATTTCGCTTTCCCATCCTGCTCTCTCCTCAACCAACCTCACACAGAGAGAGGTCCTCAGCATGGACGGTAAGAGTGCTTGCAGCCATTGATTTTAAAGACAGTTGCACAATTTTCTACTCAAACTGTTATGAAGGTTCCCATTGGCAAATGTAAGCACGAAATATTGGCTGAGTGTGCTAGAGTATCCACAGGCAATCAGGAAACTTGCTCAATTCTCAATATTCGCGACTTAACAAGATGACTTGAAACTCAAATGTCAGGCGGTGTCCTGTAACCTACTACTACAGTACAGTACATAGGTATCTAACGCAACACCAGCGCTGTCCTTGCTTCGCCTTACTAGTGTTAGCTAATCGTGAAAGTCAGATCCTACCTTGTACTGGAAGCACGAGATGCAAATTCTGAGGATCTCCAGCATGGTCTGCAGCCTCGGTGCCGACAGCTCCGCCCACCACAGCCTGAGCAGCGGCCTCTCCGCGTTCTTCAGGACCCACAGCACGCACGACAGCAGTTGGCGGGTCGTGTCCTCCTTCAAGATGATCGGGCCCTTCGCCTTCGGGTGATAAGAAATGCAATTAGCAGAGGGAAAGAGGCAAATAGTCACTCTGGAACATTTTCTGTGGAGGCCCATGTACGTACAGTGCAATATGTAGAAAGTTCCAAACCATTTCCAAAACAGTGCCCAAAGTTTATATCAACCAAAAGAATAGTTTCTTGATTTGTGACTAGATGTGACCAGCTGAATTTATTTTACATCTCAAATTACTTCCAAACAATGTGATCACTGAATTTATTTTACATCTCAAATTACTTCCAAACAATCGCGAAAGTTTAGGTATATTTCTAAAAAAAAATCAACAAAGTTGCCAAATTACATATTTTTCATTTTAAATCATCTCCCTCTGCAATATGCAGAATTAGTACTTAACTAACAAATAAAAACCACTGCCTACCTAACGCCCTGGTCACTGAACATAGTCTGTTCTTGTTTGTCTAAAAAAAAGTAGCTGCTGAAGAGAATTCCAATGCAGTTGAGTTGCGGCAAAAATAAGCTTTTTTTTATAGATTATCGAGGAAGCAATTTAACTCTTTGTCTAAATGTACAACCCCTTTACGACAACCGAAGCACACCCTGTCTCCAGGGGTGCTTACGTTACGAGTACACACTAGATATCTTACAAACAGTTCCCAGACTGAGTGTGTTTTGTTGGGTCCTTACGTTTGGCACGTTGTCAGATATGGCCGTGAGGATGAGGTTGAGGTGCTCGTTGGGATTCACCGTGCCAGCTATCCGGACCTGAAATTGGGCAGCACGAAAAAAAAAATTGAATGTACCCTAGATGTCCTTCTTTGGGACTGCCCATCTCTTGCCCGCACGCACCTCTCCCTCTGCCGACCACGAGAATAGCTTGTCCAGGTTGTCAACGGCGATGGTGACGAGGGGGAGATACAGGGAAGACACGCGGGCGCGGCAATCTCGGGTAGAATATCTGGGAGAAAAAAAATTGTGGGTATGCAGAAGTTGCAGTTTTCCAAGTTGTGCTCCTCCAGCCACTCACTCACCTCGTGTCAGCGTCGTGAGAGGTCATTAGGTTCCTCACCAAGTTGACCGCTCTGCTGTGCAGATCGGGGTTTCTGGAAGGTGGTGGTACCGGATGCATGATCTCTAATAACTATTAATTATCTATCCTCCTCACAGGCGAGTAAAGAAGAAGCAGAAGTGACTCACGATTGCTCTAGAGACTTTGACAGCGCCGACAGCGCCAGCCCGACCAAGAAGTGCCTCCGCCTGAAGTCCAAGGCCAGGTCCGCCCACGCCGGCCGGTCCGAATGTGCGCCGCCGCCGCTGACGCCGCCGCCGCTGACGCTGGAATGGCTGCCGCCGCCGGAGTGCACGCCGCCGCTCGGCAGCGCCACGAACGAGCTCTGCAGACGGAAATTAGTACCAGGCCAAAACGCCCAGACACAACGTACCGGTACGTACGTTAGTTCAACTTTATTCCTCCCACCTGCGAGTCGTTACTCCTGACCGATGGCGACGGCGAGGCCGCTCCTCCTCCTCCCCCTCCGCCTCCGCCGCCGACATAGAAGGTCGACGAAGACGCACTCGGCGCCGACGGGTTGGCCGTTGGCAGGTTCAGGGACACAAAGTGCTCGTGAGAGCAGACGATGCGAAGGAAGCTCAGCTGACGGGGCAGGAGAAAGGGATCTCCGATGTGCGAACAACGTGAGAGTGATGCCTATTATAATCGCATCCTACTTGCAGGTGTCCTAGCGGCACGGACTCGCTGCTTCCGTTGGCCACCCTCGATCCGACGTCCCTCATGTAGGTGCGGATGAGGGAGAAGACGAAGCCGCGGTCCATGATGGACAGGAGGTCGTGGAGGAAGAAGGAGAGCGCAGAGTTCAGCTTCTCAACCACCTGCAATAACAAAGAATCTTGCGAATTACCATCTGTGGGAAAGAAAGTTTTGGGTTTGCAGGCTTTTCTTAATTCGTATACCTCCGGGGCCTCGCGGTGTCTGCAGACGATGTCCGAGGTGAGCTTGGCCACGAGGGCGAGGCAGTCGTCGTGGAACTGGTCGGAGAACCTGTCCCTGCGAGGCGCCCCGAGGCGCCCGGTGGTGGCCAGGTGCTCGATCATGGCTTTGGTCATGAGCTCCAGAAAGAACCACCCCGCCGCCAGCGCCTGGTCGCGCGAGGGGCCGGCGCACAGGCTCCACTGGAGCGCCAGCTGCTCGTGGACCAGTTTGGCGCCGGGGCCGACGGCGAAAGCGCCCACGCCGTCAGAACCTGAAACGGGTGGTAGTGGTACAGTAGAGAGTGCCTAGTACAACCAAGGTGGTTCTGGTGGCGTAACGAACCAACAGTTTCAACGGCAACGCAAGACCGCACTCTGCTCTACCGTGTACTACAACTTAAAGGCCACATTATCTTGGCAGCAGTGGAGTGTACTATGTGTAGCCGACATCTCTGTAAACACGAATGTATTCGCCAACATGAAACGAGAAAGTTTTTCCTAACTGTACAGTATCTACTGTAGCATGTAGTACGTATACAGGATAACATGTACGAGCGACAACAGTTCCGGTCGTCTTCTACTACACGATTGGTGTCGTTGGCGGCGCAGACGTGGTCGACCTCTTGTGTCCGTCGGGAAACGCCGGCGCAGCGCCAGCGCCACCCTTGCTCGTCTTCCTCTTGCGCTTCCTCGACGTGGCGGAGCTCACCAGTCTTGAGGAAAGTCGGGTTCATGTCGATTCCATCCTCCTCCTCGCGACTAAGACTACTACATTTCTTAATTAGGTGCTGCCTTGAAAGGGCAAAGAGGGTCGAAAATCGACCAAAATGTTGCACGTGTAGGTACAGTGGAATCTCTATATTACGCATCTCGATTTTATGATGTATCTCGATGATGCCGTCTTTGCCTACCAATTCAAATTTTTCCTAAAGAATGGACATCAGTTTTGACAGAAAATTTCCAATTAATTTTTCGATGCTGATCAACAACATCCCAAAAAAATAAAATCGAGACTTTCCCTGTACAGTACATTGGGAAAAGGATGATGTTCCGTCCTCGCTCTGTCCCCTTTCCTGGCGGTGTGCATGGCCACCAGTTGCTCCCGCCTCCTCCTCTTCCAGGTGGCCAGCAGCAGCGTCCAGCACATGAAGAGCAGCGAGACGGCCGCGGCCAGGAAGGCCCACTGGAAGAGCACCCGCGGGCTGTCGGTGTCGTAGACGAACTCCGCCACCGCGTAGGCCAGCACCGAGAGCCAGCCGAGCAGCTCCAGCGAGCAGAGGAGGAGGGTGCCGAACAGCAGGCGAGCGTCGCGGGTGCCAACGGCAGACACTTGTTGGGTTGAGGTGGAAACCTCAGTCTCCTTTTTCAATGTTGCTTAAAAATTGTACGATGTAGGTACTACGTATACAGTGGAACTGTCCATAGTAAAGTCACTCCATAGTGGAGTTCATATTTTATTACCTACTATAAGGAAAGCTATATTTCTTTACTAAAAAAATTAGTGGTAGTAATCAGAGCAATGTTTGCTATATCCAAACTACATAGGAGTTTACTATAGAGGAGATCCACTGTGTACAGTATAGGCTGGAGCTACTGCAATAAAAGAAAGTTTTAAAAAATTGAGCATCATTTTAGAGAAAAAGGAGACGTCTTGTGGCTTGCAACTTTCTTTCCTGCTAAATATGGGAGGGCGAGAACGAAGTGGACGACGATGAGCAGACAGGCCGCGTGGGTCTCTGCAGAGAGGCGTTGGCGCTTGGACAGGGAAGGGGACAGGGCTGTCAGGAGTGGGGTGGAAGTGGCGGCGGCAATAATGGAGTCAGAAAACAACTTGACAAAAGCGTAAAAAAAGAGAATAAAAAAAATAATTACGGGGAAGTAAGGTTTGCTGATAATGACAAGAGTTATAATAATTTTTTTTTTAAATGGGAAATAAATTGCCGAAAATTGGTCCGTAGATTTTTCGCCTCCGCCACTGCCCTTCTTTTCTTGCGACCTTTTTCCAGGATGACTTCGAAGAGCGGCGAATAGGAGGTGAGCCTGAGGTCGAGGATGAGGAGGCAGGCGACGAAGGCGTACACGGCGCCGTGTGCCACAGTCACCAGGAAGCAGAGGGCTCTGCACCAGAACTTGGGGGACGCGCACCACTGCAGGTAGCACATGGTGCACAGGCCGGGATCCTCCTGGGGCAGGTCGGAGAAGCGGGTCTTGCCGCCGCCCGGAAGAGGTGAGAGCGGCGGCACCGTCGCCGTAGAAGTCTTGCGAGACGAGGACATGACTCGGAAATGAGTTTTCCTCTCCCTTCTTCCAATTTTTATGGGTCGGGTGGGGTAGAGCAGAGTGGAGGAGGAGGAAGAGGCGATCTCTATAAACAATTTCCAGAGGCGGCTTTCTCCAAATATGTACTGTATATCTGGGAGGTGAGAGAAGAAAGGAGAGTGCAAAAAAAACCCCCTTCGCTTGATTGGCGAGATCAGAGGAAGTTGTTGTTCCACCTTAACCTCGCTGCCTCACGGATCAAAACCTAAACCCAACAACGAGATCCGACATTTGAATTCTACCCCCTTCACGACTTGAGTCTCAATTCCAGGATGATCGAGCAATTAAAGAGGAAAAAGTCGCCGACAGAGTCGCATAAACACTTCCCCAGAGTAACAGAGACCCAATTTATTGCGTGGGGGGACTTCAGTGTGGGTGAGACTAGCGGAGAGAGACTTCTCACCTTCTCCTTCCCACCCCACCCCACCCCCCTACCGATCTTTTCTGAACAGGAAGCCGGGAATGTAAATAAACCCAGATCGCACCCCTACAGTTATGATGAGGCATCCAGATCACGCAGATTTCTAACCTTATCCCTCCATGGCCGTCATACGTGGCAGGAAGAAAACTAGGTACTATGAACAGGTGACCATCCTACCTTCCTTTCCTCGCTGCTGCCCCTTCATGATGATGCTTCCCACCTCGTCGTCCGCCAACAGGGAGATGTTGTTCGCGTTGGTGCCCTTAGCGGGGGCGGACTTGGGCCTCCCGGTGGAGGTGGAAGCAGAGGGGTGCCCGAAGTCCGGGTGGGGCAGGTGGGCCTGGTAGTGGGTGTAGGAAGAGAGCAGGGCGTTCCGGCCGTGGCGGTCGTTGTGGTGAGACAACTCAGACTTGGGAGAGGAGGAAGCAAGAGCAAATTCACATGGATGACGGGAATGGACAGAGTTTGATGACGAGGACAACATCTCTATTACCGACGACGAGATCTTGTTGACAACCGTAGCGATGGCGTTAAAGGCGGCCTGAGCCACGTTCAGGACGTGTCCAGACACGGACGGGGGACGGACCTGAAAAGAGACAAGAAGGCATTTCATTCCAAGACAAGAACAGGTCTCAATCTTAACTCTCCTTCTCCACTGACCATAAGCAGCAGGAGCTTGTCGAGTATGAGCGGGAGGAAGCGAGCCAGCGGCTCCAACCTGGCCCGGCCCAGCTCGGACATGCGGCGCAAAAGCTCGTCCTCAGTCGCACGCTCGTTGGAGGAGGAAGAAGAGGAGGGAGAGGAGGACGAGGTTGACCCGAGCTGCAACGAGGCAGTGAGGTCCAGGAACCGGTCCAAGTGTATGTCTAGCGGGTGCATCGTGGAGAAGGCCGTCAGCTCGACGGAGAAGACCGGCTTCTTCCCCTCCACCCACTTGGTGCCCGGCGGAGCACCGCCGGAGTCGGTGGCGATGTACCGGAGGGCAGCCGGAGGCGGGTCCAGCATCACCGGCAGCTCGAACAGGCCCGTCTGGAGGCTGCCGTTGCGGAAGATGGGGATCCACTGGAGGAGGGAGGGAGGAAAGGAAGAGGGAAAATTGTGAGTTGTTTTGTAACACGACAGGAGAGGTTGATGGTCGGCTCGATGTGACTCGCTTCGACTCTCACCGTGTATCCGACGGGGACCTCGGTGGAGATCTGCTCCTTCCTCTGTCCCTGACAGGAGATGTGGTAGAAGGTGAAGAGAAGGTGGTGGCGCTCGCGGAGGTTGGAGGGGAGTTTCACCTTGACCTCCTCGTAGAAGTCGGGCGTCCTGCGGAAGAGACCACCGCGTTGGAATGAAATGAGAAAGACGGGGGAGAAAAAAAGTCTTTTGATGCTTTACTTGTTGTGGTAGGTGACGGCTGTGTAGACCTCGTGCGCAAACTCGGGGCAGGAAGACTTGCCAAAGATGACTTTCAAACCCTGCCAGGATGGTTAGAGGGTTATTATCAACAATGCGACAAAATCCGCCGGTATTTTCTAATATTAAAACCTGTGAATCGTCCTCTCCCATGAGCTGTACTTTTATTGCGATGTTTCGAGCCCTCTCCCCTGACCTACAAGAAGACGTTGCAAGAAGACGTTGCGTTCAGGTACACATCTGCGAATGTTCATAACATCTACTAGTACAAAACTATACTAGTACCGATTTGCAAAGTTGAGGTCCTTGGGACAGACATAGAGGAGGTTTCTGAAGTGGTAGTTGGGCTGGAGGCTCTCCCGAGGAGGCAGCTCCAAGATCTCTTTGCACGGGCGCGACTTCATGTCTGAAATAAGAATTTTTAAACGATTCTAATATTCGTACTGTAGTACTAGAGACTGAAAGAAATAAAAATTCTGACCAGGAAAGGGGATGAACTTGGTGAGCTCGGGAGAGAAGCAGTACTTGATCTGCTCCGGTGCCACCGAGATGTCCAGCTTGAGGGTCCCCCTGATGCACTTAAGCCGCTTCAGGGCGGTTGACGGACGCTTCAGGTCCAGCAGGAACTTGTACAGGTCCTCGTCCTTCAGCCTGTCGCTCTCCTGCTTGAAGAAGCTGGAGACGGTGAGGGTGACGGGCGGGAACGAGTCGAGCTGCGAGCCCGAACCGGAGTTAGCGCCGCCGCCCAGCGGGTCGTCGACCCACCCGACTCCCCCTCCGCCCGCTGCCCAGGAGGAACGTTTACTATGGGAGAAAAAATGCGTTACAGTACAGTACAGTCGGATAATCGGTTAATAGGAAGTCTCAATTAATCGGAATATGTTCTAGGAAGAAGACTTTCTATGCCACTAGGTACATGCATAAAGC
>JAAUYM010087155.1_pt1 | contig 11792 bp, 18 predicted proteins | sample 7278001 | NCBI WGS metagenome assembly JAAUYM01 (sample SAMN14350224, study PRJNA611818) | marine sediment metagenome | isolation source: surface marine sediment (1.8m) | place: French Polynesia: Moorea | collected 2018-08
CCCCCCCCCCCCCCCCCCCCCCAGAGAGCCACAAAAGACGGCAGGCCCCTCCGGTTCTTGAATCTTTGAATTCAGGATTTTTGTCAAAATTGTGTCAAATTACATACGTACATAGTACATATGTACCAAATATTTTCATATAATTACTAATCTGGTAGTATTGCAAGTGAGTGGGGTGAGCGGAGGGGGTCGGTGGCAAACTCACTCTCGGCGGTCTTCCTCGCCAGGCTGCACGGCGAGTTGGCCCCTCCTCCCTGCCCCGCCCATTCCTCCCTGACGATCTCGGTGGCCGCCCCGCACCCGACGCCCGGCGTCAGCATCGTCTCCGTCCTCATCCCCTCCGACAACAGGACTTGGGGCGGCAGCAGCAGCGGCAGCAGCAGCAGCAACGACAGCGGCGGCGAGGGAGAGGAGGCGAACATCTCCGTGGATGTTGCTGCTCTTTACAGTAGACTCTTTCTAGGAGAAGTGGCGGTCCCTGAACAGAACTTGGAGAATATCGATCTCACCAGAATTGCACTTGTGTAAAGAAAACACTAGTCATTACTCTGCCAAGGAAAAAAAACTAGTAAAGAAGTCTGAGAATATCTGTCAGAAAAAGGAGGGTCCCAATAAGAGAAAAAAAGGGAAAGGTGTACTAGGTGGTCGAAACCGAGTCCATTTTGTTTTATTAGAATATTAAACAAAAAACATTAGTTGATAAATATAGTAATAGACATCATATGTTAAATAGTAGCATAAGCCTCATTTTGTGTGAAAATGTGTGATCCTCTACTACTTTCTACCTAGCTATAGCTCAAAAACAGCCAGTAAATTATGGTGAGCAGTAGTACTCTACAATTTATCGACATGTGGTGGTTTCAAATGAGGAATTGGTTTCTTTCGCAATAAACGTGGAGATACTGAAACTCAAAGCGCCTGCCATGCAACGGGGAAAAAACCGGAAAGTCATCGTGGTTGCAGTGGTTGGTTCTCCATGATCTCCTCTAAATCAAATTTGTCATTTTGCACATGTCGCCGTGGCCTTCCCCCAGAGCCACCTGGCCGAGTCGGCGGCAGAGTCCAGCAGCCCCAGCAGGGAGGCGCCCAGGAGCATCCCCACCATCCCGCCGACGTCGCCCGCCGCCGCGGACCAGTCGTAGACCTGCGGCAGGAAAAAGGCAAGGGTTGCCATTCAGACCAATTTCACGGTAGCATAGGATTTTTCTGTCTTTACATGTTACTATAGCACTCACACAACAAACGGAATAGAACAGACAAAGCAGATGGCAGTAATAAAATGCCATAATTGTGACGATTTAGCTAACTTTTTTTCCTCATATATGTACGACGCACATTCGGGGGCAAGTATCGTAAGAGTTGCCACAACATGAACCTCGGTGTACTGAACCGATACCAGGTACTCCTCCGCCTCCGTGACGAAGGGGTTTCGCACGTACAGGATGAGCATGAGGTCGGCCCCGTCCACCCCCTTCACGGTGGCCGCGTCGAAGTGGACGCGGGTCTCCACCGCCACCTCGACCGACTCCATCGTGCACGGGAGGGCGCAACCGGTCTGGCTCTCGAACTGATCTCAGCGTAAGAAGGAAAATGGGTTGTAGTAGTAGATAATTTCACACAAGATGAGGTTAGACGTTGCCACTTGAAATTGGGTTAAATCGGCGACAGAACTACTGCAATTGCACCTCGTGCTCCCTTATCTGGGCCTTGTAGTAGCGCTCGTCCCTCGCCTTCTCCTCCTCCGTGCACTCCTGCGCGGAGCCTGCGGTCCCTGAGCAGGGGTCAGCCCTCTCCAGATAGTCGACAATGCACCTGGAGTTGGAATATCGCGTTTGGAAAACTATTTGGGACCCCCTCTGCGTGCAGGGTGTCCCAACACAAACTGACAATCTTACAATTGAAACAGAACTGATGTTTTCTACTAACATGTACCTAGGGCACAATGCATGTACGTACGTAGGAGGATCAAGCATGTCAGCTATTTTTTTCTTGAACATCTTGCATGTAGGTACTACGAGTAGTACTTGTTGGGAGTGAAGTCAGTGTCGTTTCCCTTCGTGCAGGGTCTCTCGTCCTTGGAGAGCGAGGTCTTCAGGGAGAAGTTGATGGCGGCCGCCACCTTGGTCGACTTGTTGTCCAAGTGGCCCTGGAGGTCCAGGGTGACGGTGCCGAACATCCTCAAGATGTCAAACTTGTTCTTCCTGTTCAGCATCACCGTCAACACGGGCTCATCCACCGGGAGAGACTTCGAACTCAGGTAAAATATGAGCTATAGTAGTAGAAGGGAGAGGAAAACAATAGTTTGTAGCTATATTCCTACCACCAAGACAGCTTTTGCGTCGCAATACCGGGTGTTCAATCCCGGGTGGAGTGAAGTATCTCTCCGGCTGGGTGTAGAGGAGGCACTTGTACCTGGGGAAGCAGTCGGCGTCGTCGGCGATGGACCACAGCTCGCCCGGGTCAAGACCGAGTTCCTCGTGTGAAGGATCGTCGGGGGCAATGTCAACTTTTAACCTATACATACATGTATACAGTAGTTAGACATTGCGGAAAAAAGCGCACATACATACGTATTATGTATTAATGACGTAATTCGTGACTCTGCTAACTACATATAAAAGTAAGAACTTACCCGTAGGTGTCGTTGAGGTAGAGGTACTGCCACGCCTTGATCACCCTGTCCCTCGGGTCTCCGCCTCCGCCTCCGCCGCTGTCCGAGTCGGTCCAGTCCGGCACGACAAAGGCGACGCTGGGGAACCTGAAGGCGTTGGCCGGCGTCTCCTTGGCCGACATGGCCGTGCGCCCCGACAGAGCCTTCTGCAACGCCGTCCACGCGTACAGCGCGAACAGGAGGAAGAGGACCAGCTCCAAGGTCCAGTGCAGCGGGGAGCGAGGCGACATTTCGCGGGAGAGAAGGGGGAGAAACTGGAACAAGCTGGCAGCTCCCACCAGTGTTGCCAGCTGGCATGTTTCTTGGCCCAAAAGCACAAAATTTGGCATATTTTTGCATTCCGTTTAAGGCATTTTGGCATTTTCTCATGTCCAATGTGTCACGTTGGACATGAGAAAATTTTGTGCTACGAGTATAAATAAAATCACAAATCTAGCACATTTTGCTGGAAATTTGACAGATGATTATTTGGTGGCTACATAGGAGGCTCCCAACTATGTAGTTCTCCCTCCTCAGGAAAACCACAACTGCTCATGGTTTTGCCCATAGAAAAAAATAATGAAAACAGTACATGTAAAAGTTGGGGGCATGTTTGGCATATGTTAGAAAGAACAGAGGTCTGCCATTACAGTACAATGTACTGTACTAAACATGTATTGTTCAGTACATGTTCCCAAAACTAAACAGTAGTACAGTACTTTAAGACACACGGACACACGGACAAATTGAAACTATGACAATGTTTTGACAAAAATGACAACAGCAACGTGCTATTCAGCTTTGTTGCACCCGACAAGAATATTGGACTGTTGTGTTTGGATGAGGTACAAAAGAATTCTGTGCCATAAGAAAAACTAAACTGACAAAAAGAATTGTTGTTGTTGCAAAATCTATCTTTACGTTCATAGTTATGAGCGCTCTTCATAGCAGAGAAAATGAAATACAATTCTCTCTGTTATATCAAATTTTAATCTACTGTGTTCAACAGTACTAGCATGTTTGATCTAACTAAGCACGTGTGTGGTTGTACTACCTATATGGGCAAGTGCGTAAAAAAAGCAAGTAAAGTGGGTGTTTCCCACAATTCTGTTGTAGTGAACTATGAGGACACAATAACGTGACAATAGGGCTCACCAGAGGAGGCAATCTAGTTTCGCCATTGTGACGGGATTAAACATGTGCGCTGCAACACATACTAACCCGATAGTTGCTCCAAGAGATGAGCAAAATGAGCAAAAAAACCCTGTGAATTATTAATCGCCACTCTACAGTATGGTAGGGTATGAGAGAGATAAAAAACTACAGTTTAGTTTTCATGCAAAATATTATGAAAGGTGTGTCTCCTCCCTCCCCAAGCCGGACAACTGCAAATTTCTGGTCCCAATTCTCGGTTTCTGTCAATTGCCGGCCAATTACCTGGGAAAAATGCTCAGTCTGAAGTCTTCTTCAGGGTTTTTTTTTACAGTTCTGACTTGTTTAGAAATAAGCTCTGTATGTGTGGGGAAACGTTTATTCACAGAAAAAAAAATAGAATCACAGCTTCACGTATTTAAATCGAACGTATTACTAGTACGTGTACTACACACAAAAGTTGCTCTCTGCACCAGGGGAATTTGTAGTGGTCTCAACATCTTTCTGCTTAATGTAAAACAGTTGCTGTTTTTTTTTAACATAATTTGCATCAAGTCACTAATTTGGAAAGTGGCAGAGACAATTGAGACAAAAATAAAGCCATGCAAATCCTTGACACGACTTGGATCGTTTTTCACCTATTATAGTCTTTTTTTTCTTCCTTCTTCCTCGTATCATCTCCACCCGTCCCTCACTTTCCTCCTACTCCTTCCTCCTCTCCGGTGAGGATCTCCGCTAGCGTCCTCAGGTCCTGGAGCGCCAGGATGAGGTTGGACACGGCCACCACGCCCTCGGAGCGTCCCAGCTTGTCCTGAGAAGGGGGAGAGAGGAGAAGAGAGGCTCTTTACTGCACCTCTCCGATGGCGACGGCAGGTCGTTGACCTGCCTCGTTTGCTAGGTACTAGTCCCCTCACCCTACCCCACCCAACGTGTTCAAGGCTACACTAGTTCAGAAAGATAAAAAAAAAAGCAGGATGGATTTTATTGCGGGCAAACAGCCCAGCAGTTGGAAGGCAGACAACTACTAGTTGTATGCTGTCATGGAAAAAGAGAGCCTGACTTTCGGCCCTCTGACGCCGGCCGACGTGGAAGAGGCGCTGGACTTCCGCTTCAGCTTCTACCTGCAGGACAGTATTGCCAGCTCATCTCAGTCAAAATTCTAAGCGCAAGCATGCCAGATTTATGGCACAAAATCCTGCATGAAAATAAACTCAAAAAAAATTTGCATGCCAAACGGAATGCAAATGGCTATTTTTTGGCTATGGTACGTATATGCCAGTTAATTGGCAATGCTACTGCAGGAGGAGCCGATGCAAAAGGCCCGCGGAGGCCATCCGCGGCGACACCCGCAGGTGGAGGAGGCGGGCAGGCAGGCCTACCTGCTTGGACAGTCCTTCCTGGCCAGGGACGCGGGAAAGCTGGACAACAGGATCGTCGGCATCTTCGGGTGCTACATGGCAGAGAGGAGTCAGCTGGAGGAGAGAAAGGCAAAGGAAGGACCCGAGACCTTGGCGGAGTTCAGGTGTCAATACAAGAAAGGACTTCCAGACCGAGTGGTATGTGAACCAAGCATAATTTACTCTTTTTCTCCCCCTTCCCTCCGCCCCCACCTAAAAAAAAATCAAGGCAAGCCTTGGGCGACCCGTTCGGCACAATCGTCTTCATCGAGGAACAGCACGGCAGCCCGGAGGTCCTCTTCGGCCGGGTGGACCCGGAGGCACGGAGGATCTTCAAGATGATGTCCCTCTGCGTGCACCCGGAGTACCGTCGGCGCGGGGTGGCCGCCAGGCTGTCGGAGGCGGCCGTGGCGGCGGCCAGGGACGAGTTCGGCTGCGACGGCGCCTACGTGGGCTGCACCAGCTGGCACACCAGGGACAAAGCTTCACATAAAACCTCTTCCTCGTGCCTAACTATCATTAAGTGTCCTGTGGATCTTATAACTTTTACCAAAAATGCTAGAAAGACCTACCACAAATGGTTACGAACAGAGAGGTTCTATGAAACTTTTTCCAGGAGGATCTTCGAGAAGATGGGCTTCGACACCTACGAGGAGGTGGCCTGGGCCGAATGCACCGTCGACGGGGAGCTGCTCTACCCGAACCCGGAGTTCCCGACCATGCCGTTCATGTACAAGAAATTGAAGTGATGGAGACGAGCCCTCTCTGCGCTCCTTTGACTATGTCTACTTTTGAATTAATGGAATACTACTACTACCTATGTCAAGTTTTATATTAAGAAGTCTGTACAGAACGTCCCCCTCCATAAAACCCCCCACTGATGTTGCACTTTTGGTCCTTGTCCCCTTCAAGATACATTAATCTTATTAAGTTTGCGCTAGTTCAAATTAAAAAGTATAAGAGAACTTGAAAGAGAGCCAAAAGATGTCATTTTTTCTCGTTAATACGAGTACAATGAGAATTTTTAAATGCAAAGAATGCGTTTTCACTCGCCCCACCTGCAAGTGGGCCTTGAGCATGGCCACCATCTTGACCTGGGCGCGGTCGACCTTCCTCTTCTCCTCCTCCGCCTCGGCCTTCTCCAGGGCCGTCACGTCGTACGAGTAGAAGAGCGCCACCAGCTGCGCCAGCAACGCCGTCTTCTCGTCGTAGCAGTAGCGAGAAAGCCTCCTGAGTAAGAGTAACAATGGGGCGAAAAACGATATTTTAAAATTTGAGTTAAATATCTTGAGGAGATCGCTCAACTTTCTCACTACTTCAACTATACTCGTACGTACCTAGTTTTGCACATCGTTCAATGAATTACTACAGTAGATCTCACACCTGATTGTGGAGCAGTAGAAAGCCTTGTGCTCCTTGCTCTTGGCCCACGGCTGCGTGAACACCTGCTCCAGCTCGATGGCCCTGGACCCGAGCCTGTACTCCACGTTGTCGGCTCGACCGGCCTGTCTCAGCTGGGCCAGCAGGTTCCCGGAGCCGTCAGGATTCAGGCACGAGCACAGGCGCAGATTGGCCATCATGTCCAGGTTCTTGGACAGGAGGGCTTTTCTGGTAGAATGATAAGAATAGTATAGTGTTAACAACAATCTTTGCTTGGCGTCGTTCAACATATATCCGAGATAATATCCGATGCTGTCTCTACCTGGTGTCAGCTCTCAGCTCCGCAAACTCCTCCACCACGGCGGCGAAGGCGGCCACCCTGCTGTAGGCGATCTTGAACAGCTCCGTGATGCCGTCGGCGGTCATGGCTGCCTCGGCCGCCTCCACGTTCGTCATCCTGATCAGCTCCGACATGACCGGGCCCGGCATCGGCACCGTCTGGCGGGTGGAATCCTGCGCCTCCAGCCAGGATCGCAGCCTGGCCTCGTCCTCTGACGACGTCAAGCCCTTCTTCTCTTTAGTCGATGATGCTTCGCGATCGATCTTAGGGGTGTCATTGCTGCTGCTGCACTGTTGTTGCTGCTGCTGTTGCTGAAGTACAACAGCCTAATGCATAGAGGGGGAAAAGGGTCATTTTTCCACTACTCAGTACCAGATTGCTCATTTACCTGCTCTGTGACGACCCGCTCCATCCTTCTCCTGTTGCATCCCTGTTGCTGCAGCATGAGCATGGCACAGGCGGCGGCGGCCGCTGCCGACATGGTGGACGAGGAAGAGGAAGAGGAGGAGGAAGACAGTGGAGGCGACGCCGCCGGAGAGGTCGTGGACAAGCCTGAGCTACTGCCGGTGGAAGCCGCTCTGGAGGGCTGCACGCGATCGTGCTCCACCTCCTCCTCTTTCACCTTGAGCCCCATAAGATGGCCGAACTGGGCCCTCTCCTGCAGCAGCTGCTGCTCCTGCTTGGCCTGCATGGCCCTCATTCTCCTGGCCCTGTTCTCCATCTTCTTGGCCGTCCTCTCCAGCTTCTCCTTGTCGGACAAAACCCAGGAGGACTTCATCCCCGCCCTCAGGCAGCCATGGTACCTACAGAACTGGCAGTTCTTCCTGGTGGAGGGGGTGATCTGGCAGGTGCCGTCGGCCATGCAGAAGTAGCTGTTGAACTTCGGCACCGACCTGACGGGGAAACACACGAAAAAAAAACCAGATGAACCTCGTTAGTACAGTTTAGTAATCGAGGTTCTTCACTAAATTGAAGACACTACTACTATTGTAATAGGTTGTACCTCCTGAAGAATGCCCTGCAGCTGAAGCAGGCGATCCCCCCGTAGTGGATGTGGTTTGGGGCGCGGTCGCCGCAGACATGACAGGCTAGAAAGGCGGGGATGTTGCGCTTCCTGCTGCGAGCGTCGGTGTTGCTCCCGGGAGCCTTTGTGAGGACACGATGGCAGAATGACATTCATTCTCTGACCGCAAGTTCAGCTAGGGCAACCCAACCAATAACGCTAGCGTGAATTTAGTGATAGGTTGCTCTAAAAGCTTTTTCACTATTCTAACACCTGCCTTGGCGTTCCTAACGCCATATACGTAAGTGGCATGAAAACCTTAGAGCAACCTAAATATTGACCCCATCTCTAACTACCACAAGTATCGCCACCGATAGTGTGCCCCTAGTGATAATAATATTGGTTGGCACGTGATATTTGCTCTTAACCATTTTTTAACTTGACTCTTCACGTGCTACAAAATCAAATTGTTCATAATAGCGATGAGAAATTGCGCCAACTAACTTTTTTTTCTTCCCCTTCTGTCTCCTCCTCCTCCGATCTCTTCTTGATCAAGGGGAAGCTAGCTTCTGGACGCCTGACCAAGACGACCGGAAGCCTGTTGTCGGCCTGTTGCTGCTGCTGTTGCTGCTGCTGCTGCTGCTGTTCCTGCCTGTGCTGCAGTCGCTGCACCATGGCGAGCGCGGCCTCCGTCCCGTAGGTCCTGGCGAGCAGCGCCAGCAGCTCCTGCGAGGGCGGGGGAACCATCGCGGACATCACGGAGGAGGCGGAAAATCTGCAAAATGGCAAAGTGTCCGTCACTTGTGACCTCTTGAAACAAAGGGTGATTTGTATTGGACCGAATGCGGGAGTGGGGGTGGGGGTGCAAGCATAGTGGGTGCAAGGGACATGAGAAAATGTTCACTTTGCGAGTTCGATCGACGGAGTTTTCATTGACCCCATTTCTCAATCTTCCCCTATCCCCTGCTCCATCGAGTATGCATAGTACTCAGCAGATCCCCCTCTTATCTTAACAGTAGAAGCCTGTGTTCTGTGCTGCGCAGAAGGTCGGTCCATCGCCCGAGAAGTTTTATATTTTATTTGCACAGACCTCCTCCACCCTCCTCCTGATTCAATATGAGGTCAGGGCTTGCCTCGTTCATTGACACATTTCGCATCGTACACCCTTGCCTCTTCTCCCTTGTTCTCACCTTGTTCTGAACTATGTACCGGTATGTACTGCTACAGTTGTGAACGCGACCTATCTGTACTGCCTGCAACTTTTATGCCAGAATGCAGAAGAACTCTCCTATAATAAGTTCCAGATTGCTCTACTAAGTGCCAAACACAAAATTTTTTATATGATCAACCTCCAGGATGTGTTGTACTACATATAACAAAAAGCAAGCTTTAGCTAAGCAGTCCGTACAATATAAAGTGTGCGCGCAATCTCTGATTCCTCTCTCCCCCAGTGCCATTTCAAACATGGCAAAACACTCTTGGACTGCGCTGAAGGTGGCGTAGGCGGCCATACTAACAGAGAGGAGGGGGAGGATGGAAAAAAAGAAGAAGAGAGTGGTGTCGTTTTACGAACAAACCCTCTCTCTCCTCCTCCTCCTCCTCCTCCTCCTCCTCCCTTCTCCCCTTTTGCCACCTCCGCTCTGATTGCCTTGTGTGCAAGCACCGCTAGTGTACGTTACGTGGAGTGAGTGAGGGAGTGAGGGAGGCACAACACAAAGGAAACCTTGGTCTTTTTTTTCTGCCCTTCTCACTTCTCCTCTCCCTCCCTTTTTTTAATCTGAGCGATGCAACATTGACATTTCGAGCTGGTGTGCAAAAATGAGGAGTCGGAGTCGGGGACGGGGGGGAGGCGCAAAAGGAGAGAGCCTTCGCCATCACTCTGGCGATGTCGGGAAGGAGGACGGGACCGGGTGATTCAATGATTGTGTCGTCGTCCCCCTTCCTCCCGTGATTTTTTTACTCGGGAGGAGGGGCATCTGCGCAATTGGATCCAATCATTCCAAGTCAACCCCATTGTAAAGTCGAGAAAACAAACAAAAAAGCCATCATCAGAACGTGAGAATGAATGCGAGGAAGCCGTAGCAAAAAAGGAGTACATTACGTACACATAAAAAAGAGCATGAAGGAATGCGTCGATGTTGGATGAAGCGTCTCTTTTAATTCTCTGTACCTCCGGAGAATAGTAGCCTTCACTGTCCCATAAACCTCCTTTTTTTTGCTTCGTGGTTGTGAAACAAAGAAGTTTGAGTGAAACATTTCAGACTACGACGATATGTTCCCGCACTTCTTTTTCCGCGTACTTTGCTTCTAATGTAGCACCATGCTTGCAAACAGGGTTGCCAAGTGGTCGAATATATCGTCAACTTTTTGCTTTTTTAAGCCACGAGAATTGGTTGACTTTATTGACTGTTGAGCCAAGGTTGGTCAGTTTGGCAGCTTGAGTAAGTGATTTTGGCTTTTCAACAAGACCTGGCAACCCTGCTTACGACCCACTGAGTCCGGTTCACTGCTCCCCCTTCCTCTCACCCCAAGAGTCGTCTCCAAGTACGAATCTCCCATCTTGCAAGTCAGGATTCTCTCTCTCTTTCTTTCCCCATTTCCCCAGCTTGTCACCTCCTACTACCTACTTCTACCACACTGTACTGAAATGCAGGTTTTTTTGTGGAGGGGCCTTGCCGTGCTCGCACGGGAAGAAGGAGGGGGAGAAGGAGGGGGAACAAGTTGTGCAGAGTACGCACACTCACCTCTCCTGTGAGATTAAGTGCAACTTTGTCGACGTGTGACTGACTTAGGTATACGTAGGGTCTCCTAGGAGAAGTTGCCTTTGCAGAAAAGTATCTCTTGAGATGAGTACCGTAGTTCTTGAGATTAGTATGACGATAAACTGCCCTTATAAGAACAGTTTCTTAAAGAACAAAAGTAACCCTGTTATGTTGGGCATTAGATACGTAAGAATACTCTGGTTCTAAAAAAAACCGTTTGGTCCCAAAAGTGTTCCTATAAGTGGAATTCACTGCAGTAGTAGTACCGTGGCTTCAAGTACGTAGTAGTACTACCTAGTAGTATGTAGTACAATTGTGCATGCAATCACCCGTCGGTGCTGTCACTGTCAGAACGTTCACAGCTGGCTGGTGGGCGGGCTGTGAACTCCACGGGATTTACCGGTACTACCCCGGCAAAATTGCGGGTTTGTCGTACAAAAGCATGGCGGAGTTGCGTGCATGTCTCTCTCTTTTTTCTTTCGAAAACACGTGTCCGAAAACACGATTTAAAAAAAAGCCATTTGCGCACAATGAGTCTCAAGGCGAACGCGATGGTGATGTAAGCCTGCAAGAGCGTTGCAGTAGAGACTTGCCATGCTTTTTTTGCAAGCTCTGAGCAAGACACAAAGAAAGTTGCACTATAACTGACTCCACTCCTTCACCACACACGCATACTACATGCTACACACACACACACCAACTACAGCAGAACTTGTAAAATCGCCATAGGCATCAGCTAAAAGTTTACAGCAGCAGAGCTATAACAGCTATATTTATTGTAGTGTAGTTTTTGACTATAAATTGTACTATACTGTAGTATAGTGGAGTTTTATTATAGCGGTGGTCCACTGTGCCACATGCCCACACATTTGGCAGCATTGCTATACCTACATATGTGTACACGCGTGGTAATGGTAGTGGGACTAGGCCTGGCTGCAGTGTAGCCGTTATTTCTTTGTTGAGGGAGCATTGCAGCAAGGGAGAGCGGAGGAGGAGGAGGAGGAGGAGGCGGAGGAGGAGGAGGAGGAGGAGTAGCAGGATTAGGGGGAGTAAGTTCGGAGACTGTGTTTTTTAAGTCTTACAACAAACTAACAAACAACCTCCAAGA
>JAAUYM010135643.1_pt1 | contig 11792 bp, 5 predicted proteins | sample 7278001 | NCBI WGS metagenome assembly JAAUYM01 (sample SAMN14350224, study PRJNA611818) | marine sediment metagenome | isolation source: surface marine sediment (1.8m) | place: French Polynesia: Moorea | collected 2018-08
GGAATAGTGGAAAAAAAGACCCTTAGAGCAACCAAATTTCGACCCCTGCGTTAACTACCACTATTGTCGCCACTGAGACCGTGCCCCTAACGATACCAATATTGGTAGGGAGGAGAACTCGGGAAAATGTCCGGTTAATATGTCAAGTTTCCTTTTGTCCAATGGTCGTGTCGTAGTAAAGCGGATTTTACCGTATAGGTGCATATCCAAGTGGATGTGGATTAATACGAAAATCCAAATATGGTAATCGTATCATTAACTACATTAGCTACACTTTGTACAACTGTCTGACCTGGTCCGGGCGTCTTCGTCCTGTTGCCGCCGGTGGCCCTCAGTTTGATGTGCAGGGCGGTGATGCCCAGCGTCTTGATCTTCTCGGAAACGTCCTTAAGGGGAGAGAGAGAGAGAATACGGTGCAAACTCCAAATAGCAATGGCCCCCTTTTTTCTGGGGGAGGTGGCTGCGAAAGAAAATTGTTAGAGAGTCGACGTTTAATTCAGGCAACTTATTCCATTCTGGCACTTCTTGAACATGACAGTTGCCCATTGTATGTACGGTACAGTTAAAAGTAAACTCCTACCTACTCACTTTAGGCAACACATTTGTCTCAAGACTTCTTTTTTTGACTGGGGCCTTGCCTAAATCGAGCGTCAACTGTACCAGTGCTAATGTGTCAAACCTGAGCCGCCAGCATGGCCGCGTAGGGGGAGGCCTCGTCCCTGTCTGCCTTGACCTTCATGCCGCCGGTCACCCTGCAGAGCGTCTCTCGCCCGGACAGGTCGGTCACGTGCACGAAGGTGTCGTTGAAGGAGGCGTAGATGTGCGCCACGCCGAACACCTCCTGGCCCTCGCGGACCTGAGCGAGGTCGGAAACAAGTTAAAAGACTTGCGGTTTCCCATCTTTTTTCTGTCGTGCTATATTCTTTGGAGCATCGAAGGATATAATTAGTATGCCAAGCCTGCTTCTTGCTTGTCTGTCACTCACCTGCGGCCCGAGGGACACCTGCACCTCCTCTGTCTTCTCCTTCTTTCCCTTTCTGGGCGCCATCGTAATCGATCACAAGCAAGGCTGCAACAGGAGGGAAGGGAGATGAAGAGGTCTATCAAAAAAAGACCGCTTAGGACTTTCCCAAAAAAAATATCAAAAAGAGAAATCCTAATTTTGCAGGTGACAGCAAAATTTCACGATGTTTTCCGTTCTCTCTTTCGGTTTTTGAGGGATTTTTCAGGAGGACTTCGTTCAATCTACGTATGTTTACAAACCTTGGTGAACCGGAAAAGGAAAAATTAAGAAGAGAAGGAGAGGAGGGGAGGGGGGACAGAAACTTGCGGAACTTTGGACGAGAGAGGTTGCGAGACATTGTTATGCTACCTTCCAGTACGTACTGTACTACACTACGTACGTGTACCTTGTACTGTAGGTGGGTAGATAGATTGGAAACTATCATTCTTTGCAAACTTGTTGTTAAAAAAGTCTTACCTGTTTACGAATTGCTAGCAATGGTCAATTCAGTTTCCTGTTGTTGTTTTTTTCTAAATTAGACTGGCCAGAAAAATGTACTCGTAGTTACGTAGGAATTTGACGAAAGCTTAAATCTCCAACTCTCTGACACGTTTTTAACCTCGTTGGTTATACCTAGGTTTGTAGTCATGCCCGTGCTTTATTGATAGCACAAATTACGAATAACAATGCAGCACATTGTATAACACGTGTGCCAGCGAATGTGAAAAATAAGCAAAAGTTTGCCAGATTATCGTGTTTTCTTTCTTTTTTTCCAACACATGGGAGTGGGATTTAAGGTGGAATGCAAAAAATCTGCAACATGGTTATACCTAGTACTACACTACTATGATGACCTAAGACAAAAGACGGGACGAGCCGTTTATAAAAATGTGTATTTCGCTTCTGCTTAACATTTCTGCTCTTTTTCTCACTTGTTGGTTTGGTTAGACCTCGTTTAGTAACTGGTTATCACATTCGCTCCGCAATAGTAGATCGATGAGGATATTTACGGTATCATCCGCACACCGCATGTACGTACTAGTTCTTGACCTTTTCGTTTCCTCCTCCACTGATCTGCTCTCCCAGCTTGTGCTTGAGCTTGCCCACCAGTGCCTCCCTGCTGGCGCCCTGCCTGCTCGACACCTTGAACAGCACCTGACTCAGCATCCCCCTAATGTTGGAGGTCGACTTGAGCTGCTCTCCCTTCCCGAGCTGGGTCATCTCGTTCTCGTCTTCATCGCTGTCGGGATAGAAGATCTCCTTGTTTTCGTCGTCCTCGTCGTCGTAGTTGCGCGACGCCTTGGCGCTCCTGTCCGCCGCGCCCTCCTCCTCCTCTTCCTCCACGATGACGTCGAAGTACTTATTGATGGTGTCGGCCACCCACTTTCTCTCCTCTTTTTCTGGCTGTTTCTGCTGTTGAGCCGCCCTCGGCCTCCGCGGTCTCAGCATCAGCTCGTCGTCGTCCTCACTCTCCTGGAGCATCTTCTCCCCGGAGCCACCGAACCTGTACTTGGGCGCCGACGACTCTAACATGGCCTTCACCTTTGTGTTGGACTTCCTGAGGTTCCTCAGCGTGTCCACGTCCAGGTCTGAGGAGCCCTTGGAAGAGGACCTCCTGTCCGCGTCTCCAAAGTTAATCCTGTTGAGGCTGGATCCCTTCCTGGACTCCCTGAGCGCGGCCAGCTCGTTCTGGATCCTCTGTCTCTCCGTGAACGCGCCGGACTTGCCTCCCCCTCCGGACGCCAGTTCAGACTCCAGGATGTTGTATCTCTTCCTGGCAGCCCTGACCGCCTCAAGCTCCTCCTCCAGCCGCTCTCGATCAATGGACGAACCACCTACGTACATACAGAGTAATGACAAAATCGTAAGAAGCGAGGATCCAGCAGTAGAACACAAAAGGTGGTACTACAAGTATTTTACCTCTTTCGATCTTGAGAAGCGATGCTTTTACCCTCCCTCTCAACGCCTCCAGCTCCATCTGGATCCTATCCTTCTGCTCCTGGTAGTTCTGCCGGTGCCACTCGTTGACGTCCTCCACACTCTTGGCCCTCCTCCTGGCCCTGACTGCTTCCAACTCAGCCTCCATCCCGGACCCTTGGTGCTGTTGCTGCGTGCCCCTCTCCTCCCCGCTAATCAGCCTGGCAAGAAGCGCCTTGTCGATAGTTCCTCTGGCCGTCCTCACGGCGTCCAGCTCACGGCGCAGCTCCTCCCTCTGCCTCTCAAAGTCGCTGTGGTCTGCCCCGGGCGCGTCGTCCAGGTTCCTCAGGGCCATGACGCGATGCAGGTTCTCCAGCTCAGCGTAGGCGGCACTCCTGCCGCCCCCCTCTAGAGTGGAGGTGCCAGACTCCAACAGGTGCATCATCTGCTCGAACGCCTTCCTCCTGGCGGGGTCTTCCCCTGCCAACGCCAGGGCTCCCCTCTCCGACTGGGGCAGGCTGGAGTAGCACGAGTCGAAGAGATTCTTCATGTTGCTGACCGAGACCGACGGGGCGACGACGGCCACCTGCTTGCCGGCGTGCGAGCTCTGCTGCTGCCTGCCGCTCCACTTGTCCTGCAGCATGTTGCGGAGGTTGGAGCAGCTCTTGGTCTGCTGCAGCCCCACGTTGAGCGATGACGACCTCTGGCCCTGACTGGAGGAAGAGGAGGACTCGTTCCACATGTCGGCAAGCCGGTTCCTCAGACTTGTCACGCTGTCCGAGGTGGGGCAGTCGCTCGGGTCGTACGGCTCGTAGTCAAAGGAAGCGTCCGCCGCCTGCTGCCGCGCGATTGCGGCCTTCAGGTTGCTGCAGGCGCCGCGACTCCTCGGGAAGTGCCTATCCGACCCTCCTCTGCCGCGGGGCTGCGACTGCGAGCCGACCCCGTCGCCGCTCTTGTAAAAGTCCGACAGCTGTTTTCTCAGTGCGTGGACTCTGTCCGACCTGCCCGACTCCAGGGCGCCGTAGCCGTTCTTGTAGCCGTCCTCTTCCTCTTCCTCCTCCTCCCCCGCACCCTGCAGCTTCCTCTCGATGAGTGCCCGCATGTCCGAGCAGCTCTTGGTCCTTGAGGGCTGGTGGTAGGACGGAATCGATCCTCCTCCGCTTCCGCTTCCGCTTCCACCTCCACCTCCCGAGAAGAACGAGTCCAGTCGGCTGCGAGTGGCGGCCAGGTTGTGCGAGCCTCCACCTCCGGTGGGCCTCTGATGTCTCATCTCATGATCCTGCTGCTGGCCTTGCTCGTCCGGAAAGAGTTGGTCGCAGAGGGCCTTCTGCATGGCTGAACACCTCTGTCCGCCGGTGTTGTCGAAGTTGAGTTTTCCCACCTCACCTCCGCCGTTGGCTTCCGCGCCCGAGAACAGCGACTCGAGTCTGTCCCTGCGGAAGGCCATGTCGTTGCTGGACTGGCGCGACAAGCCGTGTCCCTGAGGCGGACGCTGCTGCTGCTGTTGTTGCTGCTGTTGCTGCTCGACTAGAAGGACTTTCTGTTTCTCGGCGATGCTGCCAGTGTTGGTTGGTGCGAAACCTCCCTTCCTGCCAGAGCTGGACTTGTCGTACTCGTTGCTCATCAGCCGAATGAGCCCCTTCTGGGCCAAGCTCACTGCGCTGGACGGTTGACCTCCCCTTGGTGTCGGCTGTTGCCGCAACTGCTGCTGTTGCTCCATCTGGTTTTTCCTAAGGTTGACCTCCAGAGTCCGACGAAGGTCGGAGCAGCTCTCGCAATCCGGCGGGAAGATCTGGTTCCACTCCTCAGAGCTCCCATTGAACAGGTTCTCCAGCTTCTCCCTGACTGTCGCCACGGCGTCTGACGACGGCGGCGACGAGGTGGCAGCCTCTGGCTGCTGCTGCTGCGGGTTCTGCAGCAGTGAAGAAGAGATCAGCTGGCCTTGGAGTTGGGCGATCCCCCTGGCGGAGGAGGACGCAACCTTTGAAAAAGGTGTGGAATGCTGGATGCCATGATGAGGCTGGTTGAAAACGGCCTCCAAGTCCTGCTTTGGAATTTGTCCGGGTTGCGCTTGCCTCCTCTGCTGCCGTTGCTGCTGTTGCTGCTGTTGCTGCGAAAAATTGGTGGCAAGTTTCCCCCTGAGAGCGTTCACGTTTTCTTGCTTTTCCGGGCTGAACGTCCTGTTGGAGAGCTGCTGCAGCTCGTTGCAGTTCTGCAGGAAGAGCTGCCTGGCCCTCTCCTGCACTGCGTCCTTGGAGGACTGCTGCCTCTGCAGCTGCGGAGGGCGAGGCCTCTCTGGCGCAGAAAACTGGCGCACTAACTGACCCTTAAGGTTCTTTACGGCGCCGCCTCCCTGCGCCGCCGCATCAAAGTGTCGCCGCCCGCCACCGCCGCCTTGGCCAGACAACTTCCTGCTGAGTTCATCTCTGGCCGAGGCCAGGCTGCCCTCTCCCCTCAGCGCCTGCAGTTCTGAGTCAATGCGGTCCTTCTCTTCTTGGTAGTTTCTGCGGTGCCACTCACTCACCGAGTCCAACTCTCCTCCGGCCCCCAACTTCCTCTCCATCTCTCGCTTTTTCCCGGCCGTGAGAGGGTTGACCCCTCTGGAGCTCTGGCTCTGCTGGCTGGGCGCCATCATCGAAGCCACAAGCTGATCCTGGAGGTTCGCCGTCCTGGTTCCAGCACTGGGGTCGTCCTGTACGCTTCTGCAGAGTCTGTCAAAGTACTTGCTCTTCAGGTCTTGCTCCGCTTGATCCAGACATCGCTCGCACTCCTCCAATGAGAGAGTTCCCGTCTGGAGCATCCTCATGATCCCGTTGACGTCCTCTGACTGGAAGTCGTCAGAGATGGAGGAGAAGTCATTGCGGACCTCCTTGTTGTTCGGTTTCTGCGACGCGATGAGCGCTTCCCTGGCCTGCTTCACGTACTGGCCTTTGGAACCGGACAGGTATTGCTCCTTGTCGAAAAACTTCTTGACGACTGCCGTGGGGTCCTCCCCGGTCTTTAGCTTGTTCTTCACGTTCTGCACGTGCTTTCCTACTAGTTTCTTTGGCCTCTCTTCCCGTCGTTGATGCTGCTCCTTCTGCTGGTGTTGTTGTTGGAGCTTCTGCTTGCTGCTTGATGGGTTCAACTTTTGCTCCCAGAGGTCTTTAAGATCTGAGCAGCTCCTGCGTTTCTCCGAGCGGTGGCCGCGATCGCCGCCGCCGCCGAATTCGTCGATGAAGCTTCCGATGCTCCTGTCGAACTTCCTCTTGAGGTTCTGGCAAGTGTCCGGGATGCCGCTGACGTCCAAGGTCGACTTTGACTTCCTGCCTCCACTCTTTCTCTCCTTTCCGGACGTCAACTTCTTGAAAGATCCCAGTGCCTTAGCGAAGGATGAAGAGGATCCAGACTTTCTGCCAGCCGTTGACGTCGGAGAAGGCAAGGACTCGGAGGATGAGCAGGCAGAAGAAGAATCTGTAAAATGACTGTCCAGGTTTAGTTGCTGCCTCATGTACCGCTGGTACAGTATCTCATCCTTAAGGATGTGGCTGGGAATCGTGTCAAGGTCGTCCAACATATCGTCGTCACTGTCGTTGTGTCTGGCCTCCCTGGGCTTGAACCCGTGCTTGGCCAAGATCGCCCTCCGCTTCTCCTCGGGATCCGTGATGTGCGACCAGTCGCTCACGGGCCTCCTTTCCAACAACAAAGGCTTTCGGATCACCTTCTTGTTGCTGCCTTTCTTTTCACCTTCCGATTCACTTGGTACTGCGGTCTCGTCTGGAGGTTTTGTCATCTGATACCTCCAACGAGGGGTCTCCTTAACTCGGACAGAATCCGGAGGATCCGGAGGATCCCGAGGACGCTGCAAAGGTTGCCAGACCTTGGTGGCGGCCTTCTTCCCGGTCCCCGCGGCGGTTTTCTCTCGTCTTTGCCTTTCCTCAAACAGCCTTTTGATCTTGTTCGTGTGCAGCGCCCCAAGGACAGGCGACGTGTTCCCCTTCTCCTCCTTCTTGTCGGAGTCAAACACAAACGGAGAGATCTTCCCTACGGCCTTCTTGACGGCGCCGGCGCCCTTGGAGGCGCTCGAGCCGCCTTCGAGCTGGCTCTTGATGTCTTGCACCTTGACGGACGACACCAGACTTGGCAAGTTCTTCTGCCTGCCGCGTTCGGGGCTCCTGTCCACCGCCTCCAGGTACGACTCCAGAGCGCTGTCGAAGTCGACGGTCGGCACCAGCGCGCCGTCGCCCTTGGCCTGGAGCGACTTGAGCTCCTCCATTATCTCCAGAAACTCCTCCTCCCTCTTCTGGGCGGACTCCATGATCAGACGCTTGTTCTCCTCCAGCTTCTCGATGTCCTCGTTCTTTCTCATGGTGCTAGACTTGGGAAAGTCGGCAGATTGCTCCTCTTGCCTTCTCTTCACGGACGCTTGGTCGTTCATTGCCTCCGACATTTTCTTTTTCCACGTCCACTCCCTCTGCGCCTTCTTCGGCACCTCCACCTGTTGCTGCTGCTGCTGCTTTCCTTGCCACTCCGACCCCCAGATCTGTTTCTGTATCGCCCTCTGCCTCTCTTTGGACATTCCCACCTCCACCTCTTTCGTCGCTCGGTCCAGCTTCTCGTACTTGGCCTTGATGAACTGGCAGGCGTAGCTGTCGACAGCCGGGGTCCTCTTGGGGACGTCGCTCTCCAGGGTCTTGAGCAGGGCATCCGGATCCTTGATCTTCCCCACTGAGAAGGCGGGCTTCTTTTCCCTTTCCCCCGCTTCCTTGCCTGTGATGAGTTGCTGCTTGATCTTCTGGGTACTCGGAACAAACTTGAAGTCTTGGAACTCCGCCCTCTTCTTGCCGCTTTCGCCCTTATCGCCTTTTTCTGACAGTTCCAGGTATGTGTTGACGAGGTTCTTGAGGTGGTCGTCCTCCTGTGACGTCCTGGATGACTTGACGTAGTCATAGACCTCGGAGATAAACCCGTCTTGCTCTGGATAGAGCAGCTTGAGCCGATTCTCAATGGCAATCTTGTCTTGCACTCTAGACCTGGCGGCAGCTTCCTCATCACGCTTCGCTGCAGTCTTCTCATGCTCCTTAGATATGCTCCGTGTCGTTGATGAGCTATCGGAAATTCCAGCCTGGTGGGTGTTACACGTCTGATAGTTCCACTTCTTGTTCCTATTTCTGTCCTTCGCCTGCTGGAGCTGCTCGTCAATGGTTGACACGACCGGGACGTCAATGATGGCCTTCTTCTTCTTCACGACCGGCCCCTTGGGCACATTCTGCGTCTTCCTGTCCAAGATCTTCTTGATGCTGTCGCACTTGGCGGTCGCCGCAGAGGAGGAGGAGGGGGAGGGTTGGGACGACGTTCTGGCTTCCTTTTTCGCAGAAAATTTTGCCACAAGGATGTCCCTGGCCTGGTTCACGCTCATCAGCCCTATCGGCTTCGGCGGCGGTGGCGGCGGCGGCGGCGACAGCAGTGAGATCGCCTCGCTTCCCCTGGCTTTCTGCTCAAGAAGTGCCGACTTCACCTCTTTGATGTTAATCAGGGGTCTTTTTGCGGATCGCGGTTGCGTCTTTATTGTCGTCTTCTTTTGCTTCTCCTCCTTGTCTTTGTTCCTCTCCGAGTGCTCTATTTCCTCCGCCAACATCCTGCATTCGTCCTCGCCCATGAGGTCGAGCATGGCCTGAACCGAATCGTCGAAGGATCGCATTTCTTCCTCCCTCTGAAGTTCTTTCTCGCACTTAGGAGGGGACGCCAGCGATGAGGGGGGCTCGGCATCTCTCTCAGTTGCGTCCACGTGATCTCCATCTGTCTCGGCCAGGCCAATCTCGTCTGCCAGAGCTTTGGCCTGGTCCTCGTCGAGCATGTCGAGCATGGCTTGGACGGAGGAGTCGAAGGTGGAAGAGTCCTCCCTCTGGTAGGGGACCTCTTCAGGCTTGGTCGCGGGGGAGGTTTGCGAGTGGCAACTCGCATAACTACAAGTGCTGCTGCCGCCGCTGCTACTGGCGCGTCTCAAAAGTGGGGCAGTGCTCGAGACCTTCTCCGAGACTTCTCTTTCATTGTTGGGTTTCTTGGTGCCCAGATAAGTCTTTCTCTCCGTCGAGTCCGTGATCATCTTGATCCACTTGGGAGTGTCGTCCTCCTCATCGTCGTCTTCCTTCTTGGCGGCTTCCTCCGCCTTCTTGATCCTGTCCACCTCCTCCTGGATCTCCTTCATCAACTCCTTCTTCTTGTTCTCCTTCGCTGCGCGCTGCCTCTGCTCCTCCTCCAGCTTCCGCAGTTTCTCCAGCTCCTCCGTGATCTTCCTCCTGAGCTCCTCCTCCTTGTTCTCCTCCTTCCTCTTCTCCTCCTCCGTCCTCCTTCTCTCTTCTTCTTCCAATTTCTCTTCCTCCTCTCTCTTCTTTTTCTCCTCCTCTTCCGCCCTCTTCCTCTCCTTCTCCCTCCTCCTCTCCTCTGCCTTGGCCTCCACCTCCCTCTTCCTCTTTTCCCTCAGATCCTCTTCCTGCCGATAGTCCTCAAACTTGGTCATGGTCCTCTTAAATGCATCCCCGTCAATTATCACCGGAACGTACTCCTTCTCTTTCTCTTGCCTGCTCTCATCCTCCGCTTTTTCTACTGCAAACATCTCTTTTACCTGGAGTTTTCCCACTGCGGGACTGGTCGGCTTCTTGCCGTCCTTGTCCGGCGCTGCCGCGCTGTTTTCGAACCTCCCCTTGATGTCCTCCAACTTGGCCAGAGGCTTTCGGCTCAGGAGACTTCCGGGGTTGTTGTTTCTTCTCCCCCCGTCAGCCTCGTCGGCCTCCCTACTGGTGCGAGGACGCTCATCCTCGGCATCCCCGAACAGCGAGAGGTACTTCTCCATCTCCTCCTTGTAGCTGTTGAAGGCCCGCTCCCTGGCGAGCACCTCTTCCTCCGCCTTCCTCCTCTGCTCGGAATTGTCCGTCGTTTCTTCCGTCACGTCAGCCAGCTGCCTCCTGGCCTTCTTGGACTGGACGGACACCACCCCTTCCTCTCCGTCGAACAGCACCCTCGAGATCAAGTAGTTCTGCATCTCCCCCACCGTCTTTCTGTCGCCGCTCCTCCCGTCGCTGCCAAACTTCTGGGTGCTCCTGCTCCTCTTCAGAGGGTTCCCCCCGACCCCTTCTCGTGACCTGGACCGACCGAGGCGGGAGAGGGACCCTTTGGAGTTGCTCCTGAACTTGGCAGCCATCCTTTCCCTCGACCTGCCCTTCCTGCCTTTCTCTGGAATTAGTAGCTGCTTTTTTTGCACGTTTTCTCTTGAGAGGACCTTTTCGATCTCCTTGGAGATGGCCCGAGTGAGCTTATTCTTGCTCTTTCCCTTCAGCAGCCCGGTGAGCTTCTGCGCCGACTTCCGTATCTTGTCCTTAGCGGGCATGACGACCGACTGGTGCCTCTTCTTCTTGGTGGCCTCCACCTTCTCCCTCAGCTTGTCCTCCTGCGCCTGGTGAAACTGAGCCATGCCTTCGAACCTCGAGACCAGCGGGTTGTTTCCTGCCGCCACCGACTTCTTGATCTTGGTTGGCGGGACCGTTTCTCTCCTCTCTTCCGCCGCCGGCTGTTCAAACTTCTTGAACTTTTCCTGCCTCACCTTCTCCCTCAGCTCCTCCCTCTCTCTCCTCCTCTTCGCTTCCATTTCTTCCTTCAGCCTCTTCTCCCTGTCCTCTTCTTGCCTCCTTCTCTCCACCACGACCCTGGCCAGCTCCGCCTCCTCCCTCCTCCTCGCTTCCGCCCTCTCCATCCTCTCCCTCTCCTCCTCTTCCGCGAGCATCCTCTTCATCTCTGCCTCCATCGCCTTCTGCCTGGACTCCGCCTGCTCCTTCCTCTTCCGCTCGGCCTCTTCTAGAGCCTTCCTCCTCCGCTCTTCCGCCTCCCATTTCCCTTCCTGTTGTAACCTCCTCTCCTCCCTTTGCTGGGCCTCCTTGATCGCCTCCACCTGAGCCGAAGTCCATACCTTCTTGACGCCCGAGATTGGTCTTTCCCCTCCCCTTTCTCCTCCGCTTCGTGACCCTGACCTCAGCATTTCGCGCTGGTACATGCCACTTTGCCTATACTTTACCAAAAGTGTCCGGTCCAGGGTCTCTAAGCTGTCCTTGTCATGAGTTCATGGTTTTAAAAAAAGACTGATGATGAGTCTAGACCCTCCTCTCCTTTTGGCTTCCCCTTGTCCTTTGTCCCTCACAGATCGGGTCACAGATGTCAATGGAAACACATGACGAGAGAAAGGGTGGGGAGAGGGTAATCAAAAAGAAAATGTGCAGCGGGTTAAAACCTCCCTTTGCAGATTCGCAACTGAACTACTACTTTCTCTTTTTCCCCACCCACTTCTCCCCCACCCACACCCTTCTCTCCTCCTTATCGCTAGAAAGAAATGTTTCTTACGTGTGAGTGTGTGTGCGGATTGTGTAGGTCCTCCTTCCAACGCTCTTCTCCCCCTGCTGACCTCCTCGTTTTCTTCTTCAGACTTTCTTTTTTTTTTCTAGCGGAGGATGGAGCCGACCTCGGTGCGCGTCTCCTTCGATAGGCCGAAGCAGAATGCATCCACTCCGTCTTAATGGAGGGGAGGGGGGGGAGAAGGGGGCAGGAGGAGGGAAGGGAGAAAAAGCTCAGGGGCTTAGCGAGGAGGCCAGCAATAGCATCGGAGAGGAAGGAGGAGGAAGGAGAGAGGGGGAGGAAAGAGAGGAAAGGCGAGAGGCGTTGCCTGCCAATTTTTCCTTTTCCTCCTTCTTCTTCTTCCGAGGCTGAACAAAGAAGTGTCCTGATACAGGATAAGGCGTAGGTCGTTCATTTCTCCAGCCCCGAGGGGCAGAGAGAAGAATCAGCAGCTTTTGCCAGTGGGGATGTCCCCGTTTACAGAAATTTTGTGACCGCGCCTCGTCATTAC
>JAAUYM010100456.1_pt1 | contig 11787 bp, 11 predicted proteins | sample 7278001 | NCBI WGS metagenome assembly JAAUYM01 (sample SAMN14350224, study PRJNA611818) | marine sediment metagenome | isolation source: surface marine sediment (1.8m) | place: French Polynesia: Moorea | collected 2018-08
CATCAAAAAATATGCACATTGGAGAGAAACCAGTGTGCTCCCAGGAAGAAAGTGAGATTTGCCACATATAATTTGTAATAGACACAGACATCGATTGGCCCCAAAAAAATCCCGTCGGGAAGCTGCTCGCTGCGGACCACCGACTTTACCTGCTTTACTTTGCAATGCAATCGAATGTGGGCACAGCATCTATTACTGCGTCCCACCTCCAAATCGAATTGCGTGTTTCGCCGCTCCTCCCTCCTCCCAGTTGAAGGCGGTTCCGGGTGTCTATCGCAAGAAAAAAAAATTGGGACCTCCGTTTCCCGGAAAAGTTGGAAAACTTTTTTTTTTTTTGAGAGAGACAGGGACTTGGATTTCTCTCTCCTCTTTCTCCTCTCATCTTTTCCGCCGCGGCGGTGAGAAAGTTTGATTGGATCCGGATTCAATAATTCTCCCGACGCGACCTTTGCCGATTGCTTTTTTTTGTGGTGGTGGATTTCCGATATTAAATCACCACCTCTACTAGTAGCTAGTAAGACGGTAGCACGTACAAAGTACGCGTAAGTTTGTCATCTCTCTACGTACTGTACCTAATGTACTGTACAAGTGCAGCATTACGTTTGTGCTTACAGTGTCAACTCTTTTCAGGATGGACAAAAAAAGCTTTGTGCTTCTAAACTACCTGTTCTGTAGCAGGAGTAGATAGTACAAGGGTTCCCTTTTGAATGGCCCTCTGAAGCCCTTTCCAAAAGGTCCCTCCCTCCTCCTCTTTACGAGCCTCACAGCCCAGAGCCATCCTGGTTTATCCCCTCCCCCCCTCCAGGTCTGCTGTACCTACCTATAGGACAGAATGTTGTAATCCCTCCATTTGCTTCCTGAAAGCACCACCCTACATTCCTTCTTCTATGTACCAACTGCAAATGGCTTTTCCCCTGTCTGTCCCTATCAAGCGATAATCCTAGTTTTTTTTCGTCTACTAGGTGCTACATCAGAGTTTTCCAACCTATGAGTCGCGAAACCTTTCCGACTGGGTCACGAGGTCTCAGGAAAAAATTTAACGTAGAAAAAAAATGTCTCCACACTTTTCTATACATAATTTCTGAACGATGTTTATGAAATTAAAAAGCTTGCCTTGCTTGCATAACATAATATTCTATTCATTCTTAATTTTTTTTTTTTGAGAAATGAATAGTTTTCATGGAATTTGACAATTTCAAAGGCTATTAGGCAAACCCCGCACAAGCATTCTCCAAAATAGAGAATGCTCTTCCACACACACCATCAAAGAATGAGTTTTCTGAAGAACTACGTATGGGTTCAATCTCCTTGGCCTTGGCCATATTCTCCAGACGTGACTAGGTGTGGCTATTTTCTCTTTCTGGTCTGTTTCCTATTTTGGATGCATCACATCACACATCTTACACCAGAAAACTCCCAAAAAATTGTTCCCTCTATCTATCTGAAAAATGGTTGAAAACATGCCGTAAGTGCCTTGAAGTAGAGGGAGGATACGTTGAAGAACGCTTGAAATAGACAAAACTTTTTTGATGTGACCCTAGTTTAATTAATTCTGAAGGGTACGGCCCTCTTACGTACGTAGTACTCGTAGTTTACTGTACTACAGTAGTAAAGTGGGTCGTGACCCAAAAAGATGGGAAACACTAGCTCTCCCTGGTCCCCTATACGTGTACAGTAAGTACTATGTACTGTACAAACGCGCTTCTTCCTCACCATTACGACAGTGTCGTTGGCCACGCCCTCCCGGTCCTCCTTCTCCTCTTCCTCCTCCTCCCTCTTCACCGTTATCGTCACCGCCTCCTGCTCCTCCGCCACCGCCGCCGTCGTCGCCCTGAGCCTCACCCGGCGGTAGGAGGATCTGACGCCGCTCCCGTCACCTTGGCTGGGCGGACTGCCTTCGGTGTCCATTCCCGCTCCTCCTCCCCCTCCTCCTCCTCCTGCCTTGCAGAACTTGCCCCACCCTCCGGTGATGGCGGAGAGGCACTCTCGAAAGACGACGTCTCCGCAGTAGAAGGCGAAGTTGATGGAGCTGTTGAAGACGACGAGGAGGGTGTTGGCGACGATGAGGTGCTTGGCCCACGACTCGAACGGCACGTGGACGCCGCGGGAGAAGACGTGGATCACCTCGTACACCGAGATGACGATCTGGAAGTGTCCGGCGAGAGGAAAAGAGAGAAGGCTGGTACGAGCAAGTAAGCATTTTCTTTTTTACAGTAAACATCTACCGTATTTCACGTTTTCTAAACCTTTGATTTAGTGAAGAACTTGATATAGTTAACTTTTCTTTACTAAATGGAAGCCCCACTGTACTACCGTATAGTAGGTACTGTATTACTACTGTGCGACCGTCAAAGCCGTCTAGATTCCCTTTGATAAACTAAGAAGAAAAAAATGCATTTCAAAGCCATCATCACTAATAGGATTCTCAAGGCAGTCTCATCTCAAAAGGCTCTCGGCACGACGAACAAGAGGAGGGGTTGACACCTTAGAGGGGACAAAGTTTTTGAGCTTCACGCCCAAGGACATCGTAAATGGGAGCTCTTAAACACGCTCTGATGTCTCCCCACAAAAGGCCCTCGAGGCTGATTCTTACTTTTTTCGGAACAAAGCATGCATTCCCCACCCCCACCCCAAGTTGATCTACATTAAAGGTGCAAAAGGGTCGTGAAACTTTCATGGGATTCAATCTGGGTGCCCACCCCACAAAAAGTTGGTCTTTCCCTCTTCTTTTGCTTTGTAGTAGTTAGGTGGGTGCAGATCATAAGGCTTTTCTCCACTGAGAAGAGAGGGAAATAACTGTTGAAATTGAACACGCGTGACGTGCAAAAATTTTAAACCACTGTATGCACTGTTGGAGCCTCTTCAGCTTCTTTCCGTGCGCCAAGAAACCAACCCGGTGTTTTGATTATTTGCTGCATGTTGCACGAATGCATCATCCTGTGAACTTTTTACTACCCGCCTTACGTCAATATCCACATAGCACGTACTACAGTACATCCTCACCCACCTTTCCCGTGTGGCAGACGAGGAACATGAGGATGATGCCGAAGAGTGTCCGGGTGATGCTCTGGTTCCTCTTCAGCCTGGCCCTCATCCTGGCGTCGCAGGTCAGGGCCACGGCGGCCTGGCGGGAGGGAGGTGGGGCGAAGGAGTGAGTTATGACACTTTTTCTTTTCGATTCAAGACGAGAATGAGAGGCTCCTTTCTTCCAACAATTTTTTAAGCCAAAATTCTTCATCTGAGAGAGAGAGAGAGAGAGAAAAAAAGCCGAGACAGAGACAAAAACACACACCTAATCCGTCCCCCTTCTTTTCTCTCCTCCCTGCTTTCTTGAGACAGCCCAAGGCGGCCCAATCTCTTTACGAGATAACAAGCATTTAAAGTAGACATAATGAAAAGCATTCTGACTCGCACGCCCAAGTTCTTTTTAAACACGTTCTACTTGGTATAAGTAGACGGTCGCCATTGTGCACGGTATTCTCTTACACCTCTGTAAAGAGCTGTGAGCATTTTAAAAAAAAAATATTTTAAGTTGCCTTTGCAAGGTTTACCTAACTTTTAAAGCCACATAAATAGTTCACAATTTTCATATTTAAGGAGATATTAGAGATCAAACTTGTGCAAAATAGGTGGGTGTGCATCACATGAACAGTACAGCCTGTCTTCTTTCTTATTTTTCTTGCACTGTGCACGGGTCGAGTAGGCACGCTGGTACGTGCTGTTTGTGGTGATCGTCTGTATTTGTAAGATTAAATAAATTTTCAACAACAACAACAACAGGCACGGCCGCAAGACCTCGACACTCGCGTATATGAAAGGCAGCCACTACGTAGTACGCACATAAATTCATCTTCTGAGATGTTTTTTCTCCTTTCTCGAGAACGTTTCTTCTTCCTCCACCCCTATTCCACCTTTCTCCTTTTGCCCTCCACCCTCGTCTAGCCACTCTCTTCCAATACACCGTCTCAGCCTCCTACCCGCATTTTCCAATCTTCCGTTCTTGGAACCACTCCCCCTCCTTTCACACATGGGCACCTAGCAGTGGTACAGTAACTCTACCGTACTTCAAAAAAACGTTTTTTTTTTTAAGAATAAAAGTTTTAATCTTATTGTTCATGGTAAATACTTTGGATGTAAGAGCACTTCCTGTCTACAGCAGGTGCACCTTGACAGGTGTGCTCCTTGATTAACTCAATCGGCTCACCTCCTGCAGCCTCCTGTAGACCTTGTAGGAGCAGTAGATCATAATGACGGTGGGTGCGACGATCATCACGGCGGAGTTGACGGTGAGCGAGTACCAGCGGATGTAGGACTCGCTGGTGCGCAGGTCGGTGGCCTGGCGGTGGAGGAAGGGAGGAATTTTAAGAGAAGAATGAAAACTTTAAGTTGGAAGCAAGCAAAAAAATCTCCAAGTTTTGAAGCGGTCCTATTGGTATGCTAGGTTACGTAGCTCTCGTTCCATTTCTCTTTCAAATACTGACAAGCAAAATCACATTTCGAAAGGAAGAAAGGGCAAATAAAAAAGTCGATGCCTGCTAGTGGCATTAGAAAAAAAACCAAACCAAATGGGCCACAGCATATGCGAAACAAAGGAGGAAAAAATTGGTCCAGCTACGAAAAAGAAAGAAGGAAGCTTTCCGAGGAGGCTCCTATGGAAGCAGAGGGAGCGAGTGAAATTTCCTTCTCCCCGGATTTTATTCGAAAAGTTATGCGTGGAGTGACTGCCGGCCTTTCCTCCTTCCCACCTTCCCTCTGCATCTTTCCAAAGTTGCCTTTTTTGGGGGGCGGAAATTGGTAAACTTTCTCTTTTCGTGATGACAAAAAAAGCAGCTGATCAGAACCTTCCACACCCTCATAATGTGTACCTACTACGTACAGTACAGTAGGTACGTCTTGGTATAACCCAGCGGATCTGTTCACTTGTCAAGAAGCAAAAGTTGCTTAATTTGTTTGGCCAAGGTGAACAGGTTTTCTTAAGTACGTAGAAATGGGAAAATTGCTTTGGGCTGAAAGAAAAAGTTGACAAAATTTTGATTAATTGCTTGGATGGAACTGTACTTATAACCAAGTCGCCTCGACTGCCCAACCTGGATGGTGACCCTGGTGACGTTCCTGAGCTCCACCAACTGGCCGCCGTCGTCGCCGCCGCCGCCGCCGTCGTCCAGGGTCACGTTTGCCTCCGTCCTGACGTAGCGAAACTCCAGCTCGAACCAGCGGGAGAAGTTGAAGGCGACGGAGAAGAAGAGGACGATGGCGCACTGGGTCACGCCGTTCTCTAACCAGGCGGGCTGAGAGGAGAGAGAGAGAGACAGAGAGGGGTAAAAAAATCAGAAAGTCACCAGCCAGAAAGTCATCGTCAGTGCTGCCAGATTTTATTACAGAAAAGAAGCCAAAGCTTACAGTAGTAGAAAAGAAACCAACAGTAACTAGATCTTGCTTCCCAAAAAAGCTGCTTTCTTTCCTGCTTCCGAGACTCGATATGAACCAGGTTTTTTGTCTTTTTTTTGAACAACTGGCAGCACTGGTCACCTTAAGATGACAAAGGGAAAAGCTTTTTTAGCAGGGCTTAAAACGTAAAAGCACAGAGATGCTTTATGTATATTGTATAATGTGCGTGAAAGGTCTTAATGTAAACTCAACTTTCCGTGAGTTCTTTAAAGTTTTTTTTCCTCCCAGGATTACTGAGAGGGGCATGAGAGTACTGTACAGAAAATGCAGCAACGCTAATTGCTTAATGTAAAAGACGAGTGCGAGAGCGAAAAAGAATGAAAGTGAGGATTTTTTTTTGCACCCGCATTTGCAAAAATTTATTTATGACCTTGGCTCACCAGCTCAATGTTGGGCGTCATCTCGACGTATCTGTTGGTGGCGACGGCGACGGTGGCGTAGACAGAGCAGGTCATCAAGGTGTTGGTGGCCGGGAGCAGGTAGGGCGCGATGAACGGGAAGTACGAATTGAAGTAGCTACAGCAGAGACGGGACAGACGTCGGTGACGGTCAGTGTTGCCAACCGGTATGTTGTGCAGGTCAAAACTGCAAATCTTGGCATATGTTTTAAAAATGCTTGCTCCCTTTTTTACACAATTTTGAAATTTCCCTGTTCTAAACTAAATGGCCCGATTTTCTCCCGAGATTTGGCATACTCCATACACTCCTCCAGCAAAGTTGACAACTCTGGTAAAAGTCTCTACTGCAACATAAGGTGCATCAGAACTGTAACCTAGGTAGCAACATCAGCATGAACTGCTAGAGAGATCATGTCAAAGTACAAATGTTCCTACTAGTCTTTTTATTTGAATTAAATACTCGTATAACTAATTATACCTAGCATGCTAGTACCGTCAAATTCATATACTGTACGCGTAGGTAGGCACCAAAGTGGCACTACTATCTTGCTACAGTTTCTGAGTGCCAGTGCAGGTACGGTCGAACTCGGGACTATCCGGACCGGTCGGAAGAATTCCCCCCCAATTTTGCAATGATTTGAGTTTTTCCCTTGAACTGAATAGATTTGTGTAGCGACATGTTTCCAAATTAACTAAGCCCCAGTCAACCCACCAAGTAATCATGCAACAACATTTCCCAAGTAACCTTAATGGGATGACTGGGGATCAGTTAATTGGAGAAAAATGCTGTTACATGAATCCACTTGGTTCAATAGGAAAACTCAAATAATCGGAAAAAGTTGAAACCATTCTCCAGACCTGTCCCGATTATCAGTCAAACGGCAGAGTTTCAACTGTACTGTAATGGTGCTTTCTTTCTGCCAATAAAGGGCACCCCGGGTGGACGTGCACTTCATTTTGGCACTTTGCAGGCAAGGAGGGTGGGGGATGCAACAACGGCCGGAAATTTTTCTGGAGGAGCGGACGGGGAGGAGAGAGCGAACTTTTAACTGCATTCCTGCGAGACATTCCTCAAGCCATTCTTATGCATTGAAGTGTTGAAGAAAGTACCTGCCCGGCCAATATTGCCGAGGTATCAACGAGGAACCTAGTGTCCAGGTATCTGTCCTCTCCCCAAGGTAAAATGCTGAGGTAGGGATCCGACACAATTGAGACTAGAGCGACAATTTTTACCTCGCAATCTCAGACCTACTGTACCTCAACCTTAAAGGTTGAGGTCACCAATACGAGTATTGGTCGGATATGGTATGTACCTCTGTACATGTATGTACCTAGTAGATGCATGGGCCTCAAGCCGGTTGGGCCTGGGCATCTCCTGAGAAGGAAATAACATGTGCAGGAATTCTGGTGAACGTGGCAATAACTAATGGGTTTTAATTATAGACTGCATGGAGTACCGTAAAGCGGAAATAAGTGGACTTATAATGCTCCCTCCAGAGTGAGTACGAAACGACAACTTCTTCCTTCCTCTCCGTGCACCGCATGTACTGCAAATAATAGGATGTTTGGTATTCAGGGCAGTTTCTCTTTCTCCTCCACCCATTTTAGGCACGAGTTGTCGCTCCACTTTTATGGGTGGCACATGCACATGTTGTAGATGGTGCTCAGTGATGCGTGTAATCGTGTACACTACAGTACACACTGTGTCTGTTGCTACTGGTTGCTACAGGAAGCAAGAATACGTGTCAGGTGATGAGAAGATGCTATTTGGCTTGTCTCTATAGTATATTCACGAATAAGTTAATTAAAGGAGAGAGAGGAGGATGTCCGAACATATATGTAAACATCTTCCTGCATGCTGCTATGCCATGCGTGCCATACCACAAGTTAGTTGCCTGACAGACTGTTAAAAAAATTTAGAAAAAAGCCATCTTTTTTCTCACCACCAGAAAAAAAGAAGCGTCCTACATTAAAAAAAACTTTTGACAAAACAAACATCTTTTTTATCTCCATATTTTCGTGATAAATCTCCTTTTTCTTCAATCTTCGTCTCGCCTTACCTCCTCCTCCTTTACTTTATGATTCACCCCTTTACCCCTGTGCCCTCGAAAGCACTCTCTCTTTCTCTTGCGCTGGTGAAAAGGGCTCTTCTCTCCTTGCAAGAGAGATCTCACTGACCCTTTCTTACTTCTCCCTCCCCGTCTCTCCACACACATGGGCACCTGGTTAATCCTCGCGCCTCGCGGGTGCGCGTTTAGATTTCCTATTTTAGGGGAGGGGAAGTCCGGGAGAAGCTAAAATTTCAAGTGCCACATACTGTATTTATTCACAAGTCAGACAGTTTTTTCCTGAGGGAAGGAATACTAAATATCAAGACCTCAGTTCCCCCTTCCATGTGCCCAGGTGTAATCCCCCTCAAGCAGGAGCATCGGTAACCCCAAGAGATCCAGCAAAAAGGGCTTGGGGTAGGAAGGAAGGAAAAAAAAAGGCTTTCCAGACCAAACCCGACACCAATCTGGTTTCCTTTAGAAGGAGTAACTAAAATCCAGACACAGATGTGTTTTTTTTTTCTTAATGAATGTGTCTATAGAAAAAGTGGGAGGTGGAGCAAGGGGATCCAAGAGAAAGCGAGATTTCCGCATCCACTCACCTGAGAAAGCGTCGAGGCACTTGGGGGATGCAGTATTCTCAATTCCCCTCTCCGATACTCGGAATGTGATAAGAATCTTGAACATTTTTTACGTGCGCCTCTAATACTCTCTTCTCCCTCTCCAAGCTTTCATCACCCCCTCTCCCACCCCACCCTATCACCCTCAAGCACCGTGACGAACACTTTACCACATAGGGGTTTGGCTCTCCATTTTTCGACTTGTTGACGTTCCTCGGACACGTATCATGCCATCTCCGTTGACTGCGTAGCACGAATGGCATGCCTACCTGCCAGTGAGATCTGAAGTGTGTGCGCCACGCCTGAAGGAACACTTGCACCTTTATTATGGACGTAGCCAACCAGCATCTTGAGAGACAAGGAGAGCTCTTTAGGTAGGCATGTCTAGTTGGCTTTGTTGTTTGGTAGGGGTGCCAGTCTGCCAGGGAAGGTACCGGTAGAAGGTACCTGCAGTAGAGATCTACATAGAAAGGAGGATCTACTACGTCGTCACTCGGTGAAAAGACCCTTTTCATGGAGTCTCCTTTTGGTGGCAGGTCGGTAATTCTTCTCTTGGCACTTGAAGACTTTATGGAGGGGGGGGGGGAAGAATTGGAAGAGAAAAGACTCCCGAGGAGGAAGGTACTAAGGTGCTGCTCAAGAGCCGCGGAACTGGAGGAGATGAATCAGCACAGTATGTACCACATATAATCTAGGTAGATATCGATACGGTAATACGGCAGAGGTTCTTACAACCTATGGGCCTTTTCAATTAACTGGCCTTATGGTAACAGTGTCTCTCCTTCCCCTCCCCCATATTTCACTTTGTAGAGTGGTTTGCCGGATGCTCATCAAGGTCTTAAAGTGGGTGTCCGTACGAAACAGTTTAGGAACCTCTGTGTATGCAGCATCGTGAGAGAACCGTTGTTCCTCTACGTAAAAGTCAGCACCATTGCCGACGCCCAAATGGCCTTAAAACACGTACATACACCCAAACATTCATGCCGCCCTCAAAAGGGCACGTTCTGGGTGGATAGGTTAAAGAGAAAGGATCGGTCTAGCAGAAGACAGAGAGGCATCCATGACGTAAGAATTTATGGCCCCTGCCCTCCCCCCTCTAAAAAAAATGAGCACAAAAGGACTGTAACAGAGTAGAGCTTAAAATAAAGCTATCGCCATTTGAGGCCGCCGAAATACCCACGCACAGTTGCTCTCCTCAAACTTTTTTACTCAATTTCAAAGAGAGGCAACTAGCTTGAAACGGACTCCCATAAAAAATTACCCGAAAAGGAAAAGAAATGGTTGAGGAATTTCAGGCTTGTGACGTCAGAAGTCAAGAGCACCGACAGCAGCTCACCTCTCCGAGAGGCAGGGCATGGTGAACATGAAGAAGGTGCAGACGAGGAAGGCGTTGTCGAAGGTGGCGAGCCCGCACAGGATCTGGATAAGCGACTGCTTGAGCTTGACGGCGCGGTGGTTCAGCACGAGTATGGTGAGTGCGTTGCCCAGCAGCCCGAAGGCGGAGACGGCCGGCACCACCAGGCCCTCGACCACGTACTTAAACGGCGGTGCGTCCATGGCCTACTCCGGGTCTGCCTCTCCCCTGACGAAAGAAAGAAAAAGAACGTTTGCAGAGGCAGAGACAGAACAGAGTGGTTCACAAGTATGCAAGCGATTAGCAGCAGCAGAAGTGGTTTGCTCTACAGTCTGACCTGGAATATCGTTGCATCAACTTCTGCAAAAGTCAGAGGCTGCCCAAAACAGAGGTGCTTTAAGGGGCAAGCATCTGGCAATATGCATGTGGCTCACCAGAATGGTATTCCAGACCGGACGGTAAAGCAAAACCAGAGAACCTGTTAACATTGTTGGTGTGTGATTTGAGTCGCAAGCAATTAATTTCTTTTCTGTCTCCCATTCTTGTGTACTCTCTCCCCCTTCTTTTCCTCCTTGGCTCTGACTTTTCGTACGTAAAACAGAACGCACCTGTACTGAATACAGGTGCGTTCAGTTTTACGTACACACTGTAATATCGCGCCTAGGGATGGGTGACAAGTTGACGGTTTAGCAACGACAGGGAGGGGAGGAATTTCCTTGCTAATTGCATTCCTCTCCCGACAGGGCTGCTGCCACTTGGTAGGATGACAGGGCAAAGATGCGTTTTACTTCCACACAAACGAAAGATTGCGTACCTAGCAGAATTGCTGACCTATTCCAACCCAACGCAGTTAATTTTCTCTCAGAAAATCGAGTCTCTCTCTTCCTTCTTCCCCTCCTCCAAAAGCACACAAAATGTATTTGTACTCTTCTGAGAAAAGAAAAACCCAACAAAATGGCGGCGAGTTCTGCAGTTGAGAAGTGGCAAAAGAGGCCATCAGAACTTTCCGCAACACATTTTCCTCCTCTTTCTCTCACTCTCTTGGTCTCTACTGTTGCGAGCATGGCTGTGTAAAATTTGGGATGTTTTTGCTGATGCTGAGATCTTGATTCAGAAAAAAGGCACATAATTTCGTCGCTAAGCTCAGACTTTCTGCTTGTAGCATCTACTGTCCCGACTTATTTCTAACCTTTCATAAAATAATGCTACGAGCGGTTCGGAATTTCTTCATGCAAGTTGTTCATGGTTGTTTTCTTTCCCAGATGTGTTGCTCCAAGGGGAGGGGAGCAAGAGTCACGCCCGGATGAACAAGGAGAGGGAGAACGGTGGATAAATGTAGTGGTGGTTCTCTTCACCTCCTGCTCTCCTTTTTGGTGAAAAACATGCCGAATAAGATTTTGGCTGGTCTCATCCCTGGGAGTTACAACCTTCACCGAGTTCTCTGAAATAAGTACAAACAACTACTTCCTCACCAGGCCTGGAGCTCTTTGGATATGTACTGTAGTATGTAGTAGTACCAAAAAAATGCTTAAATCCGAACTTTATAGTCTAAAGTGCCTTGTACACATTATATTAGTCCATTATGCCTCCTCTCACCCATCCAAAACGCGATTAATCCTATTAACCATCTGAAGCACCATGCCGCACTCAACAACACCTCTCTCCTTTCTCTCTCATCTCTCTCGATCTTGACCTGCTTGATCTTGTTCAGGACATCCTCAGGGAAACGAAAGGTTTGGTGGAATGCGCACTTTGTAATGTAGTAGTACTGTACAGTGCGCAGTACTGTACTTTTCCAATTTTAAAAAATCCCCCAGACCCTCCTTTCACTTTTTCTTTCTTACAAAGGCCCTGCAGAAAGAACCACTTCAATTGGTCGATAGTAGAGCCTGGAAAAAAGTTCTTTTTTGCCCCTTACG
>JAAUYM010010888.1_pt1 | contig 11786 bp, 7 predicted proteins | sample 7278001 | NCBI WGS metagenome assembly JAAUYM01 (sample SAMN14350224, study PRJNA611818) | marine sediment metagenome | isolation source: surface marine sediment (1.8m) | place: French Polynesia: Moorea | collected 2018-08
CCACAACACTCCCCATCTTATGCCTATTTGGACCACTGCTTGCTCGCCCCACCCTTCAAAAAATGCCGCGGCGGGGGGGGGGGGGGAAGTTGGGGGACGGGAAAGAAAGGAGTTCCTTTCTCCATGCTTAACTTCTTTGAAGATATTCTCCTTTAATATCTTCAAGGAGATTTTCTTGCTTTCTTCTTGTCACGCATATGTATGTACGTACGTAGGTAGCACAAGAAGTCAGAGGAGAAAGCTTGCCACGCAGCTTTAGTTCTTGCTCTTGTTCAACTCGCACCTTGCCGAACTTCTGCCAGTTCGAGAAAGGGAGAGGGTTGAGAGGCAGCAGAAAGAAGAGGAAGTAATCGAATTGCCTGTCTGAAACTCAATTGACTGGGGCACAAAAGATATTCTCTTTTGCCGCCACACCCCCGGTCCCTCTTCTCTTCCTCTGCGATATGCTGTGTGACACGCAAGATTTTCGAGAAAGATGCGAGCGTATAGGTATAAGTTTCACTGACAGTACCAATTTAATAAAGAATCTGTTGGTCCCTTTGCACAAGTCTACGGACGAAGAAAAGAAGTAGGAGTTGCAGCATGGGGCAGCACATTTAAAAGCCCTTGCCATTGACATTCCACACATTCCTTCTCCTTTTCTTCTAATGAAATTAGCTTTCCTTGCTTCTCCCCTCCCTTCCATCTCTTCCCCTGTCCCCTTGCTTAGTTCCCTTGTTGGCGGCTTCTTGATTCTCCTGGGACAATGAAGCTGGGAAAAAGAAAGAGAAGGGGAGAGAGGCTAGAGGCTGCAAAATTGCCGAGAATCTCTCTCTGACATGAGCAGAAACACTGAGACTAGTGTAGGTAGTACATCATTCAAATCTTAATGCGATTTCTTTTCCCTTTGTCAAACTCTCCCTATCCTTTTCCCTAGGTCGGTCTCGCTCCATATCCATTCCTCCATACCCATCCAATCTCCCACCTCTTTTTTTTATCTTACTCTTCCTCCTCCCACCCCCTCGGTCGCGCAGTGTGTTCGCAATATTTTGAAAAAGCCATTTCAAGGTGTCTAGTTCTGCCCTCTCCTCCCTTTCTTCTCTCCTGCGCTGTGGATGAAATGGAATGAACACAGGGACGGGCAATGCTGGAACAGAGAAGCGAAGAAGAAGAAGAGGACCAACCCTCCTCTTTCTCCTTTCCCTTTTTTTGGATTTACTGCCCCTTTTCCGACCATCCGTTTAGGGATTTCCCTCCTCCCCTTCTTCGCAGTGTGGTATTTGCAGCACTCTCTCGAAATGCATGGCAATGAATACCAAAAGAGCAAGAGAGGATGTTATACACCAACATTTTTCTGACGACTCCAAAAATAATATTGGCACCAACATCACTGTCATTAGCAGCAAGCAATACTACTAGCACTGGATACACAGTACTAGCAGTACCGTAGAACTAACTAGTGCAGTAGAACTCCTATATAGTAACTTCGCTATAAGCAAAAACTCTTCTACTAGAACTAATTAAGCTCTAATTATACATACTCTACAGTTTTTCAAATCCAATCTATAAATCTATAAAAACTCTGCTATAGTAAACGTTTCGCTGCCGACCACCGATTTTACTATAGTACGTACGAACTATAGTACTATAGTAATACATAGGAGGTCTATTGCACTAGTATATAAATGTATTTTTTTTTCTGTTGCCTGGCTGGTCATTGGCTCCGTGTTGATCTGGCACATGTAGACGCCCGAGTCGTTCCTCCTGACGTCCGTCAGCTTGAGCTTCCAGCTGTTGTGCCCGTTGTGCTCCACGCGCATGCGCGGGTTGTTGGTGACCATGTGTGTGTGGATGGCGAGGATGGCCTTGGAGTCGGACCTCAGCCAGGCCACCTTGTGCCCGCCCAGGTGCTTCACGATGCACGTAAACTCGGCCTCCCTGCCCGCGGCTACCGTCGTGTTCTCCAGCGGTGAAACGAAGCCGGGCTCGAAAGCTTGTACTGAAAGAAAGAAAGAAAGAAAGAAAGAAAGAAAGAAAGAAAGAAAGAAAGAAAGAAAGAAAGAAAGAAAGAAAGAAAGAAAGAAGGGACAAGTGATGTTGGACAGGCCTTCTTGTTGTCGGAGAAAACAATCAGCCCTTTTGCTTTCACGGGACGTTTACTCCGGGCTAAAAGGATTGTAAAGCGCCCAAATTACCTCCTCTGTTGGAGCGTGCTCATGACGTACACTAATCCACCACCACCACTCACCAGGCACGGGAAGGAAAACGCCAAGGAAGACGATCAGCAGCGAGAGGTGGCCTAGTCGACTGGGAAACATGTTTGGCCTGCAGTGTGAGACAGACATGTCAGTTCATAGAAGATTGTTTAAAAAAAAACAACACCCACTGACTGTCGCTAACCTGACGACGCAGGCGAAATCGTCTCCCCTCTTTGGCGGATAGTTCTCCCTCTCGCTGTTGGCGGCGTTGCTCCCATCCTGCCTCTGTTGTTTTTGCTTTCTCCTCTTCTGGGAAGGAGCCATCTTTAAGGGTCGTTATTCGGCGGCGGCGGCGGCGGCGGCGACGGCGACGGCGACTGCGACGGCGGCCTTTGCCTCCTCTTCAATCTTCTTCTCTCCTCATGCACGCATTGTCATTGACGAAGAAGGCTGCAATAACAAAGGCGATCAAAGAAGATAGATGGCGGGAGAAGGAGGAAGAAGATGAGTGGACATTGTACGAACTGGAGGCACAGTACTTCTACAGTACTGTTCGTATAGGATTGATTGCGTAATAACAAGGGGCACTATTTTCTGTATCCACCCACTGCTAGGTTGCCAGCCCCCCTCCCCCCAGGGGCATTTGATCACCAAAGGAAAGAGAAGAAGGTGGGCCACTTCCACTACCACCACACTCACAGGAGGAGGAAGGGAGAAAAGAAGACAGGAGAAAAAGATGAGAGGAGCATGCCCATTGCCCATATTTTTATTGTTTACATAGAAACGTGCATCATAAAGTTGCACTGTGGTTTCTCAGTCAATAAGGGTTGTCTTAAAAAACCATCTATGATGGCGGCTTTAAAGTTCAGCTCAAGAATAGCAAGAGGAAGAGGAGAAGCTATCTTCGTCACACCTGGCTGGTTATCCGCAGTCATTTATAAATTGCTTTTCATTCTCCCCCTCTTCCTCCTCCTCCTCCTTTTTTCCTCTCTGAAAATGAAAGCAGCTACAAAGAAGAAACATCCCAGAAGAAAGGCTTCTGCTTTTAAGACGTCCTTCTTTCTTCCCCATCTCAACACAGCAACACTCTTTTTTGAGAGAGGCAGAAAGAATTAGTAAATGTACTTTGCAAATGCTTGAGAGCTCTCTCCCTAGCAAACTTTGAGAGCCTGACTTTAATGGTCTAATAATGAATGAGTCCGCGTTTCTCACATGATGCTTATTCCACAGAGCGTACTCCCCTCCCCCTCCTAAAAAAATTGACTCCTTTCTCATTGCGAGGAAACTCCCGTTGCTGCTTCTTATCAAAACCTTTACTTACGTCTTCCAGACCCGCCTCTTCCTCCTCCTCCATTTCTCGTTCTCTTCTCTTTTCCAAACTCCCCCTCCTCTCCCACCCACCCCACAAAAAACTTTCTCTTGCAGCGATGATTAGGGAAATAAATTCTAATGAAGTTTCCTTCCCTTACGGTTCCCACCTCACTTTCCTTTCTCATCTGGTGGAGAAGGCTCCTTCCCTCTTTTTCTCACCCGCCCCTCCCCCCCAAGTCTTCCCTGGTAGAGTTTTTGTCTTATCTCTGCCACGTGTCGCTTCGCAACTCTCGATGCAGGAAAGCGGCGGAAGGATTGTACAACACGGTTCAGCCAGCGCCTGCCAGTGCCTACGCAGTATCTACGGTACAAAAATGATTTGTACAGTATAAAGGAGCCTGATTCTTGTTTCTCACCTTTTCCACCACCCCCTGCCCCCCCCCCCAAAAAAAAATCCCATCTGCTTCTTTTTTGACACGGTAGTCGGGAAAGAAAGCAAAACAAAAGCTTTGCTGACCAAGGGAAGAAGGAGGAGGAGAGGACGTGTTTTGTTGGGACTTGGTGAGTCCTCCTCTTTCCTGGAACTTGTTACTGCTGCTCACTGATGCGGACAAATCCTCCTGGCAAACTTTGGGAGCGTCGGGAAGAAGATTCATTAGCGCGGGAAGGAAAGGGGGTAACGAGTTGGGAAGAGCTCGTTGGTCAGCGCGTACGCGGGGAGGCTTCCTTCTGGATATGTGTTGTTTCACAGAATGCTTTCATGCTGTCATTGCTGTGGGTACTATCACAAACAAGACATAGCAATAATTACCACTCTCTTTTTCTGAAAAAAAATCTGGAGAAAGAAACAGAGCCCACAGTTGCCATGAGGGTAATTGTGAAGAAAGCAGAAAGCCATTGAAGCATAGATGGGGTGCTTGCCTGGTCCGAAGAGGAGGCCTTTCCCCCCGGTTGAAAAATTCTACTTTCTCAAGCTTGATCAAGACCCCTCCCCCTTCTCAAGCCTTCAAAATCAGATTGCTCAAGGTTGCTGTCTGCAGCAAGGTTGCTGTCTACATATGCACCGAAAGGTCTGTACGTATAAGCACACAGTAAAGTCCTAATCATATCTGGGACCACACATTCTATTTGACTTTTAGGTGAGAAGAAAAGAGATTAAGAGCGCAAGACTCAAGAAGAATGCTCGCTAAAGCTACTTTTTCTCTTGTTCTTGCAACTGGCTTTTTTCTTCAAGCATCTTTGAGCACTTTTCCTTTCTTTGCCTGGCTTCCCTCCAATTTGCCGTCCCATTTCCCTCCGCCTGGCACCCACCAGTCGTGATAACTCAAACAAAAAAGGGGAGAGAAAGAAGGGAGGAAAAAGTGGGTACAATGATGATCCTTCTTACCTACCTCCTCTCTTTTTTTCTTTACGACGTCCTCCCACTCTGACGTTGAATTCGGACTGAGGGGAAAGAAGGCGGCGAGAGAGGAGGAGGCGTAAGGGGGGGAAAGGAAGAGAGTCGCTTTCCAACGGCCTTCAACGCCGCGACACACCCATATACTAATGGAAAGAAAGAGCCTCGATTGCACAAAGAGCCTATTTTAGGTAATGGCATCCTTCCAGACAACCTTTTCGAGAAAAAAAGACCAAAATGTGCAAAGACACAAACTGGACACTTTCATATCATAAATCGTCACGCTAAATTAGTTATCACTTTTATTTTTCTTTTGAGATATTTTTCTACACAGAAGAAACTTGTAAGTCCAAAATATGCCCAAAACATGTAAAATATGCCCATGCAAAAAAGTAATGCCTGGTTCTTGGCAACGAGAGCGACGATGTATCTGGTGGGGAAAAGAAGAGTTGTTTATGTGGGATTTGCTCAGATTTTATTGTCAGCCCCAGCATAGTACCATATCTGTATCCATAGTTGTACCAGTCAGTATATTTCGTGGCCAGTATACTAAGACAATTCATCATAACAATAGAATCCCAACAAGCCCACGCTTGCACACCTTTCCTACCAAATGAACAGTGGACTCTGAAAATTGAGCTTGTGCTTGTAGTTGACTCTGGGCAGGAGTGCTCTGAGGAAGGAGAAGGTGATGATGGCCGTCATCCCCCACACGCGGTGAGGCTCCACGTTGAACACTGGGAGGGAGTAGCCGGGGGTTCCGGGAACCCTAGCAGGTCGAAGTGTAAAGGCTTTTTTTTTTAGGAAAGGATGCTCCATCGTTACCTGAACTGGGTGTATCTGCCCGATGCTGCCAGCTGTCGCACCGGGACGAGGAAGGCCTCCTCCACCTCGTGCGGACTCAGCCGGAAGTGCCGGTCTGCTATCAGCGGACGAGGACGCATGATTTCACCCACGACCGGTATCACAATGGTATCACCTGAAATGTACGTACATACACAACGAGGGCCGTATATGTACGGTACTTAAGAAATTCAAATCAGGTCCCAAGGCCATAATGGTTCATTACTGAGTGAGGTTTATTAAATTAACAACAAAATTTGCCATATTGGCATAATAGTATATTATGAATAGTACTCGTATATTACTCCATTCATAATTATTGAGAAGCAAACAGTTGCCATAAAGTCTGATAATCTGACGTCGTCGTTTGTCACCAGTACAGCTTCGAAATGGAGAATGTTCGCCCACACACATCCAATACACACACACAATAATAAGTTTTTTTAAGAACCATGGGAACCTTGGCCATGCACCTTGGCCATTCTCGAGACATGTGACTCTTTCCAGAAAAAAACACTATTGGCTGAATCAAAATTTTCCACTCAGCAAGAAATCATTACAGAAGTAGAGGTCTCTGAGACGACTTTTAAAAAAGGTTTCCTCCATGTATTTGAAAAAAGGTTGGAGACATTAATTTTTGATGGACACGCTATAGTAGCATTGTTATTACTTATTACCAAAGTTAATGTGCATACCACACATTTATTGTCTCTCACCCGACTTTGACCCTACAGGCGGCATCTCCCCCCAGATGTCGATGTCCTTGGCGGCGATGCCCAACTCCTCCTCCGTCTCCCTAGTGGCCGTCTGCGTCGGCTCCTCCTTGTCCCCCCGATCAGACCCCTCCAGCTGGTCGCTGGCGCCGCCGGGAAAGCAAACCTGACCGGCGTGGGAGCTCAGGCTGCGCGCACGGAGCTAGAGAAAACACACCTGATCACCACTGAGACACAAGAACCAGAGCAGCCGATTCGGCGCCGACCTGGTAGGCAAGGCAGACCTCTCCGTCCCGGTCGACGCAGATGGGCACCAGCACGGCCGCCGTCCTCGTCGCCTTCTCCGGGTCCAGTCGCATCGGGGTCGCCTTGCGCATGCGCCCGACGACGCTCGCCCGGTTCTCGGCGCTCAAGAGGGCGCGCGGGGAGAAGGGGTCTTCTTCTGTGACCGGGCCGGCGCCGGCGCCGGCGCCGGCGCCGTCGGCGCTGCTGATGGCGCTTCTGCTCAGACCAGGAGGAGGAGGAGGCAGTGCCAGCCACGGCCGCGACGCGAGGAGTCTGCTGGCGGGAGGTGACCTTAGTAACATTGTTCCCGCTGACTTATTCCACCTTACTACCCTGGAAGAGACAATGTTCTTCAAAACACTGACATTGACCTAGCTGCTAGCCTTGCAACTCACAATGTACTCACCTAAGCTGAAGTGTGCTTGATGCATTGCGTAACCTCCTAATATGCGACGTCAAATCTCTTTCTAGTAGATGTCTGAAAGCTCAATGACAGCAGTGCATATGTATTTTGTACTAGTTGTACTAGTACGTGTCCAGTGTGAATGATGCGTATGTTTTCTTTTCTCTGCACCCGTCTGCTTACGCAATATGGTCCGCACTGCGTCAAAGAAACAAAAGTCTCGCAACCTACCTTTCCAAACACCCAAATCATCGATGAGGTTATTAGGTGGGTACTTACTACAGTAGGAGGCATCTCATCTTGATGCCAAACGCAGTGCAAATCTTTCTGTCATGTTTTCTTTGGCTAAGAGTGTCTTTTCTTTTTTAATGTCGCTGAAAGTTGTTGAAATGCTCCATCCCCTTTTTCCGTACAAACTTCTGAGCTGCTCGATTACTTTTTCTTACTATCTATAATCGCTGGTCAAACGCCATCTTTTGCATGAGAGAAAAAAAAGCAAAAACTGACAAAAAAAGGGCAATCGCATAGCAACAACAACAATACCTGCAATCGCAAACTTGCCACAAAAAAAATCACCTCCATTAAGCAGACCATTCCTTCTACTATTCATTCTTTCGCTCATGGAAGTTATCAAGTTCTTTTTTTTTTTTTTGCTCAGTACCGACCTAGCTACCTACCTACGTATGGTGGACATGCAAAGCAGCTACGATGACAGTCGTCTTCCTGCAGGGAGGGAAAGCACTCCTTCCTCCTACAACCGTTATTATTACGTGGAGACAGGTATTTTTCTCCGAGAAAACGGGGGAAAATGGGGTCGGCGCTGCAATCTCCCCCCCCTCTCGTCCTCTTCTTCCTCTCAAGGGGGGGGGGGAGAAAGCCCGCCGGTGAGAGCGGTGTAGTAGTAGATGTATACCTATAGGTAGAAGGTTTCTTTTTTAGTTTTGTTATTGCGGTGTTACCGAAGTGAAACATCCTAAAAAATTAATGTGTTGGGAAGCTTTCGACGCTGCTAATGTGAAACTGATTGCAGAGTATAGCAGGCCTTTACTTTTTACGTTGGCAGTACGTACGTTGTGCGTGTGCTGCGGTTTGTCCATCCCCTCCTTGTCTTGTTCCGGACCATGTCCTCCGACGCCGTCGTCCCCGACCCGTTCGCCCGGCCGAGCCGGCCGCCACCGCCGCGCACGGGACAGGCGTCGGCGTCCAGGCATCGGAGGAGCCTCGGACAGAGTATCGGAGAGGTGGTGGACCACCAGATCAGGACGAGGAACGGCGGCGGCGGCGGCGGCGGGGCCAACGGAGAGCAGCAGGGGGGCAGCAACAGAAAGGGCAGCCTGAGCGGGGCCTACCAGCCCAGCTTCGGAGTGGGGAGGACGCAGAGGATGCTGCAGCAGCAGCAAGGGGGAGGGGCAAGAGATCTTGAAGATGTCAACGAGGCACTGGAAGCCAGGCTGAGGATAAAGAGCAACGGCAACAACAACAACAACAGCAGCGGCAATAGCGAGGCCGGCGGTCTTCCCGAAATCACACCCATGAGAGACCTGGGCAGCAGACCGAGACAGACGGGGCACCAGCGGGGGCAGAGGAACTCTCTGATCGAGCTCGGGTCTTCTTCCTCCATGTTGGCTGGTACTCCTCAGGTGGCGACGGCTCATCATAATAACAAGGCGAAAGGCGGAACCGGCTTGGAGGAATATCAGAGGGGGAAAAGGAACTCGCTGGGTCTCTCGTACGGCCCCATCACCTCCTCGCTGGACGACCAGGCCAGGAGGAGGGCGGCCAACAACAACGTGGCGGCGGCTGAGGCCAGCGCCAGGAGGGGAGGGGGACTGGGAGCGGGCGGGATGGGCCTCGGCAGCTCCGGCCGCGGCCTGGGCCAGGGCCCGCCCAGGAGGAGCAGCCTGCACGCGCCGAACGGGCCCTCCCCGGTCCTGGCCAACAGCATTGAGAGGAGCTGGCAGCAGCAGGTGGAGGCGGCCACGGCCAGGGCAGTCGCCAGGAACACGCGGACTCCGCATGGGAGCCTACTGGATCAGCGGCCTCGGGAAGACGGATACTACCATTTTCCCCCAGGACGAGAAGGAGAAGGAGGCAGACATCCAGCGGCAGCGGCGAACGAGCCCAACAGCCTGGCCTTGGACAACTGGTTTGGGGCTCCCTCACGGTCCAGGGCGGAAGAGGAGGCGGCGAGGAGATCTCCCGAGTGTGACAGCGGGCGGTCTTCAAGGAGGAACAGCGGTCTGGCGCCACTTCCCGACGTCGACTTCGACGATGACGACGAGGAGGACGGCTATTTCGGCCACGGGCGACAGCGCAGCGTGGACCCGTCGACGTCGGTAGAACTGAGGGACGTGGACGAGGTGGAGCAGTCGTCGTCCTCCTCCTCCTCGGCCTTCTACCCGTCCGCCGTCCGCTCGACCATGCTTCTTCCTCGCGGGGGCCGCCCGTTCAGCCTCGAGCTAGCCACCAGCCTCAAGGTGCTCCTCTTCGGCAGCGCGGCCAGGAGCTTTAGCCCCGGGTGGATGGGCCAAGCCTTCTCCTTCTCCCCCTCCGTCCGGTTCGGGTTTCGCCAGGTGCGCGGGGGTCCCTGCGGGGTGCTGGCGGCCGTGCAGGCCCACCTGGTCCGCGCCCTCTGCTTCGGGGCGGCCCCGGTGGACGACACCACCCGCGCAGTCGACCCGCTGTCGCCGACGGACGCGGAGCGCGGCCGGGCGCTGGCTGCGGCGCTGGCGCAGGTGCTGGCCAGGTGCGCCGAGGGGGAGGGCCACGAGGGAGGCAGACTGACCTTCGTGTTGCCCTCAGCCAAGACCCACTTCACCGGGGTGGGGAGGTACCGGGCAGACGGGGTCACGGAGACATTGGTCATCCATGAATTCTCCAGTGTGGGAGAAGCACTCAACTTTACAAGGGTAAGACTTTAACAGATTTTACATAGAAACATATGTAAATATATTGTCTGTTGCTGCTGCTGCTGTATGTTGTTATTGCGCTGTTGCAATTTTTCTTGCTCAGACTAGTTATTAACAGCATCTTTTCTTTGCAGGAAAATATCGGTTTCTTCTCGAGCGAGGGCAACCATGCCTGCATCGCCTTCCTGTACTCGTGCCTGCTGACCAGAGGCATCGCCAACGTGTCAGGGGACATGGACTCGGAGGACCTGCCCCTCATGGGTGCGCACGGGTACTGCACGCAGGAGATGGTGAACCTGATGCTGTCCGGCCGCGCCGTATCCAATACCTTCGACGGAACGACGGTGCTGGACGGTGGGGAGGGTGGCGGCGGCGCCGTCCTCAGGGGCATTCGGAGGCGGTGCGACGTTGGTCTGCTCTCGCTCTTTGAGCACTTCATGTCCTGTCGGGTCGGGGAGCACCTCAAGACCCCCCGCTGGCCCGTCTGGGTGGTCTGCTCTGAGTCCCACTTCTCCGTCCTCTTCTCCATGGAGGCCGGGGTGGAGGCCGCGTCGCGGGCGGACCGCGGGCCCATCGACCTGGTCTACTTCGACGGGCTGGCCAGGCAGGAGGAGCCCGTCGTGCTGACGGTGGACACGTCCAGGCTGGCCCCACGGCTGGCGGGCGGAGACGGGGAAGACCAGGACTTGGTGCCTCCCCTGGAGCACTGCATCAGGACCAAGTGGAGGGATGCAGCGGTAGATTGGAACGGCAGTGAGAAGATCTTGTGAACAACTACTATAATAGGAAAGACGTGACGTAGCAATATAGTACGCTTTCCTCATGCGAAGATGCAGCTCAGTCCTTCCGTGTAATGAACGACTCACTTAAGTACATATGTAGTTATATAATAATATTTTCTGGCGCGATATTTTCAGCAAATACTGTATAAGATATGTAAGATTTCTACAGCAGGATCGACATATACCCACACATAGCACTACCAATCAGTGTACTCCATTTGTCTGAATTGAGCAAGCAATTTACAAATTTGTCTCTTTCCCCACCACCTTCTAAAAAAAAAAAAGAGTGCGAGAAATGGGTGACGCTCATAAAAAAAGACATTGAGTCGATAAGAGAAATAGGAAGTGAGCGACATTCACAATTAGGCTAGATTTTGTTACGTACGCCACAGACTATCCAATCAAGGAGGTCAAGGGGGTTAGGGGGTTCCACTATTCTGAATGTACTGGGTCGTGGTTGGATGAGCAATCATTTGAATGACTGAATATCCTACTACGATTTCCTTTTTTTTATTGTTGCTGCTACCGAACTGGTATTAATTTCCCTTCGTTCCTGCAAGATTCTAGGTCTAAAAGATTATTTCTTCTTGTATACCTCTACTTGGATAGAACGCTACACTACTACTTTGCGAGCGATCTTGTCAGAATATGTACTACACGGCTTCCTTTCAGTGCTTGTTTAGTCTTCTTTTTTATTAAAAAAACCTGTCCCTCAGTTGAAGCGGATTCCCAGCAAGCTCGTGGGGATTTTTGTCCTCCCATCTTTGACAAAAAAAATGATCGATAAGTACCTATATAAAAAAGAACACGTATATCATCATATCATATCAAGAAAAGGATTCAAACTACTGTAGTAGACAGAAACCATGAGGACACCTCAAGGATATCCTTTCAACTCAAGAATCCTTAGGTAAGCGTTTACTACATTACAGAAACTTCCTGCCTTGCACGTGACGGCCCCCCCCCC
>JAAUYM010010737.1_pt1 | contig 11784 bp, 9 predicted proteins | sample 7278001 | NCBI WGS metagenome assembly JAAUYM01 (sample SAMN14350224, study PRJNA611818) | marine sediment metagenome | isolation source: surface marine sediment (1.8m) | place: French Polynesia: Moorea | collected 2018-08
CCTTTTGGGCACCCCCATAAAAAAATTGACCCCCCTATGTTAGACCCCAGGTCGCCAGGGGTCTCCCTGCCAATTTTGGGCCAGATCGGTCCAGCGGTTTGGCCGTCTATGAAAGACAAGCAAGCAAGCAAGCAAGCAGACAGAACGACAAATATATATAAGATACCTATTAGTACTTTTTCCTCCCTCGACCACAAAGGAAAAATTATGTTTATGACTTCTTAAAACTGCCCAATAAGACTGCCCAATGTGCTCTTAACGCTTAGTTGCAGCGGGTTTGGCCTTCTTCCTGCTGCTGCCGCACTTGGCCACGTCCGCCAATATTCCCTTCTCGGGGCAGGACAGGTCCAAGAGAGCAGGTGAGTTCTACGCACCCAAGATGCACCCTTAAGTGACGATCCAAGCATTGGGCAAAAATTGAACTTCTTTTCTTTGTCCACGATCTGAAAAACAAACTGGCTTTTCCTCCTCTTTTTGTAAATTAAAGAGTGCATCCAACAAGGAAGTTTATTTAGCACCGTAATAAATTGAGAATTATAAATACTAGGGTAGTAACATTTTTTTATTTATATAACTTATAGCTTTAAAGTGCATAACCTCAAAGATATTTTGAAAACATGTGGTACACACTAGGTACTATGTTACGTATACAAATCTCTTCTCAGATGTATCACTTTTTAAGAAGTTGTCTTTCCAGGTACGTGCGAGACTTCTATGCTTTGTGTTACGTGTACTTGTACCTGTTATACGCAGCGTCCGACTACGGGTGCACGGAGGCCGACCTCGCCGCCGCCTCCATCCCGGCCTACCTGACCTACGACGGCGTCTACGCCATGAGCGACAGCGGCACCCTCCGCCTCCGCTGCACGGCCGGGCGGGTCCTGTCCGGGGGAGACCTCGACCTGCAGTGCGGCCCGGCCAACGCCTCCGACCCGGGCGCCGGGTGGCTTTGGCAGGAGCCCGGCGGAGGGTGGCCGGACGAGGCCGACTGCCAGGACGGCAGCGACTGCATCCTGCCCATCAACCCGGACGGAGGGGACTTCCCGGACCACCTGGAGCTGCCCGCCGGGCTGCCGGACCTGCCTATCCCCTCCGGGACGCAGATCCCGCTGGCGTGCTCAGGATCCGGAAAGGTACCGTAACTTAATACAAGATTACATACCTGCTCTACACAAGAACATAAAATAAAATATTAAGATCTGGCAAGTATAAATTATTATAATTAGTCTAGTTCAGTAGTTCAAAATAAACTTGCCAGGTCTTAATATTTTAAGATCCTCTTTAAACATTATTTAGGTTATGGTTATGTAAAAGTCCTTGTGAAGGGACTTTATTTAGTAACCCTAGCTCTGATTTATAGAATAGGAAACTTCCTCAACTACAGATGGCAGCTCAATCTCACTTGGGGGAACAACCGACTGCCCTACACGGAACCTCTCTTTCTCTCTTCTCTCTGGATGAGGGGGGTGGGTTGCCAGTTAATTTTGTTTTGATATGTCCAAATTTTGTTTGGGGTGCTGTTTGTTGCAGTGTTTTCCACAACTTATACTACTCCAGAATGTCCCTGCATTATCTTATAGATATGGAGAGTACAGGAAAACCTTCCCCAACATTATTTGAAATGATTTGATCACATCCTGGGATGATCTCTAGCATCCACTCTAATCCCTCAAGCCTTGACATAGCAGAGGTGTGCTATGTCCACCTTTGTCCTCTGCTACACCCAGACAGTTTATGAGGCATGTTCAAAAGTTGGAAGATTAATACATGTATATCAAAGTAAATCTCTCACCAAAAGGGAAGGTTTTTCTGGAGACACATTAAAGAAAAGCAGCTGATTTTGTTTTCCTGGTTTTTATGCTGTCACCAAAGTTAATTTTGAGAGAATGCGAACATTCTTTTCCACGCACTCTGTACAGTTTGTAACTACGCATACATTGTAGTTAACGTTACATGCTTTCTGGTAAAGCATGCATATGCTCTCTCTACGATTGCACACTACAGAAGAAAGTCTCTCGAGTACCACCCAAAGAACGTTTTTTGCTCAAACAATTAGCATTCATCTGTACCCTACCAATATCGCTAGAGTGAATTTAGTGACAAATTGCAATAAGGTTTTCATATCATATCATATTTCATTATACATCATTAGAACGCCAGCGCAGGTGTTAGAATAGTGGAAAAAAACCTTATTGCAATTCAAATGTCGAGCCCTGCGCTAACTACCACTATTGTCACCACGAGATCGTGCCCTTAATTGGTTGGGTAGTACATAAGCGTGTAAAAGGATGCGGATAAAAGGACGTGTTCAGATTTATTTTCAGTAATAGGAGAAACAGCTTTCTTGTAGGTATACAGTAGAATATGTGGGGTTTTTTTTTGACAAGATTGTAGTTGCAATGCTGATTGAAAAAGGATTTGATGATATGGAGTAAGAATAACTTCTTTTTTTCACTCACACAGCTGTTATTTCCATAACTACGTACAAAAAGCCCAAAGTGGCAAAAATGCAAGCAGCCCTCTTCTCCTCACCAGGCTGTGAATGACAACAATCGTCAGCATCAATAATCGCTAAAAGCTCAATGTTTTTCACCTTCTCCTCTTTGTAACTGCAACGCAACTTCTGTTTAGTACTTTCGTTACAAACTGGGAAATGCGAGTCTGAAAAATATGGCACATTTTGCCTTCATCTTTGGTCTAAGTAATTTTTTTTACCTACGGTACTGTACTTGGTACATACTTATTAAGGCGGTACAACTGACTATTGTGACATTGCCCAGTTCTAACACTAAATACTGCAGTCTTTCCCATTAAGACAGTAGGACTTCAGCTCCACGAAAGGAACGCCAAACTCGAAGGAATCAACTGGCCAGTAACTGCAACGGGAAAAAACACAATAAAAAAAGCTATTAATGTTCTTGTATTTATGCATACATTAGTATGGTAGTATAGTGCAGTACAACTCCCATACTATAGTGATTTGATTGGTCAGCAATATCTTAAACAGTTTTGCTATCTTGGTATGGTAGTACTGTAATTCACTACGTGTATGGGGTAGATCGGTGCACCCACTTTTAGTCAAACAAGAATTGTTTGTCAATTGAGTACCCGACCAGACACATTTTTTTAAAATACCCAAAATGTGCGAAGTTTGTGCGGGAAAATAGTGTGTGCGCTTTTATATTATAAATCGGTCACGCCAAATTTGTTACTGATTCAGTTTTTCTAAATTTTTTAGCACATAAAAGAAGTTAGTGTGTCCAAAACATATCCAGTTTGTCCAAGAAAAAAAGTCATGCCTGAAAAATGTCTGGTTTGTGGCAACGAGACAGACGATGTGTCTGGTGGGGTAAACTCACTCACTATGTGCTATATTAAAGTCTTAAGCAAGTTTTTCTTTCATTCATTTCCCACCTGATCCTGGGCTGCTCCGCGGGATGGTGGTTCTTAACGTCGAAGTAGGCAAAGAGGACGACCCCGGTGTAGGCGGCCAGGAAGATGAGCACGTGCCAGAACCCGTGCAGGTAGGGGAATCCTAGCCTGGTCCAGGCATCGCACAGCAGCCGGTCGTTGACCCAGCAGGCCACGGCGAAACCCCACAGCGCAATGGTGCGGCGGCCCAGGGAGGCCACGCGGAAGTTGGCGCGCTCGCGGCGGAGGTTGTACAGCAGCATCCCGCAGCTGGGCACGCCCAGGGTCATAAGGAAGAAGGCATTGAAGGAGGGCTCCAGGAAGCCCAGGAGGGTGCTCAAGCAGGTGAACACCAGCACCTGGAACAGAGAAGAACAGAGAGAGGATTATGAATTTGAGAAAGAAACGAAAGATTCCTACTGGACTCATCTTTTAGAGTAATCGGCGCCTCTGGATATACGAGTATTATATATACATAATATGTATGTATGTCTGCATTGCAGTTCTTGGCATTATCTTAGACGTGACCAAGTCTCCGCAATCAACAACTATCCATCGCTTCCTACCTTTTCTTTTTCTTTTTTCTTGCAGAATTCCATAAATAATTGGACCTTTGTCTATTTGGCAATACTAGAAATAGAGTTAATGGCTGTGCTGAATTATTGACCACTTTTTTTTTATCATGACTTAGGGAAGATAAGTGAGTTGACCTCCTTGACAAGTCAAGTGCTCAATTAATTCTCTTCCTTCTATTCCTCACCGTGTAGACGAATGTCCTCCTCCCTCTCTTGTCCCTAAGTATGACTGGCATGGCGTCCTTGGGAAACCACATGGCGAACCCGGCCATGATCACCCACAGGATGGCCACTTCGTCCAGGAGCTGGCCCAACAGGGACAGCGTCGCGTGGAAGTACGCGGAGGAGACACCGACCACAATCAGGAGCAACCTTGTCACAAAGCATCATAACCAATTTTTTTTTTAATATGGTAGTACTTATAGGGTGTCTCAAACTTGCGGGTTTTTTTACCATATTAGATGTATTCCGGGTCCCATGTAGTCCGAGTAGGGCTTGTGGAGGACCATGAGGAAGGGCGGCATGACCAGGAAGATGAAGTTGGAGACGGTGTTGAAGAACTCGGCGATGAGCGGCGTGAAGGTGTAGTTCTCCTCGCACCAGTCCACGGGAGAACTTCCTCGGTCCAGGTGGTGGAACATCGTGGAAGACTTGGGCCAGTTGTGACGGAGCCTAAAAAGAAAAAAAATAGGGGATGTGCAATAACTACTAGTAGAACAACACTCCTCTATATATTAAGTAAATGTCTCCAAGTGTCTCCTTTCGCAATCGGAGGACTAACAACCTCCTTCCTTCTGTCCCTCTCCCTGTTTCTCTCCCTGCCTTAGTCCATTGTTCTCACTTGCTGTACTGATCGGAAGTGTCAAGTGTCCATCCTGCTGAACATCTGTCCTGCCAGTTAAAATGCCTATATACCGTACTACTACACACCAAGTGCAATATTTAGTATGAGGCTCCTTCTTCCCTCTCGTGCGTAATGAAAGGGGTGTTAACGATGTGGTCAAGAGAGCCTTCAAAAAATCGATGCGAGCAAAAAGTTTTCTTCTGTGTGGCAAGCAAGTCGATCACTCTGGCTGCAATGGGCCCGAGATAAAAAAAAATATATGATAATGGGCGGGCACTAAACCGACACCCATGTAAAAACTAAACCAACGATAGCAAGAACCACAAAAATATCAAATATCGCACGTGATAACAATGGGAAAAAAATATATACGTACTGCACCATGAGCCAACCTACTGTAACACAATGCGGTATAACTACAAACGAGTGTATAGTACGTGGTACATGGTATATTTGAAATTAATCGGCTTATGATCAATTTACCAAAGCGTCTAAGAATAAACGGCACATGCTACCTGTTGGCCTGTAACGCAAGGGAACGTAGAAGGAGGGAGTGGAGAGCTTTTCCCGTTCAGGACTGAGGAACCAACTGAGGGGGGGGGAGCTTGTACAAGAGTAACTAGGTACAAACTACTACAACGTAGATCGAGGGAAGCGGAGGGAAGAAAGAAAGGGATGAGATCGCACGCGCGCCCCCTTCCCCCAAAGTATTTTTAGTTTCTCCATGCTCCCTCTCTCCCTCCCTCCCTTCCTCTCTTCCTCCCCCCTTGGCTGCTTCAATGTTGTAACGTTTGCATGCGCGCGTCCAACCAACCAAAAAAAGGTATCGGCATCTGGGAAAAAGAGGATAGTGCTAAGAGTACATGGTACCCAACCAGACAGCCGTCACGGTAATGTCGTTACCATTTTGACCTACTTGAGCTACTACTACAACCTAGGTAAGCTTATTACTTATTTCGACCGCTCTACGTGTCAACTTTGTTTTTCTCTTATGTGAATGACAGTTGCATGTTTAATTAATGTCTCATACATGTGAGCGTAGAACAGGTAACATTATTATGAAGTATTTATGTTTGTTATGACGTTTGAAATATGGCAGTTATGGACCGAATAGATGAAGGGTATGTCTGGTTGGGAACGTGGTGGTGCTAAGAGTACCTGCTAGCTACACGTGTGCGTGAGGCAAAAGACCTAAAGGGCGCCCGTCCCCCCTTCTCTCCTGAAACTGGGATCGAGTGAAGGATCAGGACCACGCGAACTTCAACGAGGTCTATACTACATACCTAGTATTTCTATAAGCTCTCTCTTCTTCTGCCTCTTTTTCTCCCTGTGGGCATGGCCCCCCAGCCCACCCATTTTTTCGCTTAAGATTATTAGAGGAAATGGGGTAGCTTAAAAAAACAGTGCTTGCTCCAACCAGTTGGTTGCCTTTTTTTTTTTTTTTACCTTGATCGTCATGATAAAGGTTTGCCTCTCTCGCCACATCGCCCTGACTCACGCGTTCTACGTACTAAGGTACTCGTCCGGTACATCCTGGGAATCATCATGAAACTTGGAAGGGAAGTGGGAGAAAGAGGCAATGTGGGGGAGGGGCCGGGGCCGGGGGGGGGGGGGAGACGTCCATACTGCACTGCTGCACGCCGTTGCCGCCTGGAGGCTGTGTGCGCGCGCGCGTGCGGTTTTTTTTCTGCCTCGCTTGTCACATGTGGCGTCTCCTCTCGGTGCACGTGTACCCGAAGAGGGAGGGGGGGGGGAGTAAGGATAGCCTTGCTTGCGCAAGGAGAAGTCAAAAATTGACAGAAAACAACGTGGGGAAGTGGGAGGAGGAGGGAGGGAAGGAAAGAAAGAGGCTTCTTTGTGCCTTGTTACGCTGCAAGGAGACTGCAGGGTGACTGGGACGACTGTGTGCGCAGTCAGATATTCCCCAAACTCTTCCCTCTTCCGAAACGGGGACGCCTGTGTGAAAAGTCAAAGAAAAAGAGAAACAAATAGCCTGTGGCGAAGTCCCACTGCGAGCTGGGTCTACGATTCTACTGCGTACTACTAGGTACCTACTACTGCGCACTGCTTAGCGCCTACCCTACTAGACAGCCGTCAAGCTAAATTTGCGACTTTTTTGGTCTAGTATAAAACCTAAGCTAATTTGTTTATTTTGACTGCCATACAAAGTTGACACAACTTTGTTTTTTTTTTCCCTTCACATGATGGCAGTTGCGCATTTAATTAATGTCTCATATGAGAGGGGAAATGTGAAGTTACTACGAAGTATAAAGAAAGTTATTATTATGTTTGAAAAATGTCAGATGTGAACCGACAAGACAAAGGGTATGTCTCGTCGGGTAGATCGCCTGCGCAAAAAAGCACCGTACTTCTCTCACCCAACGTAATAGATGTTAGCGAAAAAAAAAAAGAAAAGATCATTTGCAAAAAGTGAGCTTGCGAGCATGACTTCCGGTGCAAATTGCCTCCCCTTCTCCTCTATCCTCTCGTTGTTCTCAAAACCTTCTTTGTTTTGCAGGTGCAGAGACTCGCGCGCGAAAAAATGGCCAGGGTGGATGCGAAAATTAAGAGATTTTGTGACAGTTGAGGACGTCACACGGAGTCCAACCGCACGGCTTTAATCGGCATGCCCTAGCACCTCTCAGTACTATACTACTACAGTCTACTCTGTCTAGAATCAGAGAGGGGGAAGACTGCTTTCTACAAACAATGCAGCTTGGATGGGTGGCGCGTAGAAGAGGACGACGACGACGAGGAGGAGGAGGAGGAGGAGGAGGAGGAAGTAGGAGAACGTGGCAACTGACCTTGGGGTTGGACGAGCAAAGCGTGCCCAGGATCACATATCGTGTTAATAAAGCTCCGTGTGAAGCTTATTTTCCCCAACTAGTTAGTACTTGACCGTTGGCAACAACAACATATACATAGTATAACAACAACAAAGACAAGCTTGCAGTATGTACCATGTTAGTACCTGACTGATGTGGGCCTATTCCAGTATGTAGTAGGTAGGTCCACTGCCTGTTACTCTTCCTTCGTGCCTTGTCACACCTCTGCCCCCTCCCGTCGTCCTCGCCAAAATCCGAGCTGGAGGGAGGCTCCACGAGGGGAGGGGGGGGAGGCAGATTGATTTAGTACACTGATTCTTGCCTTGCAGCACGTGCAGGCATTTATCCCCCCTTTCTTGCCAGCAAGAGACGTATTTTTCTCCTCCCCACCGACTACTATGTAGTACTAGTAGTACTACATACAATTTGCGGCGAGCCAAAGGAGGAGGGGGGAGGTCCGGACACAAAGGGCTCCTTTCCACTTCTGTGTTTTTCTCCGACGCAGTACTGTTAGAGGCGAGAGGAGCAAGAGGCCTGAGAGAGTGAGAGAGAGTGAGAGCACGCATGAAGAGCAAGAGAGAGAGAGAGAGAGAGAAGGGGGAAAGGGAGACCTCGCTTGCGAAGTGTGCGCACAGATGGAAAAGAGAGAGAGAGAGAGAGCTGCTCTCTCTCTCTTTCTGTCCCATCGGCCTCTTTGGCGTCATTTTCCGCTGGTGGTGGAAGAGGGAGGGAGAGAGAGAAGGGTTCTTACGAGGCTTCGTTTCCTGCTGCTGCTGCATGATGCCCTCTCTCTCGTAGACTCGTGACACAAGAAGGAAGCTGTGATGACGAAAAAAAAAAGGCTTCCCCCACCCCTCCTCCTTTCTCCTCAGCATCCTTTTACAAAGTTGGAAAATAAAACATTGTAGGCTGTAAAGGCTGCCCTCTTGCTGCGGCTTGATTGCAATCCGGTATGTCGTGACCGTCAATGGCCACTGGTCGTGGTGGTTAATTCGTGTACAATTTATGCGATGCCTTTTTCAGAGAAGCTGAAAGCAAGCCTGACACGTTTAGAGGCCACCATGCATGCCACCATGATGACGGTGTCGACTGCCCATTTCGTCCCAAAAGATTGTGACGCAGTTCAACAAAAAAATCCTTTCACCCGCAAAGCATCTCTTCCTTTGCGGAAGATTCTTTCAGAAGTTCACGCTGTTATTGCATGACGTCTGTGTGTGGGAAGGGGGCCCGGACCGAGAAGAAAGAGGAGGATTCCCCCAGTCTCTCTCTCTCTCTCCCTCGTTTAATGCTAGCCACAGTCACAGACTGGTTTTGAGTTGAGCGACTGGCGGAGTGGCCAAAAATTTTGAACTGTAATCGCATATTCTCGGCTAAAAAAATCGCAAAGACAGCAAAAAGTCGGAGGGCTAAAAAAAGTTCTAAATTTTTCTTGCATTTTTTAAAGAAGGAATTGTGCTCTTCAAGCAAAATTTTATAGCTTTTAATTTAGTAGTATTTCTTACAAATTTTTTAGAGTTCGCTTTACTGTATTATTGCAAAATCGCAAAAATTTGACCCAAAATAGCAAGCCCTAAAAAAAATTGGTCGCAATTTAGATCCGAAAATCGCATCAAAACATGCGATTTTTCTTGCAATTTGATCACACTGCTATGGGCAAATCCGTGAGACCTCAAGTCTAGGTATGGCACTTACCCCGCATTTCAGATATTTTATTTAAACTTTAAGTGACGACATATGTGCAAAACAAGAAGACTGAAATTTCTGCCAGTTCAATTTCTACTATTTTATAAAGATAATTTTATTCTCCTTTACTGATGATGTCTTCGTCTTGAACTGATTTACTGCATCAAGTTTCGTCTCTTGTCTTTCTTCTCCATCTTTTCCCCGATTCTGCCTGCTTCTAGATCCCCACTGCTGCTGCTGCGCATGCGCATGTTGCTCTTTTTGGGGTTTCCCTGGGTTTCCCCCATTGCCTGTCTCTGTGCCTGCCCTTGACTAGTGAAAAAAAGTGAGCGACGAAAACAACCTCCTTCCAATAAATAAATAAATAGGAGATGGGGTCTCCACGTCCCAGATCACTTGCTTGCAGACGCCAGTACCGCCAACGATCTTGGAAGAGGAGAAGAAGAGAGGTCTTCTCTGTGGCGTCGTGATGTCAGAGGACAACCACGTCGACGCCCCTGCCAAGGGCAAGAAGAGCACCCTGATTGAACTCCTGGACAGGGCGAGGACCTACCGCGCCTCCGGGCGCATGATCGCCTTCTGCTTCTTCCTGCAGAGCTTCATTGGCGCCAGCGCCATTACCATGTTCTTCAGGCCGAGATACTACAGGGTGAGAGAGGAGTTGCTGCTGTAGCTTGTACCCATCTATGTACTAAAATCGAATGTGTGTGTGTGTATGGGTGGGTGTCCGGGAGGGCTCAAAGCTTTTATAGGGGTGCCCAAAGAGGGTACCCATTTCATGCCCAAAAACTGAAAAATGGCCATTTGGGGCAGAAAGAGGCTCCCGATCAAAAAGGTGCATGAATAAAACTTGTTCAGCACTTTCAAAAGTTTTTATACGGGTGCGCAAATAGGGTGCCCATTTTATGGAAACAATTGTAAATTTTATGCCAGATAGTGAGCTCAGATACGTTGAGCTACATGCCTGAGGCTGAAGGCCGAAGTGGAGAGTTGTATTTTCATTTTTTTATTGGCAAATCTTACCCAGCAAAGCGGGTTGGCTTAGGCTAGTAAGTAGGTACTATGTACGCACGTTATATTTCACAATGGGAATAATGACAATGTATTTTGTGTGTCTCTCTCCCTTAGGATCAGACACTTGCCATCTTTCTGGCCGCCAATGTCTTCTTCCTGTACCTGTGGCTGGTGGCCACCAAGAGGACCGTCCTGAGACTGCGCGCGAGGGAGGAGGCGTCCGCGAACACGCCGACAAGACTGCTGTGGTTCTCCGGGGCGGCCCTCATCCTCTGCGGCGTCCTTATGGGCGTGGGAGAGGGCGGGATCAGGAGGCTGGCGGACGGAGACAAGAACGTCTACAGTAGGAAGATCAACGTCCTCGTGCCTGGACTCGTTGTCACCGGACTCTTCAACACCGTGCTGGCATCCAAGACGTCTCCTTCCTGCTCCAGAATGCTGACCCTCCTGATCCTCTCTGCCAACGCTGCCTGCGGGTGGATGGCTACACTCATCGGATTTCAAGACAATTTCTTCGTCTATCGGAATTACGACCTGGACTGGAGTTTCGGCACCTTTTCTCACGCTGGAGATTTCCCGTCGAGATGGCTGGAGCAGATGGGGCCAGAGAACGCCCTGCCCCTCAGCGCCCTTGCCTCCTACAACGCCCTGAGGACCATCCCTTTCAGCATGGCCTGCATCCTCCCGACGGCCTGCGCGCTCTGCCTTGTCCACGCACTCGTGGCCGTGTCCAAAAGGAAGACCGAGGGTGCCCGCGGGAGGTCAACACCGGCGACAAGAAGGGCAAGAGCGACCGCGTTTGCAGTGGCCGGCCTGGGGGTCATCGTCCTCCTGGCGAGCTTCCTCCAGGGCAAATACCTCTCCGATCTCTCCTCCTTCCTTCAAAAGAGATACTTTGACCTCCTTCCCTTGCACCTTTTGTCCCTGTCTGCCCTGGGCCTGGGAGCCATTGGCCTTGGGACCGCCAAGAAAAGTCCTGCCTGGGCCAGGGTTGGATTGCTTGCGTTGGTTGGCGGAGTTTTCTTCTTGTCCTACAGCGTCTTTGAAACTGTTGACCGCAACGAGGACGTTGCCACGTCCTTTCACATCCTGATGGGTTCTTCCAAGTGTAAAGAGGACCTCAGCGAATTGAAGAATAGCCGTGATCGTTATACTGGAGGTTACGACAGCACAACCACCACAACGACAGCCACAACAACCACCGCTACCCCCTCTGCTCCTGACCAGGTCTGTTTCTCTGAGGTTTCCGAGGACGAAGTGGATGGAGGGAGGTCCTCCGTCGTCTGCTTGCCCAAGTCAAAGATGTGCGATGGGAAGGTGGACTTGGCCAAGCCAGTTACCATCTGCACCCCTACCGGATACCAATCTTACAAGGGGATCTGGGCCAGGCCAAACGCTAAATATGTCTTTGCTGATGAGCTGTTCTGCCCCA
>JAAUYM010047883.1_pt1 | contig 11784 bp, 16 predicted proteins | sample 7278001 | NCBI WGS metagenome assembly JAAUYM01 (sample SAMN14350224, study PRJNA611818) | marine sediment metagenome | isolation source: surface marine sediment (1.8m) | place: French Polynesia: Moorea | collected 2018-08
GAAAGAAGCTTCAATTGATTTTTTTTTGTAGCTCCATCCTTAATTGGACAAATTTAAGCTCAACCTCAGCTACCCAGAAAAGCTACATTTTCTTCTTACTGCATCTAGTATAATTCAGATCGAAAAAGCTCATCAATTTTACATTCTCGCAAAAAAACATCTCCCTCACCCTCTTCTGTAGCGGCAATTTCTTATCGTTATTATCCTACCTTATGTAAAATGTCTCGAAGCTGTCCAGAAGTGGCACGTATCCCGCCCGATGCCTCTCCCCGTACAAGATTTTCCCGTTGAGTGGCCCCACTCCAAAGAGTGCCTCCCTCACATAGCTGACCACAATGAGAAAGAGGTGGGAGAAGTACCCAGATGCCTTCACGTACATGGGTGTCTCCTCAAACCCTTCCTCCTCTGACCATTGCCGGCGAGGCTTCAGGCTACCGCCACACTTGCCGCTGCCACTGCCGCCATTCCTGTTGCTGTTGCTGCTGTTCCTGCTGTTGCCCTTTCCACTCCACTTGGCCTTGGCATACCTGACAGGGCCAAAGGCAAACTTGAGTGCGTCCAGCATCCCCTCCATTGTTGCTCACTCAGGTAATTTCTTCACATGCAAAGTTTTAGAACATTTACAAGTCGAAGAGAAATAGACAGAGAGGGGGTGAGAAATCAGGCCATCTGGTTGCCTTCTCAAATAGAGCAGAACACTAAAACGGCCCCTCTTTGTGGTTTTTCACAGATATAGTATAGTGACAGGAAAAGAAGTCTACATGCCTGGAAGGGGAAGAGAAAAGGAGGGTGGAGCGATGAGGGAAGGGGGGAGAGATGTCGTACTAACCTTCAGTGCAGAGAGGCCGCATGACATTCGTATCCAGATCTGAAGCAGGTGATCAAGACAAAAAAGCGCAAGGAACTTGAGCGTTGGCGTTGCCAATTTTCTCATAATCTCTTGTACGGCCTGTGAGGGATAAAACTCCCTTTGTCAAGATCTCCAGAGTGGCAAAGGACCCTCCAGGATATAAAATCTGAGAGTTGCCTGGGGAGAGGGGAACGGAAGGGTGAACAACCAATAAACATTAACAGGAATATCTTAATTGTGGATCACTATAACCAGACTCAAGGCAGATAGTAAGTATTGCTCAACAAGCCGTATTTGGCCCGGTGTTCCTATATTTTGCAAAAGAAGGGGGGGAGGATTGCCTGGACCGACTTATCTCTCGCGCGTATGTGCAGCAATCCAGCAGGAAGGGGAGAGGGGCGCGGGGGTGCAAGTTGGGTCGGGTTGAGGGAATCAGCGCAGCCGTTATCAGACGCGCATGCCGAAATGAGTGAGGCTGCGCAGGGAGGAGGAGGAGGAGGAGGAGGCGGCGGCGGCCGTGGCGTTGGGGGCGGCCAAAGGCGATGTGTCATCGCATGAGGAACCTTCCAGTTTGGAGCACAGATAAGTACGGCAAGAAAAGAATGAGCACACGTGCAGCACTACGGAAGGACCCTCAGCATTTCGTAAAATGCAATTTGAACTTTGTACTGTGCTCCTTCTAACAATTATTGTATATCAACTTTACTGCGACACAAGTAAATCTGCGCAGTTGTGCCAGGTCGATTTTGACATTCTTTTGCACACGTGATATAGATACAGCACACACATAAATGCAAGTGAACTAGTAGAGATCAAGTGAGGGAGCAGAACTTGGCTCACTCCTCTCCTTTCCTTCCTTCTCTCTTCTGTGTTTGCGTAATGCAGAGGGATTTTAAGAGAAAGTACTAAAACCAGTGTTGCCAGATGGTGTCATTCAATCGCAAACGGGCACAATTTATGCACAACGTTTGCTATTAAAAATGAAATAAAATATTATCTGCTACTTACTTTTTGCAAAAATTTTAAGGTTGGCTTTGTATCCAACTGTCAGAAAATCTGGCAACACTAAATAAACGAAAGAGGAGGGAGAAGGGGGGGTTAGGAAAGGGAGGGTGGATCAAGGGCGAAGCTTCCCGGTCCCAGTCCCATTAATCACCATCTTATTATTATGCTCGGCTTGCGTGTGCCGGCGGACGGCGACCGGCGGCGCTTTTGAAACGGAGAGAGAGAGAGAGAGAGAGAGAGAGCAGAAGGGACTTCAATTATGAGACCAAAAGCAAGTGGGTGACGATGGCGCGCTCACTTTGACCTCAGTGTCACCTTCAAGCATGTAGTAGTACTAGATGCGGTGACGGTGAACGTCGCTTTCTCTCTCTCTCTCTCTCTCTCTCATTGCGCAGTACATACTAGCCACCTTAAGCCGTTTCGTAAAGGTGTCATGAAGGGCATGGATTTCTTTATCCTTTATGGCGGCTTTCCTGGTCTTGCTCACAGGCGGAACTTTGCTGCTAAAATACTTGAAATGCCTTCTCCGTGTCTCGCAATGAAAACAACAGAAGGGCCACTTTCAATTTCCTGAGATGGTGGGGAGGATGGGGGGAAGAAGGGGCACCTGGCGCAGCCACCAGCAAATTTCCCAACTTTTCCACTTTTCTGCCCTTTCTTTTCCCTCCTTACAACACCACCGCCAGCACCACCACCACCACTACTTTCTGTAGTGGAAAGTCAAGGCTGGAAAGTAAAAGTCCGCATTGCCTGGACCTTTTAAAACAAGGGTTTTTTCCCCCTCTACCTCCTGCGAAGAAAAAATACGAGTCCCTCCCTTTCTTCCTCGTTATCACACAAGGAAGGGGAGAGGAGACGCCCAAAAAAAAATTTCCCCAACTTTCTTTCGAGCTGGAGTGGTGGTAGCGGAGAAGGAGGAAAACAACAAGCGCATTTTCGTCATGAGAGCAGAGTAGGCGACGCTCCCATGTGGTCCATTTCCCTCTTCCCCTCCCGAGTCATAACAAGGCCCCAGGTTCCTTTCCCCCTCTTCTCTCCTCCTCCTCCCCCCCTCCCCCCGCCCATTTTATAAAAGAGTGGAAGAAAGGGCCTCTTTCTTCCTCCCTCGATCATGTTTGTTGCTTCTTCCTACTACAGTACCATCCAGAACAGGCGTCTCTCTTGCTCTTCTCTCTTCTTCCCACCTCCTCGTCCTTCTCGTGTCTAAAGCCGTTTTTGCCATGGGCCTCTCTCCCCCCTTCCTTCTTTCCTTGCACACACATCTCTTATCACGTGTCGGTGAGGAAAAGAGAGAGAGAGAGAGAGCAGGAGAAGGTGGAAATGGGTGACGCCCATGCTTCCCCATTCCTCCGAGGGAGGAAAGCGGAGGAGAATGGGGGGAAGGGGGGAAGTTGGAACAACACATGTTGCCGCCCGACGGGAAAAAGAAAATGAGGAGGAGGAGGAGGAGAGAAGCTTGTGTTGTGTTTTCCTTGCCAGACGACTTTGCCTCATCCTCTTCTTCTTCTCCTTTCCAGGCCTCAAGTTCACTTTTGCCTGCCATGAGAGAGAGAGAGAGAGAGAGAAGAGGAGATGAGGAGAAGGAGGCGGAGGGAACAAGCTTTTTAGCCTACGGTATATGCCTCTCTCTTCTCCCCTCTTTCTCTGCTCTCCTCCTCTTCCCATTTCTCCTTTCCGGTGAGGGAGAGAGAGAGAGAGAGAGAGAGAGTGGTCGCATGGCACTTCTTCCATGCATCAACAGCGTCGACGGAAGGCGATCGCCTGTGTGTGTGTGTGTGCAAGAGAGAGGGGTTGCTGGAGGAGGAGGAGGAGGAGGAGGAGGAGGAGGAGGAGGAGGAGGAAGGAGGAGGAAAGAGTGCGGGCGGGCGCACAATTCACCTCTCTTCTCTCTTATGGAGGAAGACAACACAAGAGGCCGCCGGCGCATCGGCACAGAGAGAGAGAGAGAGAGAGACAGGGAGAAAGAACCACCTCTTCCCCCCCCCCTCTCTCTTTCATTCGAGTGGTTCCCTTCGGAGTGACCGTGCGCCGCGGCGAGACTGAGGTTTTTGCAGACTGTTGCTCAAATCTATTTTTTTTCCGGAGTTTGATATCTCAGTGGCTGCCTCAGCGTCGTTGGTGACAAGCTGACCTTTTAGGCAGACATCGGAGGTGTTGTGGTCACCTTTTACAGTAGTTGCATTCTTTTCTTAGCGTGATTCGACGTTATCAATAGCGTTGTGTTAAGTGTAGCCGGCTACCTCACAAAGGAGCTCTCTGAAGAGGAAGCGAGAGAGAGAGAGAGAGAGAGCAAGAGCAAGAGAGATGGTGGTGAAAGATGATGGGACGAGAAGGACGGAAATAGTGTAGAAGAAGGAGAAGGCAAACATATCACCATCACCGCCGAGACCAAAACTACCACCACCACCAGCTGGCCACAACCGGCCAGAAATAGAGTGTGTGTGGGATGAGGAGAAGAAGAAGAAGGAGGGGAAAATAGAGATGCTGTTTGATTCTCTCCGCTGAGGGAGGGGAGTAGGGGGGAAAAAAAAGCCTCACTGCACTGCCCCATCCACAGCTGCCAGAGGAAGAAGCTGAGCTAACAAAGTGATCCTTTCTCTTTCCCTCTTGAGCCCACTTATCCTTCCTTCCCCCCCCCCCCTCCCTTCCTCCCACAACAAACACAGCTTGTCCGATCATTTCAATCTTCCTCCTCCACCCCCTTTTCCTTGGTGGCCGCGCCACGACCATCTCTTCTTTCTGCCCCCTCCCCCTCCCATATCATTCGGGCATGTGTGTGTGTGAGTGAGCCAGCAGCTCTTTTCCTTTCCAAACTCCCCACTTCTTGTGAAACCCATCCGTGTCTCTCGCCCCCTCCCGCACAGAGAGATACCCATCCCCACCTTGCCACACCGCACCGCACCGGTTTTGTGTTTCTCCTCCTCCCTTTTTTTCCCCCCAATCCATCCCTCCAGGGAGCCACAGATACAGCCGGGCTCTTATGGAACTGTCACGCATTCACTGAAGAGAGGAGAAGAAAGAAGAACCTTTTTTTGTTGTTGTGCGCACACCCTGGAGAATTGTGTTTAAGCGGGGAGAAAAAGAAACTTCTTGGTCCATGGAAAAAAAAATCAGCTGGCAATCATCACTGTTTCTGTGTCGTGCTAGTAATGTGCCAAAGAACTCCAGAAATTTGTACTAGGAAAACAGTTGTGTCTAGAAAGAAAAAGTGCGAATCTGCCACAGGAAAAAAGAAAAAAGATCTGAGCTTGCTTCCGCCGTCGTGCTAAGCCAGGAAGAAGAAAAAAGAACAACACAAGACCACAAGGGGCACCGCAGATTATCCCCGGGATTAACAGAAGAGAAAAGAAAAAAAAAAGGAATTTGGAGAAAGAAGCTGGGACGAAACAGGACAGGAAACTAAAAGGGGAAAAATAAGTTGATTGTTTCTTTTTTTTTGCGAAGCCAGCATTGGAGATTGACACTTTCTTATTTTCCATCTCTCTTCCAACGCGGACACACCACGAGTTTTGACCAACCTTTCCCCCTCCCATCTCCGTTGGAATTGAATTGGACCTCTCTTTCCTTCTTCCTCCCTGTCATGCCACCAACGTCGTCTCTTCGTCGTCGGCGGTCACGAACCTGACCTTGCGCTTCAAAAGAAGACCGGATTTTTTTTTTAAAAAAGAAGAGAAAGAGGAAGAGAGAGTGGAAGAAGAGAGAGAGAAGGCCATATGTCTGCCCTCCTCCTCTGCCTCCGCTAATGCGTTCCAGCACTCCAAATTAGGGCTAGGGCTCCTCCTCCTCCTCCCCCCCTCTTCTCCATCGCGGCCGCGAGCGAATTAATTATTCGAAATGGCCGGTCTCAGAGGAACGAGGGGAGGCTCCCCAGCGGAGGCCAAACTAATGGGCCTCTTCCTGGGCGCCCTGCTGCTCAACTCCGCCGCGCTGACCTCCGGCGCCAAGAGGACCCAGACATTGGGCGACGGTAAGATTTTTTTCATGCCCTCTAAACAAAAAAAAAGGGGTTTATGACGATTGAATACTTGCCGATCTTTTACTAGACCGTGAGTGGGTCTGTTGCTCCCCGTCCACACACGTTTGACATTGTTGTGTATAACTACTATAGTACTGCTAGTAGTAGTAGTAACTAGAAAGGATGGGTGAAGGGAAGACGATCGTTCAGTCATGTCCCACTAATCGCCGCCATTACGGAGCAGGTTAATTTGTAGCCCGCGTAAAGGAGAGGAGTGGTGAAAGAGAGAGCGAAGGAAGCAACAACAAGCTAGGAACAAGCCTTACCTGTTGTCGCAAACGCCTTTCTCCTCTACTACCTAATAGTACAGTCGAGCTCGGTATTGTGAAAACAAAAATTGTTATGTAGGTGGGTACAGCACATAAAGTCACTCGGATCGTTGGGAAATTGGACCATCTCCCAACCCGTCCCGATTATTCGCGTACGTTCGACTGTATTGCTATATGTACTGCTGCACGTAGCAGAAGCTTCCTCGCGCTTTGCCCAACCCCCCGAGCAATAATCACAGAGAGATTTCGAAACCGCGGAGTTTGTTTCTCGATCTGTACTACTGTATGTAGCACGCCCGACCAACAACGGTCCCTTAATACATAGGATCATAATAGCCAGCGACTGAGCCATACTACTTTTTGGCACCAAACGCAGACTTTTTTGTGTATGCAGTTGTGTGTATACCTACAGTATATACTGTATAACATGATTTTGGTGGCTATTTTCTTTATACTGTACCACATTATATGGTATCAGTGGCTATCAAGCTAATTTTGGCGATTTTGAGGCATGCGTGATCTTCTTGGTCAGAGTGTGACAAAACATGTAGTGGCGTTCGTTCGTTGCTGGTAGGGCAGGCAGACAGAAGGTGAGGTGAGTGCCCGCTCCTCACAAGCTATGCAATTCGGCACACGAGGAAGGTGTCTGTGTGTGCTTTGTAAGCTACCCAAAAAAAAATGTACACAAAAGAGAAAGGGGAGGGGAGGAAAGCTGGTGTACGTACGTATAGCAAGCTTACGCATTAAGGAAACCACCCAACCAATATCGCTTGCGTGGATTTACATGGCGTTAGGAACGCCAGGGCAGGTGTTAGAATAGTGATATGGCAATCTTAGAGCAACCCAGATTGCGACCCCATCGCTAACTACTGCTAGTGTTCGTCACCGATGGTGTACCGCTAGTGACACCAACATTGGTTGGGCAGTAGCTTTTCCCCTTCTCCCCTGTAGCTCCGACCACTGTATATAAACCCACTAATTTGGACGCCGAGCTTTTCACATTTTTCGGTCTCTAACAGCGCTCGCAGCAATATATACGATTTTTTTTTTGTGCAACGTCCAAGTCTCTTCTTGGCTGTTGCTGTGCTGCGATCGAACCCACCCCCAATAACCGTACTAGGTACAGTAGAACTTCTAAAATTCGACATCGTCAGTTGGTCGGCCACCAGCAAGCAGTTCAATGTTTAATTTCTCTACGTCGATCTACCGGTGTGGACACATTTCGAAGTTCCACTGGTTGTCGGAGACAAAATCACTAGTACATCGAAGTTCACTAATATCGAGATTTCACTGTATTACGTAGTACATTGAAGGAGAAGAGCAGGAGGAGGAAAAGAAGAAGGGCAATCTCTCTTTATCCATCAATGGCGATCCCCCGGCCTTGAGGAAGAAAGAGAGAGAGAGAGAGAGAGACGAGAGACGAGAGACGGCGGAGGGGGGAGGGGAGGAAGGGTCTCAAAATTTGATCTGCCCTCTGAGCCTCTTCTTTCTCCCCCACATCGTTCCATCCTCTTTCTCCACCCTCTCTGAAAAGGACCACCCGCCCAGTAAAAGTGCTACTACTGAGCACAGCCAGCTGGTTTTTTTTGCTGTCAGGAGGAGAAAGAAAGAGGAGAGAAGGGGGGGAAGGCTTTAAGAGATTCGAAGGAAAAAAATCCATAAAGAAAGCTCCCCAAGGATGCTGCTAATTCAAATTTTAAAAGACTGTCTGGTCGGGTTCCGATATCTGGCGATGATTTAACGACTCTTCTCAGATGTTTCTTTACTAGTATCCCATGACCATGCCTGGCCTGCAAAGACCAAAAAAAAGTTTGCTTCGCAACTTCCATACAAAAGCGGAAGAGAGAAAGAGAGGTCGCAAAAATCTACTAGTTTCCCCCCGCTCCTCCTCCTTTCTCATCTTCCCGCTCCTTCCTTCCTCTTCCATTTCCATCTAGGTCGTCACCGCCACCCCACAAAAAAACAAGGTCGGGGAGGTTCTGATGGGAGGAGGAGAGAGAGAGGGGGGAAGGGAAGGGAGAGAGGGGGGAAGAGGCAGAAATGGGTTTGAAGGATCACAAATTAGGCCTTGCTCCAACTCTCCCACCCCCCCCGTCTCTCACGCCTGGGAGAATGGTGTAGTAGCCAGAGTTGCCAACTGATATATTTCATAGCTTAAACCCAGCAGATTTGAACTTTATTTGAAAAAAATATTGAATTTGTTTACTGTCTAATATACTGTAGGTCTTTTTAGGGGTGGCTTATTTACTGCATGACACGCAAAAAATTTGCACACACAATAAACAAAGCCATGAAACCTGGCACCTTTCGCTGGAACGTTATGGCAACCCGGCTGAGTTGGCAACTCTGGGAGTAGAGAAGTCACCGCGCTACCACTAGTTAGTAGTACGAAAAGAGAAAATGTGTGGTAGACAGGGACGATGGGAATGGAGGCGGGCGAAGAGAGGGAGAGAAAGTGGATCTGGCAGGCGTGACTTGCATAAGGGGGGAGGGGGGGGAGAGAAGGAGGAAAGGGATTTAACGCAGGGAGGAGGAGAAGATGAAAGTGAATGATGTGCCCAGCCGGATGCAGGAAATGAAAAGTACTTACAGTGTAGTACCAAGTAGTAGCCATTGCATTAGTTGGGGAGGGGCGGACGGCGACGAGAGATTTTCTAACAAAGACTTGCTACACTACTACGTAGGTAGGGCAGAACTTTGATGTTGTGAATTGGTTGGTCAGTAGTAAATAGTTCACTATAATGACGTAATTCACTACACCGATGCACTTATTTTTATGCTGCTAAGAATTGGTCATCGCTATATCCGAGTGTTCTACTAGTACACGTCGACGGTTCCACTGTACCACTACCATGGTACAGGCTGTGACAGAGTCTTGTCCTCAACCCTCCGGGTTGCTTCTGTCCACTCCTGTTCTTGCGTTCAATCTTGCAAGAGTCGCGGTTCCACTCTCTCTCTCTCTCTCTCTCTCCCTCTCTGTGGAAAGTGGACGAAGGAGGAAGGGGCAAAGTTTTTCTTTCCTTCTCTCCCTCCTCCTTGAAGTTTGTCCCTCTTCGTCTTAGCGTGGGGAGGAGGGAGGGGGGTCGGTTGATGAAGAGGAGGAGAAGGAGGAAGAGGAGCAGGCCAGTCCCTCCCTCCACCCCTAAACCTAATCAAAGGAGGAGGAGGAGGAGGAGATGGAGCTAAAAGGATCCCAAGGAAGAAGAGGAGAGAAGAGGTCCAAGGAAGGGAGGAGGATCGCAGATTCCTCTTCTCTTTCTCTCTCTCTCTCTGTCACTCACTTTGTCTCCTATAGGGCCCAGAGAGAGGAGAGGAGGAAGGAAAAGGAGGAGTGAGAGGGGGGGGAAGGCTTTGATTTATGTGACGATTTGCTTTCTTCTTCAGCTCCTCCCTCCTCCACCCCATCACGGGATCTTTCCACCCCCTCTTGAATCGATCTACTACTGCTACTACTACTACTATAGAAGAGCAGAGTAGCATCTACCTACACTTGTTTGGAGGAGGAAGAAAACTACTTTCCCTGGAAGCACCCGACTTTCCCATATCTAGTAGTAGGTAGCACTGGGCGTTGCCGCCTCGGGCACATTACTTAGGCAAATGAACATTTTCGGGAGTGGTGGACGCACACGGAAAAAAATGCATTTTTGAAAAACATACAGACCTTGCCACCCGTCCCCCCCCCTCCCCTGATTGACAATGGGTTTCCCCACCCTCCCTTTCCATATTCCCACTCCACTCCCAAATCTTGCATCCGAGCAGAGTTTTATGCGCTTGCTAGTAGCACAGCTTTCCCATTTTCACTTACTACTATGTAGTATGTGGAAGTCTGTCTCTCTCCCGAGCTTTTGTCCCGCTATTAGCAGATTGAAAAAAATCTGTATAAAACATGGAAAGTAAAGAAAAAAGGTACGGTTTAACTCAAGGACTAGTTTCGCAAAAAAAAAAAAATCAGTTGCAAATTTATGTTAACAAATATTTGCAAAATGCGAAAAGTTGAAAAATGTCATTTATTATTCAATAATTTTGAAAAAAACTATACCACACGTCTCTGCAACACCTATACCTAGTACACCTACCTACTATGTACAAGTGTACATATCTGTAAAGGTCATTTTTGAAATAGCATGGAATGGTCCAATTACGTCATTAAGTTCCTCATCAGTACCTACAATACTTTGAGACAGTCGTGTAACAGGTACATAAATAGAGATGTGTACTTGTTGTCCTCCTTGGGTGAAAAAAAAGCTCTTACCTTCATACTGCTGTTGTCCTACTTAGCAGACAAACGGTGTCAGTCTGCTCGATAGTTGGCAGTTGCTGGCACCTGCCTCACCCCCTCGGCGCATCCAGGCGTCTGGTAATTAACCACTTCGACCTTTGCCAGCATGTCATGGCACAAGCATTTTGTCTGACATGGAGTACTAACAGGCAGGAGGAGCACTTACTACTGTGCACACGTCCACCAGAGACGCCCTTATAGCTGTCACTACCCGACCAATATTGACAAGGTAGCGCCAGGTATCTATCTGACCGCCCCCTATGCTAAGGTAAAATATCTCAACAATACCCAGAGGTACCACTGAGGTACGTCAAGGTAACAGTGTTGCTCTAGTCTCAATTTTTATCTGCCAGTATTGGTCGGGTAGTAGAGGCCATTCATCCACGTCACACGGATGTTCGGCACATTAATGGGTAGTATGTACAGTCGACTTTTTATTAAGCGTTGATTCGGGTAAAGAACTCCCTGCTTTCAACCATACTTACATAATATTCTAGAAGAACCTCATTTTTGTGGTTTTCTCTAAACGCTCCGACCTTAATCCAAAATCGAAGGCTAACTGTACTAGTACAGGTACAAACTTTCTACGTGACGAAGATTGAAGCTGGCGGGCCGTTGTCACATAAAAGTATTTGACATTCGTTTCCGTGCCTGAATGAAGGAGGCTTATTGTGGTACGTAAGTAGTGTACGTACAGTAGTAAGGCATTTTGAGTTAGTAAACTTTTCACATGAAAGAAACAACTGCCAGTCATGTTAACGGTTAGCATCTCTTGACAGGTGCCTCCCTCCCTTCTTTCTCGCCGCTCCCCAAAGCAATCAATACACTTTTTTTTGCAAAAGAACGTGCGTGCAACAAAAAAATGTATGACGAAAACTCATCGAAGAAGGAAAGTGAGAGGGGGAAAAAGCATCAGAGAAGGAAGAAGAGAGGTCGCCGCCAATATTTCTGGCCAAGAAAAGGAAGAAAAAAGGGGGGAGAGAAGAAAAGGCCAATATGGTGCATTGCCTTCGCCATATCTGGTTGCGAAACACTTCCTGCTATGCTCTATTGGCCTTCGCTTTCTCTCTTCCCCTCTCTCTTCGCATTACTGCGTGCGTATTGCGTTTTCTTGTGGGGAGGGGAGGAGGAAAGGACGAGAAAGGGAGGAGGAGAAAGTGAGCGTAATGAATAATGCACCCTGCATGAGGACGAGGAGGAGGAGGAGGAGGGCCTCTTCTTCTTCTCCTCCTCCATCATGATGGATATTCTTGCATCTCAGCTTCCCCCCCCCCCCCCGTTAAAACGATACATCGTATAGATTGGTGGAACTAATTACCAAAATTTTTTATTATTGGTTTTTGGTTTTTTTTACAATGCCAAAATC
>JAAUYM010098934.1_pt1 | contig 11784 bp, 15 predicted proteins | sample 7278001 | NCBI WGS metagenome assembly JAAUYM01 (sample SAMN14350224, study PRJNA611818) | marine sediment metagenome | isolation source: surface marine sediment (1.8m) | place: French Polynesia: Moorea | collected 2018-08
AGAACGCCAGCGCAGGTGTTAGAATAGTGGGGAAAAAAAACCTTATTGTAACTTATCACTAAATTTACGCTAGCGACATTGGTGGGGATTGTAACTCAAATGTCGACCCCCTGCGCCAACTACCACTATTGTCGCCACCGAGACCGTGCACACCTAACGTTACCAATATTGGTTGGGTAGTGGTATAAACATATACAGTAAACTTGCCCCTGATTTTGACGTCCCTTCTTGCTCCGCCGCCGCCGCCGCCGCCGCGGCCGCCGCCGCCGCACCTGTCTGGCCACCACAGGCTGACGTGCGGGTCGAAGCACCGGGAGTCCAGCAGGCAGTCCGCGCACGACGGGTCCAACGACATGAACGAAAACTTGGTTGGGTAAGGGGGAGAATAATGTGGTTTTTTTTTTAGTTGATGTCTCTCCATGTCATTGCTGTTGTCAATGCTGTGTCGCTGTCGTTGCTGTTGCCAATGTTGTTGCTGCTGTCAATGATGTTGCTGTTGTCAATGTTGTTGCTGTTGTTGCTGCCCTACTTGTTGCTGTTGGCATTCTCGTTCCCAACCAATATTGGTAACGTTAGAGGCACGGTCTCGGTGGCGACAATAGTGGTAGTTAGTGCAGGGGTCGACATTTGAGTTGCAATAAAGTTTTTATATCACTTATGCAGCGTTAGAACGCCAGCGCAGGTGTTAGAATAGTGGGGAAAAACCTTATTGCAACTTATCACTAAATTCACGCTAGCGATATTGGTTGGGCAGCTGCAAGTGTTCTCACCTGCAACTCCAAAACCCACAAACGAAATAAACATAAATCATTTTGTCACAAAGGAACCGCCCAATTGTTTGCTAGGCGATGAAATATGGAACCATTTCTTTTTCGAGGGAGCAGTTTCTCCCCATTTTTTGGGCCTGTAGAAGGGTGCTTTCTGCTACGTGACAAGCAGCACTAATAGGAACAAAAAAAGGACAAGTATAATTGTCACCTTTAGACCGCCAAGTTTGTCGGGAAAAAAATCGATGCGGATTGAGAAAGGAGGAAGGCCCAGGAGGGAAGAGAAATCGGATTTTACGTACAGTAGTAGTAAAGCTTCTGTCGAAGGCCACCTTTCCCCCTCTACTGCTGTAGTAGTTCTAACACAGTCAGACTCGGATAATCGGAACAGGTCGGGTCCGTTTAACGGAGTGCTCTTTATGTAGTACGTACAGTAACATTCCCAATTAATCAAGATTAACCAGTTGAACAACATTTTTCCAATTAATCAAGTTTCCAATTAATCGAGTTCGACTGTACTATGTACGTAGGCCCCTACCTTGTACATATCCGAAGGGCAATTATTTATTTAATAAAAAAAGAGGCCGTTACCAACATTTAGTGAGGAAAGTAGTGGCTGGAAAATAAACGCGGAGGAGGATGTTTAATGGAATTCTTGATTGTGCGGTCAGTCCTAGTAGCCAGGAGGAAATTATTCATCTGCACCACGACGAGGATCGAGTCCGGATTCATTTGAATTATGCAAAGGACTAAAAAGAGAGAGAGAGAGAGAGCCATGTATTAATTTATTAAAGAATCGATTGGATGCACCTTTATTTGAGTGGCAAAACGCTTGCAGCTTTTTCTTTCTGCCAGCCCACCACCGCACACACACGCTATGCATTTAAATGACCTTGGGCGGGCCTGACACCCACCAGCCCACCTGCTGACAAGAAATGGGTCACTTATCCCCCAAGAGGGCTCGCAGAGCCACACAAACAAACAAAAAAAGCTTTATCTGATCCCATTTTGGCTTGCCTTGCTGGCAAGATCCCTTTGTTCAACCAATCACATAAAAAAAAGTACTTTGTCGTGTGCACTAGGCAACAATAGATAGGTATAGAACAGCCCCAGCGTTGAACACTGCGTACGGTCCGTCCTACTCAGGCACGCGTATGCTGTACCCCCACACGTCAATCGATTAAAACGGCTGCGTCCGTCTCTCTCCTCCTCTCTTTGTGGCTCCTTTAGCGTGCGGGGGGGGGGGGCCGAGGTTGCCCCTCGGAGGAGCCTTTCGTAGCCTTTCAGCGACGTAAGCTGGGGCATTATTAAGTGACTCTTTCTCTCTATCTCTGTCTCTCCGTCTCCCCCCCCCTCCCTGCTCCATGGGAAAGAAACAGTTGGTGTGACAAGTGGCGATATGTGAGGGTCGAAGGGGTGTGTGTGTGTGGACACTTCTCCTGATTGCTCGTGTGGGAGGAGAGAAGATACTCCCGTAGTAATACATCATGGAGGGGGACGGGGAGGAAGTTGAGGCCTCCAAGAAGGGTCCTAAAGTGGAGGAGGAACGGGAGAGGAAGAGGAGGAGGCAAGAGGAGATGGCGGAAGGAGGAGGAGGAGGAGGCAGCGGAAAGCGACACAAATATGTGGAGACTGGCCTCGTCTTCATGGCTTTTTTATTGCTGGTAATACGCATGCTTGCTGTGTGTGTGTGCTTTGGAATGCTTGCGGCAACTTTTTTGCCTTTCATCCCTTCACTTTCCAGGCAAAAAGAGAGCCATCATTGCTGTATAGCAATTTTAGTCTATGAAACACGTTTGCAGAAAAACATGGCTGCTATACTCAGTTGTATGTACGTAGTACCTGCAGTACAGTCGAACTCGGTTGATCGGTTAATCGGTTCGCAAAAAAAATCCGGTTGATTGGCAAGTTTTCCTGCTACGTAGGTACTATTAGAGCACATCCTGACCGTTTGCAGGGGGTGACCCGTGCGATGCAGGGCCCGACGCTGGAGGACCTGAAGGACCAGGCCGGCATCGAGCTGGGGGACTTTGCCGTCGTCTTCGGGCTGGGGACGATCTCGTTCCCGCTGGGAAATTTAGCAGGTGACAATTTGCGTACATGATAAGCAGGAGCACACCTGCAATTAGTACTCCACACTAGCACATCATGTTTACCCCCCAAAAAGCTATTTTTTCTAGCTGCTTTAAACTTTTTTCATGATTTTTTTTGCTAACATGCAATATTTTGTACGTACAGTACTGTCCTTTAAAGGACTCTTTAAAGATAAATTTTTATTGCTAAAAAGTCAGCCAATTTACCTTATTCCTGAACGCTTCATCAGCCCCAAAAAGGTATTTAGTTTTTTTTATATGGACATCGTGTACCTACATATACGGTACTACCTATATATCCTTTTTTTCGTAGGTGGTTTCCTCTTGGACCTGTCCCTGAGGTGCGAGGGCCTGATGCACCTGCTGATGACCTTCGTGCTGGCGCTGCTCTTCCTCCTGCACACGGGCCTGGCCTTCTCCTCCTCCCTCCCCTCCCTGGCCGTGTGCTCCACCGCAATGGAGTTCGCCATGGGGATGGTGGACACTGGTACGAAAGACAAAGCAATCATCTTGCTCCAGCTACAAGCTGGAGTTTATTTTCCCTAATTTATTGTTCCTACCACAGTGGACCTCCGGTATATGTAGGTATAAATTCGGTGGTCAGCAGCTAAAAGTTTTTTATTATACTCGTACGTGGATGGTTAGGAAGAAAATTTAATTTTGGTAATCACATCCAACTTTTCTACAATGGAATTTTGGACCGAATTCCACTGTATGTACTTCATTTTCTCTTATTGCTTTTTTTTCTCCTTCCGTGTAGTACGTATGTACTACTACGTACTACAAAATTTACTACTCCGTTTTCTATTCTAGGGATCGCAATTTATGGTCCCCCTCCCTCCCTCCCTCCCGCCCCCTTCCTCACTCCTCCCAGCTTTCTTCCTTCTTCCGACCGCGCAGTTCCTCCTCATTTGGTCTCTCTTCTCCTCCTCCTCCTTCCCCCCCCCCCTTCTCTTCTTACGTAAAAGAAGGATGGCAATCAATGGGGAATCCATTTTCCTTTTCCCTCCTCCTGTTTTGCAAGTCTCGGCATTTTTCTTGCGAGAAGTATGGGAGACGAATCATCAATCTCCCTCCCTCACCAGCTCCCTCTTCTACGTACGTACACGATGGAACGCCCTTTTCTTTTTCCAGGCTGCAACGTGATCTGCCTCCACCTGTGGAAGGGCAGCAAGCTGGAGGACCCCGTCTACACGGCCCTCTTCGCCTTCTTCAACCTGGGCAACATCCTGGGCCCGGTCGCCGCCGGACTCTTCCTGGAGGACGAGGAGGAGGAGGTGGACGGCAAACGCTCTGACGCCCCCAGGCTGACCCACCTGCAGTCCCTGCACGTCTTCGTCGGGGCCTTCCTCCTCGCCGTCACCCTCGCCTTTCTCGGATGCTGCGTCTACAGCGTCACTAGGAGCAGGAGAAAGAGGAAGAGGAGGGCCCATTACGAGAGGCAACAGACCGTGAGGACAAGGCACATCGACCTAAAAATCAGGAGATTTTAAAATTCGACTTTTCTCCCTTCTCCGTGCAGACAACGACGGATCTGAGCGTCAAAGCCGCCGCCGTTTCACTGAAGTCCACCGAGACGTCTTCCTCCTTCTCCTCCTCTTCTGACTCCGACTCTACTGCCGCCACCATCGTCCCCACCGTCACCTCCAGCGCCGGCTTCTACGGCCTCGTCGGCCTCATGTCCGTCTTCTTCCTCTGCTACAACGGGATCAACTTCGCCTACTTCAACTTTCTGACGGCCATGTCCATGCGCCACCCGGCCCTCGGGCTGACCAAGACCGCCGGCGCCAGGGCCACCACCGTCTACTTCGTGGCGTCGACAGCGGCGAGACTGGTGCCAAAAACTTTGAAGGAGAGATGCTTGCAGGGGCGGTTGTCACTTTTTCTGCTCTTTTTTTTTTCTCTCCAATGCCTGCAGGTGACGGCCTTCTTCTTGAAGCGTTTCGACAACACCAACCCCGTCATCCTGATCCTGCTGAACCTGTTGGTCCTCTTCTGCGGCTGTTCCTGGCTGTACCTCGTCATCTCCTCCCCCTTCGCCTCCCCGGAGCCGGCACTTCTGTTGGGCTGCGTCCTCATCGGCGCCGGGGTCAGCACACTCTTCTCTTCCGGGGTTCTATGGCTTATCAGACTGGTACGGAACCATATTAGTACATATGACCACCTTATACTACGTAGGTACCATAATATTCTTTTAAAAATCTAAACATGTGACTGTGACACACTGGCACAGGTTGGTCCCCTGTCCAGCAGCGTGATGGCCGTCTTCTTGATGGCCACCAGCGTCGGCGCGCAGTTCTTCAAGGTGCCGGTGGCCTACTGGATGAAGTCCAACCCTGGCGTCGTCATCCACGTGGTCAGCGCCGGCGCTTGCGCATGCGCCGCGTTCTTCGGCGCCGCCTACGCCTACGCCAGGGTCTGTGCGGACGGGAGGTAAAGTAAAACATCCGCTAAAAAGTTTTTTTTTTGCTTTGGAGACAGTTCTACTGTATATACAGAAAATGAAAATGTGGTAATGGTAAGAACCTTAGTAGTGCAGCGAGGTTTTTTTTTATTGGGGATTAATATGGCGGAGGCCCATTGAACCTAATTAGAATTATGGAGAGGGGGGGGTGTCTCTTGTGGAGTCAGCGCAGAAAATTTGTCGCCGAATCTCCACCATTACACGATATTACAAGGACTTTGGGGAACATTAACAGCATTAGGTTTCTACTACGTAGCACCAAATAAATGGTCTCCCATCTCTCTTAAACTCCCCGGCCTTTACGGTCCTCTGAAATGTAATCTCCTTGCTTTCTCCCCTAGTCATAAGACCGTACTAGTGCGTACAGAACATGTCTCTCTGTCCCCTCTCTAGACGCGAGGAGGAAGACGACGAAGCGAATCAAAATGACCAACTCCTCCTGCAAGAGGAGGAGAAAGAAGACATTAAGACTCCCAAAGCCTGAACCTATTTATTACGGATACTCAAAATTTTCACGAGATTCAATGCCGTCCCATTCCGCGCACAAAAAAAAAAAAAACATTTACTGTATACTATTACGTTCAAGTTAACACAGAAGTGTGATGATGCCTCTTAATAGTCAAAAGCAACACGGTTATTATTATCTTATTTTAACACAAAGAGGTGTATAAACGTCAAAGTTTGCAATGTGATCAGCAGCCAAATGTGTGATGATGATTCGGTGATACTGTTGGACACACCAAAAGGCAATACCATAAATATATATACGTAACACTATGAACAAAATAAAATAATAGAGATTCAGTGTGTGTTACGCAATACTAATAATGTTTTATTGCGTGTCTACGAGAGACTACTAAGATCTATGGTTGTATAATTCAGAATGAATCTTCTTGGAGTAGCTTGATGGTGGTAGGCAGACAGGCTAGGCAGTAAACACAGGCCAAAACTCTTCGTACCCCATCAAGCACAGCATCACTTTGCGTCTCTGTACCCAAACGGTACCCAAACGGTAGCCCACCTTACTGCCACTCCTCAGCCCTGCTCCTCTCCATCCTTCTCCGATGCCTCGTCCGACCGGAAGTTTCTGACCCCCGTCTTCTTGTCGAGGACCGACCTGGCCCAGGCCTCGTCCTTCTCCGTCCCCTCCAGGTAGGAGTAGCGCACCATGGCCTCCTTGATGCCCTTCATGCGGTGCTCCTTCATGCGGTAGTTGGCACGGCAGTAGAACCAGTAGCCGAAGGTGACGGCGCCGTAGGTCGCCACCACCAGCTTGGCCGGGTTGCGGCTCGTCGACAGGTTGTACGCCAGGCCGACGCACATGGCCGAACCGATGCTGGAACGAGGGCGGAGGAGAACGTAAGAGAGAGAAGACACGCAGTAATTTAATCGAGTGGTTACTCTCACCTGTAGAGGAAGGTGTTTCGAAAGCAGGGTATTTTGGAGACGTCTGTTCCCAGGAGCATCAGACCCTAGGGAGGAGAAAGACAGAGAGGGAGGATGGAGGGATGGATGGCAAAAGAAAACAAATAAGACCTCAACAAGAGCCGGAGGAATAACAGTCGCGTAAAGGAAATAAATATGTGGTTTATTTCTGGGTCCTTTTTTTTCATCACAATGGAAAGTGTGCATGTAGTAGTATACGTAGTACAATGAGGTGCAACGTTAGGCGGCGGCGTCAAAGAAGCAGTCGATGAGTGCTGAGACCTGTCCAAAAAAATGGCAATGTAATTAATCCGATTACGTGTAGAAGTCTACTTAGCGCTGCTCACTTGTGCGGGAGTGTACTTGATGTACTTCTCAGGGTGCTTGCTGAAGTCCACGTTGGCGTACTTGTCGTGGAACGCGCTGTACTTGGGAAGAATGTATTCCTGGAACAAGACCAAGTTTCGCAACAGCATTTTTAACAAATAATTTAAAAAAAAAAGATTCTATGAACCTTGTTGTCTCTCCTGAGACTCTCCCTGAGCTCGATGTCCGGTATGGAGTAGCTCCTCTGCGTCAGGGCGATGTCCTCCATCTCCTTATTAAACCCGGCGAACTTCTCCTTGATGACCCTGCAGTGCCTGTCCGAGAGCCTGCCCGGGGCCTGCAGGATGGCCTGCGGGATGTCGTCGCTCCAGATGTAGCTGAGCACCCTGCCCCAGCTCTGCGAATACAGGCGCTTCTGCTCCACGATCATATCGTTGTAGTTCTCCTCGCACTCGGGCTCGGCCAGCGAGATGACATCCAGGATGCCGTTGCGACGCAGCGACTTGAGGATGTACTGGTTGTTGTTCAGCCGGAAGATGGCCTTGAGGAAGGGGTCGCCGTAGGAGTCGCTCTTGTTCACCAGGGTCAGGTTGAGCTGGATGAGCACCTTCTTGACGTAGAGTCCCACCAGCGCGTGCGGTCGCTCTCCGACGGAGATCTTGCGCGGAAGACGGAGGAGGGTCTGGTTGTAAGAAGCGTCCTGAAAATGAAGAACGGGGGAAAAAAATTTACAATTTGGAAAAATATACGTATACTACCGTGCTAAATGTTTTCCGACCTGCTGCAGCACCAGCGCAACTGTCTCCACGTAGTCCAGCAGCTGCTCCAGGAAGAGTATCACGTTCGAGGTGAGCTGGAAGACGGTCCCGTCCTTGGGCATCCTCTCCCTGGCGGTGGCGTCGGAGCGGACGCCCTCCACGAAGCCGTCGAGCGCGGTCTGACCCGTCACGAAGAACTGGTGCACCAGGGTGTTGTAGCGGGAGCGGACGCCCGCGTCGCAGCCCTCCAGGGTGCGGTCCATCCGCGGCTTCACCTGCATGACGTGCCTGATCACGTGGAAGACGGTGAGGATGGCCAGGAAGTCGCTGTTGCCCCCGCCGCCGCTGCCGCCGCCGCTGCCGCCCCCGCCACCTCCGCCGCCGCCGGCCTTGCGGACTCTGGCGATGATGGCCTCCCCGTCGGCCGTCAGTGTGTCCAGGGAGTCCCGCGCGACGATCTCGAAGATGCGTCGCTGGAACTGGTGCGGGATGATGCCCACCATGGCCACCTGCTCGCTGGACATGAGCTTCTGCAGCGCCGACACCTCCAGGCAGAAGATCTCCACCGCCTCCGACTCGGACGACGACTCCTCCGCGATGGCCGACGCCGCCGACGTCGACCCGCCCAGCGAGCGGCGACCCACCTGGATGCCGGTCGCGGCCGCCACGGAACTGAACCTCCTATACGTAGTAACACGGTAAATGAGGGTCAAGAGTTTTGGTGTCCAAAGTGTATAGGATGTCCCAATGAAAACTTTCTGGAACATCATGTAGAAGCAAGCTTTTTTTTTTTAAGCGCGCCAATTGACAAGCGACCTCACCGCCCAAAGATGGAGTGGTGGAAAAGGTGATCTCCCAAATGTCTATCCCGCAATTATAAGACAATGTTCTTTACGTGGGTGGCACACCAACTCTTGGTTACGACGACGTTACCTGTTTATGGAGGAGGAGATCCTGGAGACCTTCTTTCCCGACGGGGTGCCCGGTCCCCCGCCCGGAGTGTCGCCGGTCACGGCGAACGGGGAAGAGTACTTGCGGGCCATCGCGGGGGAGGGCCTGCTGGAAATAGCGGATAATAGCATTTACTACGTAGCTACTACATTAAATAAAAAAATTAGATACAGTGTGACCATACTGTAAAGAAAACAACCTTTTCAAATGCGTCCTGAATTGTCATATGTCCTACTCACTTTCCGCCTTGTCCGCTGCCGCCGCTTGCTGACCTCCTGTAGTCTTTCAGCTGGTCGAGGCTCTTCTTCATCACCTGGAAGAGGGAGATTTTTTTAAAAAAATCGGTTTTAGGCTCAATCAAACAGACGAACTCCCCCAAAAAATCTTTCTGTTGTATTCCATCACCTGTCCCCTGACGGTCGCGTAGACGTTCATGAACTCGTCCCTGTCGTTGAGGTTGAGCCACTCTGCGGCCGCGATCAGGTCCGTCTGCACCTCCTCGGGAAAGTGCTGGATCGAGGTGTAGTCGTCAGTGTCCGGGACGTCGATCTGAAACGAGCACAAGGTCGTTTTTCCAAATCTTTAATTTACAATTTTTTTTTACTTCCGACCTTTCTTTCCCTATGTCTCTTGCTTTTTGCTCCGCCGGCTCCGCCGCCCCCGGCGCCGCCTCCGCCCCCTCCGCTGCTTGGCCCGCTGGCGGAGGAGGAGGAGGGCGAGGACTCGTCTCCGCCGGCGATGGAGTTCAGCACGTCAACGGGTGGAACAGGTCTAAGGACGAAAAAGAGCGTGAAATTATTAAACTTTGTTGAGGGAAAAATCTTGCATTGTCCTCTCTACCTGCCATATTTCTTGACCGTCTCAGAAAACTCTCTGCTCAGGGCGTCACCTCCCAGTTCATACAAGGTGCTGCAAAAGAAAAAAGGATTTTTAATGGAAAAAAAGTCCACCCAACAAGCATTAGCATCATAGGGGCACACCATCGGTGACAACACTGGCACTAGTTAGCGATGGGTCACGATTTAGGTTGCGCTAAGGTTTTCGTATCACTTATATGGCATTAGGAACACCAGAGCAGGTGCTAGAATAGTGAAAAAAACCTTAGAGCAACCCATCACTAAATTCACGCTAGCAATATTGGTTGGGCAATCTATTTTCCTCCCTTCGCCAAAGCAGCAACTGACCGCACGTTCTCCAGCTCGATCGACTGCGGGTTGTTCCTCTCGAAGTAGTCGAGGGCCCCCTTCAGCCTGGACATGGCATGCAGGAACCGCTCCAGGTCGACCCCGGGGGCGTCGGGGCCGCCGCGGACCACCTCCTCGACCTCCTTGGACACGTTGTAGAAGGCGATGACCCCGTCCAGCGCGGACAGGGTGCGGTCGATGTTCTCCTGCCGACGCTGCAGGTTTTCGGTCTCCTGTAAAGTTGCCAAACATGGACAGGGGATCCTAAAAAAAAAAGAAAAAGAATTTTTCCTCTCACCTGGTAGACGGGCAGGATAGTCTCCTCCAGCTTCTCCAGCCTCTTCTCGAACGAGACCAGGATGTTCCTCATCCCCTGGGCCAACTCGGCCGACGCCGCCTCCTCTGCCACCAGCGCCTCCAACCTCTCCTCCTCCTCCTTCAGCCTCTTCTCGGTGGAGGCCTTCACCTCGGTCGGGTCGAGGCCGTTCAGGACCCAACTCGTCATCCTGGGTTCGGTCGGGGTGGCCGGCCTCGCGGCTTCTCAGACCAATCTTCTGCCTTTCTTTCTCCGCAGACTGGCCCACACAAACACACTCAGCAGTCACCACCAGCAAGCAACTACTTTTTTTCCTCCCCCCTCTCTGAGCAGCACATGAGCTGTTCTCTCCTCCTTTTCCTGGCTGGATGCCTATCTCTTCCTCCCTCCCTCCCTCCCTCCCCTCACCCGCACTCACTTTAGACTCAGGCGCGAACCGTTTCTCTTTTCTCCTCCCTCACCTTTTTCTCTCCGTCGTTGTCGTCCCCCATGATGACCAGCTTCAAGTCCACGTGGGCCTCCTCCTTGGCGCCGTCGACCTTGGACACCGGCACGATGTCTTCCTGTTACTCGTACTTAACCAAGCACTAATTTGTTGAATACGTATCTTTTTGTCTGCTTCTGTTTTCTGTTTACTCTGCAAGCGCGAGGTTGCGTGAATACACTTTCTAATTTTTGCGATGCGCCATTGGGAGGAGAGGCTTGGTAACTGAATTTAAGCAAAAGAGCTAAAAGTATTTTAAATTAATTAAATAGTTTGTCTTTCTATTTTATGTTTATCCTAAAAAGATATAGTATGATTTTTTACACCAATAATGCTTGGTCGTATCAATCATTTTATTTTGTTTTGCCCTTCCCTGCTTCTTGTCCCCTACGTCTGAACTAGGCTGACGTGGTCACCCAGCGAGCCCGTCTGTCAAGGAGAGAAGAGGACAGACGTGCTCAAGGCAAAATGCTGTGCCAGGACTGGCGACTTCTCCAAATAAAAGGCATATATTTTAACTCTTGTAGGTTTGATCTATCAGCTAATTTGTCTTACGTAGGTAATTTTGTAAAATATGTTGTGCGTTTCATCTACTCTAACTTTTGTGAGTAAGCTTTTATTCACGAAACACAGAAATACGAACCTTGAGCGACATCACGTTACCAACAAGCAGGCATTTGACCGAAATTTTGGTGTCGGCGGCCTCGTTGGGTGGTCACAGAGCGGCCATCCAGACCAAGATTTAAAGGGGAAGGGCAGAAGGGCTCACCCCGGACCTCGACACAGACAGGGTGACCTCCGTCCCCCAGGTAGGGTCTCCCGAGGTCACGCCGAGGTCGACCCCGCCCGAGAGGTGACCTTTGGCCATGAGGGCAGCCGCGCTGGCCGCCCTCTTGGGCTGCCTCTTAGCCGCAGAGGGGGACCCAAACATGGGCAGATGCGCCGACCCAAACTGCCCGGGTGAGAGTTCCATTCAGCAACGGAGTGATTGGAGTGCGGAATGGCTCATTCAAAA
>JAAUYM010075117.1_pt1 | contig 11781 bp, 13 predicted proteins | sample 7278001 | NCBI WGS metagenome assembly JAAUYM01 (sample SAMN14350224, study PRJNA611818) | marine sediment metagenome | isolation source: surface marine sediment (1.8m) | place: French Polynesia: Moorea | collected 2018-08
CTCCTCCTCCTCCTCCTCCTCCTCCTCTTCCTCTTCCTCTTCCTCTTCCTCTTCCTCTTCCTTCTCCTCCTCCTCCTCCTCCTCCTCCTCCTCCTCCTTGCACATGCATACGACGCACTTGGCCCTGAAGGAGGACGCCTCCGACACCAGCTTGACCGCGGGCTCGAGGAAGACGACAGGCTTGTCCTTGGACACGTCCAAGGACTCGAAGAACCGGCAGACGGTCTCGCCGATGGCGGCGCCGTCGGGCCAGTAGAGGTCGCTGCCGCAGTCGTGATTATTGTCGTTGCTGCCGCTCTTGGAGCCCGCCCCGCACCCGCTGCACCTCCTGCCATCGGGGTTCTCCACTCCGGTCCAGCACTTGTCGCCCACCAACTCTGGGAGGTCAGGGCATTGGAACAGTTGGACAGTGGATAAACTTGGTATGCAAAATGGAAGCTCAGTTGGAATGTATGCACATCGCATACACGGTTTTTTTTACACGTTTCGCGCCGACTTGTGTGGCTCAGTCGGTGCTTATTAACAAAATTTCTGCATCGGAGCTCAGTTGGAAGCTTATAAAGAGTGCGTTGTTGGTTAGGTACATTTTACTACGTACAGGAGAAAATCGACAAATCTGGAATATTTGAATTTTGCTTGCCATGCACTTTGGAATTTCAAAATTTTGTGCCACACTAAGTAAAAGAAGATCAGAAATCTGGCGTATTTTGCTGAGAAGATTTGGCATTTTGGGGGGGACTGCCCTCACCGACAATGTTCCTAATTTTCTCAAACTCTTGCATGGTCTTGAAGGTGGCGATCGAGGTGCCTTCGTCCTGGCAGAGCGACCTGGCCCCCGAGTACTCGGTGCTAGAAGTTTCCTATGAATTTGTAATTGTAGTACGGTACATTGTGGTTGTGGTTGTGGTTACAGTACTACTAGTACTTCCCCAAGAGCCACAATTTTGAATGTCAGTCATTTTTTTTGTGTGTGTGCTACTAGTACTACTAGTGCTAGTGCTAGTGCTACTAGTGCTACTAGTAGGTATTCTCTCACCGAGGTGTAGACGTAGTACTTTTTCCTCCCTGCGGCCTCGAACGGGTCGTCCGGGCATCGTCCCGAAGCCAGCGACGACCTGATCACCAACGCTGAAAACGAGAAGATGGCAGTACTGTTCACTGCGCTGGTACCCAACCAACAACGGACCGGCCTAATAAACTTCCGGCTGAGATCCGACGCAGAAATTTTGTTAATAAGCACCGATCCTGAGCATACAAGTCGGCGGCTCCCGAACGTGCAAAGACGTGTATGCAAGGTGTACCATATTCCGACTGAGCTTCCATATTGCGTACCACCGTTGGTGGTTGGGTACCTTGTACTTTGTGCTACGTAGGTAGTGGTGCCTCAGCACAAACTTACCTAAGGTGATGGGCAAATGTCTCAGCATGTTGCTGGCACGCTGGCAACTACGTAATGAGAGGGTCTGGCGACCATGACAGGGATTGAATGGTTAAAAAAAAAAAAAGAATCAATTTCACTTGCTTGTCAGCCTGGTCAGTAATGATGGCTGTTCCACCCCAAAGCCCACACGCTATTAAGGGCCGTTTGTCTAAGTGTCAAGACTGGGCCATTAACAGATTTTGCTCAACAACGTACTACGTAGACGGTATTGAAAAATTAAGAACAAGTTAGTTGTGTAATCACTAATCAACTTTGCAAATCATTCGTCTTCTTCATGACACGGTGAATGAGTGAGCGAGTCTAGCGACGTCAATGAATGCAAATTTGGTTGCATTAGGTTGCTCCAAGGGCTCTTTCTTTCACTATTTTAACACCTGCTCTGGCGTTAGGATAACCCATAACTAATTGCACACTTGCGATATTGGTTGGGTGCTACAACCGGTACATATAGGCACACAATCGACATGGGTCGTCTGCCTCGGAGGTTGCTGAGGTTGGCGGCGTTGGTGACGGTTGTCGGTCCCGTCGCCTTGGCCCAGGCCGCGAAGGCAGCTCCCGTGGAGAAGGCCATGCTGGCAGGAAGAGGAGGAGGAGGAGAAGGAGAAAGTGATCGACCAGTAGCGTCCTCTGACAGGGTGTCTCAGGAGGGGACCGGAAATGGACCTGGAATGGGTAAAAGAGTTAAATCATGCGTGAGATACGGGTGGTGGTGTGGTGTACGTACAAGTTACCGCCCATTAATGTGACAGGGGCAAGTGACGACGACGGCGACGACAGAGTGTTTCAGCGGGAGGTGGAGAGGCTCCGCGGAAGGCTGGACGACCTCCAGGAGACCATTGACAGGGCGCTTAAGGAGGTGGGAGGGGGGGGGGGAGCTGAAGGGGGTGGAGGAGGGGGAAGTGGCTATAAATGTCTGGAGAACTACCTAACGTTTTGGAAAGTCGAGCTTTGTTGTCTCACCAGGCCATTCCGGAACTCTTCCAGGGAGGACAGGAAGGAGGAAGGAAGAGGAGGAGAAGGAGCGCCGAGTCCGAAGTGGTAATGAGGCAGACGAACCAGGAGATGGATCGCGTCTTGGAGACCATCGGTGAGGTCATAGCTGCTGCGTGAGCAAGCACACTGGGCCTCTTTCTCTTGTCCCTTGTCCTAAAGTCGGATCTTCTTTGCTCAGCATCCGTGCGCGCCATCCTTGGAGAGAGGCTCAGCAAGCAGCAGGAGCAGAGCGGAGATGCAGTCAAGACTGTCGCGGAGAAAGCGGATGCCAGCGACGACCTGGATGACGAGGAGAACCTTGACGGGGGTGAAGATGGCGGGAACAGGAGTCGTGCTAGCGACGAACAAGAGGAGGACGAGGAAGAGGACGAGGAGGAGGACGAGGAGGACGAGAAAGAAGAGGAGGAGGACGAAGAGGACGAAGAGGAAGAGGAGGAGGAGGAGGAAGGAGAAGACTATGACTATGTATTTGACAGAGTAAAAGCAGCTAGGGCAAGGTAACTTTGGATGAATGTAAAAATGTTTCTTTTTTAAGAAGTCTGGCTGGAGGTGGTTGCATAGATTTTCTTTGAATAAAGCATTCTTGAAGGAGAATTTGCATCCGTTCGCATCTTGGGGCCTCTCCTGAGGCTATAAGAATGTACATGTACTGTAGTACAGGTTTGCTCCAGCCCAACCGATATTGCTAGCAAGCATTTAATGATGGGTTGTCCTAACTCCAGGGCAGGTGTTAGAATGCTGAAAAAATACCCTTAGAGCAACTAGAGCAACCCAAATTTTGACCCCATCACTAATTACCACTAGTGGCGTAGCCGTTGGTGTGGCTCTAGTGGAATACTGTATCAATATTGGTAGTGAAGTCTCACAGAAGAGAGGTGGCCGTGGGGGTCCAAGCTGGAAAGGGGCAAGAAGGCGCTGCTGGTGCTGGAAAAAGCTCTGGACGAACCACCGTGGGTAAAGGCCAGCAGCGCCTCGTTCCTGGACATGGTTGTCAGTCAGTCAGTCAGTCAGTCCCACCCACCCGGCCCACGGGCGCATCTTCTTTTTTGTTGCCCAAGTCCATCTTGGTGTAATCGCTGTTATGTAGTTAATATTTTCCTTACTGCCCTTTACATGTACTATAATAGTACCACGCATCATATGTAGTTAGGTACACAGTTTAAGTAATGCATGGTTTTTTTTCTGTGTTAAAAGTATTGGAGTCTACTCTAGCCCCTGCAGCATTTTTTGCCACTAGGGAGGGCATGGGATTCAATAGGTTCAGCGGGCAGGCAATCCTAAAAATATGGGTCAAGTTGTTTTTCTTTTTTTGGATTGAATGCATCTGAGTCCGTCAAAAGTCACAGCCCAGAGCACCTGGGTTGACACGTAACAGGAGATTCAGCAGCCTGCACATACATACGTACACAGCGGATGACCGATTCCAGTCCGTGTGAATCCTGGTGTGGAGCAGGCAAATTGGTTTATTTGCATTTTGTTGAACAGGAATAGTGCTCGCAATAAAGCCTGACTAATTAACAAAATGTACTCTGTTACGTGCAGAAATGAGAATTTTATGTAGGTACACGGTTCCGAGTAAGGCAGACTTTTGCGAACAGAATAGCTGGGACGCCTGGTATTGCGCAACCCATGGAAACACATTAGGAGGACGAGAGAGAGAGAGAGAGAGAGAGGAAGGGGGAAAGACCAGCGAACGAAAAAAGAATCTAGTAGACAAACAAGGCTTCTTACCTGGACCAAGTGGATCCTCTCATTTCTGTCGTATACTGAGGCACTCTCCCTTTTCTCTATGTCCAGTGGGGCCGGCTCGCTCAAAAAGAAGGGAGGGAGGGGGAGGGGGGCGGGAACCCAGGGAGCTCTTCTGTGGATGGAAGGGGGGGGGGGGGACATAAATAACCGGTATCCACTTACCTGGACATTTATCCATACTTCACTCGGAGAGAGAAAAGAGAGGAGACGCAGTTTGTTTGAGAAGGAGGAAAAAAAAGAGGAGAGGAGGAACGTCGTACAAAACCCCCCCTCCACAATGAAAATCTTGCTCGTTGGATCCCTGATGCTGGCGGCCAGCATCCAGGTCGAATCCAGGCCTGGTCGACACAAGAGACAGGGGTTTCCGCCCAGGCAAGGAAGTCTGGTTTATACGTACGTACAGGATCTAAGAGATAAATCCGGACGATTTTCAAGTTAAAATTTCTTGGAAACTTTATTAGATTGCCCCCTTCGTATTTTTGGTGCAATTGTTTAATCAAACCCTTCATAATCATGGAGCAGGAGCACAGATCAATTGTGATTAAATTGTTTTACGTGGAACACTCTGGGTGGAAACTGGTGTCTGTGTAGGAGTAGCTCCCCAACAACCTGGACTTGAACCCCTGTGATTCTGTGGGGCAGGGTTGAGAAAGAATGTAGACAGCCTGAAGGGTATCAAGATTACTATTGATAAGTTATATCCTGCAGACATCTCTAACTTGGCCAAGGCCTTCAAGGGCAGGATCGAGCAGGTGCTGTAGGCAGGCAGGAGCAATATTGAGTAAATAGTGAAGACAAAACGTCAGTAGTCATTGTCTCCATATTGTAATTTTAGGGAAAATATAAAATTATAGTGAAACTGTGTATAAGCTGTTTTAAAATGTCCGGATTTATCTGTTAGACCCTGTATTGGAACCTTCCGTTGAGAAAAAAAGAGATCTTTTTTTCATTGGAAGCAGCACCCTGAACGGCCACTTTGACCTCGTGGAGGCGCTGATCAACGGCGCCCTGAGGAGCATCGACGGCATCGTGTACGGGCAGGGCAGCCCGGTCGACCGCCAGACCGGGGACCGGGTGTCCGGACTGAGCAGGGGGGCTGGAGACGCCGCGGTCACCCTCATCAGGTCCTTCAGGACAGGCAACGGCGGCAAGAGGAGGAGAAGGAGGAAGAGGAACAGCTTCGACTTTGTGGAGTCGCTCATCAACGGGGCCGTGGAGGTAAGAGGCAATTCTGCCATTCAGCCTTGGGGCTTTCTCCCCGTCTCTCTCTCTCTCTCTCTCTCTCTCTCTCCTTTCTCCCCCCCTTCTCCCCCAGGCAATCGACGTGATCGTGAACGCGAAGGGCAGCGCCCTCGACACCAGCACCAGGTCCGACATCACCGGGCTGTCCAAGGGCGCCGGCACCGCCGCCGTCTCCGTCTTCAGGTCCAGCATGTGCGGGTTCGTCTGCCCGTTCCAGCCGACCCAGGCGGAGAAGTTCAGGTGCGAGGTGGACAACGGCTGCGGCAGAAGCAGCGGGGGCAGCAGCGGCGGCAGCAGCAGCGGCGGCTTCGGCGGCATCCTGTCCAGATTTATTCCCTCCTCCTCCTCCTCCTCCCCGTCCTCGTCCCCCTCCTCTTCCTCGCCCTCTGACCCGTCCGACTATGGCGACTACGCTCCTTCGGCTCCTTCGGCGTCGTCCTCGTCAGACTACGGCGACTACGGGGAGTTCAATGGGCCGCAACAGTCTGAAGCCGGAAGCAACTTCGGAAAGTAGCGGAGAAGGAGCCACTCCTGCTCTACGATACATGCACACAAGTGTTGCTGCTACATGTAATATCTGAAAGGTTATTTTTTGTGCATACATACTATGTACATACGCACCAGCAAGGAACAGACAGTAAAACTGTTTTGGTCAAATATTCCAATGCTGTTATCCGTTTTTTTTATATGTATATGCGGCGGCCAAGGAGAACTCACTTGAAACAAGTTACTTTCAAACAATGCCAAAGTTTACTGGAAAAGTCAAGAAAAATTGCCAAAGATATACGAGTATATTTTGCATGTTAGCACCCTCCCTCTTCTGTAATATCTAAAATATCTTTTCAATTGTCACTAGCCTTTGGTCGAGGTCCTGGCTAGTTGTAACTAAGAAATATAAACCACTGCATGATTCATGTCGCAGGTCATTGAACATAATCTAGGTTTTTTTTTTTACGTAATGTCAATGTTTTCGAAAATGAGACGGCAAATTTCCATCGTCCACAGTCGCCTCCTCAAGCCAGTGGAAGACCCAGGGACTTCAACTCTAGTAGTAGTAGTACGCGTAATTTCTACACAGAATCTTTTGTATTGTACGGGTGTACCGCTGTACAAAGTCATGGCATTACGAGGACGAGCTCTTCATCTTGGACAGGTTGAAGATCTGCTCCTGCACCTTCCTCATCTGGTCCAGCTCGTCCGTCTGCTCTTGCAACTGCTTGTCCTTCTTGGCCAGCGCCTGCTCCTGCCTGCGGATCACCTGCTGGTGGAGGCTGCACTCCTTCTTCAGGGACTCCAACTCCGCCTGGAGCTTCTCCCGACGGGACATCTCCTCCTCCAGTAGCCGCTCCTTCTTTCTCAGCTTCTCCTCCCGTTTATCCAGGGTAACGGACAGCTCTGATGTTAAAAGTGATCCGGAAAAAGTTGAATTAATGGAATGAGCACTAGAGACTCTCTCTCACCTGCGTTGGACTTGCTCTCTGCCTTGAGCTTGGCTTGCAGCTCCTCCTGCACCCTTTGGTGCTCCTTAATGGCGTCCTGCAGGGATTCGGTAGTTTCCCTGTACTTGATCGCCTTGGCTGTCATCTTCTCCTTTTCCTTCTCTAGCTCGGTGGCCTCTTCCTCCTTAACGGCGTAAGCCTGAGGTGCGGAATCGACAGAGGAGAAAGATAAAAAAAAGGACACCATTTTATCACACTCCACACTCCGGCGTACGATCTCTAGCCGACCCACCTTCTTCATCCTAGCCCTGAATTCCGTCGCCTCCTCCTCGACGCGCCCGTGCTGCTCCCTGGCCATCTGGAGCTCCATCTCCGCGTGGTGCGCCCTGGAAAGCGCGCCACGCATCAGACGGTCCATCCGGTCGCTCTCGTGACCCAGGCTGGACAGCATCTCGTTTTGGCGGGCGATCCTGCCGTCGGCCAGCTGGAGGGACGACATCAGGCTCTCCACCTGCCTCCTCAGCGCGGAGTGGCGGAAGTCGGAAAGCTCCAGCACGGAGAAGACGCTCTCGGTTATCTGAGGTAACGTACAGCAGTATACAAGCTAGCGTGGAACCCACTGCTGCTTATGATTGTAATCTCTTGTACCCACGTACCTGATTCCGGTCAAGGTTTCTCGACGCTTGCTTGAGCAAGTTTTCTACTGATGTTTCTGTCTCTCTGTCTGCAGCTGAAGAGTGGCATGCCAAGCCCTTGTCACAATCTTGATCCAGGTGATCCTCGGAGAGCTCCTCCTCTTCCATCTCCTCCTCCTCGACTGCCGCCGTCGTACCCGACTCGTACTTCTCCGACATGACGGCGAGAATGCATGTCTGCTCTGCCCGGGAGCAGTTCTTGTCCTTCAGTCTCTGCACCAGCCGCTTCACCACGTCCCCGCCGGCCATGGCCGCGGAGAGGGCACCCTTCCACCCGCTGCCGCCCCCCGAGACGGCGATGGCCCCCAAGAGGAGCACGTAGGACGAGAGGAGGCGTCCTCCTCCTCCGTCGAAGGCGGAGCTGCACTCGCTGACGCACTCCTTCAGCCGCTCGGGCTTGACCCGCGTCGAAACTACCTCGCACCACTCTCTTCCGGCGCGGACGACCGCCACCAGGCAGTCAAGGACGGCGCACCTCGCCTCCAGGCCCCTTCCGCAGCTGCCGCTGGCACTGGCGCACGGGGAGAGAGGCGAGGAAGAAGGGGTGGCCAGGCGGCACAGCACCGACACCACGGGGTCCAGCTGCTGGAGGACGTTCCGCATCTGCCGCTGGAGGTCGTTCGAGGGCGCGTTTTCCTTGTCCTCTGCAACATCATCCACGACTCCCATCGACTTGACGCGCAGGATGAGGTCCTGGGCGAGCAGGACCGCCTGCGGGGCCTCCTGGCCGTGGGAGGTCTCCAGTTTGCGCAGGACGGAGCGGCTGACGAGGTCCGCCGCCACCTGGGGTTCTTCGATTTGGGCGAAGAGAGCTCGGAGGAACTTGAAGGTGGCTTCACTTCTGTACATGTCACCCTCTGCAAAAGAAAGGTTGTTACGTCTTAGGTAGGCGCTGATTGATTGGTATTTTTTAATAAGAATGATAATGATGATATTAAGTTACCTCCGCAGCAATCCGTCGCGAGCAGGACTTGCTGCATGAGAGACAAGAGCGTGGAGCTCTCCACCTTGCAAGCCTTTGCATGCTTCTCCTCGTCTTTCTCCTCGCTGTCCATGTTCCTCTCGGACAGGGACGACCTCAGCTTGCGCTTCGAACGCTTCAGCTCGAAGGCATCTCGCACGAAGGAGGTGCAAAACTCCATGAGGATGAGGTCGTCGTCTCCGTAGGCGGCGCAGAAGGCGTCGCAGACGCGGGAGAGGCGGCTCTCCAGGCGCAGGGAGACCAGGTGGGAGTCGGCCAGGTTGGCGTGGCACAGGCAGTAGTTCAGGTAGTCCACCAGCACCTGGGTCTTGATGTCGTCGTCCTCCTGGGCGAAGAAGAACTTGCGGTCCTTCTCGCTCAGCACCGAGAGGACGGACCTGGCCACCACCATGTTGCCGCGGCTCAGGGAGACCAGGATGAAGATCGCGTGGGACTTCTCCGCCGTGTCCTTGCTCTGCGTGGATCTGGGAAGAAAAAGAAAGGTCGAATTCGTGCCTTGTGCCGTGGTTGCTTGTTATCATTAAAAAAACCTTTTTTAAAACTCACTGCACAAGCCTGGGCAGGAGCTGCCTGAGAAACGCCTCCATGCGGTAGACCTTGGCCCCGCAGGCGACGTGCCTCAGCAGGTCGAGCACCTTGGCCCTGCGCTCGTGGCAGGTGGCCGGCAGGGCCAGCAGGAGGTCGGTAAGGGTGGCCGGCGCGCGCAGGCGGGAGCGCAGGACCGACCTGATCCTGGCGCTCCTGGCGGCCAGGCGGGTCAGGACGGACAGGGCCTGCCAGGCGCAGGCCGGGTGCTTCGGGTCGCCGCCGCCGGAGACCGCGCGGGACACCAGCCAGTGGAGGTCGGAGACGGCGTCTCCACATGAAGAGGGGATCTCAAACGCCGCGGGATCGGAGATCTTGGACACCACCTACAAAGAAAGAAAGAAAGAAAGAGAGCGAGATTGAATCAACTAGAGGTGTGGGCTTGGGCAGACCCCTGTCCTTGTGGTACCTGCAGCGCCTTCTCCATCTCCGTCCACTGCTTGGCGCCTCCTCCTCCTCCTCCTGCACCCTCGGACACCGCCATCCGGCACTCTAGAACGGCCGCGGAGAACGTCCTCAGCTGGTCCAGAGAGGACCTGGATGGGGGACCACGAGAGTGGTCGGACGGGGCCATGGTTGTCTTGGTCGCCGAGGTCGAGATCAAACTGCTATTTGTTGTGTGTTTTTTTCCGTCTTTATTTGAACTCTGTTGCTTTTTCCCGCCTGCGTCGGTCCACAACAGAACAGGAGGCGGATTTGGCGGCTGGGGCAAAGGTGGGAGAGGAGAAGCAGAGATGGGGTCGGTCCAAAACCGAAACCCGACTCGAACCGGGCAGAAGCTATTTATGGCTGGACAGGTAAATTAATTTTTGACTTCTTGCAAGCCAGTTTAATAGTCAACTCTACAAAACGGGGGGAGAAAATGTAAGAAAACTACAGCTTAAACCGAGCCAAACTGGACTGACAGACAGGGCAAATAAATAAACCGAACAGACTCGGTTACTGGTTACTCAGACAGAACCGATAAAGAGGCGACTCTTTCCCATCTCTAAAAGATGTCCGCTGCTAGGGGTGGATGCGGGCCGGAATTTTCGGGCCCGTGAGGGTCGGGGTGCAATTGCCTGCCAAAAATTCTGACCCAGGCCCCTGACCCAGGCCATCCCACCGGGCCAGGTTGCCAGATGGGAGAAACCTATCCAGGTATACTATATGTACTGTAGGTAAGTTACGTACGCGGGTCGAATTTGACCGAGCCCGGGAGGGGGCGAAATGTAACGGTCTTTGGCCTTATCGCTGGACACATCGTTATGTCTACTTGCGCATGTAGAAATTCACAAACTCATAAAAGTTTCAAATCCTAAAGCATTCGGGTGCATTTTTATCCTGATATACCAAGAGACCCAAACAGGATAAACTGGCCTTTTGAATTTCGCCCCTACTCCCCCACAGAAAAAAAAATCAGGTGCAAAAAGTAAACAAAACAAAAGAAAGAAACGTCTGTGAGCCCGAAACTGATAGAAGTGCGTCATGGTGGAGCTTCTTCATCTCACCTCTGGCTACGGGGACTTCTGGGAGGAGGCTTCCTCCGACGGGGAGGATGGGATCCTCTACGTCCCCAGACAACGTGTCCCGTCGGGTCATTCGAGATAAACTGGAAGTTTTCCAGTGTAGGTTCTCAAGACAGTGAAGGAACAAAGAGGTAGAGAGAGAGAGATAAGAAGAAAAAAGCCATGGAGACTTGGAGGAAGGACTTGGTCAGTCAGTTGAGGGGGAGGAACCGCAGGGAAGTGGAGCCCTACCGCGACCTCTTTGCCTACCACGCCAGGGCATTCGAGAAGCTGGCCCAGCTGCAGGCGGAGAACAAGCAGTTGACCCTGCAGAACGAGCGCCTGACGACAGATGCCGTCAGCGGGGCGGCGGAGGCGGGCGGAGGAGGAGGAGTGGCCACCTCGGAGGAGGTCGCTTTGCTCAAGAGAAAAGTGTACGATCTGCAGGAGGAGCTGACGGCGCTGCACAGAAGGAAGGGGGAGAACGCCCAGCAGGTGATCGACCTGACCAACAAGGTGAGGGAGTTGGAGGAGGCCATGAGCGAGAGGACGGCACGGCTGGAGCAGGCCAAGATAGACGCGGAGGGGGCTGAGAGGCAGCTGGAGAGCACGAAGAAGAAACTGGTGGACCTGGAGGCCACGAACCAGCTGCTGAAGGACGAGTACCAGGCCTTGCAGCTGACCCTCAGCGGCTTCGAGCAGAAGTTGTTGGCCGCGCAGAAGGAGAACGACCGGCTGATTGCGCAGGTGATGGAGTACAAGGAGAGGGACGTGGCTAAACTCAACAGGGAGAACGACGAGTACGTCAGGAAGAGGCAGGAGAGCGTCAAGAGGCAGCTGGAGGAGGCAGCGTTGGAAAACAAGGCTGCAGTTGTAGTTAAAGAAAGGTGGGTCCAGAGGAATGACGAATATATATTTTTCGCAGGTTGTAAGTTGTAACTGGAGTTATGAATCATATGATCATACGCGAGCACAAGGGAGGGGAAATTCTTATCTATTACCTACAGTACATTGTGACTTTGCCAGCCCCTTTGGAGCCTATGTGATGACGATCTCTTTTTTTTTCAGGCCTCAGTCGGTGGGGACGGAGACGCTGGATTCCATCATTTGCACTGTGGCCCGCGTTCCCAACAAGGCCTACCTGAAGTTCGACGCGCACGACGGCGAG
>JAAUYM010070161.1_pt1 | contig 11780 bp, 10 predicted proteins | sample 7278001 | NCBI WGS metagenome assembly JAAUYM01 (sample SAMN14350224, study PRJNA611818) | marine sediment metagenome | isolation source: surface marine sediment (1.8m) | place: French Polynesia: Moorea | collected 2018-08
CCCCACCCCGACCGCGAGACCCACACGACCAAGGCAGTAGCATATAAATGAGAGTTCTGACACAATAATTTTTTTTAATGGATGGGGGCCTGGGTAAAAATCACCAAATTCTCATTTTTGTCACATTTTTAATGAATTACATTTTAATGCATAATTTATTAAAAATGTTATGAGAATTTTAACACATTTCAATTTGGAAATGTTTCATTTTCAAATTCTAATTTCAATCATTCCCAGGTCCAAATTTAATTATTAAGAATTGCTAAATATTCTCACTTGGCGAGCAAAGAGCAAATACCTTTTTAAAAAGATATTTTACCTTTACACCTATACAGGAAGTACTTGACAGTACTTCCTGTCTCTAGTCTAATGCAATGAAATTGTGCCTATAGTGCTAATATTTTTAAACTTATGGCTTACCTTGCAGCTCTTAAATAAAAATTAGGTCTTTAAATTTTTTTGTAATGCAAGGATCAATCGATTAGTGAACTCCAACCGCCCCCATCCATTAAAAAAATTCATTGTGTCAGAACTCTCATTTATATACATACTACTCAAGGCCATCCCTGCCCAACTCCCTGCTGACCCTGAACGGAGGCAGCGTCGGCGTCCACGGGGGTCTGACCACGGCGCAGGTCATCACCAACGCGCTCTCCCAGTCGGCGGCGCCCCTGGCCGGCCTGTCCGCAGCCACGCTGGCGTACGGCGCCGCCGCCACCCTGCCAGTCTGGTTGCCACTCGCCCTGGGGAAGAAGAAGAGGAGGAGGAGGAGGAGAAAGAGACACCTACTACAGGAAGCCTTTCCAGACGGAGGCCCGTTGCTGAGAAGGCTGCAACGAATGGACCGCTATTAACTGGCGACACTGCTGCATTCAGTCTGACTTTTGTTGTGAAAAATCCACGTGTCATGATCGAAAGATTAAATTATTTTCTAATTGATGTACCGCAGGGTACACCACAGCCCTTCTGCCACATCCACTAGCTTTAACTATGATAACAATTTATTGCACACCGACATCTCCTCCCACTTCAGTTCACAGCTTTTATATATTACTTCAGCTAAAGTGCTACCATATACTTCATCTTGGATGCAAACAATGCAGTACTTCATCCATTGCTTACTGACACTTAAAAAAAAAACTATATATCCTCCCGCATGCCATCTGCCTCACCTCTTCTTTCCTGCCCGGCTTCAGCTTTCTCTCCTCTCCTCCTTTCAGACAGGAGCCGAGCTTGGTCAATCCTGTACAGTACGCGGTAGAGAGCCCCATCAAGCTGAACAAGAACGACCAGGACCAGGTGGTCAACCACATCAAGGGGCTGCTCAACGAGATCGTGGACAGCAGCGACGACGACGCCGGGAGGATCTCCCAGCTCAACGCTCTCCTGATGAACAACAGGCCCTCGTCCGCCGTGTCCACCATCATCGTCAGGAAGCCGCCGAAGAACGCCGAAGGGGAAGGGAGCAACGAGAAGAAGACCGAACAGGACACCAGGACAAAGGGAGAAGAAGTGGTAGTGGCGGTGGTTGAGGACACCGTGATGAAGGACAAAGTCACCGAGACCAAGGACGAGGCCAACAAGGTGTCCGTCTACTTCGTCAGCCAAGGAAACAAGAAGAAGAACCAGAACAAGAACTCGGTCAAAACATCCACCAAGACGAAGAAGAAGCCGACAAAGCCGAAGCCGACGACGACGACGACGACTACTCGTGCCCCGACCACCACCACCACGAAAAGAACGACGACAAGAACGACGACAACGACGACGACGACGACGACACGCAGGAGGACCACAACGACTCCGGTGACCAGAACGAGGAGGCCGACGAGAAGGCGCCCAGCCGCCACTCGGAGGACGACCACCACTCCTGCGCCCACCACCACCACCGCCACCACCACCCCGGCGCCGGGATACCTGGCACGTCTGGGCAACTTCATGTCCAACCTCGGGAACAGGCTGGCCACCGGGACCGGCTTCCTGGCGGCCGCCACTCTCCCGCTTTGGGTGCCGATAAACTTGGGCAAGAAGCGGAGGAGGAGGAGGAGGGACCTGGATCTGGATGACGACGAGAAATGGAGGTTTGATGAGTTCTACCTCAACCACGTCCTCAGGGTCAGACAGTTCTAAAAAAGGTATCGGGGCCCGTTTACGTTCCACGTTCAAAGCTTTGCTCGTCCATCAAGGCAAGTCACTTTAAGGGACTTGTAGCTGTTAATCCTTTCGCTTTATGATGCTGGAGGGCAATAAACACTAGTACTATACTTCACGAAACAATGCTAATAGTAATAAAATGAGGATTTGGACTCACTTCAACCATATGTGAGGTTCAAATTTTGTGTTCCTGCACTAGGCTGAGAAAAATTCTACTCTAATATTTTGCCAAAACTCCATAAGTTTGAGAAAGGACACGACTATGACAAATTATTACGATAAATTTGAATTTGACCACAGACGTGGTTGAAGTGGAGCCGAATTCTCATTTTATTATTTCTAATGCTTGAGCACTATATCACGCACTACCAAAAAAGAGTCCTGCAAAAGAATTATTGCACGTACCTACATATCATGAGAGAGAAATTATTGTAGAAGAGGAAAAAGGTATTTTATACGTCACTGAACATGTTCAACTGCTCATACGGTCGTCTGGTGACCTTCGTTCTCGTCGTCTGTCAACAATTTCAAGTCAGAAAGTCAATCTTTCAATTGGAAAGTTACTAATATCTGCAAGATTCCATAAGCATCCACAACGAACCTCGTTCCAAAAACTGTGATGCTCCTGTAGAAAGAGTCTTGCAAGAATTTTATTTTTCCCTTTTTGGCTACCGCGGCAAGAAGAGTACTCGCCTTACCAGGAAGGAACCATGATCGAGAGTTTCACTCTTCAGCCACCCAACCAATATCGCTATCATGAATTTAGTGAGTGTGGTTGTCCTAAGGCCAGGGCTGGTGTTGGAATACCGGGCTACAGGAAATACTAATGTGAAACAAGACCCTTAGAGCAAGAAAATTGCAACCCCACCACTAATTACCACTAGTAGTATCGCCACCGCAGATGTGCCCCTAGTGACCCCAACATCGGTTGGGCAGTCGATTGTTTTTCGCCGTCCAGTTCAGTCACTTTGTGGAGACACCCACCCCTCCGAGAAACGCGTCTGAGGAAAAGAACCTGACGATGATGTTCCCGGCGCCGATGCTGCTCTTGCTCTCGGCCTCTTCCTTTGTCGTCGCCGCCGCCGCCGAGGGCCTCAGCCCCGAGGTGGAGTCCGCGCTGTCCCGCGCCGTCGCCTTCATCCAGTCGAGCCGGGACCCGACTACCCTGATGTGGTGGCCGGCGGAGACGCCCTCGGCCATCCTGGGGCTGGCGTCGGGAGACCCGGTGTGGAGGAGGGATAAGGACAGCCAGGGGTACAAGCTGGCAGTCGCGGGGCTCGACATGGCCGTCTTGGACGCCATGGCAAGGTAACGAGCGATATAAGTTAGTTACAGCAGCTGCTTTCTTAAATGTTTCCACCCCCCCCCCATTATTTTTTACCTCCAAGGTCTAACGGCAGCCTGTCCGCCGCCTTCGACGACTCCACCTTCGCGCAGGTCCTGAGCGCCCTCCAGGTGACCTGCGGCTCCCCGAGGTCCTTCCGCGGCGGCGGCGTGGCCGACCTGCTGTCCGAGGGCCTCCGGCGCCTCCGCGCCGCCAGCCGCCGCTCGCCGGCGCTGGCGGGACTGGCACTCCCGCTGTGCAACGGAGGGGTCCGGCTGGGACGGCGACAGATCGGCCGCCTCCGCTTCCCCAGGCGGCGCGGGGACGGGGCCAGGGGCGCTTGCAGAAGCCTCTGCGTGGAGAAGGCCTCACTCAACGTGCTCGCCCTCACCTGCGTGTTCAAGCACAGGGACGCCTACGACAGGGAGTAGGTGGACCACGTTGACAGTGTTTGTACTGCAGCGCATGCAATGATCTCGTATCTTTCTAACTAATTGAAACCAGGGATTTGAACCTGGCGAACCAAGTTCTGCACGAGAACGTCCGCTATCTCCGAGGTCATCCCGCGTCTCAACCGGCCCACCCGGGGAGGAACCTGTTCGAGACCTCCATGCTCCTGCAAGCGGCGCAGGTACGCTTGGACTGATCTACTACAATGCGTATTATCATGTACTGTACTACTCTCTTTATTCCACTTCTGCTATGTCAAGCATATTTTGGCAACGTCTAAACTAAAGAAAAAAATTGCAAATGTTTGCAATTATCCGTTCAGGGTTCCCCGGTGGACATGGACCCGTTGGATCCCGCTGCCCTGACGTCCGAGCTGCTGTCGTTCCAGTCGCCGGACGGCTCCTTCGGCGGCTCCGTCTCCCTCACCGCCATGGCCATACCCGCCCTCAGCAAGTTCAACGGGCTGGACATCCCTGGGGTAGAGGCGGAATGCAAGAGGAGGATTCAGGAGGAGGAGAAGACGGCGGCGGCGGAGGCGGGCTCCGTCATGTACGAGATAAGGGACGACCTGTTTAACGCACAGACTCTTATCGGAGACTTCCACTTGGGAGGAGGCGGCGGCGGGAGGTCCAGCGTGCTCGACCTGCTGGAAGAGTTTCAGGACCGACACCCAGCGGCCATACAGTATTGCCACACCATTGTTGTTTTTCCACGATTTTATTTTTTAACTCTTTTATTTTTCTTGCCAGATTCGAGGTAAAAGATACCGCCTTTGGTCCCAAGCTGAGGTCACTGCTCGGCATCCGTGAGTCTAGGGCCGTCTCCTGGAACGTCTACAGGATCCAGGGGAGGAAGACTGGGGAAGGGGACAGGGAGGAGCGTGTGCGGGATCTCAGGAGGGCCGTCCTGGAGGACGGAGACACCGTCGTGTTCAGATACCAGAGGAACTGAAAAAAGACTTGAATGAAACAGTTTACTGACAGGTTGCATGCAGAGCATGTAGTAGGTAGTACGTACACATACATTGTTTGTGTAAAAATATCTTTTTGTACCGTAGTGCATGTAGAATCCGCCAAAATATAAAACTACGTACACCCAAGCAAATAAAAGTTGAAAATGGAAGAGGTGACAGTTGAAATGCGAAACTTGTCAAGATCTGACGAGATGTGGCTGTTTCCACAATTCCCATTTTTCTCAGAACAGTGGCAAAAAAAAAATCTCACCTGCGAGATGAATTTTTCTATCCTGAGAAAGAGATACTGTACACCGTGCAATTCCCCCCCCCCTTCTATCCAAGATACAACAGTTTCTTACAAAATAAACTCTTGGGACACTTATTTTGACCGCATCAGCAAGGCTCTGCATCCAACCTTTTGGTAAGAGCGCGCAAGAGCCTTGTACTATACCTAGTAGTAGTACATAGTTACTTTCGTTTAACTGGCTTCGACTGTATTGTAGTACTGGGGATAAGACAGGGGCGAGGCACCGCAAGTTCTTACATAAAAAAAGAATTAAATGCAGGAAGAACCATCCATAGAAAAGTGACAATGTGAGCTAAAAAAAGAGATCTTCTTCCTCTTCTTGAGCACGTTCTGCACTTTCAAAACTGTGGGTTTTTTTCTGACGAAAGTTTACTAACTTATTTTCTATGAAAAACGACATTCTTCTATGACGTGCTAGTATGTACGGATCAAGCTACTGCTACTGCTAGTATCGTGTAAGTACATACTTTTGTCGACGGGGATGCCGTCATCGAGGTCTCGCTTGGCCGAACTCAGAGGAGAGGGGAGGGGAGGAAAAAGTGAAGAGGCCTCGTCTGGAAGAAAAAAAAACTTCTTGGAAGAGTGGGGTGAAAGAGAGAGTGAGGGGGGGAAAAAGAAGGCCCCTTTTCGGTAATGAACGTGTACTCACATGCATACAGGAATTGGGAAAGTAGTACTGGCACAGCACCGCCGTACGAGTACAATGCACATCTGGTAAAGAAGAAGAAGAGAGAGAGGGGAGCACAGAGATGGTCTCGTGCTTGAAAGAAGAACACGTTGTTTCCACTTTGCTACTTCTGTGTCTCTGCGAGGCGCAGAGATGATGAGATTGGCTGCTGTTCTGAACAAACATCATCACCGTCACATTCTCTGTGATGTTTGTTGGATGCTGGGGACACCTGATGATGTGTTAAAAAGAGACTGAGAGAAATATTTCTAGCAAGATTTACAGCATTTTTTACAGCTAGTACGTACTTAACTCCCGGACTTATAACGCTTGTCCTGGATTGTCCCTAGCCCCTTCCCACTATGGAGATCTGGGATGAGTAGCTGGCAGTTCTAGATCGTTCAAGTTAACTTGCACTTCTCGCCTACTCTTTCAGATCTTGATGCTCCAGCTCCGCTGGCCAAACAGCAGCCTGCAGCCTAATGGTCACCCACCCAAGTACCAACCAGGTTCAATTGATGCTCAACTTCAGTGATCTTACGGTGCATCAACATGACTTCTGCCAACTGGCTTTTTACGGCATACCATATTGCTACAGTACGTAGAATAAAATGCTACGTAAGTGCTCTTTCGGCACTCAGTCGATGGTGCCCCGGCACGATCAGGGGCACCCGATCATACTGTAGTATGTAACTACAGTACATGCCGTACATACACCTCAAAAATGGCGAAAATAAGTTAGTAGAAAAAGGACAATTGTTACCATCCTCATGAAAGAGATCGATACCTATTTACAGAACATTTAGAAGGACTTGCTTTGTTCTCTCTCTCTACTATCTATGGTGTACTGCTTGTACTATGTATACTAAGTATCCCTTGTAGTATTTCTGCACGTCTTCTGGGGGGGGGGGTCATGGACGAATGCCCTCATGTCGTCGTCGGAGAACGAGAGAGAGAGAGAAAGACTGTCTCCAGTAGGTGATTTGCATCGGAGGTGGGGAGGGGAGGAGGACACACCTCTCACCTAGGAACATCCCTCCTTTGTTTATTATAACAGAAGTGGATTTTGGTTCTTGCTGTATAAGTTGGGACCGCCAGCAGTGGGTTGGAATGGCGATGCGTTGGCGATCTTCCAGACCGCGTCGGACGACCGGGGGCGAGATCTGTAGCATCCTCCTGCTGGCGGGGACGTTGGCGGTGAGGAAGAAGGGCTTTAGGAAAAAGAAATGGTCTTGACATTTACTAACTCGTGTGTGTCAGGGTGTGTGTGGGTGGGTGGGTGTGCGAGCATGCAGCGGCGCAACCAACGAGAAAATTGCCCGACATCTAGATGAAAACATCGTCTTCAGGTTTTTATTTTTTACTTCCTGGTTTTCCCCCTCATTGAGAAATTTAAGCTATTGCAATCATACTCCCCTGCTTAACCTTGACTGGTTGGCGTGGCTGCTTTAAACAGTTTAAAAAATAACTTGTGGTTTCCCGGGAAAAAAATCAGATTTGCAAAACGTTCTAAATTACGTGGTTTATTCTACCATTTTTTGGCAGTCCTCCTGTTCGGCCCAGTACTACCCGCCCTCCTCCTCCTCCTCCTCCACCTCTTCCGCCTCCATCCTGGAGGACAGCCTCGGCGTCTACCGGTACGTGGGCGGGCTCGGTCGCGTTTACCTCCGGTGCAGGGACTCCAGCCTGGACCCGGTCACCAACTGCAGGATCACGCTCAGGGCCGCCTCGGCCAGGGTCCTCCCGTACTCCTTCTTGGCGAGGAGCAGATTCAGAGATGTGAGTGAACGAGGAGACTGCAGATCAGCAGTGTGGAGATAGAACGACATTTTTTTTAACTAGCAGCAAATATAGTCGAGGTGGAGGTGGTACAGAAACAACAGCAATAAAAAAAATATTAAGAAAAGAAATACAGTCGCTACATCAGCAGCTAAAGACAACAGGGAAAGGAACTTAAATCTAAAAAAAAAAAATTAAAATTTTAAACACCCATCGTTTTCCCATTTTTCTCAGGATTATTATCTGTCTGGGCTGGGCTCCTATCGCACCGTCGGCTACCGACGCAGGGGGGCCAGCTCCAGTCTCAGCAGGTAAACAACGGAGGGTAGCGACGATAACCTGTTATACTGTATGCAACTCAATTAAGAACGACGAAAGCTCTATCATTTTTCAATTTTGAAAGTGATGCCAGCTATCAACTCAAGTTAAAAATTTAACCACGTACCTCGTAGTTGCAATTTCTGATCGAAGGAATAACGAGACATATGCTTATCGATGTTCTCCCTGAAAAGCTATCTTTTGGCACTAAGTACTCTTAGACACTACTTGCAGGTGCACATTGATTTTTGCACCTCCATCTTATCGCCTCCTCCCCCCCCCCTCCTTCCCGGTGAGCAGGTACGGCTACTCATCGTCGTTGTATCGCGGTCGCTACGGCGACGGGTCCTGCCCGGTCGGCGACAACGGATACTACGGCTACGACAGGAGGAGGTTCAGGTACCTCAGGGGAGGCAGGGACGTCATCGCCGTCAGAGGGAGAAGCGCCAGGGTCGATGACGACAACGGCAATGACAAGCAGGAAGAAGAGGTTGAAGGACGGGGTGAGGAGGAGGAGGAGGAGGAGATCCGCGTGCTGGCTCTGGTGGTGGGGGAAGATCGGCACGACCAGGTTCAGGGCCGGCGAAGCGGGGATGACGACGACAAGGAGTCGCACGCGATCAAGTTCCCAAGAAGGAGGGATATGACGCCGAAGAGAAAGAAGAGGAGGATGGGGAGATACAGAAGACACTACCCAACCAGGTAAGATTTAGTGAGTGTCATACTATGACTTTTTAAACAGCTAATACTACAACAAACAACTTAACGTCACAGAACTTGCACCTTGGCAGATAGAAAAATGTTGCTGCATACTAATATCTTATTATACCTAGTCCAGAGTTCCAAGCACGCTTTATACTGCTATTGTAGGGTAAGTTTGAACAGCAAGAAGCAAGCCTGCACGTTTCTCTATCGTACCACAATTCCCCTTGCTGAAACTCACCACCACGACTAACAACAGCCTAATGAGTGCCATTCCTCCTGCGTCCTCTCCCACTCCCTCCTCCGACTCCAACCCACCCCACCCCACCCCCTCCCCTCCACCCCCTTTGACAGTGTGGTTTTCAGATACGACGATTATGGCGGTGTGGGCGGGTCGGGATCCTATTACGGCTCCTACTACGGCGGAGGCGGAGGCGGCGGTGGCTACTACGACGGCAGGCCGCCCTACTTCGACGGGATTTACGGCGGCGGCATTGGCGGAGGGGGAGGACTCTATCCTTATCCGGAGGAGTGCAGGTAAGACGGCTGCTATGTACTACGTACAGTCCTTTTCCATATTTTTTTGTATAAAAACATTAGTTAATTTTAAATAGATAAAAAACTTTTATTAATATTTTTTTGTTTAATGGCTGAGTGAAGAGATTTTAAAAAATCGTACTTCTTCGTAAATCACCCCTCATAGTACTATAATACGTATACTGATGCCCCTTTCCCTCCTCTGTGCTTGCCCAACCACTCCCCACCCTCCAGAGAAGTGGGTCGTGAGTGCGAGTACGAGGGCGAGCTGTCGTGCGACATCGAGCGATCTGTGGTGGGAGGCGGCGTCGGCGGAGGAGGAGGGTTCAGGACCTCCTCTTCCTCCGCCTCGTCCTCGCTGCTGTCCTCCGGGGTGAGGGTACGCTGGCTCAGGTTGGAGGAGGACCCGCTCCTCTCCTCCAGGACCGGGGCCAGGTTCAGGGACGCGATCGACTACCTGGGCGGGAGGGCCAGGCTCTCCAGCACGGGAAACACGCTCAGGATATCGAGGGTAAATTAACAGTGGAAGAAAGCAGGCCTTTCCCCTTTTTTTCGGAAAGTTGCAGTAGAACAGCAATTCTCCTTTGGAGACTATCCCTGCAATATGATTATAGCTCAGTTCAGGTAATAAAGAGCAATAAATACTTTGACTTGTTATATCCAGCGACAATGGTAGTGACCAGCAGTTAAATACACTCATATTCGGTATAGTATACAGTATACGGTGTGTGTGTGTGTATACTAGTGTACTATGCCGTCTGTGCTGTTCTACTCCTAGTTACGTCCCGAGGACAAGGGCATCTACGTGTGCGAGATCGTCGACTCGCGCTCCCCGATCAGGTCCAGCAGCCTCCTCCTCTCCAGCGCGGCCGGGCGGAGGGTCCTGGCCAAGGAGGTGCGCTTCTTCCCGACGTACCCGTGCGACTGAACAGCTGGGGAGGAGGCGGTTAAGCGCGGAGTATCTAGTGCCTATGTAATTGCTGCAGAGAATAATGATAATAACTAAAAATAACAGAGATTCTCTCGAGCGTTTTATTTTTTTCTCCTTTCCTTTTCCCAAACACACTGTTGTACATACATTAGTTTATGTACTGTACTGACACTCACATCGCTCCATACCACATAAGACATTTAATGTCGGAAAAAACAGTTGGAATTTCTGTACATTGACTTTGTTGTTTTCTTCAACCTTTCGAGAAGATTCCCCGTTGCTCATTTGACAAATTTTACAGGATTAAAAGATACAGTACGCGTGCACACTCACTGCTAGTACCTACATACCTACATTACATTACAAATAATGGACGGATTTGGCCTTTGGCATGAAACACTGGAAGACGTTGCTGCTTCTTCTTCCAGTTGGACGGACGCGCTTCTAGGCCTCGATGGATCGTATTACATTTCTGGCATTGAACATAGTTTCGGTTCTGGACGGATTCAGTGCTGGTGTTTTTCTTCCCTCCCCCTCCTCTTTCCTTGCTTCACAGAAGCTTAAAATTATAGTGCGTTACTGCTATTAGTACAATCGCTATACCATAATATGATGACCTGAAGATCAACTTAAACGTTGATGCTTTTGCTATACTAGTACGCCTCCTAGCAGGGGAACCTCCAATGTGGGAGCTCTGTCTACTTAACAGACATGTATGTGTGTGTGCCTGTTTGCCTGCCTAGCGTCCCTCGTCGTCGCTGGAGGAGAAGCTGTTGGAGCTCCCCACGGACCGGATGGCCACGCTCCTCCCACTGGAGACTCCGTTAGTCTGCTTGTGCAGCCTGAGCTTGAGGGCGACCGGGTCAGCCCCGACCCCGTTGACGGCGGCTGTCGTCTCGCCCCCGTCCTTCTGCTCCTCCTCGACCTCCTGGCCCCGCTGGGCGGAGACGGGGGCTGCGGGAGCGGGAGCCGGGACGGGGCCGACGCGGCGGGGCCGATTGAACCTAATTAATGCCAAGAAACAAGACCGGATTACTCTGTAAAAGACTCGAGCTTGAAAAAAAAAAAAAAAAAAACGAACGTGTCTTCAGTAGCAGAAATTGTACCTGAGCGACATGCAAGTGAGGGACCCCACCGCCTTCTCGATCTCCGAGCTCTCCACCTCCACCAGCTCGTGCCTGCACTCCCGGCGGAGCACTTCGAAGCTGCGCTGGTTCTCCTTCCTCGACTTGCAGATGACCTTGCCGTTGATGAGGATGGTGTTGGCCACGTTGTCCTCGGGAACGAAGATGGCGCGGTACGGGACGGAGGAGGCCTCGCGGATGCGCTCGTACATGCGGATGGAGTCGCCAGACTCGGTGGCCACGCACAGCGTGTCCTCGCCGCACAGGCCGATCAGCGTCTTCAGGTGGAGCGGGCCAGAGACCTCGATGCCGAGCGTCCTTGCGGGAAGAAGAGAATTATTAAGCACTTGTGAACTGCTGTCCTGGTCCTGGGTGGACTGACTCACTTGTATCCCGGAAACGCCTCGGCAACTGCCTCGACGCCCGCCCTATTGGTCCTGGGAGAGATGCCGACCAGGATCTCCTTGCCGGTGAACTGGACGTCGCCGCCGTCGATTTTGGCCTCTGGATCGGTGATCTCAACCACGATCAG
>JAAUYM010058787.1_pt1 | contig 11779 bp, 10 predicted proteins | sample 7278001 | NCBI WGS metagenome assembly JAAUYM01 (sample SAMN14350224, study PRJNA611818) | marine sediment metagenome | isolation source: surface marine sediment (1.8m) | place: French Polynesia: Moorea | collected 2018-08
CACTACAGAAAGCCACATAGTACATCATTCCATCTTGGATTTCGAGTAGAGTGATGTCATGTTCGTGTTAAAGCCAAAACCAACAGCCGGCAGGTACATTTGGTACCCCCATACCTGCTTGGTAAGATGCTTAGACAGCAGTGGTCGACACGTCTAGGAAAGGTGCCAAACTTGTGAAAATCTGGGCTTGACTTTTGCTATGGTTCCTTATCTATCCAATCCAGTATTTGCCAGACTGATATAGGGGCAGAATCCACAGACTTTGGGATTTTTTTCTTCTGGCATTGTCAGAGCTGATTCTTTTTTCTGCTAATTTCACAACACGCAATTTCCCACTCCAGTTTCCCGACTTCAGTAATTAATTCAATTTCGTGATCACTATGGGCACAAGCGATGAGGACGCAAATTTCGATTATTGCTCTCGATTGGCGGAGAGGTATCGGGTCACGTACCAGTACCCACCGGCCAGCTGGAAGTCCGAGAACGAGGAGAAGAAAGTGAGCGTGAGGTGCGCCATCTACGTGAGCCTGGACCGGGTGAGGAGCTGCTCGAACCCGCCGACGGGGGGTCAGCGGTCGAGGAGCTGCCCTCAGGACTGGAAGGTGTGCGGGTCGAGGCGCTCCATCGGGGACAGGCTGTACCGCAGCGACGTCCTCCTGCGCGGCCCGGGCGAGGGCGCGGGCGCTGGCGCGGAACCGATGCTCATCCTGAGCAAGACGTACGGCCCGGACGACAGCCCCGGCGGCTTCGCCAGGGACTGGTCGCGCGCGTGGGCCGCGCGGGTCGTCGAGGTCCCGCTGCTCAAGGCGAGCATGGCCGAGATGGTGGCGCTGGTGACCACCAGGAGGCCGTTCCTGCGGTACTACGACTTCTGCGACGACCTGGAGGACGTGGAGGTGCGCGCGGACTTGGAGGAGGAGGAGGAGGAGAAGGAGGAGGAGAAGGAGGAGGAGGAGGAGGAGAGGAAGGCGAAGAAAAGGAGGAGGGACGAAGAGGACTCGCCAGTCGCCAAGCAGACAAAGCCCGTCTTCAAATACCTAGAAAATTTAAAGAAGAAAGACGATGACGGATGGGAAACGGTCGACCTTGAGATCTAACCAAACCTAACAAACCACTTATACTACGTAGTTGGTAGTATTGCAAGTAGTTAATCAAGAATCATTATCAATTATTTTTTAATTAGTCGACACACACACACACACGCGCGTGAAGGAAGAGGAGGAGGGACAGACTAACTGTAGTAGTAGCAGCACCAGATCAATAATCTTCTTGGGTTTTTTTTCTCCCTCAGGTTTCTGAAAGACAAAGGCGCCGACTTCGGTGCCACCGACAAGCACGGCTGGAGCGTCCTCCAGTACGCCGTCCGCTACGCCTCGCTGCGCGCCATGGAGTCGCTGCTGCTGGAGATGGGCTGCGACCTCGCCCACCGCGAGAAGAAGGGCTGGACGTGCCTGCATCTGGCGGCCAGGAACGGACAGCCGGAGAAGGCCAGATTCCTGCTGGAGAGCGGGGCAGACGTACACGAGACGCAAAATCAAGGTACAGCACTAAACTTTATGGGGATTCCTCCTCACATAATAGTATGTGTGCGATGTATGAGACGTAGTTATACGTGTACAGATTGCAGTTAGTTTTTTTTTATCTTTTTTTTTTCTTAGGTTGGAATTCTCTTCACTTGGCTGTGCGCTACGGTCAGCCCGACACGATCAGCATTCTCCTGGAATACGGCATCGACATCAACGCGGCCAACAGGGGCTGGACGGCGCTCCACCTCGCCGCGCTCAATGGCCACACGGACATCGCGTCCATACTGCTCAACAAGGGTTCGCAGACGTCGGTGACGAACGAGGAAGGGAGGACGCCCCTGGACATCGCCAGGGCGGAGGACCACGACCGGATCGTCGCCATCATCTTGGAGAGGGAGTTCCAGACCAGTCAGCCCGAGGAGGTGCTCCCAAGTCCGCCCCCGACGCCGCCGTCCGCGCCCCCGCTGGAGCTCTTTCAGGACCCCTGCGTGGAGGACGTCCCCAGCGACGACGGCGGTGGCGGCGGCGGCGACGGGGGCGGCGGGTGCGACGGGAGCCTCGACGAGTCCTTCACTGAGTGGCGGTCGCGGCTGCGCAACGCGCTCGAGAGGGCGGGAAGCAGCGACGCGGCCGAGGACGGGGAGGAAGTGGACGACGGCGACCGAATCGCCACCATCGACGTCAGGATCACGTGGAAGACGTTCGAGGAGGAGGCGAAGGAGCTGATGAACCAGCTGGAGCGACTACGGATGCAGGAGGTGGAGAAGGTCAAGTCACAAATGTTGAAGGCCAGGAGAGAGGGCGGGCAGCGACTGGAGAGACTGGACAGGCAGGTGGAGGTGATGCGGGCGCAAAGCAGGGAACTGGAGGCGGCCATCCCCAAGATAGAGCGGAAGTTCGCGGACCTAGTGGCCGAGGAAGGCCGTGGCATTGAGAGGACGAGGGTGCTGGCGGCGGCGGCGGAGAGGGAGAAGCAGCTGCTGGACGAGTTGCTGGCGGTGCAGAGATCGCCGGGAGAAAGTCCCGCAGCCTGCGCGGAGGAGAAGACCAGGGCGCTGGAGGAGTTCGTGAGGTTGCAGGAGCTGGAGAGAGAGCAGCTTGGCGCGGAGGAGAGGCGGCGGCTTGGCACCATCGAGCAGTTGGGGGCGAGGAAGGAGGCAGAGGTGGCCGTGGCCAAAGAAAAGATTCGCATTCTCGGTAAGCACTGGAACATGCGGTATAGCGACGATGCAGTGTGGCAGCTCTCAGTAGTAGGCAGATATCCTTAAGTTGGCCTCACTTGTCATTAATAATGTGTGTGGAGGCGAGAGCAAGAAGAGTCTCAGCTAGAGTTACTCAGGACTCAGGTAGAGTCTTCTTTGTACGTACTCTATCTGTTCGCCTGTTATAGGCGAGAGTCTGGAGAGTCTGCATCGCCGACGCGGCGAGCAGGAGTCGGAGAACGCCCGCGCGCTGGATGAGCTGGTGGCCCAGCTGGAGAAGGCCGAGCGCCGCAGCGCCGTGCAGCTGGCCGCCGCCAACCAGAGCGCGCACGGGCCCTCGGACCACAAGGAGGAGCACTGGTTCGGCTGCCCCGTCTGCCTCACGCTGCTCAGGCCGCCGATGAGGATCTTCCAGTGCCCGGAGGGGCACATCCTCTGCGAGGAGTGCAAGGAGAACCCGGCCATGGTGCACTGCCCGCAGTGCAGGTCAGTCGCTATACATAGTAGTAACGTCAGACAGAATAACATAGTATGTAGCACTAGCAGGTGGTTGAACTGGAGCAACATTCTTGCTTGGTTCCGTGACCCAACGGAACATTTGGAGTATCTCTAATTAGTCTACAACCCTCTATACAGTAGGACCATAGGTATGTGGTGGCAGATGGGTTATACTACCTAGACTACTTCGAGAGACCGCAAATGTTTCGATGGGAATTCGTGAGTCATTCGTACGAGGCCACACCTGTGTCGGCAGGGGGGTGAAGGCCCCCCTTTTTTCCCATTCACTCACTCATCCTCGTCTTCCTCCTTTTCCGCACAGGTGCATCCTGGAAGGCCAGTGTTCGCGGAACCGCGCGCTGGAGGAGGTGGCGAGATCGTACTTCCCCATGGCACCAAGCGAAACCTTGTAATTTATTTTTTTTTTTTTAACCGATTTTTGTACTATGCAGTTATCTGTACAGTAACTGTCCGTCTTGCCAAAGAAATTGCCATGTACATGTACTAGTATACTGTGCAATTCCTCATTTCTACTAGGTTGCTTCATTTAGAGACTGTCATGGAAGTTTTGAATCTGGAAAGGAAAGCTTTTTTTTCTCTTCTGTTGCTTAAACAGTCCATTCGATAAGAAAATTAATTAAATAGTACCTTGAGAGCTGTAGACTTGTAGCAAATGTTATTTATGATTGATATTGTTTAAGTGCATGACTTCCAAAATATTTTAAAAGTTTTTATGTACATACTACACAAAATCAGGGCACCTCTACTCAGATTTACTTCAATGACTGTTTAGTAAACTCTCATGTTCCTTAACTATTATTCTGTCACTCGGACTCTAGTAGCCTGTACATTGTAAAGTGCCCTAAAGCAACAAAATTAGTATTACTGTCATAAGATTCTACGATGGCTAAAATTTTAAGTTTATTCCATTTTTTGAGGCTTTATTTTCCAGGCAATGCTGTGTCTTTTACATATGGCCATAAGCACATAAAGTGCTCCTCGAATCAGTTCCCACCGCCGACGAGATATCGTCTGCTTAAAAAAAAAAAAGTATCCCTACATGCAACAAAGAGAACTTGTGTGACGAAAACAGCTGAGTTGCTTTTAATATATCCTTGAGCAAACAAGGCCCCTTTTTCATGTGCGCTATGAGGGAGGAGGGGGTGATGGTGGTGGTGGTGAAAACTGCGCAGTAAGGTGAGTAAGAGAGCAGCAATCTACGCCGCTCGAAGCCACTGTAAAGAATGTGTGTCGCTCCATAATAGCAGGGGGGGGGAGGGAACCCAACACTCCTACTAGTAGTAGTACAAGTGCAGCAGGTCTCTCTCTCTCTCGCTCTCTCTCTTTCTCCTTTCGATGTCCCTTCTTTGAAGAGCCAATATGCTTCGCGTCCGCCCTCACGTGATCCTCAGGCAGCCATTGAAAATCGAGTCCGAAGACACGTGACCGCCGTGCACTCCAGATGATCAGAGAAGGCAGAAGGAAAGAACGGAGAGGAGGGAGGGGAGGGGAGGGGGACTCAAGGAGGCACTAGAATAGTAGTAAGTTTAAGGGGAAGGAGTGAGCGCCAGCTGGAAGGAGGAACAAAACGCTCCGTCGCAAAAGGAGGCACAACAGGTTTTTTTTTCTCTCTCTCTCTGTCCACCCACAACTTGCCAGGATCCAGCTCTTCACTTGCTGACTCCACACGAAACGACCAGACCAAACCATCTCCGCACAAACAACAAAGGACAAGGTCCTTGTCCAAAGGCAGAAATAACTGACAGTCCGGATCGCCAGGCTCCCCAAATCACTGCCAACATGTCCGAGTCTCATTTCGACAAGTACGAGCACTACAACTTCGACCAGGTATGAAATCGAGGCGACTTGGTACCACGGGAATCCAGAGACGAGCAATTTTTCTTTCTTTCTTTCTTTTCTTTTCTTTTTTTTTTTTTAGGACAAGGCCATGTACAGCGGCCAGTCTGGGAAACAGCGGAGCAAGAAGGAGGCGGAGCAGCACACCAACCACCACAATCCCGGCGGCCACGAGAGGAAGATCCTGACCAAGTTCCAGAACACGGAGAACAAGGCAAAAAAGGCGAACGCGCAAAAGTAGCACCATTTCGACAGACAAAGCGGGTGAGCAGACCTAATGTACCGACCTTTTTGAATCTATTGAAATAAGTTATCGGTTAAAACGTCGGGAAACCCGGTTAGTACGTCAGGTTTTTTTCCCTGTTTCCCATGGGTGGCGTACTAAGCGCCATAGTCAGTCTTCCCACATTGCAGCGCCGTATTACAACAGCACTACTAAAGTAATAAAGTAGAAAAAAATTGCATGTAGGTACATGGGCTATTGCACTACTTTTGTGTTTTTTTGCGTCGCTTTTTTGATAAGCTGCTTAAGCTTGCCGGCAGAGATAAGTTGTTTAGCAGCGACGGGGAGACGAGGGTCTAGCAGTAGCAAATCTTTTATTTGTCTGAAGGCGAGCAGCTCAGGCTATTGTAGTGAAGTACGCCGCATTCCCGACGGGATTTTTTAACTTACGAGCGTAACAAATTCAGCTTTAAAGTTGTGACATTCGTGTGGTATTCTAATGACATGTTCCATTACATGTTTAAAGCTGAATTTGTTACGCTCAAAAAGTCCCGTCGGGTTCTAGTATTTTTAAAGACGTGTTGCCAAGGAGACACCTTCGTGCGTTGTCAACCCATGGCCTGTTTCCCCTTTAATACCACATAATCAGGTTTTCCCCCCCTTTTCTTTTTTTTTCCAGAATCACCCCCCACGAAGAGAGGAATCACAAGAAATCACCCTACACAAGGCATCGAGGAACAGCCATGGCCTGGCTTTTTTTCTACGTTTAGACATCCTGCATTTTGGGTAGTCCATTTCCGGAACGCAAAAACATAAGAATGGCTTAAAAAAAAGCAACTACTTTTCTTGGGCGTGTCGTCTTGGAACCTGGTAAAAGTTGTCTCAACAATTTTTTTTTCAATTTGATACCAGCGTCTCTCTAGGCCTTGCTCTCTTTGATCGAAAGTAAAAAGAAAAAAAGTCGCTCACAAGACGAAGAACGTATAAGTATGTAATTGTGCATGACCATGCACTGTCCTGCGGTCCTAATGTCGAGAAGGAAAAAAAAAGAATAAAATGTAAAGTATTTCTCAATTCTGGTTTTGTTTTCATTGATTCACCTGACGCACCAGACTACCGAATCTATTTTTTTTAAACGTTGTTCCTAAATGCACATCTGACAGTTGGGTCTCATTGGTCTCCATGACAGACGAAGCGGAGGCAACAGTAGATGCAAGATACCGGCTCGTGACTGTCCCAAGTTGATGTAGACCCTGAAAGAGGGCGGAAAGTGACGTATAAAACTTTTCAAAGACCGCATTTAGTGAGGGTATTGATAGGGTATTGATTATGTAAGTACGGTACTACTTTGCTACATTGTAAGAAATACAATTTCACTAGAGATCAGGACAAAACCGGTTTTATGCAATTTAAGAAACCACTGTAGGCACCTGGGATGACCTAGTGCTCCACCTCCTCCATCACATGAAACTACCCTTTCGTCCACCTCTTTTGGCGGGACCTCCTTGATGAGGTCAACGGCCCAACGCGTGTTCACCTCCTTTGACCAATGCATGTAGCGGGCATTGCGCATGTCGTCGGGAGACCAATGCTGACCGGTGTGGGTGGGAGGATCAGAAGGTGGTGAAGAAATCTGCAGCAAAAAAAAAAACATGGGGAGGGGGGGGGGCTTAAAAAAACCCAGAGTTTTAAACTAACAGAAGCAATTAACACTTACGTGTTCTGTGGAGAGGCTCCTTCCTCCACTCGCGGCTGACTATAGTGTAATCAATGTAATATGATTAATTTTTTTTTTTACAAATTACGGATTGTTGTTATTGTTTACACATGTACATACGCGCGCGTACACGCAGAGGAGAAAGAGCTCTTCCTACTTGTCTGTCCAGCTGCAGAGGGAGATCGGCCATGTCAATTTTTAGCAGCTGATCTGCTCTGCCAAAGACGCCACCTCCTGTTCTGTGTCAGGAGCAGCAGCTGAAGCACCTCTTGCCTGCTTACACTTTAGAGAGCTCGAGACCAACTTGCTGGTCGTACGAGGAGGACGCTAAAAGCGAGTTTTTTGCACCTTTTTTCTGCCTTTTTGCTTTCTGATCTTGTCCACCATGAAGCTCTCCTTTTAGCGTCCTCCTCCTTGGCCGCCCTCAACAGGAAGCGATTTTTTTGCACCTTTTTTCTGCCTTTTTGCTTTCTGATCTTGTCCACCATGAAGCTCTCCTTCCTGTTGAGGGCGGCCAACAAGTTCTCCGAGGAGAACTCGATGTTGGGCGGATATGGAGGGCGAATGTCGCAGAACAGGAGGATGCAGGTGAGAAGGAAGAACACGATGCCGACCCCAGTTTCTTTGCAGTAATTGCTGGACGGTTCGTCTGGGCTCTTCTAGGACGTTTATAGGTAGATGGCTTGAAAAGAAGAAAAAAAAACGGCGTCTAGAACATCCTGGTGGTCTCATTCATTTTCCAGGGCATGTCACTCAGGTCCCTGAAACACCACTCCTCTCTGATCCCCCTGTTCGTGATCATGGGGGCAGGAATGGCCTTCGTGGCATCCTTCTGCCTGCGCTCGGTGACCAAGGCCTCGGACATCTCATGGAAGAAGGAGGAGGCCCCCTACAACGCCTACCAATACAAGCAGTACAAGTTCCTCAACCCCAGCGGAATCGACTTCAAGAAGGAGGGCGAGAAGATCCCCAAGTACAAGGATTAATTAGACTGACACGGCAGAACATCAAGGAAAGATGGACCGAGCAACGTGTTTAGTGTTAGTCGTTCTAGTATCTCTCTTTTTTAATTGGACAGGAATTCAATCTGTAAAGATACCTACCGACACAATCAGGAATTAATAAAGGTGACCTCGAGTGGCAACTGGCAAGCCTGCTGCTTTTGTGCATTGAAAACTTCTGGTAAGAAGGAAATCGTCAACCTACCTGTCACAATTTTTTTTTCCACACAAATAGTGTCTGCCACTTTGAAGTGCGATGCCGGCTTTCTGATTCCCAAGGGTTGCTTAAAAGAATCAGTGAGTGCAAGCTTGATGGAAAGAATGCGTGTAGCATTCAATCATGATGCCCAGATCAGAAATCCTATGACGTTTATGATAAAATCTGCAGGTTTGTGACCAATATTTCACATTTTGTGTAAAAAGCGCATGACTGTCTCCTGAAACAGGTGTGAATTGGTGATAAATAAATCGGTAGTTTAACATTTTTAAAGCTATGACAAAAAAAATCCTGATGTTTGCCACCAATATTTGCAACCATTCTTTTATGAAATCGGCCTCTTGGTGCCTACTACGTATAATTTGCCGACTCAAAAGTTTAAGTACAAATTTAAGCATGAAAAAAAAAAACTATTATTCGCCTCATTTGCTGAAACCTTCTAGCAGACCTGAAGGCTGAAGCCGATGAAAACATATGGCAATTAAGAAAAACAGCTGCGCACTGCGCAGCCGCAGCAGAGAAATAAACAACCGCTGTTTGTAAAACAAAACATGTAACTTCTTTTTTCGCCCTCCTTTTGATGTCCTCCATGCCTTCAGCAGCCGTGCTCCACACACCCTTCCTGGCGTAGCGGGGAGCAAGACCTGCGGACAATGCTGCTTCAACGACCCCGTGTCTTCCTGGCCACGAAGACCCTCCTGGCTGGGGCAGCCTCAACCACCTCCTCTTGTGGCTGCCTGCGCAAACAGCCACCTTTCCCTTCCTCCCGTCGTCGCCCTCTCCCCTTCACCCTGCCCGACCTGGCCCCGCATGAGGAGGCCTATGCCACCCGATCCCAGGTTGACCTCATGGACTCCTTCTGCCCGGAGGAAATGGAGCACATCGCATGGGATCGAGTGGAGATTCCCAGGAGGGAATTAGAAAAGCAGGAAAAAGAGAGGCAAGAGGAGCACTTTCTCAGACTGGGTTTGTACTTTGTGGAGAAAGATTTTCACTTTGGGAGCAATTGCTTCTTCGTGGGGTTCAGACCAGAACTGTCAGAGGGGCTGCTCAAGGAGATTGACAGAGAGGTGCGACAGTCATCGATAAAGAAAGAACGCATGCTTGAAGAACCCGCAGACCGGTGGGCAAGGGAGGATGTCAAAAAAGACTCACCTTCCCCTGATTCCATCAACGGTGTCTTCCACTCGCACGGTGCTTTTGCCCACCAGAGAGTCTTGTCGGGACGAAAGCAGCAGCAGCAACACCAAGAGGTTCGGCAGCTTCACAGCTCGGGTGCCACCATGGCAATGTCAGAGGGTAGCGGAAGGGCAAAGACCACCACTGGGGAGTTTGTCCTTCTCTTTCGCCGGCAGGGCAGAAGGCCGTTTGCCCTAGTGCTCCAGAGTCCCTTTCGGACGATGCAGGTGCACATGGAATTCCTCAAGCTGAAGGAGTGGGATCCATCTCTAGACAAAGTTGCCTTCATGGAAGCCACCAAGAAGGTGAAGGGAGAAAACGTGATTACACTGTACCTACAACAATTTTGAGACAAAAACAATTTTCTTTTTCTTTTCCAAGGCTGTGAGCACAGTGACCCACCTGTTGAGGAAGAGCCGATACACTGATCTGAAGGGCCTCCTCTCGTCGCTCGAGCTGAACCGCCTACGACGTGAGGTAGAGACGAAATGGTCAGAAGTCGGCAAGAACAACATCGCGTTGGATGTGGACCATCTGATCGTCGCTTGCCCGGTCAGTGTCCGCCGACATACCATTGCTTTCCAGCGGTTCTGTGACATCCAGATGGTCTTTGTGGGCGTCAAGGAGTCCCCAGACAGCGACGGCGCGGTCTCCCTCAAGATAGAAGCGCGATTTCACAGAGATTTTACGGAAGGTAGGCTTCCAGACTGGGTAATAACTAGATTTAGAGTCGTTGCCGTGGGGCCATATTAGTATTATATGTATATAGTCTGTTAAATGTACGGTCAATAAATGCATTCAGTCTTTCCATTGTTTCTTGTATACTATACTGTAAGTACTATAACGATGTACTCTGACGTTTACGTTCTACACTTGGTGTGTGTATCCCCCATAGAGTTTGGAACGAGTTTGGCAATGTTGAGAAAGTCAATATTTACTACATTTAAAAAAACCTATATTTTTAATTCTCATGCATAACAGAAAAAAGTTTCCTGTATGTAAAACACACTTATGCTGCCACCTTTTGTACAATAATAATAACATAATTAGGACAAGTTTGCTAAATAAACTTTTTTTTTATTAACTGCAGTGTAAAAAATATGGGTTTGTAATTTTCTTCTAGGTCACCTTTTTTTTTAACAAAGTGCTTTCATTTTGTTTCTAGCATTGTTTCATTATGATGGTCAGGCACTCCTTGCCCAAAATCGCCCTTTCCGAGGCTGATTTCTCAGCACCTGAGGAGAGCCTCAAAATTTAAGCTTAATTCTTCATACATGAGACTTATCCAAAACCATTGATGAAAAATTGTTTGTTCAATGTAAGGTATTCATAGTATTTACCCATACTACTCTACTAAACCCTCTGTAACACAAAGGCTGTGGCAGAAAACCTGAAAAGTGGCCCGTGAAGTAATAAGCCGGAATAAACACATAAATACGTAGATCATCCCAAAAGAGAGAGAGACATGAGACGCGTATTCTACGTAAATGTACACGTACAGTAGGTACAGATGAAACTTCTATGTATGCTTAAGTTTCTCGTTTCTCTTCGGCTTATCCTCGATCCTCTTTTGCTTGATGGCCTTTGCGATCCTGTCCTTGCTGGTGGGCCTGGGTTGCCGCTTGTCACCCCTCTCCTCGTGGTGCCCTGACTCGGCAGGCATCCCCGGGGTGACAATCCTGGATTGGATGGGTCTTTGGTTGCTGCCCCAAGGCACTTCGGGCACCTCTGACTTGCGGGTGGCTGCACCAGACAACTCCTCATCTGGGGGCCGCATTGAGTCCAGGATACTGGACACTCTCATCGGCATCTGGCGGGTGCAGTACGCACGGATGTAGCCCCTGGTGATCATGATCAGGATGAAGAGGGCACAGACAAAGTACAGGATGAACACAATGAGGGATGCCTCAGAAATTCTATATACCTTGCGCTTCTTGCAGGCATTGCCCTTGCCACCGTTCTTTGTTTTCTTGTACTTCTTGACGTACTCCTCAAGCACTTCATATGCAAACTCAATGGCCTCTTCGTCCTCACTGCTGATGGAGTCAATGTTCTCATCGTCTGTGCTTATCTTGGCTGCTGATCTGGTCCGACACCTGGAGAACGCCTTGGCCACTCGCAGCCGTTGCAAGATGTCCTCCATCTCTTTGCCATCAGTCACCAACCGTTGAAAGAAGTCACACCTTTGCCTTTCTGCGAGGGAAGCATTGTCTATTTCATTTAGTAAGGCCTCCAGGAAGCTGTCCAACCCCATGGCTTTGTCAAAATATGTTGAGAGTAGAAAAGTTGCCAATAAGACTTGCTTCGTATAATGCATAACGCACACAATGGCATTTCCCACATTTTTTACCACATGAGA
>JAAUYM010130204.1_pt1 | contig 11751 bp, 14 predicted proteins | sample 7278001 | NCBI WGS metagenome assembly JAAUYM01 (sample SAMN14350224, study PRJNA611818) | marine sediment metagenome | isolation source: surface marine sediment (1.8m) | place: French Polynesia: Moorea | collected 2018-08
ATCGACTTGTCCGCGTTACTCAGAAGCACTCCACGAATCCCTGCGGCACCATGACGGCGGCGAAGTCCCACCTCGGGTTGGTGAGCGCCTGCGGGGCGAAGGCCCACTCCTCCTCGTCCGGGTCGAACCAGAGGACGGACCCGACCGCGTAGGTGACCGGGTCGTCCTCCGTCTCCCGGCCCAGCCCGCCCACCACCAGGAAGGTGGTCTCCAGCTGCACGGAGGCCCCGGCCGACAGCTCCTCGAATGGGAGTGGCGGCCCGTCCCTCCACGTCTGATCGCCGTCCAGGGAGAAGATGCGCGTGGTGGCCGTCATGTCAAGACCGCCGGTAACCAAGATTTCTCTTGAGAAAAAAGTGAACATTATTACGATCAATATCCGATTTCCCTTAATTCTAAAAAAAAGATTAATTGTAATCAAATTTTAAATTTCTATTTTTTAAATTAGCAGCAGCAACAACAACAGTGGCAGTGCAGTTGAAATTCAGCTATGGTGAGTGGTTTGATGTTAAGACAACTTTAAATTTATTAGATAAAATTGCTCAATGATGTTTGGCAAACACTCGATTTAGTAAACTGACGGACATCTTGCCACAACTGAATATCGACTGTCCACCTTGTCCCGTCTGCCTTCCTGATGAGCCCGGCGAAGCCCTGGTACCTCTCCTCCCCCTGGTCCTCCACTTGCGTGAACGTCCCGTCATCCTCCGGGTCCGACCTCCCATAGAGGAAGGAGGAGTCTGTGGCACCGTTGGTAATGAAGGCCGTGTCCTCATCCACCGGGACCACGTTGTGTCCGTCCTTGGGCTCCGGGAGGTCGGGCGCGGCGTCGGAGCCGTCGGAGAGCAGCTCCAGCATCTTCTCTGTGGTGTCGGCGCCGTTCTCGCCTCCTGTGATCCACCACTCACCATCGGCCAACTGGCAGGAGGAGGATTACAACAACAGCAATCAATCACACTTCTCCAGGTTATTCCTTGCTTTTTCCCCCAGGTTTACCAACTTTTTAGTTATATGGGCACCTGGAAGCTGGAAGAGCTGGGGATTGGTTAATTCATTGTCCGAGTAGAGAGTTTAATTCATGTCGCCATACCTGATTTTATCATTGTAAATCCCCCAGTAATTAAAACTACAATCTTAGTAACTTTAAACATATGCGTGGCAAATTAATGCATTGTTATGAACAAGCTCCATAGCCCACAAGCTTGAAATAGTTCATAGTAACTTACAGCCAAAAATGGCTATGGCATAGCCCACCTGGCAACCCTGCTTTCCCCCCCCAGCACCCTCCTCACCATTGTCGAGGCCGAGTTGACCCTGGCAACCTCCAGCCTGTCCTCCGCCACATCCCACTGGTCGATCAGCCCGCCCAGGCCATAGGCGTACTGGAAGCAGTACTTCTGCGCCACCGGCGGGTCCACCCCGGTCAGCTCCCCGCCGCACATGGTGGGGGCGCCGCCAAAGTAGGCGGCCGTGTGGCCGTGCAGCGGCTCTGGCATGACGGCGGGCTTGAAGCAGGGCAGGACCGGGTCGGAGGCGGACATGTCGAGGACCTCCACGTCCCCGAACAGCTCCTCCTCGTCGCCGTCGCCGAAAACCCCGCCGGCCACAAAGAGGAGACCGTCGGCGCCGGGAGCTTGGCGGACATTGACAGCGGCCGTGCCGGCGGCGACAAAGGCCAGCAACAAGAACATCAGCGAGCTCATCTTAAGGTGAGACAGCGGGAGTTTAGACTGTTCACGCGTGGTCCTTGTTATCTCTCTGAAGGCCTCCTGCTGTTGCCCAACTACAGTGCTAGTGCCCCAAAAGAAAAGGAACCTGACATTATGGTGTTCGACTCTTCAAGTCATGCATGCATGCAAATTTCAAGGGCTAGAGTAAGGAGGGTCAGCTATACGTGGAACATGCTGTAATATAAATTGTTGCTAAAATTAAGATGATCCTTTTATACAGTAACAGGTTGGTTACATTTAGGGTACATTATCCAGAGGACACCAGTTGCTTGTACGTTTAGTCGCACCCTAAAACAACAAGGTTACAGAAAGAGGTAGATGAGGAAGTTGACGGCGGAGTTGAGGGTGATGAGGAAGTGGGAGAGGTGCTCCACCACCAGCAGGGCAAAGGGCCAGTCGTCGTGGTCGGTGCCGTCGGTGCTGTGCCACGACTCGTAGGCGGTCGGAGCCAGCTTCCATGCATGGCAGAAGATGAACAGCCAGACGATGAAGATGGAGATGCGGGTGAGGCGGCGCTCCTGGGAACGGTCGGCACCCTGATGAACCGCGACCCCGAGTCCCCCTCCCATTCTGCCAGGTAGGTGCTTCTGAGCCGAGGAGGTGGCGATGGTGGCGGAAGTGGAGAGGCGGGAGTGGCGCCGGAGGCTGCATGCGGAGGAGAGAGTTTTTGGCACCTTTTAAAATTTTTCCTGCAAGCACATGTGGCACTAACCAGGATCCTTTTCTCCTCGCCTGTCCCGGCGCCAGGCAGACGGAAATGTTCTCTGCCGAGGACTTTCCCTTCTCCTGAGATGCTTGAAGGAGGTCGGGCACCGCCGCCTCCTCCTTGGGCTGCGCCACAGGAGAGGCCTTTTGGATTTCTGTGAGCAAGAAAAAAAAAACACTGCACGCATTATACGCCATTCTGCATGTTTCACACACCTATTCGAACTGCCGCAATTTCGTCCTCGTCCCTGGCTGCCAGCTCCACCATCTCCTCCCTTTCCCCCTCATCCACCTCCTTCCCGGCGTCCCCGTCGCCGGCGGGGAAGGTCAGGTGGGCAAAGTCCAACATGGTCAGGATGGTGCTGCGGCGGTTTGAGTGACGTCGGCCGGCATCTTTGGACTGAGCCCTATGCAAAATAATTAACATGTTTGGAACCAGCGCCGGAATCTTAAGATTAACATGTTCCGTCACTGACTGTGCCATCAGGGGCAGCTCCAGGTGAGGCAAGGGGTGGTCAAGGGAGAAGAGCCTCTTCTTCCTCTCGACTGGAGGCTTTGTCTTGCTGATTCCAGCCTCCGCCGTCGCCGAGGAGGATACGATGGGGGGCGGCGTCTGTCGACCCGCCGACGTCGCTTCGGAGGAGTCCGCGGAAAAGGAGGAGGAGGAGAAAGGACCCCTGTTCCTCATCCACCTTCTCCTCCTGCGCCTCCTTCGACTGCCCTGGAGCTTCCTCTTGGTCATCCCGACGGAACGTCTCGCCCAACCGGCGGCGCCGGCCGAGTCGGCCGCCGCCGCCGCCGCCAGCAACTCCAGGTCCGTCATGGAGAAGCTCCTCCCTAGGGGGAGCGCGAAGCTGGACCGACTCTGGCGTCTCCTCCCCACGGCCAGGGCGTTCTCCCGGAGGACCTCCTTAGTGCCGTCGTCGCCGTCGCCGTTGCCCCGATGTCCCATGCCGCTGCAGAGTACCCCCGCGACGTTGTCGGCGCTGGCCGCCCTCACGCGGAGGAAGCCGGCTTGGCGGGCGGCGGGGGCGTCGGTGATGTCGTCTTGACGGATGATCCTGCGGATTGAAAGAAGGGGATAAATTATGTAGCATAAAATGTGTAGTATACGTACTACGAGTACATCCCTACATACTACCTAGTACCCACTGATCCAGGAGTACCCTCTTCTTCTCTGGATGTATTGGTATAGTATATCGCACATACAAAGTTATTGGCCTTTGTACAGTACCTTTCCTAGTGCACACCTTTTGAGGCAATGTCTGGTTGCTTCAGTTGCTGTGCTTTCTCTCTCTCTCTCAATGTCTGTTTCCTGGACAAATGCTATATACAGGAATTTTTTCATTACAGCAAATGCAATTTCGGCTCTTTGCGACATGAAAAGATGCTTAGCTTTTTTTGTTCCGCTTCCAGCCCAGAATAAGAACAGCATATTGTTCATCAGTTGAAAAGATTTCTTTTTTCTTTTCATTTAATGCTGTAAAAACTCTGTATGTACGTATGACGATGTTGCTGGTCAGGAAAGTTAGATACATCGTTATACTACTACGAGCCACTTTGGACCCGTAGGTTGAGAACCTTTGACGTCGGGATGTTACTGCGCACCCGCGTACCTCCTGAGAGCCCTGACGGTGTAGACGTTGAGGTAGAGCAGGGCGAGCAGCGGGATGACGGAGGAGAAGAGTGCGTTGAGGTAGACGTAGTAGAAGCGGTAGTAGAGCGGGTTCTTCCTCAGCGGGGACTCGGACAGGGTGGTCAGGCGGGTCATGTGCGGCAGCAGGCGGACGGATCTGAGCACAGTGGAGAAGCAACAGTAGTAGACATCCTCTAGGAAGGTACAGTACCATCAGTGAAGATTTCTATGTTCATTAATAATACATATTGCTTTTTTTTATCCTTTAACAGCAACTGACTTTAAGATACCGGTACTCTTTAAGTTATACATAGAGTATGTCGACACACGCAGCATGGTTCATACGTCCTGGGACGCAAAATAGTTAGAGACTGAGTTTAGTAAAGCCAAGTTGAAAGAAAAAAAAATCAAATCGAACCTTTAGAAACTGTTCATTTTTGTGGACATACAGTCTAATTTTTCTCGTGTCAGTTTTCCCCATTTGTGTAAAAAAAAAGAGAGAAACGATCTATGTGCATAGTACGTTGACATTGGCATTTTACGTGATTCTGTTTTTCTCGACATTTTCGACTTGAGCATCCTTAGAAAACAGATCTTGTAACCACTCACGCAGCCTCCTCCTCCATCACCTCCTCCTCTTCCTCTCTTTGGACGTCGGCGACGGCTGCGGTTGCCATAGCGGCGGGAGGGGGGAACGAAGAATTTGCTCTCACGCCCGTCTCCGCGGAAAGACTGTCGTTTGCCTTTAGCGTCCTTTTTCAAGTGGGAGGGGGAAGGGAGAAAGGGCGGCAATTAGAAGCATTCTTTTTAAAGGCAGCTTCTCTAAAAGAGGCGTCAAGTATCTGAAAGGTTGGGGATGAAATCATCGCTGCACCTGAAGCTCCTGAAAGAGGAGGTGTCGATGCTGCACATCTCCCCAAGGTAGAGCAGCTCCTCCGCGTAGTCCTGGCCCATCAGGTCGCTCACCTGTGCAAAGTTTAAAGAAAGTGTCAGTCTCTGCTACCGCCTCGACCTGAAAAACCGTGCATGTTTGTACTAACGTACTTGTTTTTGCATCGGAAGGGACAGGTTGAAGAGCCTCAGGTGGGAGCAGTTAAAGGGGATGTGAACCGGCACCTGGGATAAGAGGAAAGGAAAGTGCTGCAAGAATATGGCTCCTTTTTTTCGTGACGTGCCTAAGTCTACATACTACCGGTATATCGACTAGTAGTACTAGAGTAACATTTGGTGACATATCCTCGCGTGAATTCAAATACAGAGCTTTAATCTGGCTTGAAGTTCATTAAGACGTACTGATATTACACGAGAGAGTATAGTACGTAGAAAGTTCTCAAGGAAACTGGAAAAATCATTCTCACACCTCTCACTAAGGTGATTTTGTGTTTCGTATAATGAAAGTGTCATGTCATCCGCCTGCTTGAGCACCTGTCACCTCGCCTCTGGTGCCACGATATCAGCAGTCTACGAGTACCACCACTCAAAATGCAAGGAGGATCATAAATCAACTCGTACCAGAGATAAGACATAAAAGAGCTTCCACTTCATAGTCTCCGTGTTGACAATTGTCATATGTTATCGCCAAAAATTGCAAGTTTTGTATATTTTAAAAGTGCTTGCTCCTAGCTTGAATTCTTTTTTCACAATTAGAGATTTGGCTTAGTGAAAATTGGCACACTGTCTTTCAGAAAAGCTGGCAACTCTGATCGTCTCTTTCTCTCACCTCCCTGGTGAATGCCCGAACCTCGAAAAACTTGGGCAGGTAGAAGAGCACCGGGCAGAGGAAGAGAGCCAACACGTAGTACTTGAAGTTTCCGTGGGTGATCAGCCTAAAGATGTGAAGGGTGGGTGGGGGTTGAAAGACTGCTACGAGAACGGTCAGAGTGCATCATGCACTTGGTATGCTTTACGTGTACAGTAGACCTCCGCTATAGTAAGTTCCTCTATTCTGCATGGTAAAAAGATCACACTATAGGCACGTAGTAGAGATTGCTGTAATTAACTAAATTAGAATTAGGTTTCTAACTATGTACCTCTTTTTTAGCATGAAAAGTATTGCCCTTCTAACCTGCTGCACTACAATATAGAAAAACTTTTAAATACTGACCGCCGACTTGCTTATTTCGGAGTTCTACTGTACTAGCACACTACCTGGTAGCCTTGAGCTGACAAAAGAAGCAGATTCTGATGTAGCGCTCAAAGGAGATGAGGACCGTGCAGTAGACGCTTATCTGACAGAGAAAGAATAAGGGGAAAAAAGAGGTACCAGGTATGATTTCCAGAAAAAGAACTTTTTTGGATGATGGATTATTGAGCACTAGTACAAAAGAGGAAGCTTGACGTCATTTACTCGTTCATGGTTATAAGAAAAAAGACTTTATACTGCAGTTTAACTCGGAAAACAGGACAGCTTGAAAAATCGGCCCAGTTTCCACATTACCCGAGTTTCCCGTTTAACTCAGTGGCTTCATGTAGCCGAAGATGACTTTACCCCCAAAGTAGAAAAATTTCCCAAATAAATCAAGATTCCCAATTGACCAAGTCCCGATTAACGGAGTTTCACTGTATGAATACCTAACCTCTTTCTTACAAGTTGTCATATGTAGCAACGCAATTGCGTTAAGGGGTTGCCGTGGCTACTGATCGACGCTATTTGCATCCACATTACGGGCACACCCTTTTCCCCCGTATTATAGCACAGGCACATACTAGTTTACATCGTTTTACCATGACGACGATGTGGGAGACTGGCATGAGCCAGGGCATGACGTGGGGGTGGTACAGGTGGAGGTAGCCGGGGATGACGTCTGGCAGACTGTGTGGGAAGAAGAGGGTAGCTAAGGGAAAGCTGCCATTCTTCAGCACAGTTTTCAGCACTTGCAATAACTACAATTGTGTCATGTGTTTACATTACAGTTGATTTTCTAAAATTTCAGAAACCAATAGCAGCGCATACCCACCCGTAAGATATGGCACAGCACAGTACGACTGCAATGTCGAAAGAGGCGAGGATCTTGAGGAGGTTGTGGAACAGCGAGGAAGAGGACGAGGAGGACGACGAGGAAGAGGAGACGCCGCGGCGGCCGCCTCCGCCTCCGCCTCCGCCGTTGCCGCCGCCCCCGCCGCCGCCGCGGCGGCCGCCGCGGCCCTCGCGGCGGCCGCGGCGGAAGAGAAGGACAAGGGAGACAGAGTTGACGACGACGCCGACGGCCGCGGTGGCCAGGATGAGGTACCCGAAGGCGGCAATCCTCATGGGGGCGGCGGCCGTCAGTCGGAAGAGGAAGGGGACTGGGGCTGGGACTGGGGCTGGGACTGGGGGAAAGGAGGAGGCGGAGGAGGAGGAAGGAGGAGGATTCGTCGGTAAGCCCACCATATGAGGGGGCATAACCACGCCTGGATTTTAAAAAAGACTCTGTTTAAACCTGTCGCCTCGATGTTCCACAGAGAACTGGGCTTGAAAGAGGGGGGAAAGTCGCATCACTGGCTGCGATATAGAGAAAAAAGAGAGAGAGAGAGAGAGAGAAAGGGACCACCACTACCTATCTAGAATAGCTAGAGAGCACTTGATCCTGTGTGAGAGGAGATTGCCGCTCTTCGATTCGAGAGAGAGGGGAGAGAAAATTACCACATCGTCCTCATCGTACGTACGAACCGAACCTAATATATTCCTTCCAGATTTTTCCTTTTGGAGCAATTTAATGCTTTTCCTCACATAAGATCGCCTCTGGCCTTGAAGCAATGTTATAGCTTGAAGGCATGGTAGTTGGTCGTGGAAAGGCGATCATCCAATTCCATTTCCAAAAATCCCACACTTTCTCTACTACGTAGTCAGAGATTGAAAAAAAAAGTTCTTTCGGTGCTTGATAGCGACTTGCAAAGATAGGAGGAATTCCCGGTATGACAAAACTCTCAACGGCAGTTTTTTTTCTGCAAGCTCTTTGGAAGTATCTTTCCATCAACTTAATGGAGTTTCGAGGGAAAAAAACCATCCCTTGTTTTTTTTTGCCTTGACTGAATTGGAAGATGCGGATGTGCAGTAAATGTTTAAAATTATGCATATCTGAAGACTTTATTCAACTCTTTTAATTTCAGACATTATTCTTGAAAGTTCTTAATTATGTTTAAGAGAGGGTTTCCTGCAAAAACTTTGCATTTAATGATATGTATATGTACTGTCATTGAGGTACACGACAACCTCAATGACGGTACATATATGCCAATTGCTCAACCAATATCTTGAATGTAGTGACGGGGTTGCTCTAAGGTTTTTTTCTTCACAATTGTAACACATGCCCTGACGTTCCTAAAGGCCTATAGTAGGTAGGTGATATAAATACCTTAGAGCAACCCACATTGCGACCCAATCACTAACGACTACTAGTATCGCCACCAAAGTGTGCCTCTACCCAACCAATATTGGTATCACTAGGGGTACACCATCAGTGGCGATACTAGTGGTAGTTAGCCATGGGGTCAAAATTTTGGTTGCTCTAAGGTTTTCATATCACTAACATGGCGTCAGGAACGCCAGGGCAGTTCTAACTTCACGCTAGCGATATTGGTTGGGTAGCGGTTGGGTAGTGCTACCAATATTGGTTGGGTAAGCTTCCATTTTGCATACCATCATTGGTAATCAATACCATCAGGTTGCCAACTCTTGTTATTAAAAAAAAGCAGTGCTATATTGAGACTTTGGCAGTTTTAAATATGGTTATATTAAGACTTTTTACTTGGTAAGCACCAAAACTATCACAATATTGAGACTTATCGTTATATTGAGATTCGTTATATTGAGACTTGACTGTACCTTTTTCTCCCTTCTTTTCTTCTTGGAAATACATGTAATCTGTGTGTGCCATTTTTGACAGCGGTCTCTGGAAAACAGCATTCCTCACTTGCGTAGGTAAAGTTATTAGGTCGCTCTCTTAAAGTCTAATGGTTTAATTTCTTGCCTTCATTGTTGAGCGGGCCCTCTTCCCCAATAGTGTGAATATACACAATGCCATCACATGTCCACTAAAAAGACCGTGAATAACTTACTTTACCTTGGTGTGCTTTAAAACATTCAAGGATACGGCAAATTAATTGACTTTTTTAAGTGGAACATATTTTGAAATGTTTCAAACATTGCAGAACATTTTACCTCACAAAAATATTTAAATAAGTTTGTGTTTGAGAAGGGAAACAAAGAAGTGTTCAGTTGTTTTAGAGGACATGCTCTATGTTGTATGTGCTCTATTCTTTTCCATTCTCCCTCCACACAAGCGGCAGCGTTCATTGGCTTCGTTGCCTGCATATGTTGATTTATTACAGGCCATTCCTTTCCCCTCCTCCAATCATGTCCACCTTTTCTTCCTGTCTGTCGCCAGCTATCCTCAACCTCGCATCCTCTTCTGGTACGCATCAAAGGAAAAAATCCCCCTTTTTTTGGGAAAGGTGCCACGTACAACGTACAGCCGCCACCATGCTGCTGTACATTGCTGGTATTTGTTTCGCTAACACACTTCTTCAAAAAAGTGCCTGTAGTACATAGTACTAAAGATCCATATACCGTACCTAGTCTGTCTTTTGCATCTACTGTGCTAAACGTTTACCATTCTACTGGTACATGGCATAGATACACATACCGGTAGGTACAGTAAAAATGACTTTATCTCTGTGTCAGACACTCAAACCGAATCAACCTACATCCAACATCCTACATCCAATACTTTATGGATGTGTACCGTACATAGGAGACCCCCCCCTGACAAGTCTACACCCAAATTTGACGGATTATCATACAGACAAGGCGCGGCCCCCAAAGCATTGAGCGTCATTTCTTTCAAAATTCTCCAAGAGATGTGCAAACAGATGAGAGAAATGGGCAATAAAAAAATTCCGCAGTCTAAATAAATGTGTTTTTTTTTTCGCAGCTACCGAAATTGCTTCAGTTCCCACAAGCAAGATGAGACGCAAAACACTACTACTACTTCTCGTCTTGTGGCTCCTTTTCCTGGAAGGCGGCGCCACCCACCCGGAGAAGATTCTGCTCAGGAGTCCCAACCCTGCCACCAGAATGAAGAGGGATGCTGAGAAGTCGGAGTCGGAGTTGGTGGAGTCCATCGAGCAACAGCTGAGCAAGCTGGAGGGCGATCACAGGATGTACTGGGGAAAAGGTGTGGAAGGCAAACAGCTATGCAGTATAGCCAAATTTTGGCTTCAAGGTGGTTTCAAAAAATGCGCTAATAAGGGCCAAAGCTAAAATTTTAACGAGTTCTAGACCTCAAGCTGATTAGCCCCCCTCCGCGAAGCAAAATCCTGGCTATGCTCCTGCCTCTTGAACTTGGGGGCTTTGAAGGGTGTGTCTGACTCCACCGCAAGTTTTTTCTTTTCCCTACTATACGCAGTGGTTTTCAATTGCAAGGGCGACAACGACTGCTGCAGTTCTCGTCTGCCCTGCGCCTGGGGAGAGGGAGACTGTGAGCCTGGACAGGCACACTGCGCGATAGGATCCAGGTGCGGAGTACATAGTACGTGAGAAACTCAGTCACAACATGTTCAATTTTAACATGTAAATTGTATTTTAAAAAAATCAGGTGCACCAAGGATTCCTGCGTGGGAATTCACGGGCTTCGCTCTGGCTATTCCGTCACTGACGACTGTTGCCAATTCAGTGAGAGGACGAGATTGGCGATGCTGGGCATTAGTTTATCTATTGTTGTCAGTCAGTGACAGGTGAAAAAAATGAAGAAGTAACATGAACAACAGCAGCAACGTCGCCGAACACGATAACAGCAAGTGTTGCAGCGTCGCCAACGACGGCAACAGCAACAGCAGCAACATAACCAACGACAGCAGCAACGTACGTGACCAACGACAACAGTAGCAACAACAGCAGTCATCAATAGCAACAGCAGCAATGTCATAAAAAGCAACAGCAGCAACCTCATATCAATGATAACAATAGTGACAGCATCAATGTCACCAACGTAACCAATGGCAACAGCAGCAGCAGCAACAGCAACAGCTACAGGAGTATCAGCAACAACATCAGCAATAGTAGCAGCAGCAGCAGCAACAGCAGCAGTGTAGCCAACAACAATATCACCAAAAGAAGACAAAGTCAACAACAACAACAGTAGCAACATTACCAACAACAGTACTATCAGCAGCAGTAACAGCAACATCAACAAGTTCTGTTTAGAGGGCTTCTGCCTCGGCGGCCCGTCCCACGTCGGCGCGGGCTCCCCGGACTGCTGCTCCCCCTCCTCCCCCTGCATCCTGAACGAGGGGCCCTGCGGCGGCGACGACGACGCATGCGCGCTCAACCTCGTCTGCGGAGAGTGCGGCCCCAACTCCAGATACTTCCGGCGGGTGAATTGAAATGTCCACCCTATGGTTCAGGAACCAAAAACGGATCTCGCATATTTTGCTTTTTCACAGGACGAACTTTGCTGCATATTTTCCTGTCGCGACTTGGAGGTGACTGCCAAAAAGAATGGCGAAAGATACTGTATTCTCAATTCTTGCTCTCTCCCTCTCTCCCTCCCTCTCTCATCTGACAGCACTTGGCGGAGGAGGAAAGATCTGGCATCCCGTGCAAGCCTTGAAGATTCGCCTTGAAGACACCATAAAGAGAAGACGCGGCCAACGCGTCGTTTGCCGCAAATAGAAGCCAACGCCAAACTCTAACCGCCGGGA
>JAAUYM010014212.1_pt1 | contig 11745 bp, 7 predicted proteins | sample 7278001 | NCBI WGS metagenome assembly JAAUYM01 (sample SAMN14350224, study PRJNA611818) | marine sediment metagenome | isolation source: surface marine sediment (1.8m) | place: French Polynesia: Moorea | collected 2018-08
GTCGGATTGGGCCTATTACCTACAACCGTCCAGGGGGGCATCGAGAACAGGGATTTTTACTAGCGAAAGGGCCTCAAATTGAAGCTAATTCTGGTTTGTCTACTGGTAGAGCTGTAGACATTGGAGCCACTATTCTCGATCTTATGGGTGCAGATATTCCGTCGTATTTTGATGGTCAACCTTTACCATTAATTAGTGTAAGAACTACTGCCAATACGCGGAAGTGATTAATAAGGAGGACAAAAAAACGACTGGGGAAATACCAATGATGAAATCTTTTTGACTGTCAGATAAAGAATTAATAATCGTAAACTCTTGTTCTCTTGGAAGCGGCACAAAAACATGAGGCCAATTCTCTAGGGTTAGCGTAGTACTGTGGAAATTATTTTATTTATTCAAGCAATTTATGAAACTTTTTTCTTCTTGGTCATGCTGGCAAACTCAGTTGATGACAGCCTTATTCGGTGGGATTCCTCTACTACCTGGTTTGGGGATTCGATATTTGCTGTATCCTACTATCTTCAAAAAAATGGGTCGCTCCGTCAAAATTTATCCTGATGTTAGGTTCAAAGAAGCTCAGCGGATTGAAGTGGGATATGGAGTCGTTTTCGAAAGAGGTGTTGAAATAAATATTGAGCAAGATAACTCTCTTCAAATTGGTGATTGTGTCAATCTGGTTCGAAATGTTCGCATTAGTTGCAATGGACAGAACAATAAAATTAATTTAGCTAATTTCGTCAGTCTAGATCGCGGTGTTGACCTAAAGGCTCAACGTGGGGTTCAAATCTATATTGGTGATCGCACTTATATCGGTCCCTATACTTGTATTTCTGGCTTGAGCAATATCAGAATTGGTAAAGACTGTCTAATTGCCTCTCATTCATCTATTTACGCTCACAATTACGTTTTTAGTAATCCTAATAAAACAATAAATCATCAAGGATTTGTCGCGAAAGGAATTGTTATTGAAGATGACTGTTGGATAGGCACTGGAGTTAGAGTAGTAGACGGGGTTAATATTGGTAAAGGTAGTGTGATTGGTGCAGGAGCCGTAGTAACTAAAGATATACCACCTTATTCTGTGGCTGTTGGTGTACCAGCAAAGGTAATTTCTCAAAGGGGAGCAGATGAGTTGAATTTAGTGTAAACTAACGAAAAGGCAAAACATAACCTAGAGGCAGAAAAGTGATACCAAAAACAACAAACGAATTATATTTTGTCTGGTTAGTTACTCGGAGTTTTATTTAATATTTTCAACCTGAAAAGATAGCTGAGTAGTTAAGGATAGCTAAAGTCAAGTTTTTATTCGTTGTACATTCTGATAAATAGTTCGATTAAGGGTAGCCAAAAACCTAACTGGATTGGGACTACCCGTAAATTAGGAGTTATTTTTCGTAATTGTCGATTTAGGAGGGAGTAAAGACACTCAAAAAATTCTCAGTGATCTCAATAGTTGTTATCCTGTTCCTAGAAATCAAATTTAGCAAAATGTGCATCAATATTTAGGTGATTTCTAGGAATGATTTTACCAAGTCGCTCACAGAGAAATAAGCTTAGACGCATCTGGCGTTGCATCTTTGATTAATAAGAGAAAGAACTTAAAATCCTCTTAGTTGCTAAAGATAGAGAGAGTCAAGATAGAGCGATCGCGATTATTCACAGGGATTTTCCAGAAATGCAAGCCTTAAATCTAACTATTTCCCCCCAGTCCAAAGTTAAAAAAGCAGAGAGCTGTTTCTGACTTTTCACGGCATTTTTTCAAAGGAGATGAAGTTAACGTTTAATATCCGCGAACTCAATTTATCTTGTTTGAATCTTGTCGCTTCTTCTACTTTTTCGAGAATTAGCGCTCGCCAAAAAAAGAGCTTCGCGATCTCGAAGAGATCCGCGAAGCGGGGCGCTAATTCTCAGTTGGCGACCTAAAGCGATCACTAAAAGACCCTCTTGCCCTTGATGCTGCGATGAGCAACTTTTAATTTTTAATTTTCTGTTTTTTGCTGCCAAGTATTACGTAGTTCCCATCCTTGAGATAACTGTTGTAATTCCGACCATCCTCGCCATAATACGGTAATGCCAATGGGGCTATTTTTTCTATGCTCTAAATAGCCTCCTAATCTAGCTAGGGCAGAAATAGCCCATGCTACTGTGAGAACAGAAGGAATAGATTGAACTGATGAAGCTTTCAACACTTCTAGCTGAGTTTTACTCAATAGGGATCTTGCTGGGGTTTTGGGCTCTGTTCGATTCAGATAAGTAATTTTTAGCAATTTGGCAGCAATGTTGGTTAAAAATCCGAGTAATACTTCCATACTGCTGCCTTGAAGACGATAGCTTTCTACCGCGCATCCAGACTTCAGTATTTTATGATATTCTTCGATTCGCCAACGATAAGTATACCAACGTAAAATAACCCTTGCTTGTGTGGAATTTAGGACTTCTTCCGTAGTCAGTAACATCCATTCCACTGGCTCTATCCCCTCGGGTTGGTCGATTTCTACTGCGTAGACTGCATAGATTTCAAAATACTCTTGGTTTTTTAATCTCTGTGGAGAACGTAGTTTCAAGGGAGCATAACGTATCGCTAATTTAGCTTGTCTTTCTGGACGTTTTTTGGTTTTGGGGAGTTTGATCTCCATAATGAACTGAACTGGCTGGGAGATAACTTCTTCCCATAAATAACTATCTGGTTCACTCAGAGCGCGATTATGAGCTGCTCTAACTACTAGACCTATGTCGGCAATTTGACTAACTTTGTCAAAGACTTCCGCAATATCTCCTTCGGGCGTCAAATACATGAATAACTTTCGGGGGAGTTTCCTGGGTTACTGGGTTTTCATCCCATAGTTTCTGGACTTCTGAGAAAGCTTCTACCCACCGATATGATTCTTTTTCTGAGAACTGGCGAATTTTTTTCTGGGTTTTCTGCTTTTTTTTCTGATGCTCTCTGTGCCATAATTTTTCCCACAATAAACCTAATGGCTGCCCATTTTCTGGATTAACAGCCAAAGTTGAATGTAGAATTAATCCATTTCCTCCATTCCCGATTGGCCCATATTCCTCTCTTTTTGCCAGAATCTTCTTATAGTCAAGATAGGTGGTATCTCCCACTGCCAAGATAATCGGTAATTCTGATATCTTGTGTGCAGTTTCAAGATGATTTGGTTGAATCAGTTTCTCAAAGGAAGTTTTGGGTAAGGTCAAGAATTCGTAAGTTCTTTTCAGCGCACTAGCATTGTTAAATACTTGCGACAACGGTTTTCCTGCCCTTGAGGGATAAGGCTTCACCTATCAAGACGCATCTCTTGGTTAAACGCTTATCTCCAAAATAACAGTTTCCCAGAGCTGCATTAGCGAATGGGTTCATTAAATTTGAGTTGATTTATTATGGCACAGATAACTATCAAACCATAAATTCTTGCTCCAAAGATGCCGTGAAAAGTCAGAATACGGACTTAGTAAATATTTGTTGCCTTCTGCCTTAGTTTAACTAAGCTAATTGGTCGAAAATTGAGAACATTGGTAGATACATCGACAGCAAAATTGTCCCTACCATGATGGCAATCCCAACCATCATAATTGGTTCAAGCATACTTGTAAGAGCTTTAACAGCTTGCTCCACTTCATCCTCATAGAAATCTGCTACCTTAGACATCATTGAGTCCAATTCTCCCGTTTCTTCACCAATACTAATCATTTGAATTGCCAGAGGCGGAAAGACATTTTCCTTTTGAATTGCCAGAGAAATCATTCCTCCCTGTTGAATCTCGCTTTTGGCAGATTGTATGGCATTAACAATAACTTTATTACTAATCGTATTACAAACAATGTCAAAACAGTTTAATACAGGAACTCCTGAACGGGTGAGCACTCCGAAAATACGACAAAAACGGGCTACTGCTGATTTTTGATTTAAATCCCCAAATAACGGCATTTTGAGTATAAAAGAATCAATTTGCAATCTTCCCATGGGAGTTTTGTAATATGTTTTAAAGGCAAAAGTAATTGCTGTGATTGCCGCGATCGGAATTAACGCTTTCCAACTTCTAAGAGTTTCACTTAACATAACCATAAAAGAGGTTAAAGCTGGCAATTCAGCTCCTAAGGAATCAAAAATTCCTGAAAATACGGGTATTAAGAAAATTGTCATCCCCAAAAAAGCTACTACCGCGAAAAATCCTACCGTCATCGGATAAGTCATGGCAGATTTGATTTGATTTTGTAATTTAGCGATATCTTCTAGTAGTCGAGAAAGACGCTCTAATACTTCATCTAAGACCCCACCTGTTTCTCCAGCTTCGACCATATTGACATAGAGAGCGTCAAAACATTCGGGATATTTTGCCATAGCTTCTGACAAACTTATACCTTGTTGAACCTCTGCACTAATGCCAATTAAGGCTTTTTTGAGTTTAGGATTTCCTGCTTGATCTGACAAGATGGCCAAACATCTGACAATAGCTACTCCCGCATTGACCATTACAGAAAATTGACGGGAAAAAACAGCTTTATCTTTAACTTTGACTTTAGTAAGAGCCAATTCCAATTGAGATAAATCTAAATCTAGAGCAGATTTCGTAACATTACCTACGGCAATATATCTATTACTTAAGATACTACGGGCTTGTTCTGGCGATTCTGCTTCTACTTTCTCTTTAAAGACTTTACCCGACTTGTCTCTAACTTTAGCTATGTATACAGTCATGGATTCACGATGTTTTATTTACAGTAATATGGGTTATTTAAGATTGTTGGTAACTTTAAAAGACTATTATTATCTACGGCTTCTTGCTTTGTTGGTTCCCATGGACATTGCTCCAGCGACTAGACGTTGCAGTTCATCTGGTTTACTACTCTTACCGATACCTTCTTCGATATCAATAACTCCAGTTTTGACTAAATTAGCTAACGCCTGTTCCATAGTTTGCATCCCTAATTTAGCTCCTGTTTGAATCGCCGAATAAACTTGAGCAGCTTTACCTTCTCGAATTAAATTTGCGATCGCTGGTGTGACAATCATAATCTCTTGAGCCATTGATCGCCCAAATTCTCCAGGTTTGGGATTTTTCTTTTTAGCTAGAGTCTGACTAAACACCGCGATCAAAGAGTTAGAAAGCATGGCTCTAATTTGCGCTTGTTCTGCTGCGGGAAAAACATCAACCATCCTATCTACCGTCCCCGAAGCTGAACTAGTATGGAGAGTGCCAAAAACTAAATGTCCTGTTTCCGCTGCTGAGATTGCCAAGGAGATAGTTTCAAGATCCCGCATTTCCCCCACCAGAATAATATCTGGATCTTCTCGTAATGCTCCCTTGAGAGCATTGGCAAAGCTTTTAGTATCTTCTCCTTTTTGTCGCTGGTGAAAGAGGCTTTTGAGATTAGGGAACACATATTCAATCGGATCTTCTACGGTTAAAATATGTTCTGCTCTAGTGCGATTAATCAGATCTAGCATGGCTGCTAAGGTAGTTGTTTTCCCTGAACCAGTAGGTCCAGTTACCAAAATTAAACCTTTGGGTCGATGGGTCATTTCCCGCACGATTTCTGGCAATCCTAACTGATCGAAATTGGGAATCTTCGAAGACAAAGCTCGTAAACAGGCGGCATAACAACCCCGCTCTTTGTAAACATTGACCCGAAAACGAGCTAAACCCTTAACTCCATAGGAACAATCCAGCTCCCAAGTTTGCTCCAAATCTTTTCGTTGAGTATTGTTGAGCATACTAAAGATCAGTCTTTGACATTCAGAAGCAGTCAGGTCATCACCAATAGGAGTTAGTTTGCCACTAATGCGGAAATAAACAGGCGCACTGGCTTGGATATGCATATCCGACCCCCCCATTTCCACCAACTGCTCCATCAAGTCCTCAATCATCATTTCCATAATTTCTAACCCTCAAAATATATTGATTAGCATATTTAATTAAAAACTATTTTCTAGTCACTAAACCGAGATGTCATACAGTAGGGACAATCTAACCATTCAGGCTGTAATTGAGCCTCACAAGTCCGACAGATCAAGCCACTTTTTCGTTTGGCTTTTAATTCGGCTTCGAGACCTGAATCAGTAAATGTCACCCGTTCAACTTCTTCTAGAGTGGTATAACCTTCTCTTACCAAATCGAGACTATAGGCCAAGATGGTAATCATACCTTCTTCAACTGCAGCTTCTTTGATCTGATCCCCATTTGCCCCGGCATTAATTAACTCTTGGATCTTCTCAGAAGTTTTCATAACTTCGTAAACCCCGACTCGACCTTTGTAGCCGCCGCCACCACATTTAGGACAGAGAGTTCCTTTGCTTTTAGCTTCTGCTTTTTGCTCCTGGTCTAAAGTCTTCGCTTTGTAAAAAGTAACTTCCTCTTCATTAGCCGCTGATAAGCCAAATCTAGCTAATTCTTCATGGGTAGGATGATAAGCAATACGACATTCACTACAAACTCGACGCATGAGTCTTTGAGCCAAGACTCCCACTAGAGAACCAGCAATCATAAAAGGCTCGATGCCCATTTCATCGAGTCGAGAGATCGAGCCTGCTGCATCATTGGTATGAAGGGTAGTTAAGACTAGGTGACCGGTCATTGCTGCTTCTACCGCAGTTTTTGCTGTTTCGGGATCTCTAGTTTCCCCCACCAGTATCACATCAGGATCTTGCCGCAGAAAAGCCCGTAGAATCGAGGCAAAATTCATCCCTTTTTCGCGAATAACCTGTACTTGAGTAATCCCATCAAGAGAATATTCAATCGGGTCTTCGGCAGTACTTATATTTACTCCAGGATTATTTCTTTCTGCCAAAACTGAGTAGAGAGTCGTTGATTTACCTGAGCCTGTAGGTCCTGTTACTAAAAGTAAGCCAAATGGACGTTGAGCCATATCCCTGACTAATTCCAAAGTAGGCTGATGGGTAATTAATTTATCTAAACCTAATTGAGTAGCAGAGTTATCTAAAATCCGCAAACAGACCTTTTCCCCATAGCGACTGGGTAAACTATTAACCCGAAAGTCAACTTTTCTCCCCTGAAACATCCGCCGAATTTTGCCATCTTGAGGTAGACGTTTCTCGGCGATATCCAAATCTGCCATAATCTTAAAACGAGCCACTACCGCAGGAATGATCTTTTTGGGCATCGGGTCAAAAGCCTGTTGTAAAACCCCATCTTTACGATAACGAACTCTTAAAAACTCTTCTTGGGGTTCGACGTGAATATCAGAAACTCCATCTTGTAGTGCTTTCGCGAGAATTTTATTTACCAGGTTAATAATAGGTGCTCCTTGGGCCTCATTAACCGCTCCTAAATCATCTGCTCCTTCTTCCTCAGCTTCTTCGAGATTAAAATCAAGATTATCTAAATCCAATGAAACATCGACATCAACTGCTTCTTTTTTGGGTGCAGAGCTTTCTTTTTTAACTTCCTCGTCTAAATATTGATCAATAAGTTTTTGATAATCTGCTTGAGTAATGACAATTTTTTGTAACTCAATTCCTTTCGGTCTTAGAATACGATTGAGATCGTCTTGAGCTTCTAAGTTTTCCGGATCCACCATCGCCACAACTAACGCAGGTGGATTTTCCTTTTTCTCTAAAGGGATGATTCGGTAACGACGACATAGATCTAAAGGGATTAGATTATTAATTAAGTTTCCTGCCTGGCCACTATTAATTTCCTCAATTTCTGGATCTAAGGAGGCAACGCCGTAAAGTACTTTAAGTTCGAAAAGATGATGTTTTTTGTACTGGCGTAACAAGTCTGGTGGCAAGACATCCCCAGTAACAGATTCTAAGATGTCAACTAGCGATCGCCCTGTTTTGCGACTTTCCAAAAGCGCTTTTTGCATTTGTTCGCCGTTAACAAAACCCTGTTCAACTAATTTACTACCAAAAGGAGAAAAATAATTGCGTAACGCGAGCGCTCTAGTTTTCTTAGATTTACTCCTAAGTTTAGAAGATGAAGAATAGCTCATAAAATCATCAAATCATCAAAAAGATCTCCCGATATTACCCAGTATTCCCGAAAGTTTTGCTAAAATACCAAACTTGACGATAAAAATATTCTTCGTAGAATCAAAAGAAGCTGTAATTAACGAGCGCGAGTCTTGACGAAATGTTACATTAGTTAGCGGTAATCCATCATCCGAAAACCATAAATAATTTGTAGTTTCATCACAAAATGCTATGAGTGACGACCAAAAGCAGCAAGAACAAACCATAGAACAACAGAAAACAATTTCCCTTGAATCGGAAATAGCAGATAGTAGCGCAGAATCCTCAGATAAATCAGTAGAAAAACCATCGGAAGAAGTTGTAGAGTCTCAATCTGAGATTCCAGAGCTTCCAGAGCTTTCAGAAATTCCGGAGATACCAGAAGATGTAGAGGTGTTATCTCCAGAACCAGAGGCTGCGACCGATGATGCTGCGACCGATATAGAGTCTGAGAATGAACAAATTATTGCTAGTTTGCAACAAGAAAATGCTCACCTCAAAAAGCTCTTTGATGAACAAGTTCAGCAAGCAAATACTCTAAAGGCTCAATATGCCAGATTGGCTGCTGATTTTGATAACTTTCGTAAAAGAACCATTAAAGAAAAAGAAAATCTGGAACAAAAGTCTAAGAAAGACCTAATCAATAAAATACTTCCTGTAGTAGATAATTTTGAGCGGGCTAGAGTACAGATTAAACCCAATAACGAGGCTGAGAAAACAATTCAAAATAGTTATCAAGGAGTTTACAAAACTTTAGTAGATTGCTTAAAGCGGATGGGAGTGTCGGCGATGCGTCCTGAAGGTCAGCAATTTGATCCCAATTTCCATGAAGCCATGCTCAGAGAACCCTCTAATGAATATCCCGAAGGTACTGTGATGGAGCAATTAATGCGAGGTTATATGTTAGGAGATCAAGTTTTACGTCATGCAATGGTAAAAGTTGCTGTTCCTCAAGAACCCGTGATAACCTCGGAAGAGAAACCAGAAATATCGGAAGATTCAGTAGATAATGCAGAATCTGTCAGCTAGATTATAGTCATTAACTACTACTTCAGGAACAATTCAGCTATTTTAATCATAATTAATCTAGTCTGATGCTTTAAACTAGCAAAAAAACACCCGAAAGTCATTGACATTAATGCCTCAATACTATGGCAAAAGTTATAGGTATCGATTTGGGCACTACAAATAGTTGTGTTTCCGTTCTAGAAGGGGGAAAACCTATTGTAATTGCTAATTCAGAAGGTGGTCGCACAACTCCCAGTATGGTTGCTTTTGCCAAAGGTAACACCCGTTTAGTAGGACAACTTGCCAAGAGACAATCTGTTACTAACGCAGTTAATACTATTCATAGTATTAAACGTTTTATTGGTCGTCGTTGGTCAGATACGGTCGAAGAGCGATCGCGAGTTCCTTATCAGTGTATTTCTGGTCGCGACAACACTGTTGACGTTCAAATCCAAGAGCGTCAGTATACACCCCAAGAAATCTCAGCCATGATTTTGCAAAAACTTAAAGCAGATGCTGAGAGTTTCTTGGGAGAAACAGTTACTCAAGCAGTGATTACTGTTCCAGCATATTTTACCGATTCTCAAAGGCAAGCCACCAAAGATTCTGGAACCATAGCAGGTTTGGAAGTGTTGCGAATCATCAATGAACCAACGGCTGCGGCATTAGCCTATGGTTTAGATCAGCTAGACCGAGAGCAAAATATTTTAGTTTTTGACTTAGGTGGTGGAACTTTCGATGTTTCAATTTTGCAACTAGGCAATGGCGTATTTGAAGTTAAAGCTACATCAGGTAATAATCATCTGGGCGGAGATGATTTTGATAATGTCATAGTTCGTTGGATGATTAAGGCTTTTCATGACCAAGAAAACATTGAACTAAAAAACGATAAAATGGCTTTGCAACGCTTAAGAGAAGCGGCAGAAAAAGCCAAAATCGAACTTTCTAGTGCACCCACAACTTCGATCAATCTACCCTTTATTACTGCGGATGAAACCGGTCCCAAACATCTAGAAATGGAGTTGAGTCGAGCCAAATTTGAGGAATTAGCTCGAACACTGATTCAAAAAACCTTAGAACCGGTAGAGCAATCACTTAAGGATGCAGACCTCCAGCCAGATGACATTGATCGTTTGATTTTAGTGGGAGGTTCGACTCGTATTCCCGCAGTACAAAAAGCGATCCAAACAGTTTTCCCACAGATGCAAGTAGATCGCTCAGTTAATCCAGACGAAGCAGTAGCCTTGGGTGCAGCAATTCAAGCAGGTGTTTTGGGAGGAGAGGTTGACGATCTGCTGCTTTTAGATGTCACCCCCTTATCTTTGGGGATTGAAACTTTAGGGGAAGTCTTTACCAAAATTATCGAAAAGAACACCACAGTGCCGACCAGTAAATCCCAGGTGTTTTCTACGGCTGCGGATGGTCAAACTACTGTAGAAATTCATGTTCTTCAAGGAGAACGTGCCATGGCACAGGATAATAAAAGTTTAGGAAAATTTCTCTTAACAGGAATTCCTGTAGCTCCTAGAGGCGTTCCCCAAATTGAAGTTAGTTTTGAAATTGATGTTAATGGTATTTTACAAGTTACCGCAGAAGATAAAGGAACTGGAAAACAACAAAATATTACCATTTCTAATACAGGAGGATTAAGTGCTACAGAAGTTGAAAGAATGCGTCAGGAGGCAGAAAAATATGCCAAACAAGATAGAAATCGCATCAGATTAATTGAACTTAAAAATCAGGCAGATAATCTATTCTACAATTACAAATTAACCCTCAATGAACAAGGAAAATTCCTTCGTAAAGAGTTAAAAGTTGAAATTCAAAAACTTAAAAATAATCTTGAGGAAGCCCTTATAAATAACAATCAATCCCCAGAGGCGATTCAAAATTTAGTCGATCAATTCCGTCAAAAACTATTACAAGTAGGTTCTGATGTTTACAACAAATCAACGGACGCTGGAATAGCTAATTTAGACGAAATGGTGGAAAACTTAGATGAAACAATTTCTAATAGAGAATCTAATCTAGGAATAGAAACTCAATTTGAACTGCCCCTAAAAGAGGATTCTCAACAAGAGAATCAAAATGTTAAAGCTTTAGTAGCTGTTGAGAATCAAAATCATCAAATGGATTCTGTAGAAGTTGATAATTATGATGATTCTACAATGATTGATGAGATTGATTTTGAAGATTATGAATTCATTGACTAAACCAGAGACTAATTGTTATTGGGCTTTTATGAGCATCTTTTGCTACAGTACCATTAGCACAATACACAAAAAATTGAGACAATAAGGTTTTATGGCAGGGGACTATTATCAAATTCTGGGTGTATCCCGTGATGCAAGCAAAGAGGAGCTAAAAAGGTCGTATCGTCGTCTTGCTCGTAAATATCATCCCGACGTCAATAAAGAACCAGGGGCAGAAGAGCGTTTTAAAGAAATTAATCGCGCTTATGAAGTTCTTTCTGAGCCAGAAACTCGTAGTAGATATGATCGCTTTGGGGAAGCGGGAGTCTCTTCTGGTGCTGGGGCTTCTGGGTTTGAATATGGTGATATGGGCGGTTTTGCCGATATCTTCGAGTCTATTTTCAGTGGTTTTGGTGGTGTTGGAGGTCCGACTACTTCTCGGCGTCGTACTGGACCAGTGCGGGGAGATGATCTGAGATTAGATCTAAAACTAGAATTTCGTGAGGCTGTTTTCGGTGGCGAAAAACAAATTCGCATTCCCCATTTAGAAACTTGTCAAGTTTGCAA
>JAAUYM010070385.1_pt1 | contig 11745 bp, 17 predicted proteins | sample 7278001 | NCBI WGS metagenome assembly JAAUYM01 (sample SAMN14350224, study PRJNA611818) | marine sediment metagenome | isolation source: surface marine sediment (1.8m) | place: French Polynesia: Moorea | collected 2018-08
CCCCGCCACAGGGAAGAAAGTCTTGCTCCTGCCTGTTGTTCAACGTTGTTGACTCAGTGGCGCCAACGGGCACATGACGAGAAAGACAAAATCTGCCAGAGTTCGAATTTCATTTGGTATTTATAAAGCTTGGAATTTATTTACAGTTTTGCACAATTTTTTTCAGGAAGGAGCTTAATATTTAATTGTTCGTCGGAAAAAAAATATGTGCCACACAGTAGATATCTTTTAAACGAATATGGCGTATTTTAAACTGGAAAGTTTGGCTCATAGTTGGGAACCCTGCTCGTGCTTCTGAGACGTTTCAGAAATCGATTCGCCCGTTCAGTTGAGCTTGACTGTCGTCGTCATGGACGCGTGGGAGGACGACGCCGATGCCGCCGGCGACGACGAGCTGAGGGACTTTGGCTACGGGGGCAAGGACGCAACCATCTTCCTGGTGGACGCGTCCAAGGCCATGAGGGTTAAGCTGGAGGGAAAAGAGGAGGAGGAGGAGGACAAGATGCTGGGCACTCCGCTGCAGCTGGCGGTGGCGGCCGTTGAGGTGGCCCTCAAGGCTAAGGTGTTCCAGGTCAGGAAGGGAAAGAGAGAGACCGTTCTTATAGACTTGAAGGATTTATGTACACAGTAAACGCTGGATTTTTTTTTCAAGACTTGAAACTTGCAAGAATTCGCAAATCGTAAATGGGATGTGAAGTCACAAGAGGAGAACGAGTATAAATATCGCGTAAATTGCGAAGTTTTGCAAGGTGTGGCCACACTGTCTACGGGAATTCACAGTGTGTTTGTGTAACAAATTTCCAGAAAGACGGACATAGTTGCCAAAATGCAGTTATTTATTAATGGTACAACTTTGCAGAGCCCCAACGACCTTCTCGGCGTGCTCCTCTTTGGCACCGCCCGCCGGGTGGGCGTCCGGGACTTCGACAACCTGTCCGTCCTGCTGCCACTGGACACACCGAAGGCCGATTGCATCCTCAAGCTGGAGAAGATCAGGTGCTGTGCAATGCAGCAGTGCAGAGCTCACGAAAGTTGGACTAAGTTGGAAGTTGACAGAAATGGAGCATAGTAGGTATAGGGCCATTATTCTAATGGCCAAAACAGAACAAAGCAGAGTAGAACCATTTCTGTGCTGCAGGAAGGGCTTGTCAGGCGAGGAGGTTGAGAGCGAGTTCGACTTCGACGCCCTCTTCGGGTCGGCCGACGAGGAAAGCATCTCGCTGCACGAGGCACTCTGGCAGGTACAGGCGAACACGACCACAGCAAATTTTAACTGTAGGTGACAAGAGTGAACTAATGTAAAACAACCCGACGTGACTTTTAAGTTACGTTACGAGCGTATTCAGCTTGGAAACGTGTGATGGGACATACTAGAATACCACATAAATGTCGCATTCCCCCCCCCTTAAATTTGTTACGTTCGTAACTTTCAAAGTCCCGTCGGGAACTTTGGGCGGAAAAAATGAGAAACGTGACAATTAAGTCAGTTTATAGTAAACAGACCAACACTTTTTTTTATGTGTACACAGTTGAAACCGACTGAGTGGGAGAGAATCTGAGAAGTTGGTGGGAACCACACTTAAATGGGTCTGTTTTAGAATGCAAAGTATGTGACAAAAGCAAAGCATGTAAAGATTTGTGTCTTCTTGGGAGATAATCCTCCTCTGTCCTCCTATGACCGCAGTGCCAGGCCATGTTCTCCGAGGTCGTCGGCAAGACCGGCCGTCGGGAGGTGCTGCTCCTCACCTCGCAGGAGGACCCGCACTCCGGGGACCCGCAGAACAGGAGGAGGAAGGCCATGCAGAAGGCGGCGGACCTCCATGAAACCGGGGTGCACCTCGACGTCATCCCGGTCGGCACAAAGACGTTCAGGTGCTGTGAGAAGAAAGAAAAAAAAAATAATGTCGCAGCAAAACCTGAGATTCTTCATTTTTCACAAAAGTTTTTGCGTCGAGGCACAAGAAGTTCATAGAAAGCATTCTTTTCAGCAACTACGAGTATATTGCAGTTTTGCAAGCTATTGGGAAAAAGGGTTTCTTTTAAATGAATTAATTAAATCCGGTTCGCCGGCAACAGGATGGAGTCCTTCTTCGCCGACCTGATACAGCTTGCCGAGGACTCTCCCTTTGCTGCTGCCTCCACCACGGCAACCGAAAGGTACGAGGACCTGTTCAGCCTGGTCCGCAGGAGGATCCACAAGAAGCGCAGCGTAGGCAGGGTTCACCTGGACCTGGGCAAGGGGGTCAGGATTGGCGTCTCCGCTTACAACCTCGCGCAGAAGGCGTACAAGTATGACATATTATACCACAGTTGATCGCCAGATATTGTGCGAAAAAAAACATGGGATATTTGCAAAAAAAAAATATGTGCAAACATTGAAACATTTGCTAAAAATGTGCAAAAGGAGTACTTGTCAGAAACGCGCCAAGACATGCGATATTCGCCAAGAAGTTTGCGAGACTCGTCTTACTCGTACCTGTCATCCAGGCCTTCCAAGGTGAAGCTGTCCAGGGACACGAACGAGGAGGTGAAGGTGCAGAGGACGTTCGTCAACTACGAGACCGGCGCCCCGCTCCTCCCCTCGGACATCGACAAGTTCCAGGAGTACGGCGGGAAGAGGATCAGGTTCACCATGGACGAGGTCAAGGGAATGACGGCCATGCAGCAGGGAGGCGACGGCGGCGGAAACAACAACGTCGGTCTGAGACTGTGCGGATTCAAGCCGCTCTCTACTCTCAGGTAGGGGATACAAACCAGGGTTGCCAGCTTGGCAGATTGTGGGGGATGGGGGGTTGTCAACTGTTTCCTTGCAATATTTTCTTAAAAGCCAAATTCGACCAGATTTTTTAGAATTTCTATTACTTACTACGTAAACTACGTACAACAAAGTTTAAGTTGATTTGATTTGTGTCGCCGAGTTCTGCGAATTTTGGCGAAAGTGGCAGCACTGGTCCTAACCAGACCGCTCTTTCTTTTTCAGGTGGGGCGACTTCGTGAGGTCCGGGAGCTTTATCTACCCGGAGGAGAAGCTGGTCAAGGGATCCAGAAACCTCTTTGCAGCCCTCCTCATCAAGTGCCTGGAGAAGAAAGTGTGTTCTTTGTCTGTCTGTCTGTCTGTTTGTCTGTCTGTCTGTCTGTCTGTCCGTCTGTTTGTGCATTTACAACAACATGCCATAGATAGCTGCTGACCACCATCTTATAGGTACATCAACTAATACTGTACTGTACAGTCAATCTTTGATTTAGTAAGGTAGACCGTTTGCGGAGAAAATTTTGCGAAATCGAGGTTCTTTTTCTAAATCAAAGGCCATTCACTTCTGCCTCCTCCCCTCTCCCTCCCGTAGGTGTACGCCCTGTGCACCTACAAGCCCCGCGACAACTCCGGCCCCGCCTTCGTTGCCCTGGTGCCGCAGCAGGAAGAGAGGAGCGAGGACGCCGGCGGCAAGCAGTCCCGCCCGCCCGGATTCAGCCTGGTCCACCTGCCGTTCGTGGACGACCTCAGGGCGGTGCCGACGGAGGCCGGGCTCGTCGAGCCGGACCCGGAACAGGTACAGTACGGTACATCACGCTGAGATGAAACAAATCTTAGAGAAGCAGTTGTATGTAGTAGTAGAAATTGTACTATAACTGTGGTAGTGGAAAAAGAAACCTTTAATTTTTTTTTTTACCTCGTCCCAGGTGTCTGCGGCCAAGAAGCTGATCGGCCGCCTGAGACTTCGCACGTACGACCCCGACTCCTTCGAGAACCCCGAGCTGCAGTGCCACCACGCCCTGATCGAGGGGCTGGCGCTGCGCAGGGACGCGGTGGACCGACCGGAGGACCATACCACTCCCGACCAGGCAAGGAGGAGTCAAGGTTTAGGGTTTTTTTTTATCACACCCGGCGGGTCGTGCGACGCGTAGAAAGCTGCCACCTTTGCTAATGCGCAAAAACTTTTGTTCAAATGCGCAAAGAAATGCGCTAGCTTAAAGATCCTTTTTTTTTAAATTATATCTTTGCACTCTTGATAATTTTGATATACCGGTATTGGCAACTCTTCACAAGCAGAAGTTTATTACATTATCATTTTGGTGGTGTTGCTTTCTCTCTTTTTTTTTAGGAGCTGCAGGAGACGCTGCTGAAGGGAGCTGACGACGAGTTCCTGGCTGCAGTCTATCCGGACGGGTACGGTGAAACACCATACGGTTCAGCTCCCGATTATTCGGGATTTCCCGATCAACCCAGTGACGATTTCTGTGGCCTTTACCTACCACTTGGAAATTCTGCTCCGTGAAAAGTTTCCCAAAGTTAATGGAGACTTCCAACCAGAATTAACCTTGTAGTCTCCATTAACCGAGTATGTGGGACAGTTTTCCTTATCTTATTTTTTAAATCAAATTTGGTTGATCGGGTAGGTATAGATAATTAAACGATCTTAACTGACTAAGAGAAATTATTCAAGTAACCAAATTTGGTCGATTAGACAAAAATTACTGAAGTCAGATTCGGTTAAAACAAAAATTAGTCCATGGACCACTTTTTTTTCTCTCTCTCTCCAGGTATGACCCCACGGCTGCTCCGACCAAGCGCAAGGCCGCGGCGGCAACGCGGACGGCCTCCAGGACGGCGAAGAAGGAGCCGGCTGCGAAGAGGCCCAGGGCGACCGCGGACACCCTGGACGTGGGCTCGCACGTGGAGGCGGAGACGGTCTCTCGGCTGACGGTGGCGCAGCTGAAGAGCTACCTCGCCTCGGTGGGCGTGGACAACACCGCAGGCATGAGAAAGGCGCAGCTGGTGGAGGAGGTCTACAAGTATTACAAAAAGTGAAGAAGAGGAAAGCCAAGATTTTTAAGAGCGTGAAGAGTGGAGGGGGAGGGGTTACTTTTGTGATTTCATCGTCAATCGTCACTTTCTTGTTTCAGGGCACAAAAAAGTATGTACAGTAGATGTGACAATTGCAATAAACGCAGATGACAGAGATTTTGCTACAGCATCAAGCAAATCGGAAGTGACAAAGAGGGGTTTTTTTAATCACTTTTACAAGCATTTGTCGACAAATTCCAAGTTCTTGTTAACCGGATCCGCACGCCAAGTCGCTTCCCAAAAAAAAACCTTGAAAAAAAAGTCCCATTTTTTCTCCCTTTATCACACCACCAAGAGGAAATTGCGAAAAATTATACGCGAAACCAAATGTCCGTTTCTCCGTTTCTCCGTTTCTCGCGCTTCTTCTGTTACGTAACGTTTGTTGGGATGGAGAGAGAGAGAGAGAGCATCACGCACGCTTGCACTACTACTGTGTATCTATAGTACCTAGTAGTACAGTGGAACCTAGATATAGTGAACTTGGACTGCACCGATTTGGATTTGGTGTGCTAGTGAATTACATCGATACAAGTGCCTGACCAATTTGCCACCTTCAGGATATGGAAGTCCTACTGTACTACTGCCTACCACTACGTGCACATTCCTCCATCCAGCTCTTCCCAGAAAACAAGTTCTTTGCTGAAAACTGTGCCTGCATGGCTCAAAGCCAAGCCAAGCCGAGGCACAGGTGAAAAGGAGGAGAGAGAAGCTTCCAACCCACACTACACTACAGCTTCAGTGTACACGCCCACCCTCCTCCTCCTCCTCCTCCTCCTCCTCCTTCTCTTCCTCCTTGGAAGATCTCTGACTGACTCTGCTTTGAAGAAAGAAAGCGGCGTTGCTGCGGAGAAAAGAGGGCGTTGCAAAAAAAAGGGGGGGGGTAAGTTTGATAAGTTATTATCAGGAAGAAAACGTCTTTTTTTTAATGAAACTGTTGAAATAAAACTGCTAGCTGCTAACAGACCTATTACACCAAAGTCTCCTTTGTTTCTCCCTCCGGCAGTTGCGCCTCAAGATGCCTCCGATCCCGGTGGTGGCGAGCTTCTGCGGCGGCGCGGCCACGCTGGACCGCGGCTGCCACATCAGCAGCATCGTCGGGTTCGTCCTCTTCGTCATCGAGCTCATCCTGGCCTCCATCATCGCATCCTACCACGAGGCCAGGGTGACGCCCAACATCATCGGGTCCATCGTGGGCGTCGCCGCCTGCGTCCTGCTCATCTTGGGTCAGTTCAGGCAATGGCTGGCGCGTATTTTGGTCATGAATTTTTGGGTCTTTTTAAGAGTTATTTGGTCACCTCCGGCTTTTCCCAACTTTCCCCAACTGTTGCTGCTGTTGTTGCTGTCGCAATTGCTGTTGTTGCAGTTTACTGTTGTTGTTGCTGCTGCTGCCGCCGCCGCCGCCTACTCCATTTGCTGATCTCCACCACTACTGTACTTACTATTTTCACAGCGGTCAAGAACAAGGACACTAAGCTGATGCTGATCCACATGGTGGCCTCAGTCATGGCCTCCGTCATCCACCTGGTGGCTCTCATCATGGACATCATTGTGCTGGTCGAGTTCGCCAGGACCGTCAACCTTATCGGCAGCAACATCACCGGGGAGATCATCTTCCTCTTCATCGTCGTCATCCTTCTCATGGGTGAGACAGATTTAATAGTAGACGCAATTTTAAATTATTATTTTTTGGTTAAAAATCGCCAAATTTATGCCGTCAACTTCAGTGTTGCTCTCTAACATTCCGGAATTTTCTCGTGATCTTTTTTTTTAATATATTTTTTCTTTCTTCTCTGTCTCTCCTTTTTTCCCTCCCAGTGCTGACCCTGGCCATCCTGCCCATGATGCTGTACGCGGCCGTGCTGGCCCACTCCACCTACCTGAAGATGAAGGTCGGGGAGGTGGCGGGGGACGCGGCCGCAGAGGCCATGCAGACCGTGGGAAAGATGGTCGACTGAGCCTGACGCGGAGATGGTTGAACCAAGCTGGGTTTTTTTTTGCTTTTTTTGTTTGTGAACAGCATAAAAAATGCAGTATTAAATACGTTCAATGTTTGTGTGGTTGCCATGACGGAAAAAATAATAAATAAAATGCTGCACATTTTTCTCTCCTCTCTTTGTTGAAGCCTCCCCATCCTCCTCCTGGTTGGGACATTGTAATACAGTCTGCTGCAGAGAAAAGCTTTCTTTTTGCTACTGTACCGTATACCTACCTACAGGGTGTCGCAACATAAGTGTCCCAACACTTACTCCATAGTACATAATTACTCACCTACGTTGGGTCAGTCGCCTCAACTTCAGCCGCGCGAAATTTCCGCCAGACTGGCGAATTTAAGACTTGTCTGGCGATTTTTTTTTTTACGTAGCCTCTTGCAATTTTTTGTCCAGTTGGCGAATTTTGTGGTCGGATGGTCAATCTTGCCACTCATGCGCTAGTGCTGCAGTAAACTTTTCTTTACAAGAGACCATTTATTGTTTTTTTTCCCCAACAAAGATTATTGCTATGGCAAAATTGGGAGACGTTTTCCTCCCTTCTTGGCGAATCCGGCCCTGTGGCAACACTGGCGGGTGGCTTGCTTGGCTTGCGATGTCACTAATTAACACTTGCTCTAGATAAGGACTTTTTGATACTACACACTGTATCCATTTGATTTCAACATCTTTAAAATACAATGTTGCTAAGTGCATTACACAGAATAATGTGTATTATTGCCAAAAGTTTCTAAAATGCCCAATTTTAAATGATACAAATTTTTGATTTTGTACTCTGGTCCTACGGGCATTCCTATAAGGAAGATAAGGTACGCGGCATTTTTTTATATGTTTGTGTCTTTTGTTGTTCTGACACGCCACATGTAGTATGTAAGTAACAGGGGGTTATCACCACATCCTGCACCTGCCCCTGAACAGGTCCTGGAACATGACAAAGTCCGACACCAGGCTCCACCCGGGGTACCTGAAAGCGCAGAGCGCAGAGTTGCCATCTTCAAGCAAAAAAAAAACGTGCCCGATCCGTGCGGCATTTCAGCAAGCCAAGATGCTAGATCTGCCAGTTTGGTTATATGGAAACGGTATTTTTGTTCGAGGTCTCCTCGTACTTGAACGTGGCCGGGCGGTTGAACTCTACGCCGAAGTGGCCGAGCCAGGCGAAGCCGTAGCCCTGGGCCAGGGCCACGGCGAAGGTGGCCGGGCTGAAAGGGTGGTGGAACAGGAGGAAGAAGGAATTGAAGGTGCCAACGAAGTGGAGCAGCTTCGTGCCCGGCTGCGGGGGGAAAAGAAAAAAAATGGAAGATTCTTCTATTTAAAAAAAAAGTCGCAAATGGACCGCCTCTCAGGAAAAAAAATCGCGGAATTTAAGCAAAAAAAGGCGCAAATCCACTTTTTTTTGCTTCTACTGTTGTCTTGGAATTTCACACGATTTTTTACTCGTACTTAAAAATGCAAAAATCTCCAAACCGCAATTAAATCGCAATCCGCGACTTTTGGTTGCTAGAATAGTTACAAAATCGCAACGTTGGAATGCGGTGGATAGATTTCTTTTTTGTTGTTGGTGGTGATGGGTTCGGAGAGGGCCCGAAGGCCAAAGCCCGAACTGAATTTGGGCCGAACCTTTGAGTGTTCGCAGAGGTAGAACGGGTAGAACTGCTCGTAGTCCGTGATCTGCTGCCTCCTGCCCAACTCGGACAGCTGGTCGCAGTTGCCCAGCTCCAACGGGCTGTCCTGCAGGCATCACAGTATTAGATTGGAAATCTCTGGGGGTTCACACACACACGCCAGTGTTGCCAATCGGCATTTGCTAGAGCAAGAGAAAAAAAAAACCATCCCCATAAATTTCGCGCCACGGGAAATTATGAACCACAAAGATGTTGCAGTACCTTTTCTACGTTCCACTGAAAAACTCGGCATATGCTTCTGGATGAGGGTTGGCAACACTGACACTATACTGTATAACACACAATGGTTTCTATACGTACGTCGACTTGAAAATGACTCAAAAATGGCCACTATCCCCCCCCCACCTGTCCTTTGCTTATCATTTCCGTTGACACTGCTTATTACCAGGTGTTGGTTGTGTGCCAGGTAGTTGAGGGCCAGCGACACCAGCAGCGCCAGCAACGTGGACCTGCAGAGGGTGCGGAAGTAGGAGGAGGAGGAGGAGGACGAGGACATGACGTCGACAACAATTCAATAATCTCTCGAAGGAAGCTCCTGTTACTCCTGCACTATATCAGGGTTGCCAGAAGCTGGAAAAAGTGCGACCCAATATTCTAATGAACTAATTGGCTACACGCAAGCCCTGAAGATGTGGGCGCTATTGGTGCATCCTGTCGGTACCATTTTTCGTAGCCCCGCGAGAGCCGAATAATGTCAGATTACAGCCAGAAATAGCCCACCTGGTAACCTTGCTGCTACTGCGGAACAGCACAGCGGTATCCAAGACTTGAGGGGGGGGAGGGAGGGGGTGGAGGGGTTAGAGATTAGAAAGATTACATAACAGAACAGACTGACAGAGGACACATCAAGCAGTGTTGTCAAACACTGCTTGATGTGCCAAACTTTCTAAGAAAAATGTTCCGTCAGAGCAAAAGCCAAAAAAAAAGCGCCACACAGGTGGCAATTCCGTTAACATAAGGGACCACCAGCTTAACTACTTTACACCGCCACTTCCATTCTCATGACCTAGTTATCAGCTGCATCCTTTACGTGACATTTTTCTTAGAAAGTTTGGCACATCAAGCAGTGTTTGACAACACTGCTTGATGTGTTCTCTGTCAGTCTGTTCTGTTATGTAATCTTTCTAATCTAATCTCTAAACTTTAAGCCAGCAAATGCAAGGAGATACGTAAGGGAGGAGGATGGGTCATCATTTCGTAGCGTAGGAGAGCCCAGGCTTTGCCCTTTTCCAGGCTTCTTACTACCCTGCGCTCCTGAGCTGCCCTCTCGGCAGGACGGCCCATCTTGGAGGGAACCCCTCTGTCGTCTCTCTCTCCTCCTCAGCGTGTCCAGAAAGACTCACCAATGCGCTGAGGGTGAATCAGAGAAAGGAGGAAGAAGGTGAGTGGGTGGTATTATTACTAGAACAGGCAATGTATTTTGCACCTTTTTTTTGCTGGCAAGAAGTCTTTTGGACAACCAGCTGATCTCGTTCCTATACTGTATGTTTTAATATGTTCGCCTCACTCTTAAAAGGTCCCTTTCTCTCTCCTCAACAGGAGAGTTCAGTCACTGTACGGTACATATGCATTAGATAGGTAGAGAAATTATTTAGTGATGGTAAAAAGACAGGTAGGTCTTTTACTTTTAGTTTTTCATGTTGCCAAGTGGCTCAATTCTATTTCTCAAATTTTTTGTCCCTTTTTGTTTCAAAACTGGTCTATCATTCGTGTTCTTGTTTTTGCCTATAGCATTACCACAGTTGTACTTCTCTTTTGCTTTTGCTAATTACAGTATGTCTATTTTTTTCTTGTTCTCACTGAATCCTTAGGAGGGATGAAGGCTGAAAGGAAAGAAGGAGTTGGTTTCTGCATGGCTGCACTCAGCTACGATAAAGTATGCACAAAAAAGTTCTCACTTACACTTGCTGATGCTCGTACTTTGCCAGATGTTATCCAGTGCGGCTTTGTTGTTTCTAGGACTTGTCTCTGCGGCTGGTAGAGTACCTGGAGATCCTCAGGGCACAGGACATTGGCAAGGTTGCAATATATGTCTATGAACTACCCTCTGCAATGCAGAAGGTATGACCAAAAAAAAAATTACTGATACATCTGGAGCGATTACTCATCTGCCCAATAACTTGGGAAGGTCCTCGACTACTACGAGAAGTCGGGCTTGGTAGACACCTATGTACAGGTTCAACCTGCCCCACGTTGTGGAGACGTCCCTGCCCCTCATGACCCACCTCTACAAGACGTACGTGAAGCGCCACTTTGAGGTGCTCACCAGGAATGAGTGCTTGCTGAGGTGCACACGTAACCAAACATGATGTACCGGGTACAGTACGACGCAGGACCCCAACAATCTCTCTCTCTCTCTCTCTCTCTAGGTACAGAGACCAGTTCAAGTACATGGGTTTCCTGGACCTTGACGAGTTGTACATGGCAAACGCAACAAACACCTCCAGCATGCCAGTACGTACTAGTACATAGAGTACAGTATGTTCCAAAAATGTGAGTCAAGGAAAGATAAGATATACTAGTACAGGCCCTCTTTTTTTTGCAAAGGTCCTCATGAAAAGACTGGATGAGCACTACTCAACTTTGGATCTTGATGCCTTCATTTTCTATGAATTCATGTTTCCTCCTCTAAGCTACTTCAAGGACGCAAATTTGAGCGCTCCGAGAAGGTGACTCTGCGGCCAGAGTTTTTCATCCTTGTTCTTTGGGTTCCCAACCAATATCGCTAACGTGAATTTAGTAATGGGTTGCTCTAAGGTTTTTTTTCACTATTCTAATACCTGCCGTGGCGTTCCTAACGCCATATAAGTGAGATGAAGACCTTAGAGCAACCCAAATCGCTAACTGCCACTAGTGTCATCACCTAGTGATACCAACATTGGTTGGGTTGTTGCGCCGTTTGAACTTCCTTGGGGTTTTTTTTCACCATGCGTGCATTTTTTGAGCCTTGTAACTCGACTTTACAAACATAATTGTCAAGTGTGAGCAGGTGTGATAAAGTAAAGAAAAAGCACCAAATGTAAAAATAGCATGAAGCCAATTTATAAGATACAAAAAAAAATAATACATTTTAATACTTGCTTGTAACCATATGCAACCAAGCTACACCCAGCTAAAAGAAAGCCCAATATTAGCGAAATAAAATAATTTATAAGATTGCTCCATACTTGTTTAGAAAACCACAGTTTTCAATACTGACTAACCTAGTGTTAATACAGTATTTCTCTAAAAA
>JAAUYM010161788.1_pt1 | contig 11742 bp, 13 predicted proteins | sample 7278001 | NCBI WGS metagenome assembly JAAUYM01 (sample SAMN14350224, study PRJNA611818) | marine sediment metagenome | isolation source: surface marine sediment (1.8m) | place: French Polynesia: Moorea | collected 2018-08
CCATAACAAACTTTTGTGACGACTCTTCTTTGACGACTCCATGATTTTTCGGTTTGATAACATAAAGAACGATACAAAGTCGAGCTAGGGACTAATTTTCTGACTTCTTCTAAGTCTTCATTTTTAGAAAAAAAATTGTCCATTACTGAGCTAACTGGTTCAAGTTTTCGGTCATACTCATTTTTAGCTTTTTCAATTACATCGGTTGCTCTTAACTTTAATTGACTATTAGTTGCCATAGCTATAGAATATTCAACCCCATCTTGTTCTTCACAAAAATTGAATATTTCTTCACGAGCATAAGCACTATCTCCTCTCACTAAAATCTGAGTATTTGGCCATTCTTTTCTAATTAATTTAATCACTCTTTGTAATTCTTCTAATGCTCCGTCCTTTGATTACATTAGATGAACGAAGTTTGGCTACTAATAAATGAGGCCCACAAAAAATATACAAAGGGGCATAACAAACTCCTTTATAATAACTATTGAAAAAGGCCCCCTCCTGATTGCCATGTACTTGGTCGTCGGTCACATCCATGTCCAAAATAATTTGACGAGGCGGCTTTTTATGAGACTGTAAAAAGATGTCAACCAAAAGTTTTTCTATCTTTTTTGAGTCATGTTCAATGCGATGATAACGACTTCTCTCTTGGTCAAGAATAGTTTCGGGACAATATTCTAATCGATTAATTGTACTTTTTCCGGCTAAACTCCCTTGATTTGATTCAATGAAATCAAGTTTTTCTAAGGCTATAGCTAACGCTGGATCATGACGTAATTTGTCATGGTCATTAACATCTTCATAGCCTAATACAAGTGCATAAATTCTTTGAGCAACTAATTGATGAACTGAATAATCTACATAAGATAAATTTCTATGATCTTGAAAGCATTCAGCAAATCTATCGGTAATTTTTAGTTTTTTATCTAACTCCCCCATCAACACAATTCCCGCATCTGAGGTGATTCTACCTCCAGAAAAATTAGCGATTATTTCCTTCCATTTAACTTTTACAAAATTGAGTTGATCAGAGATTTTTTGACCAGATATTTGAGTCATAAACTGAGTTTTTTTGTTGATTTTATGTCCGAATTATAGCAGATATTCTTATTTTTATCAAGCGATAGTTGAGCGTTAAATTAATTAATTTGTGTTAAAAAATAGAGCTTAATGTTTCTTTTTTTTCTTAACGTCTAATTTCATGATGATCTATTTCTAGAAAATCAACACACTGTCTTTTTTAGTTGAAGGCGATCGCACAGTGAAAACCCTCATACTGTAAGGATTTGGGGGTTAGCGATCGCACTTTTTGTGAGAAATGCGGGTTAACTCCGACAAGCGTTGCTCAACATATTCAAGCTGATAGTCCACTTCTTTGAGCAGTTCCTCAAAATAGACTGCTCTGATAGTGTTAGTGGCTTTTCTTGCTCCCTCAACCCATTCTTGTCGTTTTGTCTCTAGCTTTTGCTTCTCAGCCTCTAAATAGGGTTTGCTGAAAAAGTCCCTCAAAAATTTATCCAGCTTTTGTCCGATAATTTTTCTGCTAATTTATAAGTTTTACTGTTATGAATTAGTTATAACTATAATTTATTTTAATATTATATAGGAATTTTAGTTCATTAGTTTTACTATTAAGAAATAAAGAGAAAAAAAGCGACAAAAACTGCCGAAGCAGTCTGGAAAGATTGACAACTAAAAAAGTGATAGCAATAGATGTTTCCGAAGTTTCAGGTAGTTTAGTCATCACCAAGTTGAGGCTAAATTTTCTCTTTGCTTGTCCAAATTTTACCTCAATAGCATTACGAAAACTTTCATCATCTAAGGCTTGTTTTTTATCCTGTTTACTAACATTTTTAGGCGGTCTTCCTAATTTTGGTCCACTGATTCTTATTCCCCTTTCTTTACACCAAGCTCGGTTTTCCCTCGTTCGATAAATTTTATCCACATGGACGGATTCCCCGATAACATCCAAAAATTTTTCTGTACTTTTCTACTTGTGACTTTAAATCACCAGATTCATTGAAGTTTGACCAACTCCCAACGGTCTAAAAATACATAGTTATCAACACAGCTTACTGAGAGCTTGGCTCCAAATTCTGTAGGTTTTCCTGCCTTCCCTCTTACGATTGGGCGAATATGTGGTTGAGTTAAACTAACAATTCTTTGGGCTACACTCTGAGTTTTATTCTCCCACATTGATTGCTGTTGTTCATAAACTTTTTTGACAACTGATAGGAGATTTTGTTGTCTTTTACTCAATTGTTTTAGGGAAGAACCAGCCTTGATCAGTTCCTCTATATGTGATAGATTCTTCTTGATGTATTTTAGCTGTTTACCGATAGCTTCTCTTGTTTATTTTTGAGATGGACGACGCTTTTTCGCTATTTTTAAATACTCTTTCCTAGCAATTTTACGACGAGTTCTTGGTTTCTTTTTTAGCCTTCCTTTTAAGGGATGATAAAGGATATCTATAATAATTTCTGTTTGTTTTCGGGCTTGATTTAATAACTCCAAATCTGTGGGATATCTAATATCCGCAGGCGCACAGGTAGCATCCAATATCAGTTTACCTTTATTTTGACTCCCTTCTATTTCTTCTTCTTCTAACCCAGAGTTTTCTTCGTTTACTTCAACTTTTTTTCTCCCTTTTTTCACCATCTCTTCATTGATTTTATTGACCAAATCAAAGCTAATCCTTTGTCGAAAATAAACTAACATTGAGGCATCCGAGAGCCTCATAAGAGTAGGAAGTTAAACCAATAAAGTATTGTAGATAAGGATTTTCCTTGATTTGCTCTACTGTTTCTAAGCACGCTGATCCCTAACTGTTCTTTAATAATTAATGACCCTAGTGCTATCCTAAACGATGAGTGCTGGCGCACCTTTTTCTGGGTCGAAGTTTTTAGCATATTCTTCTTCAAATTCATCCCAAGGTATTAAGTTGGCCATGATTACCCAACGATTATCTGGGGATAACTTTGTCTCTGGAGTCAATTCAAATTTTTCTGGGGTAATTGGAGGCTGCTTACCTTGGCGGTACATTTGTTCTAAACCAGGAGGTGCAAGGGTTTGCTACCAAGTAAGCGCGGATTTCAGCCAAATGGGCTGATCTTTTTTCCCTACTGAGTACCTCTGTAACCTTTATTGTATTAGGCTTTTGTCTTTCTTCAGCAAACCCTAATTATAAAGTTGAAATTTAACAGTTTCGATTGAGCTAGAGGATTGTAGATGGCCAATTATTGTAAATTGCCAATTAAAGAATTGACCAATGGTCGAAATAAATAGTGCGGGGGTCGTGGTTACAGTAAATAAGTGATTGATCGATCATTGTCTTTTGCCAGGGGCTAGTTCCTGGCTAAGTAATTTACAACCAGTTGACCAAGGGTGTAGATTCAGAAGAGGAAATCTCAATCCGGAGGTTGGGAAGTCTCATATTTCTGTTTAACCAGATTTTTGTCTCTTGTGCAACAGTCGTCTGTTATCTATCTGTCAGTTTCCTCATTCACCTGATTGACTCTGGCTACTGTACCAGCACCAGCGTTTATTGAGCAGTTACGAAAAATAATTAATCGCATTTTAGGGAGTTAGTAGGGATGAAAGTAAAATCAAGATTTGCTCATTTTATTTTAATAACATCATTAATTACAGTTTCTTTTGTTCCTTTTTCAGTTCAAGCTTATGAGTATCCACCTAAAGTTAAGGAAAAATATATGAGAGATTGCTTAACTCAACCTTTACCTCCTGGAGTTAACGTTTCTTATGAAGATCGCCTTAGTTATTGTAATTGCATGCTAAACTATCTTCAGTCAAACTTACCTTATGAAGAATATAAAAGAATTAGTAATATTATGAGAACAAATATTCAATCGCTTCAATATGAGTCAGAATTTTTGAAGATATTAGAACAAGGATTAACTTTATGTTTCGAGAATATATTTGGGTAGTCCTGTAGAAGTAGTGATGTTATAATTGAGACGCGATCGCCAAATTATAATGATGAATAATAGCGGTTTTCAATTGGATAGATTAAAGTGTAGAAAGCCAAAAAATGTTAGTTGCAACCAAAAATGAAGCCGTACTCAACAGACATTCGCACTAAAATTATAGAAACTAAAAATCAAACCAACTCTTCAACTCAACAGCTAGCAGATCGTTTTCAAGTAAGTTATAGTTTTGTCAATCGTCTCCTAAGACGTTATGAAGTCACAAAAAGTATAGAACCTTTACCTCATGGTGGAGGAAAGCCACCTTTAATTGACGCAGAACAACTTAATATTGTCAAAGAATTAGTAGAAAAAGATAACGATGCTACTCTGCAAGAATTAAGCGACCGCCTCGAAGAAAAAACTGGAGTAAAGGTTAGTATTCCCACCATGTGTCGTCTTGTCCAAAAACTAAATCTAACTCGGAAAAAAAAACACTTCATGCTGATGAAGCTTTTACTGAAAGAGTTCAAAATTTGAGACGGGAATATTGGACAACAATTGGAGAAGTTAAACTCTCTGACTTAGTTTTTATTGATGAAAGCGGTGTAAACTTAGCCATGACTCGTCACTTTGCCAGGGCAACAAAAGGAAAACGAGCTTATGGTAAATGTCCCAATAATCGAGGAAAAAATGTTACCTTAATTGGAGCGATCGCTACATCGGGGTTTCTCGCACCTTTTACTTTTGAAGGATGGACAAATAAAGAAGCTTTCCTGACTTATGTAACAGAGGTGCTACTGCCGGAACTCTGGCCAGGAGCCTGTGTCGTCATGGATAATTTACCGGCTCATAAAGCAACAAAAGTCAGAGAACTGATTGAATCTGTAGGGGCTAAAGTCGTGTTTTTATCTCCCTATTCTCCTGATTTTAATCCAATTGAAAACTGTTGGTCGAAAATCAAAGAATATTTACGAAGTCAGGAATCTCGGAATCCTGAAGACCTCAACCAAGCTATCAATGAAGCGATTGATTTAGTCACTGATGAAGACATAATTGGCTGGTTTACCCACTGCTGTTATTATGAGCTACCCAATTGAAAACCGCTATAAGTTAAAAAATTAAGCATTTTAAAATCAGCCAATTTTAGCTATCACTACATATTTATTACTACCAACAAAAATTAGATGCGTTTGCCCTGATTTCATAATATCTGCCATTGTTTTTGAAAAATGGTATAATCTTTTCCCAAAACCCATATCCCCAGTCGCTTTCACGGCTTTCAGGTCGATGCGACTTTTTTGCGTCGCTCCCGTTAAGAAAATATACATTCTTCACATTACTTAGCTATGCAGCTATTAGGATCTAAGTGGCTTTTGGTTCTTGCTATGGGTAAACCACAAATCGCCGTCAGGGTTCCCCCAACCCTTCTTGAAAGAGGAAGTTTCGATGAGTGATCGCATTCAGATTTTCCTAGCTCATGCCAGCGAGGACAAGGCAGAAGTCCTGAAGCTGTACGACTGCTTCAAAGCAAAAGGCTACAAGCCCTGGCTGGATGTAAAAGACCTCATCCCTGGGCAGAATTGGCGAGAAGAAATCCCAAAAGCTATCAGGCAAAGCGACATCTTCATAGCCTGCCTTTCCCCCCAATCTGTTAGTAAGCAAGGATACGTCCAGAGAGAGTTCAGACTGGCTCTAAACGAGTATGCTGAAAAACCACCAGGGACAATCTATTTGATTCCACTCAAACTGGATGATTGTGAAATCCCGGATTTGCAACTAGCGCAGTTAGGGGTGAATCTGCGGGATGTTCACTGGCTGGACTACTGGGAACCGGATGGTTTTGAGAAGCTAGTAAGAGCTATTGAGTATCAATTCGGAACCTCGGAACCAGAAGAGTCAGAAAAACCAGCATCTCCTTTTCCTAAACTTGGTGAAACTCAAAGGTTACAGGAAACTACATCTCCGTTCCCTAAGCCTCCAACTGTGCTGCCAGAAAAAAGGTTACAAGTTGGCGATCACCAAAGGTTAGCTGACCTAAAGGAACTCCTGGAGCTGCTTTACGAAAAACTGGGCGAGTTTGAGAGGGAGCTGATTGTCACTTCTAGTACCAATGCAAAGTTTGAGCTGAAGCAGAGGATTAAGCGAGAAATTCTTCCCAATATTCGTCGCTACGAAAGAGAGTATTGGGAGCTTTACCCAAGAGAAGCGATTGTCATCTCCGATGAGGAGGCTGAAACTCAACTAGCTAAAGTTGAGCAGGCTGTCGAATCCATCGAGCGCATTCCGCCTGCTGAGTATCCCCCGGAACTGCTTCCCCTACTGCAAGACATCCGAGCCAAGTTAGAAGACTTGGACAAAGCAGCATCAGCCAAGCTAAAAGTGGCTCTGCCCCTGATTCCGGCAATCACATCTTACGAGCTGGAGATGGATACAGAAGGATTTATGTACAAAACGTGGAAGGCAATCAAGAAATTGGTTCGGAGATAGAAAATGTCGTCTCTAAAGCGGGAACAAGCGTACCGAAACCTAGAAGAAGCCCTGAGTTACTGGCAAGAAAAACTTGCCTATTATGAACGTGAACTCTCAATAAGTGCTGGTGCAGCTGAAAGGTTCGAGCTGCAAAAGAGGATTGAGGAATGTAAAGAAGAAATCGAGAAAATTAAGCCGGAGCTAAAATTCCTTAAGCAGCGCAACAAAACCCAAAAAGCTCTATTAGATTGGGTCAAGAATGAAGTTGAAAGTCGCCTCAAAAACTCCCTGCACAACAGAGTAACCATTCTTTTAGAAAAAGAGGAAGACCCCACTCAAGTTAGTCCCCCTTGGGCAATTGATGTCAAAATTGGTGCTGGTCAACCTTTTCGACTGCCATCTGATACGACTATTACTGATATCTATGACCGAGAGGATATTAAGAGCAGATTGCTGATTCTGGGCGCACCTGGTTCGGGGAAAACTACAACGCTGCTGCAACTAGCTCAAGTGCTAATCAATCGTGCAGAAGAAGATGTCAACTCACCAATTCCAGTGTTGTTAAACTTATCGTCCTGGAAGGATGACAAGCAAAGTATTAAGGACTGGATTGTTGATGACCTAAAACTTAAATACGGTGTTCGTAAAGATATTGGTCAACAGTGGTTAGAAGAGGCTGTAATTATTCCCCTATTAGATGGCTTGGATGAACTAGCTTCAGCACGACAAAGTTTGGGGATTGAAAGGATTAATCAGTTTCTTCAACCCTCAAGTTGGTTAAGTCCTTTAGTGGTCTGTAGTCGGAGTGAAGAATATCAGCGTGCGGTAACGCAACTTGGATTAAATGGTTCAATTATTCTCCAGCCTCTCAATCAAAATCAGATTCGGGATTATGTACTGCGAACAGAGGGAGAACAATTTTGGGACACCATCAAGAATGACCCCAGTTTTATGAATTTAGCCCAGACCCCTTTATTATTAACAATAATGGTAATTTCTTGGGAAACAATCTCTTTTTACAAGTGGCAGAAGTTAGAGTCATCCCCAAAACGCCTCAGCTATCTATTTGATGCTTATATAGAGATGATGCTTGGTCGGAAATATAAAGGTAAGCAGCCCATACCAGACAAGACGAGGCACTGGCTAGGATGGTTAGCTTTTCAGTTAGAAGAGCAAAATCAAATAGAGTTTTTGATTGAAAGTATGCAGCCTTATTGGTTAAAAACTAAGAACAAAAGGCTGATTTTCGGGCTGATTGAAGGGCTGACTGAAGGGCTGATTGGAGGGCTGATTGGAGGGCTGACTGCAGGGCTGATTGGAGGGCTGATTTACGGGCTGACTGAAGGGCTGATTGGAGGGTCGACTGACGGGCTGACTGAATGGCTGACTGAAGGGCTGATTTACGGGCTGACTGAAGGGCTGCTTTACGGGCTGATTTTAGGGCTGATTTTAGGGCTGATTGGAGGGCTAATTTACGGGCTGATTGCAGGGCTGATTGTAGGGCTGACTACAGGGCTAATTTATTGGCTAATTCCCAGTACAATAAAATCTGTAGAAAAAACTTTAAGTTTTTCTGGGAAAAAGTTGAGGGACGGGCTGATTGGAGGGCTGATTGGAGGGCTGATTGGAGGGCTGATTGGAGGGATTGGAGGGCTGATTTACGGGCTGATTATCGGTCTGGTTAAAGGGCTGATTCCCACTAAAATAGGACGTGTAGAAACCTTAAGTTTTTCTGGGAAAAAGTTGAGGGACGGGCTGATTGGAGGGCTAATTTACGGGCTGATTATCGGGCTGATTGTAGGGCTGATTGGAGGGCTGATTGAAGGGCTGACTGAAGAGCTGATTTTAGGGCTGACTGAAGGGCTGATTATCGGGCTGATTGGAGGGCTGGTTTTCGGGCTGATTGGAGGGCTGGTTTTCGGGCTATCTGGTGCTGAAATCGACTTCAAAAATTATCCCAATCAAGGAATCAAGGAGTCAGTTAAAAATGCCATAATATTGTCGATAGCGTTGACAACCATGCTAATAGTAATTTGCGTAATTTGGTTGGCTATACAACTAAATCTTGATAATTTTAATCGTGAGTCTAACGAAAATCTATATCCAATTCTGGGACTCGGAATTGCAGTGAGTGTAGTTTGTTGTGGTGAACCTGTGATTAAACACTTCAGCCTGCGTGTCGTTCTCTGGTTTAGCGGTTACATTCCTTGGAACTATGCCCGTTTTCTCGACTATGCCACCAATAGGCTCTTTCTACAAAGAGTTGGTGGAGGATATCGATTCATTCATAGGCTGCTGCAAGAGCATTTTGCCCAGACATATGTTGAGTAAGAAGGATGTGGTTCGACCCAGCGTTTATCGCTTCCGTCTCTTTCGCGGAAGGCGTTTTTCTTTGGACGGAACAGCGGTAGTAATAAATATGTAGTGATAACGAAAATTACCACCACCACAGAGCAGTTAATAAAACTGTGGCCTTTACTCAATAATCCTGCCATCGGGTAGTTCTAACCGAGACTCAGCCATACCTTCTTTAAACTTATGCAGGAAACGCTGTTTTTCAATCGGGTCGGTCGGCAGAGTCGGCATTTCAACCCCCGCGGCTTTGGCCATGAGAAATAGTTGCTCAACTCCCTTCTCGACAAGGGCAGCGTGTTCAGGTTCGGAATATTCCGACAAAGGCAAGTCCATATATTTCTCGAACAGTTCAAAGTCTAGTTGTGCTTTTCTGGGGCTGGGAATTTTTCCGAAATTTGGGTCTAATTTTTTCCGTCGCTTGGCTTCTCCCATGTCATTTTCTCCCTTTACCTAACAATTCTAAGATTTCCCTTACTGGCACTTTATCATCATCAAGCTGCTGTACTTGAGCTAGTTTGCTTTTGGGGATGTACTTGGAGGATGGCGATCGCGGTGGCTCCAAGAAAAAGTTTTTATCTTGATCAGTCATCGCATAGGGTAAAGACTTGAGATGCTCAGGTTTAACTAGATATTCCCAATCATTTATCTAGAATCAACCGTAATCGTTCAGGAGGCAAAGAAGCGATCGCCCGCCCAATAAACTGAAGCTGTTCATCACTGAAGTTCTCTAAGTTACTAGAAAAGGCGATCAATATGTCATCAGTGTTGACTTCTATTTTTGTATTGGTTATTTCTTCGTCTTGAGTCTTACCAATATTAGCAGTGTTCATGGTAGCGATGGTTCCATGCTTAGTTCGATAAGTACGAGTATCGTCGTCACTGTGAACGTTCACAGTGAGATTTTGCGTTCTAGAGTCACTGGGGAAATCCCCAGTTAGGGATTCATTAGTTTGGTCACTGCGGATTTCCGCAGTTAGAGGTGAGGATTTGTCACTGTGAATATTCACAGTGAGGTCTTTTCTTAAGTTGCTGACATATCGGTTAGACACATTACACTTTCTGGCTATTTCCCGATCGCTCCACTGTTTCCATTCGGGGTCCGACAGCAAGGTTAGAACAGCCCGTCGTTTATCAGCCCGTGACCTTGGTAAAGCAGGTTTGTGGTCAGCATTAGCTCCAACGGAATAGAGGATGGCATCTCGTCTTGAACCTTGATAAATAATCGCTCTAATAGTCGGTATTTCAAGGTTTCGGTGAGCATTCCAGCGATGAAATCCGTCAGCTAACCAGTTATCTGTACCATCGCAGAAGACGATGACTGGCTCGATTTCTTGCCCGTCTTCTATCTGTTCTTCTAACCGCTTGATATGGTGTAGGTCAATTTTAGTCCTGGGTTGAGTGCCTCCGTCTCTGCGGACTTCTTCGAGGTCAAGGTGGATGATTTCGCTATTTTCCCCATTAGGGTCAAGGTGGATGATTTCATCATTTCCCCCATTTATCTCAGGTGGGGATTTTTCCGAAAAAGCCGCAGATAGAGATTCACTACTGTCAGGTGGGGAGTTTTGCTCCGAATCCCCATATTTATTTTGATTGTTATCCTCTAGTAATTCTGCTGGTTCCCTCAACTCTGAAAGCCGTTGCTCAACATACTCAAGTTGATAGTCCACTTCTTTGAGCAGTTCCTCAAAATAGACCTTCCAGATAGTTTTAGTGGCTCCTGAAGCCCCCTCAACCCATTCTTGTCGTTTTGTCTCTAGCTTTTGCTTCTCAGCCTCTAAATAAGCCACATCGCTACATTCGCAAACCTGACTAATGCCGTTTGATTGAGCGACGTTGCTCACAATTCTTAGGTCAGATGTCCAGTACCAGTTGGTTGATTCCTTCATATTCCCCCTAATTGAATTAATACCTTCGCTTTAGCTGGGGTTAGCTCCACAGCCAACCCCGTCAGGTTTGTTATTCAATTAATTCGAGGTAATATTCCTGCTGTTGAGTTTTTGCTACAGGCGCAGAGGTTATTTGTAAATCGCGCCGGAGTGACTTTTTATGGAGCCTTACGGTAGCCCAACCAGATTGGTCAATGGATAGGACTGTCCCTATTTCTCCATCTCGCATACTGCCTGCCCAATGGATTTTGACTTTGGAGCCAATTTGGATTTCCTGAGAAGGTAGGCAAAGTAGGCGTTCGGTAGGTGGGTTGCCTACCGCCGAAACCTCTTCTGTATCTACGTTTGAGGTTAAAGTAGGTAAAGTAGGCGGATTTTTTTCTTCTTTTTTTTCTTGCCCACTTTCTAGGGGATCTTTTTCATAACAGTTTGAAGTGCCTACTTTGCCTACTTTGGGCTGAAAGCCTTCAGGGGACTGCGTTTCCACGGTAGGTAGGTGGCCTACAGTTGGCCTACTTTGCCTACTTTTAAATTTCAGCTTTCGTCCCTTTCCTTCCGTAGTGCCTAAATTGAGCTTGTCTAGTTCCGCAAACCATTGCCGTACTGTTTCTGGTTTGGGACGACTTTTGTACGAGAAGTTAAGCTGTACATCCTTGGCAGAAATCCAGTCGCTTTTCCTTTCTGCTATATCTAGCACCCTTGCCAGCATAGGGGGCAAGCTATCACAAGGGCCTAGCATGGTGTAGATAGCTTGGACTTGCTGGGCTGAAAAATAAGTTAGTGCGATCGCTGCTTTAATAGTGTGGCGTTCAATCAATTCACTGGGAATCTCCCCTTTAAAAACAGCCTCAGTGCGGTGTAGATCAATAGCCAGTTTGCCAATGCGACCTTCAGATTTTCCCCAGACATTTTGCATTGCTGGGGTGGTGGCTGGATCTATTCTTCGTTGTTCGAGAGAGTTGTAAGCTTCACAGAATAACTTGAAAGCATCGGGAGTGAGGGCGTATTTCTTGGGGGCAAGTTCTGAAGTCCTGTCTAACTCCTCATACAGCCAGGCAATTAACTCGGTTAAATCAAATTTACCGCCATCCGGTACCATAGAC
>JAAUYM010014942.1_pt1 | contig 11740 bp, 7 predicted proteins | sample 7278001 | NCBI WGS metagenome assembly JAAUYM01 (sample SAMN14350224, study PRJNA611818) | marine sediment metagenome | isolation source: surface marine sediment (1.8m) | place: French Polynesia: Moorea | collected 2018-08
AAACTTTGTTCAGAGCTACTTGAGTCAATCCTTTACCCGTTTCCTTGTAAGTTTCATTGCATAAATTCAAAGCATAATTCCACCACCAACGAGCGCATCCCATAACTTGACTTAGTTTTTGAGATTGCTCTGAAGTTGGATAGATTCGGACTTTGATCGCTCTATACAAAAGTTTCAGGCTAACTAGGGTTGACCATAAATAATAGTAGCACAGTTTTCGCGCAATGCGGACGCTTTGCGGTTTATTGGTTGGTCGGGATTCATCCCCACCTAAAATATGGGCTTTTTTATAGTATTTTTAGGTGGGGACTTCTCCCGACATTTCTGTTAATTCGGTGTCAACAGAAGTCCGCGATCGCCAGTTGATTCCCGCCAAAATACAATCGAATCATTTAGCGGTTGAATTGTCGTGCCAGGATAGTAAAATGCCAAAATTTGCTCGGCTGACCAACCGAGTTTGGCTAAGTTATAGGAACCGTATTGACTCAAACCCACTCCATGTCCAAAGCCGCCGCCAACGAAGGCATAGGCTTTTAAAGTCCGATCCGCTCCATAAATCGGTTCGAGATAAAAGAGAGTACTGCGAGGAGGACCAAAGGCACTGCGCACTTCAGTTTTGTGCAATTCAACGATCCCTTGGTCAGTTTGCACCTCCAGTTTGAGAATCCGTCCCGAAGGCGATCGCTGTGTTACCTCCATCGACTCAATCGCTTTGAAATCAGCTAGAGGGTGTTGGCGGCGCTTGAGATAACGGCGCAAATCTGCACTCAGTTGTCCAATACTGCTTTGTTTATTCCAGCGGAAGACACTTCTACCAGTCTCATTAAATCCCTGTTTCAAACTGATAAAACGGCGGAAAGCCTGTTCATCTGCCAAAGAATGTTTCGACAAGTCCCAAAGTTGGGTAGGAGCATCAATTAACGCCCGCAGATAGGGGCGTTCTTCCCCATTCCAGGCATCGCTGAAAGTCGCTGTCACGCCGCCAGTGGTAGAAGAATAGAGAGCGTCTACCAGTTCATTTCCGTAAGTCAGCACCAAACCTTTAGTAGCAGCGATCGCTCGATCGGCACGGGCGGCTGTCCCGGTCAGTCCCTGATAAACTTGACAGTGAACATCAGCGCACAGTTGGTAATTGTCAGCCTCAAACCGCCTTAGATTGCGCAAGGCATAAGTTCGGGCAATAATCGTCTGTGCTTCCGCCGCATTCTTAGGAGCCCCATGACCTATCTCATGGGGGACAACCCCGCGGAGATAGGTTTCCAGAGGCACTTGATTGACCAAGGTAAAGTTGCCGTATGCATTGGGCTGCACTTTTAAGCTACCAGCATAGAGGCGACGTTTCTGATTGTTTTTCCTAACACTTATTCGGTTCAGGTTTTCAGAAGCGCTAATCTCTAATTGATTCTGGTTATAGCGATCGCCATTAATAACAAAAGAGACTTGGGGCTTCTCTGACAAAACTTCCGTTTCCAGATAGGGGTCTTCATAACCTTGCGCTGTCAGACTTTGCAATAGCCAGCGGCGCAGTAAGGGCGTCTGATAAACATCTCGCTTTGCCCAAACCTGCCAGCGCTCCGGCTGAGTCACCTCAACCTCAATTCCTAGCGCCTTCCACTGATCAGCGCTATCTTCTGCAGTTTCAAAAGTCACGTGATCGCTCAACACTAGCCTTTCTTCCACTACGGGAGCTTGCAGCGGCAGCCTGGGCACTTCCAGTTTGACTTTGCTGGTTTGCAGGGTTTGCGGTTGCTGCTTGTCTCCGAGAAAGTGCAGGGTAAGTAAATCTCCCTCGGCGCTGGCAATTGTTAGCACGTCTGTGGGTTCCTCGCCAAATCGCTGGACGATGCCTACTTCTAGTTCGATATCCTTCGCCTCAGCTGTTGGGGCAAGTGCTGCTCCTAGTCCCGCGAGGCAACAACCCAGTACAATCCTGCCAAGACTCCGCCCGAGCAGTTTTTTCCTCTGAGTCCGTTGCTTGAACACTTTCAATTTTCCAAACTTCAATCTGACTGAATATTTTCTAGATTAATATTTTCTAGATTAATATTTTCCAAGAGGATCTCGCCAGCAATTAGCCGATCGGCTGCAGTTAGTAATGCTCCTTCAACATAAGGTTTGACAAAGTAGCCCTTTGCCCCTCGTTTAGCTGCCATTTTCTGCATTTTTTGAGCCCCGCGAGAAGTAATCATAGCGACTGGCACTGAAGAGAACTGCTCGTCTTCCTGAAGGCGAGACAGCAGCTCTAAACCGTTCATTCTCGGCATTTCGATATCGCAGAAGACGACATCGCAAGTCAGTCCGGCGCAAAGCTTATCCCAGGCTTCTTGACCGTCACGGGCTTGCTCAACTCGGTAGCCCGCATTTTTAAAGGTCATCGAGAGCATTTCGCGCACTACAACCGAGTCGTCAACGATCAATACCGTTGGCTCAGACTTGAGTGTCACTTTTGGCTCAACTACTGCAGGTGTTCCGGACGCGCGACTGTGGGAACCTATTTCCGGTTTGGTCTCTGCTGATGCCCTGGTGCTGTTGGCTAGCAATACTTCGCCTTCGAGCATCCGCTCGGCTACATCCAGTAAGTCTCTTTCGGTATAAGGCTTAGTTAGGTAGGCAGTTGCTCCCAACTCAGCCGCCACTTTCCGATGCCGTTCTGCACCGCGAGAGGTGAGTAGGGCAAGTGGCAATGAAGCGAGTTTTTGATCTTTCTGAATGTGAGACAATAACTCTAAACCGTTCATTCTCGGCATTTCGATATCACAGAAGACCATGTCGCAGGGCAATCCGGAGCGCAGTTTTTCCCAAGCTTCCTGACCGTCGCGGGCTTGTTCAACCCGATAACCCACCTTACTAAAGCTGAGGGAGAGCAGTTCGCGCACCGTAATCGAATCGTCAACGATCAGCACCATTGGCTCAGTTTTAATCCCTAGGGGCGCAAGGTCTTGCCCTCCTACTCCTGAATCTACAGCTCCAGGGGCTTTCTGCCACAGATCGCCGCCACTGTAAGCGCGCATCCGCCCCTGAGATATTTCAATCAGTTCGAGAACATCGCCGATGGGCATAACACTGCCATCCCCTCGCACCGTGGCTCCGGCAATTCCGGGGGGCTTAGGCACTGGTCCTGTGAGTTGCTTAATCACGATTTCCTCTTCTCCGAGCACCTGGTCCACTTGAATCGCTAACAAGTTTCCGGCACTGCGCAGCACGATAATCGAAACAGTATCATCTTCTTGCTTGCCGCCATAAACTGTCCCCCGACTGATTTGGCGATTGTAGGATAGCAGGTTATCCAGAGGTTTAAAGGGCAGCAGAGTGTCGCGCCACCGAACGCATTGGAGACCTTCAGCATTGGTTTGAATGTCACTGGGGAGATAGTCTTGCATGTCTTCCACCCCATCCATCGGAAAGGCAATGCGGTTGTGGTTGCTCAGGCAGCAGAGTGCTTTACAAATACTCAGGGTCAGGGGTAAGCGAATGGTAAAGGTGGTTCCCTTCCCCAGGGTGGAGTCGATCCCGATCGTTCCTCGGATTTCACTCAAACTGGTGTGAACTACATCCATCCCCACACCCCGACCGGCGAAGTCATCGGCTTGGTCTTTCGTGCTAAAACCGGCGTGAAAAAGAAAATCATACACTTCTTGATTTGACAGGGCTTGCGCTTCAGCCCGGTTAATCAATCCCTTTTCTATCGCCTTGGCTTTTACCCTTTCCGGGTCAATACCTGCCCCGTCATCGGAGACAGAAATCACTGTCTGGTTACCTTGAAGGAAGGCGCGAATCGCGATCCGACCTACTGAAGACTTGCCTTGAGAAAGTCGGACTTCTGGCGATTCAATCCCGTGGGTAATCGCATTGTTGACAAGGTGGGTCATCGGGTTATATAGGTGCTCCAGAATCATCTTGTCAATCAAGACTTCTCGCCCTTCGGCATGTAACTCTACTTTTTTATTCAACTTTAGGGAAACTTCTCGCACTGCCCGAGGCAGGCGGTCAGCGGTTTGAGAAAAGGGAACCATGCGGGATTTGGTAATATTTTCTTGCAACTGAGTCGTCACTTGCCGCAGGGTTCGCGCTACCTTGTCAGTTTCATCGACAAGGAATTGAATATCCGAAGAGGATTCTCGCACTCGAACAATCAGCTCAATCATCTCCTGAGAGAGCAGGTGGAAGCCAGTGAAGCGATCCATTTCCAGGGCGTTGAGACCTTGGTCTTCTCGATCGTCAGAACCTGATTCAGAAGAGCGATCGCTTCCAGAGGAAAACTGAGAGGAATTTTGGCTGGCGAGCAGAGCCCCTTCTAGCAGGGACCGCTCGTACAAATCCTGCATCCTGGCACCAACGTCGCCGAGCTTTTGAACCTGATTGAGCAAGTTATCCAGGAATTGCCGCAGGCGTTCTTGGTCTTGTTCGAGACTGTTGCGTTTAACTACCAGTTCCCCGATCAGGTTGCTGAAGTTGTCCAGTTGCTTGACTGGTACCCGCATTGTCTGTTCAAACTTCTTCGCCTTTGGTTTCCCCGGTCGCGATTGATGTCTCTGTCCGCCAGTAGGTTGAACCCCTGGCGAGCTTCCCCTTATCGGGTCTGCCTGTTCCAGCAGCTTCTCTAGGTCATCGAATTCGTTATCGAGGTTGTCTTTCTCTTGAGACGAAGGAGCGAGGAGCGTTTCCGCCTTTGCCTCAATCTCAGCCGCTGGCAAGTCGAGCAAAGCTTCTAACTGTTCGAAGGAAACCGCGCCATCCCTTTCCCCAGCAACTGCAGCAGCCGATTCTTCAATTAAGGCATCCAATTCGTCAAACTGCTCGTAGAGGTCGGGCAATGGCGCGCTCTCTTGGGGGAAAACCTCCAAATCAGCTACCGACGCTTGAGAAGAAATGTCTTCCTCTGTGGGGTTAAAGTCCAGCAGTTGCTCAAGCTCAGAGATTTCTTGGGGTTCCTCAAACCCATCCAGGTCGAGCTTTCCTTCACCATTTGTTTCTAACCCAAGCAGTGCAGCTAAATCCCCTTCTGGGTTAACTGACTCATCTCCCTCAGTACTCTCCTCTTCAAAAGAGAAGCGTTCGCTAAACAGGTCGCTGATTTCGCCGTCCGATGGGAGGGGAGCTGGGGGTGTTGCCTCTGGGGGTTCTTCTGGAGAATGTTCCCTAAACAAAGTCGCCAGTTCGTCAGTTGGACTGTTGCTAGCCGCCTCAGCACTATCTGTAAAGCGATCTTGCAGTTCGCCAACCTCTTCATTCAATAGGTTGTCAGTCTGATTTACCGGCTTCTGGTCGTTGTCGATCGTTTCTTCTTCTTGCCAAAGGTCGCGGCTGAGAGTTTCTTCTTCTTGCCAATTTGTCTCAAGCCAATTTGTCTCAATGTTAACCAATGCCGAAAAGTGCCGTGGAGCGAGGGCTTGTAGTTGCTCGCTGGGGTAGATTTTGTCGGTGCGACCTTCCAAGACCAGTTTCCCGGCTTGTTTGATCTCTTTGATAATCAGTCTGGCAGAAGCTTGATAGGGGTTTTCAGGATTGGCGATCGCTGCTTTGGCAGTTTCTAGCAGTGCAACCCACTCAGGTAATTTTGCCTGTTTTCCTAGATTTGACAGGTGCTGACAGTAGGATTGCAGCTGTTTGCGGTGTTCTGGTTGCTCGCCTTGCTTCAATATCTTCAGCATCTCCCGCAGCTGCAGCAGAACCTTTCTATGGAAGTCCTCCCGGAATGCTTGGTTATCTTGACTGGTGCTTTTCGAGTTGGCTGTTCTGGAAGTAGGGGATGTTTTACGTTTCACGGCTGATTTCCCTGAACCACTGACGCTTTGTTCTAGGTGATTTTTGAAGCTTGTTGACTGAGAAATTTCAGAGGCTACAGTTATATAATTCCCTGAAACCTGACTAAAGTAACAGGTTGATTAATCTTCCAGGCTATAACCGAATTCTGTTAAGCGCATCCGAGATTGTCGCCACTTTGGCTGCACTTTGACAAATAGCTTTAAATACACTTCCCCGGCAATTAACTTTTGGATTTGCTGGCGCGCTGCTGTGCCAATCGCTTTGAGCATGCTGCCTTTTTTGCCAATTAAGATTCCCTTTTGCGAGTCGCGCTCAACATTGATGGCAGCAAAAATGCGTGTAATTGTTGGCGTTTCTTCTACTTGCTCAATGGCAATCGCAACTGAGTGGGGAACTTCCTGGCGAGTCAGCAGCAAAATTTGCTCTCGAATCAGTTCCCCCATGATGAAGCGTTCAGGCTGGTCTGTGACCAAATCGGGAGGATAATAGTATGGACCTAACTCTAGATGTTCAATCAACAGATTTTGCAGTGCCTCTAGTCCAGCGGCAGTCAGGGCAGAAAACTTGGCAATTGGCCAGTTGTTGGGCTGTGCAAGCTGGGCATAACTGCGATCGAGCCGCTGGCAATCTGGGGGTTGTCGGTCAGATTTGTTCAGTCCTACAATCGCTGGCGTTTGGCTGCCTTCGAGAAGTTCAGCGATAAAGCGATCGCCTCCACCTGCTTCGACGGAGCCATCTACTACAAGCAGGACTGCATCTACAGAATTAATCGCCTTTTGGGCATTTTTGACCAAAATCTTGCCCAGTTCGTGATGAGGCTTGTGAATTCCGGGAGTATCGACGAAAATTAACTGGGCTTCAGCTGTCGTCAGGATCCCCCGCAGGCGATTGCGGGTAGTTTGTGCCACTGGGGAAGTAATTGCTATTTTCTGCCCCACCAGTTGATTCATCAAGGTTGACTTGCCCACATTGGGACGGCCGACGATCCCGACAAAACCTGATTTAAAGCCTTCTGGCGCGTCAGGAATGGTTATTTGTTGTTGGTTATTTGTTGTTTGTTGTTGGTCGCTTTCTTCAGAATTCATGATTGTCGTTCATGATTGACAGGACATATTCTCCTTGGTTAACAGCCTGGTTGGTTGAGACATCGAAAACTAAACCACCTACCTCGGCACAAATATCAATAACCCCTGGGAGTTTTCCTGTTTTAGGGAAGCTGAGAATTTGATAAAGTTCCTCTCCAGACTGGACAAAACTCCCCAGCAGCACTCTTGCTTGAATCATTCCTCCCCTTGGAGCGTAGTACTTTTGAATCCGACTTTTCTCTATTAAAGTGATTTCAGTTGAAGCTGTTTCTTTCAAAGGATAATCGACAAGATCGAGCATTCCTTGGTGTGCGAGATAATTTTTGATCCCGCGAACGCCTTTTGCTATCGATTCTGGATTCATCTGCATTCCAGACCCCAGTTCTAGGGTCCACGATTCAACATCAAATCTAATTTCTTTTCCTAATTGGGCTAATTGTCTTTCTAGGGCTAGCCAGGGTTTCATGAATGCTTCGTCAAAGGCATCGCCGTCATATTCATTCATCAATATTCCGCAGTCGAGAAGAAAATATTTAGCGCTCTCTTCTCGACTGTGAAAACAGTAGAGATAGTCAATTCCTTGATTGCTAGAACTGTGAATGTCAATGACATAATTAGCATCTAAATATAAAGACTGTAATTGATATCGGTAATGCTGGCTGTAGGAAGCGCTGCTAGGAGTATTGATTGATTTTGATTGTTTTTGAAAAGCAGCTAGTTTTTTGTGCAGATAGTTTTTTCTAATTTCTTGCGGCTCAAAATTAATTTGAGAGTGGGCAAACACCTCTAGGTCGTGACACTCTTTTTCATAATCCCAAAAAATGCGGTTCCAATCTTTGCCGTCATAACTATTGAATCGCCCGGTGGAAAAGAAATGGTGTCGCTGATTGGTACTGAGGGGATTGCAAACTGGAACCAACCAGATTTCTCCAGTAATTTGGCTTTGATCGAGGGTAGAAAAAAACTCAATTAGCTGGTGAATGACGGCGTTGCCAACAATTTCAGAACCGTGGAGGTTGGCTTGCAGGTAGGCTTTTTTCCCTGGCTGTTTGCCAATAAATTTATAAACCTGGATTGAGAGGCGATCGCCTGAAGCGAGTTGAAGCAAATTGACGGTGGAAATGCTGGGAATCATTGTTGGGGAATGAGTTACAAGTTGCAGATTACGGATTACAGGTTGCAGCCTGCATCATCAATTCTATAGCTTAGAATTGGTCTGGCAGTTCCTTTTTTGAGTGTAGCGGGGATGCACTTGGCGGTGCAGCAGTTGCTAGAACTTGCCCCTAGGAGTAAGTTGATGTATTCTTCTGATGTTTATAATATTCCGGAGTTGAATCACAAGCAAAGCACGGAAGCGTAAAAGCTCCGAACTTCAGGACGGTGAGGAAGCGTGACTCGGCGGTTTTAACCGCCGTCGAGCATGATGTAGTTCAAAAGTTAAAACAATTAGGGGGGTAATGTCCTGTCCTGTCACCTTTGCCATTACAATTGGCTACGACACTCAGCTATCCTAATTCCTTGGAGGAGCTGATAGTAGCTAAAATCTAGCCTAGGGATTTACTGCCGTTTTTATCTGAAATCCACAAGCAAGGTCGATCCTTCTCTAACCCTCAATCAAACTGTCAATTAGAAAAAATTTCCCACCGAGAAAGCTTTTAACCTATTCGATCACTATGGCAAAGGTTCTCGTATCAGACTCAATTGACCAAGCTGGAATTGAGATTCTCTCTCAAGTTGCCCAAGTTGACGTGAAAACCGGACTTCCCCCTGAGGAACTGGTTAAGATTATTCCCGAATATGATGCTTTGATGCTCCGCTCTGGCACAAAGGTAACTCAAGAAATCATTGAGGCTGGCACCAAGCTCAAGATTATTGGGCGGGCAGGAGTAGGCGTAGATAACATCGACGTACCTGCAGCTACTCGCCACGGAATCGTTGTCGTCAATTCTCCGGAAGGCAATACCATTGCGGCAGCAGAACATGCCCTGGCGATGATGCTTTCCCTGTCTCGTCACATACCCGAAGCCAACCAATCGTTAAAGAATACCGAATGGAATCGCAAGGGTTTTATTGGTTCGGAAGTTTATAAGAAAACTTTCGGTGTCATTGGTTTGGGCAAGATTGGTTCCCATGTAGCAACGGTGGGGCGAGCCCTGGGCATGAAATTACTCGCCTATGACCCCTTTATCTCTAAGGAACGAGCAGATCAACTCGGCTGCCGTCTAGTAGACTTGGATTTGCTGTTTGCCGAAGCCGATTATATCAGCCTGCACGTTCCGAAAACGCCGGAAACGACCCACCTGATTAATGCACAAGCTCTGGCAAAAATGAAACCGACTGCCCGGATTATCAACTGCTCTCGCGGCGGGATCGTTGATGAGGAGGCATTAGTAGAGGCGCTAAAAGCCGGAAAAATTGCCGGTGCCGCTTTGGATGTCTTCGAGACAGAACCCCTAGGAGAATCGAAGCTGCGAGAACTGGGGTCAAAAGTGATTCTCACTCCCCACCTAGGAGCTTCGACGGCGGAAGCGCAGGTCAATGTTGCCATTGATGTTGCCGAACAAATTCGCGATATCCTCCTGGGACTCCCGGCTCGTTCAGCAGTGAATATCCCTGGCTTGACTCCCGACGTCATGGAGAAGCTCAGACCCTATCTCCAATTGGCAGAAACCCTCGGGAATTTGGTCGGTCAACTGGCAGGGGGAAGGATTGACTGGTTAAATGTCAGGCTGCAAGGGGAATTAGCCGGCAGTGAAAGTCAGCCTTTGGTGGTGGCATCAATTAAAGGACTGCTATCCCCTGCGCTGCGAGAGCGAGTTAATTATGTAAATGCCTGCATTGAAGCAAAAGAGAGGGGAATTCGGGTGATTGAAACCAGAGATGCCTCAATTCGCGATTATTCTGGCTCAATCCATTTGGAGGCGCGAGGGTCTCTGGGAGAACATTCGGTGACGGGGGCTCTGTTGAGTACTGGGGAAATCCGGATCACCGATCTCGACGAGTTTCCGGTTAATGTACCGCCCAGTAACTATATGCTATTTACGCGCCATCGAGATATGCCAGGCATTATTGGCAAAATTGGTTCCTTACTGGGCAGTTTTAATGTCAATATTGCCAGCATGCAGGTCGGTCGAAAAATTGTGCGGGGCGACGCCGTGATGGTAATCAGCCTTGACGATCCTCTGCCAGAGGGACTACTGTCAGAAATTACCAAAGTTCCTGGCATTCGGGATGCTTATACGGTGAAACTTTAATCCAAGATCAATTATCAATGAACAATGAACCATTGATAATTGATCGCTGCTCATTGATTCTTATGTCAAACAGATGGTGGGAAATTACAATTCTTGGCGACCCAGTTCTAGAAGAGTCAATCTTTTGGCGGCTGGAAAAGTTCGGCTGTAGCGGAACAGCTACGGAGGTCAAGCAACAGTCTTACTCAATCCGTGCTTACCTTCCCCAAATTCAGGCGCAGCTTCCAGATTTTGAGGCTCTTTCTGAGGCGTTGTCTCAAGATGCCTTAACCTTAGAAGTTTCGCCGCCCAGAGTCCAGTGGCACTTGATTGACGAGGAAGACTGGGCCAGTAGCTGGCAGCAATACTGGAAACCGACCGAAATTGGCGATCGCTTCCTGATTTACCCCGCCTGGTTAGAGGCTCCCCAAGAATCGGAAAGAATTATTTTGCGCCTCGAACCGGGGGCGGCTTTTGGCACTGGGACCCATCCCACTACTCAGCTTTGTCTGGAATCTTTGGAAATGCGCTTAAGCGACAATGCTGAGGGTCAAAGCATTGCTGATATTGGCTGTGGCTCCGGAATTCTTGGCATTGGCGCTGTGTTATTGGGGGCGCAAAAAGTGTATGCAGTGGACGTTGACCTCCTCGCTGTCCGCGCTGCTCGCCACAATCGCGACCTCAACCAGATCGATCCTGCCCGTTTGGTGATCGCCAGAGGCAGTGCCCAACAGTTGAGAGAACTGATCGAGGAAGGGTTTGACGGTATCCTCTGCAATATTCTGGCAGAGGTGATTGTCGATTTGATTCCCCAGATCAGTGCGATCGCCAAACCCAATGGTTGGGGAATCCTGAGCGGCATTTTGTTAGATCGGGCAAAACTGATTACTGACACCCTTGAACAACATGGCTGGATTGTAGCGATGCTCTGGAAGCAACAAGAATGGTGCTGTTTTAATATTAGGCGCTCTTAAACTTCAGAACCGCTTTTATCTCTGACAGCCGTAACGAGGGTTTGACGAATCAACTCTACTCTTTGGTTAGCTGGCATACTAGCTAATACATTCTCAACATCTACTGGCAGTTTGATGGCAAACACTCTATTTCCTAAAGGATAATTATCTGAGCGATTAGCCATATCTTTTTCCTCCTTTTTAGCTTGATTCAGTTTGATCCCCCTCTAGACTTTCTATCCTTGATTGACGAGAATTGTCTCCAGTAATCTCTCGGAAGTTAATATCAAGTCTTTGTGAATGTGCGGAAGCGTGATTCAGACTGGCGACCAGAATAGTGCTAATTACATTCCACAGCGAACTCTATCCAAAATCCAAGTCTGAGTGGGAGCAACTTAAAATATATCTATAAAAATTAACATCTTTGCGTTGCTACCGCGCGATCGCTAGCTACGAAAATCCCGAAAAGTTTTTTTGCGGAGATTTTGGGAGTATCTCGTCGAACTGTTAACGAGATCATTCAAGGTCGAAGACCAATCACTGTAGATATGGCAATTCGCATTGGCAAAGCTCTAGGAAATGGTCCGCGACTCTGGCTAAATCTTCAGCAGAAGGTAGATGTGTGGGATGCCTTACAAATGCACAAAGAAGAGTACAATAAAGTGCCGACCGTAGTGTGACAAGAGGCTACCAAATGAATGTG
>JAAUYM010104472.1_pt1 | contig 11739 bp, 11 predicted proteins | sample 7278001 | NCBI WGS metagenome assembly JAAUYM01 (sample SAMN14350224, study PRJNA611818) | marine sediment metagenome | isolation source: surface marine sediment (1.8m) | place: French Polynesia: Moorea | collected 2018-08
CTCAGCGGGAGGGAGAGGGGCAGTTCAGGCTGCTGCTGCTGCTGCTGTTGCATGTTGCGGTAGGGAGGAAGGGAGGAAATAGCCAGCAGCAGGAAAACGGAAGAGATTCAAGCAGCAGCGGCGGCAGCGGCAGCGGCAGCGGCTCTGCGTACGTGCGTACAGTATATATACGGGGGGAAGAAATCACGAAATTGTTGCACTCATCTCGGAGACGCCAACTAAAGAGGAGCTGAAAAAGAAAGGAGCCAAGAGGGAAAAAAACAACAGTATGAAGGTAAGGTGGTAAGGTGGACGGGGAGATAGAACGAAAAACGACCGTGGAATGCTTCTCTGCCGTTCCAAGAATGACGGAGGAAGCAGGACACGTGGCCTACATACTGTAGATTGCTGCGACAGTTTTGTTGCGACTTGAGTTGACACTTGGACAAGCAAGCATGGCTCCTAAAGATCGCATTCAGGTAATGCACTACACTACGACATCGTACATGCTAGTAGAGCTCCTTGTTTTGCATTTGGTGATTTCAACGTAAGGTGACGTGGTGATAACAGCATAAATAACAAAAAATGTAACTTTTGAATGTTATCAACCACGTGTTTCTATTGTGACGGTTGCCGCACGATTTCAAAATTGCATGTACAGTTTTTTTCTTGGTGATATGTGGGAAACCATCTTCTCATAATCAATCAGAAAAAATGTCAAAAAAAATTCGAGCGCAACCGTTTGACAACGTGACGAAAGATCCCGACTTTGGAGGTGGAGGGCAGTTACTATTCTCACAAGGGTTCTTCACCTTGCGTGTTACGGTTACTATCCAAATCAAGAGTTCCTGATATTTCATGGAACCGCGCGCAAATGCTGATTTGCTTATGTTGCAATAAACGAGACTTAAAGTTTCTTTACGTTTCAACCCACAGTTTCTGGTGATCGCTCTTCTGGCCACCGTCGCCTGCGCCGACAGGGTCAGGCCTGGCTTCAGGAACCAGGTCAGCGCCAGACAGGCCCGGCAGAATGAGGTGGTGAATGGAGGCATCGACTTCAGTGGCTGCCAGACCGACCCGGACACCGGACTCTGCTGTGTGGAGAAGATTGAGACTGTCACTTCCCTTCAGAAGGACCCCATTCTGGAGTGTACCCACAAGAACGTGGAGAAGTGCCACTACACCTATGTCACACAGTTTTCTCCTGCCCAGGAGGAAGTCTGTGAAGAAAACTTTGAGAAGACCTGCCAGATTACGTTCAAGCAGGAAGCTGTTGAAGAGAGTGTGAAGAAGTGCTACAGGCCTCTTACCAAGATCTGCAATGGTCAGGGCCCTGAGGAGTGCAGAACCGTGTATGAGTCCTCTTGTACCACCCGTTACATTGAGAAGCAGCCTGGCAAGTTTGTTGGTGACACCAGCTGTGAGAAGTTGCCCATTGAGATCTGTGGTGCTGGCTGCACAACTGATGAGGGTCCCGAGGAGTGCCACGACAAGAGCATCACCTCTCTGATTGATGTCCCCGAGGAGGTGTGCGACTTGAACCCACAGAAGACTTGCCGCTTCCAGACTAAGCTGGTCCCCAGCCTGAAGCCCGAGCATGAGTGCACCATTGTTCCACAGGAGGTCTGCAACCTGAGGTTCACCCAGCCGCAGCAGGTGGACAAGCCACTGACCACCAAGTGGTGCCTGGACCCCACCCCGGCCGCTCCTGGCGAGACCTACGACGAGGGCAACGCTCTGGGCGCCGCCATCGGCCGCTGAAAGAGGATGAGACGACGACCCATCTAAAGCCGGGCATTATTATTATCGTTCACTTTACATGTTTTCATCAAGGGCGTTAATGTGTCTTTATCCCTCCCCCCCTCCCTGCGCACTATCAAAAACGAGTATTACTGTTATTTTCGTTCACAACCGCGCGTTGAGGTTTCCAATTAATATCGAAGAGAGGCTTCCTCGTCGCTATTGCCATAAAGTCCGTTGTCCTCCCACCCCCCTCACTTTAATTTATTGTCTGGCCATCATTCTTTGTTATGACAATACATTGTCGCTTAATCCTTTCGCAACAGGACATTTCCCGAATCGGTCGAGGGATGCGAAGCCAACTACAACAGCTTGGCTTTTTTTTTTCTTATCCTTCATCATCCCTTCTCAGTCTTTACTTCTCACGGCGCGAATTCGTTCGCCGTGCATTTCCGGACAAATTCTCGGCCCTTCTTGCACGCACTCTCCTTTTTTTTTCTACATCGGCAGAGCCCTTCCTCTCCGTCACATGGCGGGACAATCGGCAAGGAAGGTATGGGGATACCAAGTATACACTACCAACGACAACGAATCTGATCGTAAATCACCATTTGACACGTCCAGCTACGGGTTGCATTCGTCCCCACGAAAACAGGACGACGGATAAGAACAAAGTCGCATTCTTAGACCGGCAAGGACGAGCAAAAGAGGACGACAACATGCATGTGTGGGCACAGTGTACGTACAGTACATGCAGGCAAGGGAAGGGTAGACTGTAATAAGGGGGGGAGAGGAAGGAAGAGGAGGCATCTGTGCAGATAGCGGAGAGGCGTAGGGGGAGGGGAGAGAAAAAAAACCACTTTTTTTTGCTCCCGATGATGGTCCAGCTGACACCAACACTCCTGGATTTTGCACAGAAAGGACGCTTCCGAGAATTAATCCAATTCCGGGCGGAGACTCCAATTGCCAATCTAGTAGTAGATTAATTCCGGTTAAAAGAATTCGATACTGCAAAGAAGAAGAGAAGAAGAAGACGTCGGGAGAGAAGTAGTGCAATTTTCTTTTTTCAATCATGTTTTTTCTCCTACTCTTCCTCCTTTTATCTCTCCTCTTTGTTCAGTCTCAATTTTGAGACTCTCAATTGCACGTCACGTATGTAGTAGTATACGCAGAACCCGAGAGAGGCGGTCTGGGGAGGGAAACACGAATTCTTTGGCTAAGGGAAGATGGTTGTGAGGAAGGGGGGAGGAGGAGGAGGAGGAGGAGGAGAAGGAGGAAAAAAGAACAAATCCGCGTTTACTGCATAAATGAATAAGTTGGGGAGGAGGGACGCGGCATCTTAAGGTCAGGAGGCTGCGACTGAAAATGAAGAAGTGTGTGTTTCTTCCTCCTCCTCCTCTTCTTCTTCTCTCGGTGGTGCCAATCTTTCTTCTTCTTCTTCTCTGTTGGAGGCAAAAAGAGGGAGGAGAAGAGGGAGAAGGGGGAGAGGAAGGATGCCAGGCAGCAGGCGAGGGCGGCGGCGCGTGCTCAGACAAACTGACAGCATTCCTGAAATATCTTTTTGTTGCTGTTGCTGTTTGCCTGACTAAAATTTGTCTGCAAAAGGTCATATAAGTGAAGCCCATCAATTTGTCGGCAAATTCTTCTCTGAAGTTTGCATCAGATTGCCGCGCAAGGAGCAAAAAATAAAAATAACAAAAAAACCAACAATGTTCAGTCTCTCGAACAGGAAGAGGAGGGAGGTGGCAATAAAATAAGTGAGTAGACGATAATCACATTAGCTGCGAGGTGGCGTTCGCAATCCTGCATCCTGCCTGAATGGACAGTCGAAAGGAGTCAAAGGGGGAGGGAGGGCAGGGCAGGGCGGGAGGGATGATGAAGAATACTCCTTCTTCCTTCCTTTCCCGTTCGGTGGGTCGACCAGTGGGGGTTGGAAGTGAGGTGGTTTTTTTTTCCTTGGCATCTCAGGAGGAATGATTCCACCACCATCACCTCCACCTCCACCCTTCCTTGGCCAAACGTACGAGTACACGCCCGCACTTATGAAAGGGACCCACGGGAGAGGGGAGAAACGCCTCCTCCTCCTCCTCCTCCTCCACGACCGTGAATGGTCGGTTCGACGGGGCGGTGGGCATCCAAGCCAAGGGGTCGCGTCTGTCTGTGTCAGTTCCTCCTCCTCTTCCCCTCTCTTCCTCTCTCTCTCCTCCCACACCTCCTTTCTTCCCGTGCGATTTTTGTGCCCTCCTCCTCCCTTCAACCAGCGAACTTTAGCCGATGATGCGAACCAAAAGGAGGAGGAGGAGGAGGAGAGGAAGTATCCTGGAATGGGAAGGGGGGGGAAGGAAGGAAGGAAGGAAGGAGGCAACGGGGCCGTTGTCTCTCTTTTTGTGTGTGTTGTTGGCTGCCTCCGTCGATGACGCGCGTATCCGCAGCAGCAGCGACGACGGCGGCGGCCGTGGGGGCCGTGGCGGCAAAACCTCGGATATAAATGCGTCAGGTGTTGTCGACGGGAACCGTAGTCTCACTTCGGAAGTAGTGGACGCAGTCATTATATCCGCCATCGTCCCCGCAGCGACAATGAGAGTAAGTATGTATAAAGAGAGAGTCACGCGGAGGGAGGGATGCGTGGAAACCGCTAAAAGGTCTCTGTCCCAGAACGGGGAAAAAATATGGGAAAAAAACCACAAAAAAGTGAAATGGCTTTGGTCACAAAAGTAAGAGCTCTGGCGGTGCACGCATAAATATCTTCGTTCCTTCTTCCTCCCTCCTATCTTTTTTTATGAGTGACGTCTTATTATTGGAGCAGGAAGGTGAGGGAGGGGGAGGGGGAGTGGGAGGGGAGGGGGCGTGCACTTGCGCACATTGATTCTTGCCCTCTCCCTCTCTCTCTCTCTCTCTCTCTCGTTCAGTCCCGGGTTATCTTATTAGATGTCAATTACGTGAAAGAGTAGCGTGTCGTAAATGTCAACTGAGGGAACAACCGCAGCAGCAGCAGCAACAGCAGCAACAGTTCCACCGTTATTCCCTCAATTACTGTGTTTCCTCTCCTTCCTCGCCAAGCTTAGCAGCATCGAGAAAAAAAGGACTTGATCTGTTCGTTCCCCCTCCCTTGTCATTAAGCTTAATGGGCACCCATTACAGTTGATCCGTGATTATCAGCTGGCATCTTTCATTTTAAGCTTTTCCTCCTCCTCCGAAATACCGAATCGTACACATGCAGACAGTTTTGGATCACGAATGCTGCTCCTCTGACGTGTTAATCACTGTCCGCCGATCCTCTTGCAGTTCTTCATCTTCTTCGGCCTCCTGGCCCTGACGGCCGCAGACATCGTCCAGAGGCGGAGGCAGGCCCGGCAGCAGGACATCCAGGGAGCCGGCATCGACTTCAGTGGCTGCCAGACCGACCCAGACACCGGATTCTGCTGCGTTGAGAAGGACGAGACAGTCACCACTCTCCAGAAGGACCCCATCCTCGAGTGCACCCACAAGAATGTGGAGAAGTGTCACTACACCTACATCACTCAGTTCAACCCTGCCCAGGAGGAGGTGTGCGAGGAAAATTTTGAGAAGAGCTGTCAGATTACTTTTAAACAGCAGGCTGTGGAGGAGACTGTGAAGAAGTGTTACAGGCCCCTCGTCAAAGTCTGTAATGGACAGGGTGAGGATGTCTGCCAGACCGTGTACGAGTCGTCTTGTACCACCCGTTACATTGAGAAGCAGCCTGGCAAGTTTGTTGGTGACACCAGCTGTGAGAAACTGCCCATTGAGATCTGTGGTGCCGGCTGCACGACTGAGGAGGGTCCCGAGGAGTGTCACGACAAGACCATCACCTCTCTCATCGATGTCCCTGAGGAGGTGTGTGACTTGAACCCCCAGAAGACCTGCCGCCTCCAGACTAAGCTGGTCCCCAGCCTGAAGCCCGAGCACGAGTGCACCATCATCCCCCAGGAGGTCTGCAACCTGAAGTTCACCACTCCTCAGCAGGTTGAGCAACCCCTCAGGACCAGGTGGTGTCTTGACCCTGCGGAAGCCACGCCCGACCAGACCTACGACGACGCCAATGCCCGCGCGGCCCCCATCGGATCCTACTAATGATGACTGTACCACTATTATCATTGACATCTGGGCATTAATTGTTAAACCAGTATTGTTGAACCCTTCTACTACCATTTATTATTGCAAACTCCGAATGGTTGCAACAAATTTTTCCTCGCCATTCCGATCGTTTTGCAGAAAAGTAAATAATGTGACGAACCACGACGCTCATGCGGTTGTACCATTTATTGATTGCATCGTGCCTTCGAGTCTTTCTGAGCATCGAAGTGAAGCAAGACAGAGGAATTCCCGAAAAAAAAACCCCATAATTTTTTCCCCAAAACTCAAGCAAGAGTTACTAATATCGCAAATGGTGTATTAACTCACAGACGACATTCCCGCAACCTTGTTACTTCTTGCACTCGGCATTCCAGGGAGAATTGTCTGTCCTTTTGATGCTCAGTACAAAAGAGGAAGTTACAAGAGGAGGAGGAGGGGAAGGAGGGGATGAACATGCAAAGAATGCACGGTAATGAATACGACCAAATACAATTATTGCATCTCCTCCTCCCAAAGGGGGAGGAATGCATTTTGTAAAAGAAGGAGTTTTCCCAAATCTTTTGTGTTCTTCTTCTTCCGTTCTGTTCTTTTCTTGCTCCGAGGAAGAGGAAACAAATTTTTCGTTGTTGTTGTGTGGGTTTTTTATGCATGGGAGATGGAAATTTCTTTGGCAGACTGCGACCATGAAATAATAGAACGGACATTGATGACAAGAAGAAGAAGAAGAGGAGGGGAGGAGGGGGGAGAATAGTAGAAGACAATATTCTTCTTCCTACTACCAACCCAAGGTTAAGCATGAATCTTTTTTCTGTGTGTGAGACGTGATGGGTGGAGGGACTGACTTCCTCGCTGTTGTTGCCCCTTCTCATTGGCGCCAGGAAAGTGAAAGACAAATATGCACGGGAAATTGGTGACCGGAGAAGAAAAAAAAATGTCTAAGTTTCATTGGAATTCATCACGGCAAAAAGAGCCTTTTTTCCCTCCTTTTCTTCCTCCCTTCCAAGGTGCAATTCCCTCCTTTTTTATACTTTCGTGTTCATCAAGATCGTGATACCTGGCCGGAGGAGGAAATGGAGAGGAAAAATTGAGTTAGTGCCGCCCGCCCGCTCGGCTGCCACTTAGAATCCAGCCACGGATTCGACGGGGCTCAAATACGGGAAATAAAGATGTGCCAGCGAGAACGGTTTTGGTCCGATTCAAGCGAACGCCTCTTTTGGTGCAAGACTCCCGATTCCTCCCCCCCGCCCTCTCTCTTTCTTTTTTTTATGAAAAGATGTATGTTCGTTCAGTTGGTCCTTTTTTTGGCCAAAAGGATCTCCTGCTTTGGTTGGTGCTCCCTTCCCCCCACCTCTGAATAGAGGCGGAAGAAGATTCCAATCTGTGGAAATAGGATGATGATGATACCACCGTAGAAGCGAGAGAAAAATGTCCAGAGGCCACACCATCTCCTCCTCCTCGTCCTCCTCCTCCTCCTCCTCTCTTGGTGGACGTATGCAAAAATGGATGGACTTGATGTTCATCTTTTTTTGTTTTTTTTTCCCCTTCCCCTCTTCTTCTTCCTGTTCTTCTTTGCTCCCCTTGAAAGGTTGTTATACCGTTGTTGCTTCTCCCCCGTATACAGTACTACAGTACATAGGGTACGTGTACGTACGCATATATGGTACGTCGCACCAAGAAAAATAAGTGGAGGGTTCGCACACGCATGCAAAAGAAGCAGAGAGGGAGAGAGGATGAGACGAGCTGCTAATGCCGTCTGCGAAAATGAATCGTCCCCCATTACGTGGGAATGCCTAATAGGGAGAGGAAAGGAGAGAAGGGATTAACAGTCCTGTTCGCGCTGAAAAAAAAAAAAAAGAATTCCTTCTTATCTGGGAATTGCCGAGGCTTGCAAGTCACGTCGGATCAGATTAGCATCTTCTCATTCTCCCTTCTCTGGGATTACTACGTACGTATACTAGTGTCCTGGTCCTCTCCTTCCCACCCTTCTCGGCCTCCCCTCTCGCCGCCGGCCCGTGTGATTTGCGTCTCCTCCCCCCCCCCTCACTCCCCTCCTTGACGCAATGGATGTGATGATGCGTTTTACCCTTTGCGGAATGCAGGAAGAAGAACAAGAACAAGAACGGAAAAGACCGAACGAACATGCTCCAATTTGTCCGTGTGTGTGGTCAAAACCGAGCAACAGAACCTCTCGAAGAGATAAACATCCCATCCGCAGAAGACGATTCCTCCTCCTCTTCCTCCTTTTGGACAGTTTATTTATGAGCCAGCGCGCGTGGTCATAGTACAAGGCCAAGGACAAAGGGGAGAGGGAAGGAAGGGGCAACAACAGCAACATCAGCAAGGTGCAACAAGGATGACTCTGCGCGATGCTGAGGCGGCCTGTGTGGAATACAAACCACTCCTTTAAGAAACACGCAAACACACAAACAATAGGCTAAGCAGGGTGGTACTGCGACATGATTAATTTCTTCATTATGGGTGAGTCTTCGGTACCCCCTCATGACTGCATTGAAAATGGATGCAGATCGATAGGTACTACGTAGTGAAATGGGTCGATCTAATGAACATTTTACTGCTTACCGACCACAGGATGAAGGGCGGAGAAAAAATGGGAAAAAAAGGGGATGCTCATCATGATGCCGCGATAAAGGACCAGAGGTAACGAAATATCTTAAGAGGACGTCATCAAAGAGTGTGGAACTTCCACTGTAATAGGACAATTTTTTTCTTTGGAAAAACCGCTAGGACGATGAATTCTCTCACAACACACTGCAGGACAAAATTGAATTTTTTTTTTTTTTAAAAAGGCAGTGTGTCCCAAAGAGGACAAGGAAGAGGCAACCACCATACCATCTCTCTCCCTCTCCCGATAACCCATAAAGCAGCTGGTGCCGGACCCCCCACCCACCCCAACTCATCCTCCTTCCTCCTTCTTCTAATCGGGCTGCTTCTTTATGGGTCTCTTGATGATGAGGAAGAGACGGTGAGGGGAAGACTGGCCTGACAAACGACCTTGCGTCATCAGGGGCGCTCTCATCATCACCTGTGAAAAATTGGGCACATTTCTGTTTTCAAGAAAAAAAATCAGACTTTACGAATGCCTTCTCATCTCTCATTGGCTGACTTCCAGCTTTGTCTCGTACAGTAATCCTTCCCACTGCTTCCTCCTTGTTCTGCTTCTTTAAAAATTAGCGTGGTGGCTCGATTATACATACTACTGGAATTAATTGAACCGTCTCAATGTTGCTTAGCCCCCCTCATTTTGATGCCAGCTGTCGTTGAATATGCATTTGCTGCTTTATTATGAAGACAACCTATCTTCCAATTTTTCTCTACAAGGCGGCCTTTCGCATCCTTGCTTCCCCCTCTCAAGTCATGAATGCAACACTTGTTGTGGCTTCTTCAAGGTAAATCTCAGGCGGTTGGTTCTTGAACTGCCGATAAATTGGGAAGATTGTGCAGGGACCTCCTCCTCCTTCTAGCTGGGTCATGAGTAGCACTACAGGAAAAGGTCTGCAACACCGATGGTGGTCTAACCACCACCACCCTCAAATTTACTAAAAAAAATAAAAAGAACAAGAAAAGTCATCTAAAATGACCTTCCCGGTGTCGCTTTGTAGATATACTCCTAATAGTAGTAGGCTCCTACTTAAACTTCAAAGCACACTTTCTCGGGATAAGATGAGGAAGAGAGGTGGAAGCGAGTCGTGTCATTTCGGCGGCTTGAAGTGTCCTTTTAAGACACCTCCTCCTCTCATCTCACTTTGATGATCCGACTTCCCTTGTGTAGTACTAGGAGGAGGAGAAGGAGAGGATTGCCTGCGTGTAATTGCGGAGTGAACTTTGCTTGAATGGGGAGAGGGAGAGGATGGAGAGAAAGAAACTGCATTCTTGGAAGGACCAACCGGAAAGGGAGAAGAAGAAGAAGAAGATGCAAGGGTTGAGTCGAAGTTTCAGGGTGCATTTTCTAACGCGGTGGGGGTTTTTTTTGGCAACGGTAGCAAATTTCAAGCAAACTGCAAGCATGGACGCAAGGAGAGAGAGAGAGAGAAGAAAATATTCTAAGATTGTTTTTCCTCCAGTGGAAACGAAATTCACACTTTTAGGGCCAAAATTCCAAGGCATGCAGTAAAACAAAATGCCGCCACCTACTACCTGGTAGGTAGTAGAACTATGTAACACACAGGAAGAACGTCGGTGTGCGGCGTTTGGCGGAATGGATGTCGTGGCGACGATGAAGAGATGAGGATGCCGGCCGTTTGGTGGGTGAGATAATTGGCCCCCCCTACCCCCCGTCCTGAGTGAAGAAAAATGTTCTGTATACCGCAAAATTTGCATGCACTTTTTTTTTGTTTTCTTGCCTCCCTTCCTCTCGCTTCCTCCATTGTCTTTCTGACCTTTTCCTCCCTCCCTCCCTCCCTTCCCGCAGTCAAAGCACGGCATCACTCAACTTTTTCCTTTCATCTCCTTCAGCGAACTTTGCCTTGGACAGCGGGCGGCGGCGGCGGGCGACGCGCCCTCACGCATCTTAATCTGCACATTAGTCAAACAAAATTGAGGAAAAGGAGAAGGAGGAGGAGTAACCGTTGCTTATTTATTCTCTCCCCCTCGGTTGGTTCACGCGATGGTAATATTACGGTGGAATTACCCCCCCCCCTCTTCTCCTCCTTCTTCTTCTTCCACTTAAAGATGCTCCGGGCTAGAGAATGCCTCTCAGTCAAGGGGGCAAAAATTTCAAAGGCATTCCCATAGACGAACACACCTCTCTAGTCGAACTGAGGAAAAGCACCACAGATATGTGGATGAACACATACTGTATATGATCTGTGCTACCCTATGGGCCGAGGGAGGGAAGAGGGAGAGAAGCAATCTGTCTTTCGTGGTTCTTCTTCCTCCTCCTCTGCATGCATGCACAGGCAACAACGGTTCTTGAACTTTGCCTTTCTTGGACCAATGGAAGAGGAGGGAGGAGGGGACTTGCTTCCTAGAGCCAAGTTGGGGGAGGGACCCCCTAAAAAAAAGCCGTCAAAAAAAACTCTGACAGCTTCATGATGACTCTGGCGAAGAAGCGTGGTTGTCCGCTTTGTCCCTCTCCTTCTTCTTCTTCCTTCCCTCAAGACAACCGACCACTTGCGAATCCAGGAAGAAGCAGTGGAAGAGTAGGAGTAGGAGGAGGCTGACCCAGAAGAGGATCGCAAATTAGCTAGGGGAAGGAAGGGAGGACAGGAAAAATGGCCCGTCGCGACTCCCTAGCACATTCTACTTAGACTTCCGGTTTTACAAATATACGTAGAAGAAGAAACAATTCTAATAGGATAGTATTCACTTAAAATTCTTTTATATATATATACTACAAAGCGCGTGGCAAGCAGATGACATTTTTAGCGCTATATTTGGGAAACAGAAGAGGACGCAAACCCAAATCGATGCGATGAAATGCCAAATTGGCCTCAACATTTTTCCCAGGTGCAGGCAGGCTTTTTTTTTCAATCAACTTTGCTTGCCTCCCACAGCACGCCGCCGGTAGCTCATCTGAGAACATTCCTGCGTGTTTTTCAGCCTGCATTAAAGCTCGGGATTATTTTTTTTCATCGTACGTGCCTGCGTGCGTGTGTTCCAGACGCCTTCTTTTTTATTTTTTTTTGTAAATCCGTCCTAATTAAAAGACAAAAGGCCAGGAAGTGTTTCAATCCGACGAGGCAAACTAACCCTTCCTTCCTTCTTTTCGTTCTGCTCCCCTCCATGCAGACCGCATGTTGTTGTGCTCAAGGAGGAAGAGCGGTTGACGCGTCTTTCACGCGCTACGGTGTCCACGAGAAATAAAGAACCCCAATGTAATTCCATCCCTCCTTTCCTTATCTGCATGGGGGAGAAGAAAGAAGAAGAAGAAAAAGAAGAAGAAGAAGAAGAAGAAGAAGAAGAAGA
>JAAUYM010055270.1_pt1 | contig 11734 bp, 10 predicted proteins | sample 7278001 | NCBI WGS metagenome assembly JAAUYM01 (sample SAMN14350224, study PRJNA611818) | marine sediment metagenome | isolation source: surface marine sediment (1.8m) | place: French Polynesia: Moorea | collected 2018-08
CGGACATTTTGCGAGTTGCAGGCTCCGGTTCATACCGGGCTGCGAGTTGGGGGCGGACCGAGATACTGATGTCCCTGACGCCGCCGAGTTTCAGTGCCCCGATCAGCTTTCGCTGGCTGTATTTGAGCTTGGTGGCGAGGGCAGCTGAGGGCGTGACAAGGTGAAGCGAGCCGTTTTCGAAGGATGCGGCGTAAATATCGCCAGGGATAATGGCGCGGATTTGGTCCTGAAGCTCAATCAGGCCGCGAGCCTGCCGATAAATACGACCAATGGCACCTCGCCCCGACAGGATATCCGTCGGTTTTTTGATCGATTCGGGGATTCTGGGCATGATTGCGAGGAGCAAAAGGACAATTTGCACTAGAATAACCACCGGGACGCCTGATAAACAGGCTCCTCTGGGGGAAAGTGTTACCGAATGAAGTTTATTGTTGTCGACAATCACTCCGGCCGCGCACGGTCGATTACGGCAAATGGCTGGGTGATCAGTCTTGCTGTCGCCGGTCTTATTGGTATTCCGGTGGTTTCCAGCTACTACGCCTGGCGCGCCGGCGTTGGCGAAGCCGCCGTCACCTCAGAGATGACCGCCAAATGGCGTGAGGCACTGGATCAGCAGGAACGTGATGTCGAACAGGCCCGTCTGGACGCCGAAGCACACCTGCAGGCAACCTCCGTGCGTCTCGCCAAGCTTCAGGCACACATTGTCCGCCTGGATGCCCTGGGTGAGAGGCTGACGCAGATCGGCCAGCTGGAAGAAGGCGAATTCGATTTCTCCGGCACGCCGGCAGTTGGTGGCCCGGAAGTCACCGTCACCGACGAGTCCGACGCACCCTCTTATCTCGACCTGCTCGACCAGCTGTCGCTGGATATCGAGGATCGTGAACAGCAGCTGAGCGTACTCGAAACACTGCTCATCAATCGCAAGCTCCAGGACGACGTTTTCCTGGCCGGCCGTCCGATCATGAAAGGCTGGATGTCGTCACGCTACGGCTACCGCAACGATCCCATTACCGGTCGCCGAGCCTTCCATTACGGTGTCGACTTTGCCGGAAAAGAAGGCTCTGAAGTGATCACCGTGGCCGCCGGCGTTGTCGTTTTCTCCGGCAAGCGCAGCGGTTACGGCAAGATGGTCGAAATCAATCACGGCGCTGGCTATTCCACCCGCTACGGTCACCACAAGGAACTCGCTGTCAAAGCGGGTGACATCGTCAAGAAAGGCCAGGTCATTGGCTACATGGGTTCGAGTGGTCGTTCCACGGGCCCCCACGTTCACTTCGAGGTTTACAAGAACGGTCGCGTCGTCGATCCGTCCGCCTACATCCATCGCGCCAGCCGCTGATCCCCTGCCTCATCTCCAGGCAACCGCGGCCCTTTGGCCGCTTTCTTTCGTTATCTAACCTGATTGAAGAGTCGACCTATGGTCATGCAGGCCCTAAGCAAGATTTTTGGAACCAAAAACGATCGTGAGCTCAAGCGAGTCAACAAGATCGTCAAGCGCATCAACGAGCTCGAAGAAGACATCGAGAAGCTCTCTGACGAAGAACTGAAGGGGCAGAGGGACAAGTTTCGCGCGGAACTCGAATCCGGCAAATCGCTGGACGATATCCTTCCCGAGGCGTTTGCCACCGTTCGCGAGGCTGGCAAGCGAGCGCTCGGCATGCGCATCTTTGATGTTCAGCTGATTGGCGGCGTCATCCTGCATGAAGGCAAGATCGCCGAAATGAAAACCGGTGAGGGTAAAACGCTGGTGGCAACGCTGGCGCTTTACCTGAACGCGATCAGCGGTGATGGCGTTCACCTTGTGACGGTGAACGATTACCTGGCCAAATGGGGTGCCGAATGGATGGGCCCGATGTACGCCGCGCTGGGCATGACGGTTGGCGTTGTCCACGCGGGACAGTCGCCGGAAGAAAAGCGCAGCGCGTACGCCGCTGATATCACCTACGGCACCAACAACGAATTCGGCTTCGATTACCTGCGTGACAACATGGCGTTTGCACTCGAAGAGCGGGCGCAACGTCCGCTCAACTTTGCCATTGTCGACGAGGTCGATTCGATCCTCATCGACGAGGCGCGAACGCCGCTCATCATCTCGGGTGGTGTTGAGCAGTCCCTCGATCAGTACAAGATCGTCAACCGTATTGTCCCTACGCTCGAGCGCCAGGAAAAGACACCTGAAGATATACTCAACGAGATTGAGCCGCCGGGCGATTACTACGTTGATGAAAAGCAGCGAGACGTTGAGCTGACCGAATCAGGGCACGAGAAGGTCGAGGCACTGCTCGTACAGAACGGGCTGCTGGAAGAGGGTGACAGCCTTTACGGCACAACCAACCTGCAGACCCTTCACCAGGTCCAGAATGCGGTGAAGGCACATACGCTGTTCCAGAGAGACGTCGACTACATCGTCCAGAACAATGAGATTGTCATCGTTGACGAGCATACCGGACGAACCATGCCGGGACGTCGCTGGTCCGGTGGTATTCACCAGGCGATCGAAGCCAAGGAGAACGTGCCGGTTACGAACGAAACGCAGACGCTGGCGTCCACGACCTTCCAGAACTACTTCCGCCTGTATCACAAGCTTGCCGGCATGACCGGTACGGCGGATACGGAAGCGTTCGAGTTCCGACAGATCTACGGTCTCGATGTTGTTGTCATTCCGACCAACGAGCCGATGGTGCGAAACGATTACAACGACCTGATCTACCTGACGACTGAAGACAAGTACGAGGCGATTGTCGAAGAAATCCAGGCGGCAATCGAAAAGAAAGCGCCCGTACTTGTTGGTACGGCATCGATCGAGTCGTCCGAGCTTGTCTCTGACGAGCTCAAGAAAAGAAAGATCAATCACCGCGTACTTAACGCGAAGATGCACGAGCAGGAAGCGGAACTGGTTGCGCAGGCCGGCCGTCCCGGTACGGTAACGATTGCAACAAACATGGCGGGCCGTGGTACCGACATCATCCTGGGCGGCAACTGGGAAGCGGAAGTTGCCAAACTCGACAACCCCACAGAAGAGCGGATTGCAGAGATCAAGGCCGAGTGGCAGAAGAATCATGAAACCGTGCTCGAAGCGGGCGGTCTTCACGTAATCGGAACAGAGCGTCACGAGAGTCGACGCATCGACAACCAGCTGCGCGGTCGTGCGGGCCGTCAGGGTGACCCTGGCGTTTCCCGTTTCTTCCTGTCGATGGACGACAACCTGATGCGTATCTTCGCGTCGGATCGCGTCAAGTCGCTGATGAAAGGCGTTGGCATGGAAAAGGGTGAAGCCATCGAACACAGGATGGTAACCAACGCGATCGAAAAGGCGCAGCGTAAGGTCGAAGGACGCAACTTCGACATCCGAAAGCAGCTGCTCGAGTACGATGACGTTGCCAACGATCAGCGCCAGATGATCTACCACCAGCGCAATGACCTGATGGAGGCTGAAGAGGTCACCGAAACGATCGAGGCGCTGTGGGACGATGTCGTCAATCAGGTAGTCGACGGATATGTTCCGCCGCAGAGCCTCGAAGAACAGTGGGACATCGTCGGTCTCGAACAGGCGCTGCACACTGAATTCGGCAAACATCTGCCAATCCAGGAATGGCTCGACGAAGACGATGAGCTGCATGAGGAAACGCTGCGCGAAAAGATCGTGGCTGAGATCAAGGCGGAATACGACAAGAAAGCCGAGGTGATTGGCGACGGTATCCGCCAGTTCGAGAAAGCAATCATGCTTCGCATTCTCGACCAGCTATGGAAAGAGCACCTCGCTGCGATGGACTACCTGCGTCAGGGAATCCACTTGCGCGCCTATGCGCAGAAGCAGCCGAAGCAGGAATACAAGCGTGAGTCTTTCGAGCTGTTCGAGAATCTCCTCAACAACGTCAAGCTCGAGGTTATTCGTACGCTGTCTCGCGTCAGGCTGCAGAGTGAAGAAGACGCGCTCGCGATCGAACGCCAGCGGCGCGAGGAAGAAGCCCGCGCCAAGCTCAACTTCAGCAAGGCTGATGCGGTTGCTGCAGGTGCAGAAGAACCTGCAATGGCTGCGGCTGCCGGCGGCGGCGCACCGGCGCCCGCGCCACAGACGCCTTTTGTTCGGCAGGACAGAAAAGTGGGTCGCAACGAGCCGTGCCCCTGCGGCTCGGGCAAGAAGTACAAGTCCTGCCACGGGAAGCTCTGACCTGTGGCAACGGGGATCGCATCGACCGACTTCCTGCCGATAGACGGTGTCAGGCTGTCTGCGGTCTCCGCCGGTATCAAGTCTGAAGGGCAGGAAGACCTTGTCCTTATCGAGTTCGACGAAGGCAGTGAGACGGTTGGTGTCTTCACCCAGAGCCACTTCGCTGCCGCTCCCGTTATTGTCGGCAAACGTCACCTGGCGGAAACACCTGCCCGGTTTTTCCTGATCAACAGCGGTAATGCGAACGCCGGCGTTGGTGATGCGGGTATTGAGGACGCGATTGCCTGCTGCAAGGCGGTTGCAGCCGAGACGTCTGTCCAGCCTCACGCGGTGATACCGTTTTCAACCGGCGTTATCGGTGAACGCCTGCCTGTCGACAAGATTGCTCACAGCATTCCAGAGGCCGTTTCGCGCTTGTCGAGGGAGGGCTGGCCTGATGCTGCTCGCGGCATCATGACAACCGATACCCGCGCAAAGATTGCCTCGCGCCAGGTCGAAATCGCAGGCACCAAGGTGACGCTGACCGGGATCTCCAAGGGCGCCGGCATGATCCAGCCGAACATGGCAACGATGCTTGCTTACATTGCAACTGATGCGTCGTGTGACGTCGCAAGCCTGCAATCGCTGCTCAGTGAATCCGTGGAGTATTCCTTCAATCGCATCACGGTCGACAGCGACACCTCGACCAATGACTCCTGCATGCTGACGGCAACCGGAAAGTCGGGCGTAGATGTCTCACACGGAGCCGCGCGCGAGCAGTTTGCCGGTGCGCTGCTTTCGGTTTGTCAGGAGCTGGCGCAGGCGATCATTCGCGATGGCGAAGGTGCCACCAAGTTTGTCGCGGTGACAGTGCAGGGCGGCAGCAACAGCGAGCAGTGCCTTGCGGTTGCCTATTCGATTGCAAACTCCCCGTTGATCAAGACGGCGCTTTTCGCCAGTGATGCCAACTGGGGACGCATTGTCATGGCCATTGGCAAGGCGCCCACTGATGTCGACATCAATCGTCTCGATGTCTACCTCGGTGATGTTCAGCTGATGTCGGGTGGGCAAAAAGACCCGGGCTATACAGAAGAGGCCGGATCGCAGGTGCTTGCTGAAGAGGACATCACAATTCGCGTTGATCTCAACTCAGGCAGCGAGTCAGAAACGGTCTGGACGTCAGACCTCTCACACGAGTACGTCACGATCAACGCGGAATACCGAACGTAGCGCACCGTACGTCGCCTGACACGGCTAATCCTTGTCGAGCTCTCCAGACGTCGCGTCACTTTGCTCGGCGTCTTCCGGAATATAGCGATTACCGCTCGCCCACTCGCCGAGATCAATAAGACGGCAGCGTTCCGAGCAGAACGGGCGATGCTCGTTGTCGGTCGTCCACTGAACCCGCTTTTTGCAGATAGGGCATTCGACTGTTGTGGGTTTACTCATAATCTTCTGCAAGTTTCAGGTACTGCTGGTGCAACTCCTCAACGCGCTGTTCGAGCGCTTCGAGGGTACCGTCGTTGACGATAACATCATCAGCGTATTCCAGGCGCTGCTCGCGGCTGGGCTGCACCGCCATGATGGCTCTTACCTGTTCGGGTGTGTTGTTGTCACGCCGGGTCACGCGTTCAATCTGGACATCTTCGGGAACATCGACAACAAGGCTGCGGTGAATCAGCGGGGACTTGCCGCTGCCGCTCGACAACATGAGGATCGCGTAGGGTGATGTACTCTCGCTCAGGATGCGTCCCAGTTCGCTCATGATGGCGGGCACCGTGACCGATTCCAGCCAGCGACGTTGGTCTGCGCTGTCGAAAACGATGGTTCTCAGGGCAGCGCGATCGAGCGTGCCATCTGCCTGAAGCACGGTTTCCCCAAAGTGGTCCACGATGCGCCCAAGCGCGGGTGTGCCCGGTTCAACAACGACGCGGGAAGCAACGTCGGCATCAGCGATGGTGATTCCGCGCTGCTGGAAGAGTTCGGTCACGGCCGTCTTGCCGCTGCCGATCCCGCCGGTAACACCAACGACGTAACTCATCGAGATGCCTTACTGAACTGACGTGAATTGAAGATAGGCGTTGGTGAGCGGCTCACCCCAGAGCAGCGCGATAAAGCCCGCGATCGCGAGATAGGGGCCAAAAGGAATGGGCTGCGCGCGATCCCTGCCGAACAGGACGAGGCTCCCGCCAATCAGCGCACCTGCGAATGACGAAAGGATCACGATCAGGGGGAGCATTTGCCAGCCCATCCACGCGCCAAGCGCAGCCAGCAGCTTGAAGTCCCCGTATCCCATGCCTTCCTTGCCGGTGACCAGCTTGAACACGTGATACACGGTCCACAGTGATAAGTAGCCTGCGACTGTACCCCAGAACGCATCGGCGGCCGAGACCGTCAGCCCGAAGAAACTGACGACGAGTCCAAGCCACATCAGCGGCAGGCTGATGTCGTCCGGGATGAGCTGCGTGTCATAGTCGATCATCGCGATGGCAATGAGACTCCACGTGAAGAGCAGGCAGGCAAATCCGGTGAAGTTTGCTCCGAACATGATAATGACGGTGAGGCTCAGTGCTCCCGTCAACGCTTCGATCAGTGGATAACGAATTGAGATCGGGTTCTTGCATCCTGCACATTTGCCACCCAGCACGGCCCAGCTGATGACCGGGATGTTTTCCCACGGTTTGATGGGGCGTTCACACTTCGGGCAGCGAGAGTCGGGTTTGGCAAGATTGAAGGGTTCGCCCGCGGGCGGCTCCTCCATTTCGAGGATCTCCCTCGCCTGCGACTCCCATTCCCGCTGCATCATGACCGGAAGACGGTAGATGACAACGTTGAGGAAACTGCCGACGATCAGGCCAAGCGCAAGCGCTATGGCATAGACGAGTACGGGGAATTCGGCCTCGAGAAAGGCCAGGTATTCAATCACGTGTCAGGGGAGGATGGCGGCCTAGTGGCCGCCACCGCCGATTGCGTCACCCATCGAGAAGATCGGCAGGTACATTGCGATGATGAGGCCACCGATCACAACGCCAAGGAATGACATGATGATCGGTTCCATGAGACTGGTAAGACCCTCGACGGCGTTGTCTACCATCTCTTCATAGTAGGTAGCGGCCTTGTCGAGCATCGCGTCGAGTGCACCGGATTCCTCACCGATGGAAACCATCTGAATGACCATGTTCGGGAAGACGTCCTGCTGTTTCATGGAGTAGTTGAGCTGAATGCCACTCTCGACGTCTTCTTTAATCTTGGCGATAGCGTCGTGATAGACAACGTTACCTGCCGCACCCTTTACAGACTCCAGTGCGTCGACCAGCGGGACACCGGCGGCGAATGTCGTGGAAAGTGTTCGGGCGAAACGGGCAACGCATGACTTGTCGATAATGTCACCCAGAATCGGCATTTTGAGCATCAATCGTTCCTGGCCATCACGAACGCCCTGCGAGCGTTTGTGTGCCTCTTTATAAGCAAAGAACAGAGCCGCGATGCCGGCAACAATGGTGAACCACCATGCCTGCATCCAGCGCGACATGTTGACGACCATCTGGGTAAATTCTGGAAGATCGGCGCCGAAGCCCGCGAAGATTTCCTCGAACTGCGGAACAACCTTGACCAGCAGGATGCCTGATACCACTGACGCGACAACGAGTACCGCGATCGGATAGTTCATTGCGCTCTTGATCTTGGCTTTCAGGGCCTCGGTCTTTTCCTTGTACGTTGCAAGGCGGTCGAGCATGGTTTCGAGTGCACCTGACTGCTCACCGGCATCGACGAGGTTGCAGAACAGATCGTCAAAGTAGAGAGGATGCTGCTGAATGGCGTAGGCAAAAGAGTTACCGCCGGAGACGTCATCGCGAATCTTCAGGATCAGATCCTTCATCATCGGGTTGTCCATGCCGTCAGCAACGATTTCGAAAGACTGCACCAGCGGCACACCGGCTTTCATCATGGTCGCGAGCTGGCGCGTAAAGAGCGCAACGTCTCCGGGCGTGATCTTGGCGCCCATCGAAGCGAGGTTGAGGCCACCGCCTTTCTTGGTGACCTTGGTCGGGTTGATACCCTGTTTGCGAAGCTCGGCCTTGGCAACGTTGGCGTTGGAACTGGTGATCTCACCTTTGGTCTTGCGCCCCGACTTGTCGGTTCCTTCATAGGCGAAGATGTGATTTGCAGCAGCCATTGTTTTCCCCTGTACGTATTACGCCGTTAGTGACCGCTGGTAACGCGGTCCACTTCGGCGAGTGATGTCAGCCCGCTCTTTACCTTGACCAGGGCAGATCGGTAAATGTCGTCGAATCCCTGTTCACGGCAGACGTTTGCAATATCGAGAGAGTTGCCATCTTCCATGATGATTTTGGAAATTTCCGGGGTGATCTTCACAACTTCGTAAATTCCCACCCGGCCTTTGTAGCCGCTGCCTCCGCAGCGATCACAGCCCTTGGGACCGAAGACTTCAAAGCCTTCCTTGAGGTCTTCGTCCGTAAAGCCCTTTTCCTTGAGTGCATTGTCAGGCACTTCGATCTTTTCCTTGCAGTCGCAAAGGCGTCGCGCAAGACGCTGGGCAACAATGAGGTTGATTGACGTCGCAAGGTTGAACGAGGGCACACCCATGTTGCGAAGACGCGTCAGGGTTTCCGGTGCGCTGTTCGTGTGCAGTGTGGACATCACCATGTGGCCGGTCTGTGCGGCCTTGATCGCGATGTTCGCAGTCTCGAGGTCTCGAATCTCACCCACCATGACGATGTCCGGGTCCTGACGCAGGAACGAACGCAGCGCCTCGGAGAAGTCCAGGCCCACCTTGTGGTTCACCGGGCACTGGTTGATGCCATCGAGGTTGATTTCTACCGGATCCTCGGCCGTCGAGATATTCAGCTCGGGCGTGTTGAGAATGTTGAGACCGGTGTAGAGAGAAACGGTCTTGCCTGAACCCGTCGGACCGGTGACCAGGAACATGCCCTGGGGCTTGTGCAGCGCCTCGAGGTAGAGTTCTTTCTGGTCGTCCTCGTAGCCGAGCGCGTCGATACCCATCTTGGCAGAGCTCGGGTCGAGGATTCGAAGACAGAGCTTTTCGCCAAACAGTACGGGCAGCGTGTTGACCCGGAAGTCGATCGCTTTCGACTTCGAGATCTTGAGCTTGATACGGCCGTCCTGCGGAACACGTCGCTCCGAGATGTCCATCTGCGACATGACTTTCAGACGGGCCGAGATACGCGGGCCGAGATTGACCGGCGGTTTCGCGACTTCGTGAAGGATACCGTCCGTTCGGAAACGTACGCGGTAGGATTTTTCGAACGGTTCGAAGTGAAGGTCGGATGATCCGCCCTTGATGGCGTCCATCAGCATCTTGTTGATGAAGCGGACAACCGGCGTGTCGTCGGCCGCACTGCCGACGTCTTCGTCGCCACCACCGCCTTCTTCGTCAACAGCTTCCATTTCGAGATCGACGTCGTCGTCTCCGAGGTCACCCAGCCCACCACCTTCCTGGGACTCCAGGAAGGCTACGATAAAGCTTGTCAGCTTGTCTTCTTCAACCAGGATTTCTTCGGTTGCGATACCGGTCTGGAACTTGATCTCGTCAAGCGCCTTTCGGTTGGTCGGGTCGGAGACCGCAACGAACAGGCGATTGCCGCGGTGGAACACCGGCATCGCGTGATTGGAGCGGATCAGTTTCTCGTCGACGAGATTTTTGGGAATCGATTCGGGATCGAGCGAGGTGATGTCAAAGAGCGGGGTGCCAAACTCTTCTGCTGCCGAGTTGGCAATGTCCCGTGCTTTGACCAGGTCGTTCTGAACGAGATGAGAAACGAACGGAACACGATTTTGTTGGGCTTCTTCGGACGCTGATCGCGCCTTTTCGTCGTCGAGCAGATCGTCTTCAACCAGTCGCCTCGCGAGACCACTGAGCGAGATGGGGTTGGCCGCCATATTATTGTCCCTGTGAACCGGTGATCAGGTGGTGGTTCTGAGCCACTCAGTATAATAGAAAAAGTCTACATTTCACGGCTTTAGATTGTCATCAAGTTGTAGGCAAACGGCGCGCTGGCGGGCTCCTTGCGATTGATTGGCTCGAGTGACGAATTTCGGCAGGTCCATTCAGTCGTTACCGCGGTCCGGACCGCTCAAGTGACAATTTTTGTCACAAATTGCCCCAGTAAGTGTATTGTCTTAGGGGTGCAGATGACGTTCACTGTCATTTTTCGTCCATTTGGCCGGACAGACGGTCGTAATTTCGCTGGCATGGAAGTTGCTCCTAGTTCACCAGCTGGCATTACGGTGCCCAGTCAACACTCATTTATTGGAGCTCGTGAAATGAACAATCTGCAAAAGGGTTTTACCCTTATCGAATTGATGATCGTGGTTGCGATCATCGGTATTCTGGCTGCAGTGGCACTGCCCGCTTACCAGGACTACATCAAGACGGCGAACATGACTAAAGTGAACGCCCACTACGAAGAAGCTATTCGTCTGACTCGTACCAACTTCACCAAGCTGAACACTCAGGCAGCACTGGGCCTTACTGCTAGCGCCCCGACTTCTTCGCTCGAGTGGATCGCTCTGTACAACCCGGCTGGTAACCCCGCTCCTGCTAACGCTGCACTCGGTGCTTACGTTGACAGCGCGGCGACTGACCAGGCTACGGCTGACGCGGCTGGTGCTGTTCGCATCACGTTCGCAGCTAACGGCGCGGGCTTCGGTGACGACTCTGTAACGGTTATCCGTCCGATCTACCAGGACTGGACTGCAACTGATACGACTGTCGTACTGGCTGCATCTCAGATGTAAGCAAGCTTTTCGAAGCTTTCAGAAAAGGCCGGGCTTGTCCCGGCCTTTTTTGTGGAAAGCCCGAATGGGCTATAGTGATCAAGTCGCCCGGAGGTACCTTCAATGATTCAAAAATCCAGGATGCAGGGCATCACGCTGATCGAGCTGATGCTCGTCGTTGCCATTCTTGGCATCGTCGCAGCGATCTCGATCCCGTTTATGACGGAGTATGTCGCGACCGGCCGTACGTCGGTGCTTCGGGACAATATCCAGACGATCAATGTATTCCAGAGTGATTACCGTGTGCGAAATCGCAGTTTTATCGAGGGCGAGTTCGATCCTGCTGATCCCAATGCTGCCGATGGCCTGACGGCACGGCTTGGCTGGGAGCCCGGCACGGGTGACGCAGGCAGCGTGACCTACGTTGTCGAATGCGTGACGGATACCACCGATACGAGTGACCCGAACTGCCGGCGCTCGAGCGGCTACACGGTCACGGCGACCCACGAGGACTATCCGGCGGAGCCCGTTTGTATTCTCTTTGATGCCTCGGGCAGGGGGCAGGGCGACTGCCCCTAGGTCGCTCTTCTCACAGGTAGTTTGCGGCGATATAATTCGCGCCCTTCGCAGTATCAGCTGTGATCGCCTTGTCAGGGCAAGTGCCGGAATAGCTCAGTTGGTAGAGCAGTTGCTTCGTAAGCAATTGGTCGGTGGTTCGAGTCCACTTTCCGGCACCATTTTTCCCTCTTGAATCTTTGCTCCTTGCTGCTTCAGTGGTTGGGACACCGACCAAGGTCGGCGGCCGTGTGACGGACCATCGAGTCC
>JAAUYM010077026.1_pt1 | contig 11732 bp, 11 predicted proteins | sample 7278001 | NCBI WGS metagenome assembly JAAUYM01 (sample SAMN14350224, study PRJNA611818) | marine sediment metagenome | isolation source: surface marine sediment (1.8m) | place: French Polynesia: Moorea | collected 2018-08
CACTGAACACTTTCCCAAAATTGGCACCGAGCGGGATGGTCCATTCATTTCCAGAAGAAGCCTTAAAATCGTATGTGAGGGGTGGCAAATAACCTATGGAGGCACCTTCCCAAAAGAATAGGTTGTAAAAGACCTGTGGTTGCAGGGAGAGCGCACTAAAGTTACCGTCAAAGCCCCAAAGCTGGCTCACGATGATGGCATATGATATTCTTTGCGACCCTCCTACCACTACTCCTGCCAGTCCGGTTCCCCAGCCGGGGCCACTTAGCAACTCGTTGGTTCTAGTACGCCATGATAGTACAGGGCCTATACCCCATTTTATGTTGGCTTTGCTCTTGGGGGAGAAAAAGAACTGGGTGATGATGTCGCTCAACCCCCATTCGTAGGAGGTGCCTGGGGGCAAGGGATCCCCCAAGATGGGCTTCTGAGCGCCAGGGGCCATGCCTAACACGGGCACGATTCCTCTAAGGATAAAATTAAAGCCTGCTTTGTCAAATGACCATGCCTTTACGGGTTGTAGCTGAAAGGAGTAGCTGGTCTCATTATCCCCAGAGTTGAACATAAACTCGTTATCGGTCATCAATGCGGTGATATTGGCCAGAGGATCCTGCAACTTCTTGGCCATGGACGCAGCATCGGATCCTCCCGAATCGGAATTGTCTTCGTTTTGGGCAACTACTATGGAGGTATAGAGGAAAAAGAAAAAAAATATGGACAGTAGATACAGAGTCGATTTTTTCACGCCGATGTATTTTACGGCTGCTTTATCCAAATACAATACCAAAACACACCCTGATGCAAGCTTCAATTTATCGCGATCTCCTGTCGTTCCTCTTTCGCTATGTTGAATGACCATTTGTGTGAGGAATTAAAATATTGACTATAAGAGGACTATCTATTTTTTTCTCACCAGAAACCTATTGTTGAAGAAGAGGAGAAAGAATTAAATGGCAATTACCAACGGTGGCATCAAAGATTTTTTCAAAGCCAATAATTTTAGTGAAATATCACGAATTCGTGAAATATCACAAATCTCTATTTCGCGAAAGGATTTGGCCGAAGCTCTGTTGATAATTGGTAAAACATTAACGGTCAGAGTTTTATAAAGGTAAGATAGAAAGATAATCGGTTGTGGCACGCTTTTAGGTAATGGTGTGGCCATGACCAACAACAAAGTTTTCAAGCTGGCGTATGTTCTTAAAGTTTCGAGTTCCAAGTACAGAGAGTTAATGAATATGTTAGAAAGGGAGATCGAACGGAAAACTCCATCTGGATGCCTCTTTAAAAGAGCTTATCAATCCTTGGGCAATATGCAGGTTTTACAATATGAGGAATCTTGGGACAACCTGGAAAAGTTGCGCGATCACCTGTCCTCTGCAAACTTTAGAACACTGGTCGGAGGGTTTCAACTGCTCTCTGACTTTACACAAGTCGAGATTTTCGAAGCCAAAGAGATCACAGAACTCAAAGAACTTTTATAATCAAAATTTTCCGCAAATAATTAACAACCAGAAATGTATGAAAAGAAATATCAAAAGATATCCCCCGATCCCAAAAGAGCGATTAGATAAATATAAACATCTGTATAAAAGCTCTAGAAGTTCGGATGGAATCGCTCAGGAAGTTCAAGACCACCTAAAAAGAGTAAAGACCATGGGCGGGGGTAAGGGAATAGAATTCCTATCGAACCTAAACAAAGATTATTTAGGTGCTTTTATGGCACCCTTTTCGCAAGATGTGGAGAATGCAGATATAGCAATTGTTGGATTGCCATTAGAGAAATCTGCTCCCATGAATGCTTCTCATAAGTACGGGCCAAAGGTGCTGCGCGAACTTTCCAAAAACTTTATGGGAACAACCGAGCCGTGGGTCGATGGCAAATTCGATATCCCGTTTGATTGGGCAAACATCATCGACTACGGAAATATTGATACTTACGGACAATACGACCTTTCCTCTGAGGTAGAAGTGTGCATGGAACATTTTAAGAATATTGTGGAAGACCATCACTGCTCTACTTTTATGTGGGGAGGGGACCATACCGTTTCATATGTTCCCATACAAGCCTTGGGAAAAGTCCATGGGCCACTGAGTTGCATCCATTTTGATGCGCATTTCGATCTGGTGACCTATGCAGATTTCCCCTATCCCTATCATTCAGGGGCGATGTTTTCCCGAAATTTTGCAGATGGATATCTCGATCCAGAAAGGATGATACAGATCGGAATTAGAGGAAGGATGACCGGTCTGGTGGGGGGTCATGCCAATAATTTTGGGACTAAATATTACACGGCTGATGAAGCTAGAATGACGCCCCCAAAGGAAATGGCAGAGATCATCATAGATCGCGTGGGCGATGGCCCGACGTACTTGACCTTTGATCTGGATTGCCTGGACCCAATTTACAATAGTGCGAGTTCCGCGGTAGAGCCTTTTGGTTTGGACATGAACTGGTGCTGGGATGTGTTAAAGGAGGTAAGGTTATCTGGAAAAGTGAATCTCGTGGGAGCGGATGTAGCAGAATATGCACCGTATAACGATCCTGCAAAGACGTTTGGTTACTGTGCGGCTGGCTTAAGCTGGAAGCTTTTGATCTGGTTGGCAGAATGTGTCAAAAAACGAAATGGTGGTGTAAACCACCCTACCGTTTGGGATATGGCCTTAGGAAACGTAACACTTTAATATAAAAGATAGTATGTCAAATTTTTTCTCTCTTGAGGGACAAGTAGCAGTGGTAACAGGCGGCACCTCTGGTATAGGATTAAAAACGGCGGAACGCTTCATCGGAGCGGGTGCCAAGGTGGTGATCTCTGGCCGTAAGGACGGAACGGAGATAGCTGACGGCATAGGCGCCACTTTTGTACAGTGCGATGTCTCGGATCCCGAATCGGTACAGAACATGATGAAAGAGGCCGTAAAGACCTACGGCAAGATCGACATCATAGTGAATAATGCGGGTGCCAACTTTGGTTACGACACCTTGATGGACACCGATCTGGTGAACTTCGATAAAAACTTTGCTATCAATACCAAGGGTGTGGTGCACGGCATCAAATTCGGGGTGCCAAACATGAACGACGGCGGACGCATCGTAAATGTAGCCTCCGCAGCCGCCGTACAAGGAGTAGCCTACCTCGCACCCTATGTGGCCTCTAAATGGGCTGTGGTGGGCATCACTAGAACCGCTGCGGTGGAATTGGGGGAAAGAAAGATCCGTGCCAACGTTATTGCACCAACTTCTGTGAACACCCCTATGGCCAATACTCCCGAGGGGCAGCCTCAACTTAGGATGGAACGCAAGGCAGTACCCCTAGGCAGAATAGCCCAACCAGAGGAAGTAGCAGCCCTGATCCATTTTTTGGTGTCCAAGGACTGCGATTTTATCAACGGACAAGTGATCGGTGTGGATGGTGGTTTTACCGCAGGTATGAGCATTACCGCCTACAATACCCTGGCAGCAGAATAACACAAATTCTCAATTCAAAACTCAAAACTCAAAATTCTCAATTATTCATTTTTCATTATTCATTAAAAAGATGGGAGCACCTGGAAAAACAAAAGAAACAAACGGAGATTTTTTAAGATACTGTCTGAAAAGAGTATGGATGGCCAATGGAGCTTCAGAAGAGCATGGCGATGCTGTTGCTGATGCATTGATGCTAGGTATTCGTCAGGGAAAACTAAACCAGGGCCTTGGTGTATATGAGGCCATCGACATTATGTTCCAAAATGGCGCATTAGATATTAAGGCCGAACCAACTGTGGTGGCTGAAGGCGATACCTGGGCCTCAATTGATGGTAAAAGATCGTCAGGCTACTGGACATTGACCAAAATGGCAGACTTGGCTATTGAAAAGGCCAAAAGGCACGGGATTTCTATCGTGTTTGGTCATAACCACAATGATGCAGGTTCTTTTAGTTCTTACGCTTGGAGAGCTAACAGAGCTAACTGTATTGCCTTGACTTCAAATAACTCGGTGCCCATGTGTTCCCCACTGGGTGGTATGTCAAACACCATTTCAGTGCCACCCTTAGACGGTATTGGTATTTCGGGTGATAAACCTCCAGTATGGATGAGCACCAAGCTCTGTGAATGGTACGATGCGGACACAGCTCAAGCGGTTCTGCAAGGCACAAAGCTAAGAGGTGACTGGGTGATCGATCCTGAAACGGGAGAATTAGGCAATGACCTGGCTCCGTATGCTCAACCCGTTGAAGGTTATGGTAGAGTTTACAATCAGACTTGTTTCCAGCAATTATCAAATCCAAGGGTTTACATGTTTAATTTATTTAATGAGTTGCTGTCAGGCATTATTAACCCTGGAGGAACAATTACTCCTGAAGTTCCTACGCTCGGAGATATTGTTGATGGAGCATCCGACAAGACTTCAGTAGGAGGTTCTTACTTCTTATGTATGGATCCTTCTCATTTTGGACCCATTGGTGAAGTACTGGCCAAGGCAGACCGTTTTGCGCAGGCCATTGAGGATTCACCAGCTCGTCCTGGTCAAAGAAACCCAAGAATGCCGGGCTCTTCAGGATATAAAAGAATTGTCGAAGATTCTGAGATGGTAGAAGTGCTAGATTCTCATTGGGAGCCCTTCTTTAAAACACAGGCAGGGAGAAACGGCTGGACAGAGGAGAGTTTAAGGGCGGATTGGGAAGCGCAGCGATAGTAATTTTCAAATCAAATAAAAAAAATATGAAACTATTAGAAGGAAAAGTAGCGATCGTTACAGGAGCCACAAAGACCAAAGGCCTAGGGCGCGCCATCGCTGAGAAACTCTCTGAGATGGGTGCAAAAGTGGCCCTGACCGGGAGGGAAAGCTCCAAGGAAGGTATGCAGACCAATGTGGACGACATCAATGCCAAAGGAGGCCAAGCCATGGGTGTTTTGGTTGATGTATCGGATGCTGAACAGGTGGCTTCAGCCATTGAGCAGGTAGAAGGAAAATTTGGCTCGGTCGATATCCTTGTCAACAACGCTGGCGTGGGCTTTGGTTCGGCCATCCTCAATGAAAATGACGACAGAGCTTGGGATGCCAATTATGCCGTAAATGTAAAAGGCGCCATTGCCATGTGCAAAGGCTGTATCGCTGCCATGGAAAAAGGCGAAGGAGGTGCGATCGTCAATGTGGCCTCCACAGCCGGTATCGCAGCCGGAGCCGGTATGCCTTACCCCTACGTGGCCACCAAACATGCGTTGGTGGGCGCCACCAAGGTGCTGGCCATAGAGCATGCCTCTAAGGGGATCAGGGCCAATGTGGTGGCACCAGGGGCTATCAATACGGACATGCTTCAACAGGCCTATGCGGCCATCGCAGAAGGCGCAGGCATTTCCATAGAAGAGGCGGCAACTCAGGAAAATGCCAGTATCCCCATGGGAAGGCCCGCAGAACCTTCAGAGATCGCTGATGCTATTGTGTATCTGGCAAGCCCAGCTGCCAGTTACATTACGGGAATAGTGTTGCCAGTCCATGGGGGTATGCCTCCGGGAATTTAAAGGCTCTCAATGAACAGAGCTTGAACTCTATAGCGTGACATTTGAACAACAAGTATGAACAAGACGACACTAAACACCATAAAAAAGGACATTATACTCATGACAATGATGCTAAGTTATACAGGTGTCATGAGTCAGCGATCCATGCCCATAGCAAAGATCGACAGTAAAACTTCGAGAAAGGGAGAGATCGTATGGGTCGATCTGGTGACCCACAATGGCAAAGCGAGCAAGAAATTCTTTAAGGATCTTTTGGGATGGAGTTTTAAGGATGATGCAGCATACAGTTTGGCCATGTCGGGGTCAAAGCCAGTAGCGGGTATTATTGAGGACAAAGAGCTTTTAGAAGGAGCTAAGGTGAGCTACTGGGTACTCTCTACCGCTGTTGATGATGTGCAGGAGACCACCAAAAAGATCACCGCCTCAGGAGGCAAGGTACTGTCAGAACCTGCAGAGGTTCAAGAGAGGGGTACGGTTGCCCTGGTCGAAGATGCTCAGGGAGCCTTCTTTGCGCTGTTGCACAACAGGTCTGGCGACCCAAAGGCCAGTGCCCCAGAGGAAGGAGAGTGGATGTGGGCAGAACTATGGACCAAAGACCCCAAGGCGGCCGTGTCCTTTTATTCTGATGTACTGCCGATCACTACAAGGTCTCTGTTCAATACAGGAGCAGAAACGTACTTTGTTCTCAAGGGAGCCACCTATGAGTCTTCTGGCATTACAGAGATTCCAGTAAAGAATGAGAGCCCTATATGGATTCCCGTGCTTAGAGTTGCCAATTCTAAGGCAACAGCATCCAAGGCGGTAGAGATGGGCGGTGCTATTTTAATGGGACCCGTTGAACTGTCTGGTAACAAGGTGGCACTGATCGCAACACCCACTGGAGCACCCTTTTTGGTCCAAGAATGGAGACAATAACACAAAGTACCCGCAGAATAAAACACAGAACACATGAAACACTTTAAATTTTATCTGATGAGTGCCGCAGCATTCTTCTTTATGTTCCTGAGCAGTTGTGGCGGTAGTAGCGGATATTCTTCTGGAAGGAGCTATCACAGTGTCAATCACTATCACCATGGTGCAGGCGTCTGGGGAGGGGCCTACTACGGAGGGGATGTGATCATCATAGACGATGGAGATATCGGCATGCCAGATGTAATAGATTACCCGGTAGAACACTATTGATTTTAGTCAGTGAAGTAGGAGAACAAGCATATTCAAACCCCAATCAAAGCGAAGCTTTGAACTCTTTTCCGAAGTGTAGCAGACACTTGCGTGAAGGATTTTCGAAGCCTTCCACCGATGGCAGAAGCCTTTCCATCGACGGCCAAAGCCTTTGGCGGAGGACGTGGCGGAGGACGTGGAGAAGATCTAGCCAGTGGCTGCGGTGCCACGCACAGCGTGGCAACACCTCTGGAAAAGTGCCCTTTCTTTTGGTTCGTTCTCTTTGGGCAAACAAAGAAAATGAACAAAGAAATAAACAGATTTAGATGGTCGAACTGCAAACTTTGATCGACAATTGTTATTTGAAGATACCCACTTTAAAAGAATATAGAGCTTTTTTTGTTTTGACATGCCCTGAGTCCGCTGAAGGGTTTATCAAGGAAAAATGAAAAAATTCAATCTAAAATTGTATTCAAGCCAGAACTAAATTCTTAGTCAAACAATAATGAAAGTATTTCCAAACCCCCAAGTCGAACAAAAAGATAAGATGTGGTAAAGCGACCCACCATACAATTTGCCAAGCCCGATTTTACCTATGACGAGCTAGAACGACAGCTAGACGATCATGAAGCAACCCCAATGGCCTATAAGCACGATGTTCCTTCTATCATCTCTATCCGTCAAGGAATTCGCGCCGGCAGAAATGGCAGTGTGGCCGTGGGAGGCTGTTTACTTCACCATGATGAAGTAATTGCTAAGGATATGTCCAAGGCTAACCGACCTTATCATCGGCTTGACCATCACGCTGAAATGGTACTTCTGAATGAGCTGGAAGATCGTTTATGTGATGATAGGACGCCTAGAATGAGGGACTACACGCTTTTTACCTCCCAAGAGCCCTGTCCCATGTGTTTAGCGAGGATCTGTTTCAGTCAGGTGGGGAAAACATATTATGTCTATCGTGATGCCCACAGTCCAGAGGCAGGTGAGCAGACAAACCTAGAGCGCATGCCAGAGGGGTTTCAATTGCTCGCTTCACGCCTTGTCATCGAAGAGGCCGATTGTTCTCCCAAGCTAAAGGAAATAGCGCGACAGGTATGGTTGAATTCCATCGATGAGTGTGTAAATGAATGGTTGGATAGATACTGAGCGATAGTAAAAAAAGCAGCACATATACTCCAATCGAATGAAGATATCCATAGCAGCTAGATCACAACCCCAAGAAGGCATACGAGACCATACCTTTTTTCTGGAGTACCTAAAGATCCTGGGGATGGTCCTTTTTGCTATCAGCCTTACCACCCCAGTTCTTGGGCTAGTGATCTTTGATGTAGATATGGAAGTAATGAAAGGGGATAAAAGCCTGATGGGGCAGCTTATTTGGGACAAGCCTATTTTGCCCTATGTAGCGGGAGTTATCATCCAGATCATTCAATGGTTCAAGTTTGTAGAATCGCACCATGCGCTTAAGAGCACCGATCTAAAGCATATCCTTATCGTTTTCTGCTTTTTCTTCATCCTCTGTCTATACCCTTATTTTGAGATGAACATAGAGTTCACTTCAGACCAACCCCATTCCAGAGCACTCTTCAGTATCGCTTGGGGACTGCTAGGGGTATTTTCCTTTTGGCAAATAGCCTATGCTGAAAAGCACAAATTGCTTAAGCCTAGTATGAGCAAGGGGAGGATTGGAGCAATAAAACGAGAGATCGTGGCAGACCCAATGGTGGCCCTGATCTGTGTAGGGCTTTCCTATGTAGATTTTATAACCTGGCTTGTGGGGATGGTACTCCTCGTGCCCGTTGTCAACTTTGTAATGGCGCGTATCAGTATAAGTTCTGGTCATTAAATGATAAAAAAATTCAACGAAACATTTAAAAACTATACAATGAATTTAAATCCCCTACTGAGCATTAGAGACGGCCATCTTTTTATTGAGGACATGGACACGGTAAAGATCGCCGAAGAGTTTGGCACCCCCTTGTTTGTGGTCTCAGAGAATATTTTGGTGAACAACTACAAGGCCTTCCGAGACAATTTCCAGAAGCACTATCCAGAAGGTCGCATCAGGGTCATGGCCGCGGTCAAGGCCAATCCCACCGTGGCCGTGAGAAGGGTACTTACCAGAGAGGGCTGTGGGTGCGACACCTTTGGCTTTGGAGAGTTGGAGACCGCCCTAAGAGGTGGGGTGCCGTATGAGGATATCGCCGTGAACGGCTCCATCAAGACACCCGACATCATAAAAAAGGCAGTGGACCTGGGTATCCATATCATTCTAGACAATAAGGACGAACTGGCCATCTGTCAAGAAGAGGCTGAGAAGCTGGGCAAAGAGGCCCATGTCCTATTGCGCATTAAACCCTATATGAAGGATCTGGATGAGCCTTCCGACTTCTTTCCCCAGCGTTTGATCAGGGATATGACCCAGACGGTGAAGTACGGTATCCCTACCTCGGAGGTTATAGAGATGCTTCCGCAATTCGCCACCATGCCCCATGTAAAGTTGGTGGGTGTACATACCCATGCAGGGAGACATAGCAAAAAACCGGTCTTTTGGGAATCGCTCACTCGGTCGATCGTGGACATGATAAAGGTGATCCACGACGGTGTCGGAAACGATTGGACACCCGATATGGTCAGCGTGGGAGGAGGGTTCCCTGCCGATATGGACAAGGAGACCCGTGTGGCGGTGACCGATTACCAAACCCCTCATGTAGAGGACTTTGCCAAGGTGATCACCAGCACTTTTAGAAAGGAGATGAAAAAACACGGATTTTCTACCGAAGGGGTGATCTTAGAGATCGAACCGGGGAGGGCCATGTACAACGAAAGCGGCATTCATCTCTTTAAAGTGCACAACATGAAGCACGAAACGGCACATGGTATGGACTACCAGTGGGCAGAGACGGACACCTCTGAGACCTTTTTGAGCATAGGTGGCCTTAATGTGGTACCTCCTTTTGATCTGGTGTCTTGCAACAAGGCAGATAGACCCTACGACACTAAGGTGGATGTGGTGGGCATCACCTGCAATTACGACTGCTTGGCAGAACAGACATTGATGCCTCAACTGGCAAAGGGAGACATCCTTGCCTTTTTAAATACCGGATCGTACATAGAGCCCTACACCTGTAATTTCAATGCATTACCTAGACCCGGTATGGTGATGGTGAACGGCAGCAGTTGTGAGTGGGTAAAACGACCCGAAACACTAGATGAGGTCTTTAGCAGGCATATCATCCCAGAGAGGCTAGCGAATGTGTAGACCAAAGGGAGATAGAAAGAGACTTTGATTTAAGGCGATATGAGGGCAGAGATGTTTATCTGTTTCGTTAATGCTGGATTTGACAGGATTCTAAAAAACTAGATCAAAGCGAAGCTTTGAACTCTTTTCCCAAGTGTAGCAGACACTGGTATTAAGGATTTTCGAAGCCTTCCACCGACGGCAGAAGCTTTTGGCGGAGGATGTGGAGAAAATCTAGCCAGTGGCTGCGGTGCCACGCACAGCGTGGCAACACCTACGGAAAAGTATCTTTTTCTTTGGTTCGTTTCTTTTGGACAAGCAAAAGAAATGAACAAAAAGGGATTGAGAAAAATGTAAGGACATTAACGAATATCAATAATAGTTTAGGTCGATGCTTATTACGTCCTGCCGTGGATGCGAGAAATATACGATCATAAAAAACATATAAGGACAGATTCAAGAGAAATCATGAGCAACGATCAACAAACTAGCTGGAAACCCCTGATAGCCATAGTGCTATCTATGGTTATGATGTACATCACCTCCTTTAGCGTCAATGTCCTCATTGGCCCGATCGTCTCGGACCTCAACTGGTCGGTCTCCGGCCTTCAGATGGTGATCGTCTCCGCCTCCATCATTGCGGGGTCGCTTATGGTCACTGCCGGACGTTTGGGGGATAAGTTTGGCAAGAAGAAGATCTTTATCCTCGGGTGTATCATTTACACCATCGGCCTTGCACTGGTGGTACTAAGTCCTAATTCCCAGATCTTCAGCATTGCGTGGGCGGCTGTATGGCCTTTTGGTATGGTATTGGTGATTCCCACTAGCATTGCCCTGATCATGTATTTTTATCAGGGTTCACAGCGCGCTGCCGCCTTTGGCATCTATGGAGCGGTTCTTTCAGTGGTCTCCGCAATCTCTCCCTTGGTAGTGGGGTATTTGGCCAATGAGGTGGGATGGCGTATTGCTTTATCCCTCTCACCCATATTTGGGGCGCTTACTATTTTGGTAGCCTTCAGTATGCCAGAGACCAGCAAAGACCGTGGCATAAAAATAGACCTTCTCAGTGTACTGTTGTCCTTTCTTTCTTTTGGGCTGTTCTTGATCACCACTACCATGGCCTCTCACTATGGGTGGTTTATGGAGAAACGACCCTTTACCTTGGGCGACCAGACCATTTCACTTTCAGGTCTTTCCATTACCCCTATCCTCTATTTGGTGTCCATTGTTCTTTTGCTACTATTCTTTAGAAGAGGTCGCCAGTTAAAGAGCAAGGGAGAGGCTCCACTCCTAGACAGTACCATCTTAAAGAACACTCCCTTTACCATCGGGATGACGGTACAGGCCTTGCTGTATTTTTTGGTGGCCGCCCTGCTGTTTGTGATATCGGTCTTTGTACAGTCGGGTGCACAATTCGATTCTTTCGATACCGCACTGACCACCCTCCCTGCCTCAGCAGCCGTAGCGCTCTTCTCCTTCTTCACCCCATCCTTGGGTAAGCGAATCCCCCCAAAGTGGATCATTTTTGTGGGTTTTGCCATTATCTTTTTGGGAATCTACCTGGTGATACAGCATTCCACCGTGAGTATGGGCCCTTTTACCATTGTTTTGGGCATGCTACTTTTTGGGATGGGAGCGGGGTTGGTCATGGCGCAGATCGCCTCTATGACTATGATCACGGTAACACCAGAGCAGAGTGGGGGAGCATCAGGACTTTCGGAGACCATGAAGGAGATCATTGGGCAAGGCTTTGCCATTGCTTTCTCTGGGGCTGTGCTCTTTGGGGCGGTCTATTCGGGTATGGTGGATGGTTATGAGAGAACA
>JAAUYM010030609.1_pt1 | contig 11731 bp, 13 predicted proteins | sample 7278001 | NCBI WGS metagenome assembly JAAUYM01 (sample SAMN14350224, study PRJNA611818) | marine sediment metagenome | isolation source: surface marine sediment (1.8m) | place: French Polynesia: Moorea | collected 2018-08
ATCGACAGCCGGAGATCTCAGGAGCGGACGGGAAGAAAGAAACTCCTAAAGTTAGCCGCCAGCAAAACTCTATTATTACATGCTACATGCACAGCACTATAATATGTACTACACTCTAGTATACTACGTGAACGTCAGATGGAAACTGTACCACTGTATTGTACCGATCGTACCACCTCGAGGTGAGGAATGGTCTACCTACTAATTAGTAATTGCACGTACAGTAGTACGTCACCCGACCGAAGAAGAAAGAATGGTTTCAACTATTACAATATCACGTAAATTAAAGCAGAAAGTTCTACCAGTAGTACTACTGTACCAAATATGAAATTACAGGAGGCTGACACGGAGAGAGGTCTCGCATTGTCCCCCGGTGTTGAGTCGACTGCTGTTTGCCGAAACAGTGTGTTTGTCTTCAGATAGGATCCAGCATCAGGATATAAGCTGCTCTCTTGATAAAAAGTGATTTGCACGATATAGGTAGGTAGTATAGCACTCATGCGGAGCAACTCGTCAAGTTACAATAACGGTACTATATAATGATGCATTGTTTGTATTACGTACATTGAGGAACGACATATGGATCAGTGTAGGCATGTTGTACGTATGTACTACATGGAAAAAACCGGTTGCATTTTTTTTGTGTGTCCGTAGCATTATAGGAAGCGTTTTACGGCCACTGTAACCTTAACTGAATTTCAGCAACCACACTTAACAGCGGTGATGCTGTGTCAGTACCTAGCTTGTAGTTGGAACCTTCTTGCGGAGCTAAGCTTACAAATATGTACTAGTACATAGTTCTAGGTATTGAACCCAATTAAGTAATAAATATGACTTCGAGGGGTCTTTGACCCGTTCGAAACAAAGTGGCGCGAGGGGGAGGGGGAGGGGGAGGCGAGGGAGAGACCAACAGAGCAAGAGGAAGGGCATCTTGAGCAGCGGGCGGTTCAAGCGTATCAGGACAGAATTCAGAGGGAATTGAGAGAAGCAGCAACAAATAACAAAGGCATTGGAGAGTGGAGAAGAGAGGAAGACACGCACCACCAACGCGTAAACGTCGTGTGAACAACATCCGCAAGATGTTGGGCAGTACAATGTGTACTATACTACAAGTGGAACTGTGTGTATGTACCACTAGTACATACGTTTAGAAACAGGGTGGGCACTCCGTCCTCGTCTCCGGTCAGGATGAGTCGCTTCCCTCGCAGCCCGCTCATCCTGTCCGCGGGCGGGAGGTACCGCCTGAACTTGCGCTTGCTCAGTGGCGGTGGCGGCGAAAGCAGGAACAGCCTGTGTGACTGCGACGACCCCGTGCCCAGCCCGGTCCTCCCGGCCGACTCCTACGTGACCTGGGACGTGACCAAGCCCGTCCGGCTGAGGATGGTGGACGAGTACCCGGGCAACAGGCCGCCCACCACCGTGCAGGCCATGTTCCGCTCGGCCGCCCAGCGATTCCCGGACCACCCCGCCCTCGGGGTCAGGAGGGGGGCGGGAGGGGCCGGGAGGAAGTGGCAGATGTACAGCTACGCGGAGTATCTGGACAACGTCGTCAACACCGCAAAGGCCTTCAAGTTAGGCGGCGCCAACACGAGCAAATGCTTCACAAGTACAAATGCAAAAATCCTTTTTTTTTTTTAATGAAAGGGCACTTGGCCTCGGTCGCTTCTGCGGAGTGGGCATCCTGGGCCACAACTCCCCCGAGTGGATGTTCTCCGGCATCGGGGCTATCTTCGCCGGCGGCCTCACCGCAGGGATCTACTCGACCAGCGGCGCGGAGACGGTGGAGTACCTGTCCTCGCACGCGCCGTTCAACATCTTCTGCGTGGACGACGTGGAGGAGCTGAGGAGGGTCACGCCCAAGGGGAAGACGCTCAGGGAGGCATTTCCAGATGTCAAAAAGTGCGAGGGGAATGGAGATATTAAAGAGAAGCTTTTTTTTTTCAAGTGTTGATCCATTTTTCTCCCACTCCCTCTCCCCAGAATCGTGTTCCTCAATCCCGAGGCGACGGTGCCCTCCGAGCTGCGCGGCGAGGTGCTGACTTGGGACGAGTTGCAGGCCATCGGGAGGGCGGAGTCTGGGAAGGAGGTGGCCGAGCTGGAGAGGAATCAGGCCTCTAACCAGGCGGCGCTGCTCAGCTACACCAGCGGAACCACAGGGCCGCCCAAAGGTACGGTAGTCGTCGTTGTTTGTCGTCGTTGCAAACATATTAAGTTGCTTCCACGTCATTGTTAAAAAAATATTTCTTTTTTTTCCTGGAGGCGTGATCCAGAGCCACGACAACCTGACCTGGTCTCCCTTCTCCATGTTCCACAACGCCGGGTTCCGCATGGCAGAGGAGACCAACCTGAGCTACCTCCCGCCGAGCCACTCCTCCGCCCTGGTGGTGGACGGGTTCATGTTCCCCAGCATGGTCGGCACCGTCTACTTTGCCGACAGGGACGCCCTCAAGGGAAAGCTGGTGGACAACCTGAAAGACGTGAGGCCGACCATTCTGGTGGCGGTGCCGAGGGTGTTGGAAAAGATCGAGGAACGGATCAGGGACGGCATGGCCGGACAGGGCGCCGTCAAGCGGAGGCTGCTAGCCTGGGCGGCGAAGGAGGCGCACAAGCACCTGGACAAGGTGCGCCAGGCGGGGCCGCCGGTGAAGCCGGGGGCGCCTTCGGTAGAGTCGAGGCCGCCACCAATCAAGGAGAGCATGCAGTACAAGCTGGCCAAAAAGCTGATACTCAAGTAAGAGGCAGGCATAAAGCACAGGAAAGGGGGGAGGAGGCATCGTTGAACCCTTTTTTGTCCTTTGCCCCTTAGCCGCATCCACGAGGCCCTCGGCCTCACGAACGTGGTGGCGGCTCCTCACGGTGGTCTGGTGGCCGGCGCCGCGGCCATCAGGCTATCCACGCACCATTTTTTTGCCGGGCTCGGAATCCCGGTCATGGAGATGTACGGAGCCACAGAGTCGCAGCTGCAGACTGTCTGCAGGCCTGGTAGTACAGTATACTACAGTGGAACTTGGTCAATCGGGACTTGGTCAATGCGTATTTTTTTTTCGCGTAATTTTGTTTTACATGAGAATGAAATTTAAATGTCTTTTTTTCCAGGTCGTCTGCATCTTCCCGGCTCGGTGGGCACCGAAGTCTACGGCACCAGGAGCACCTTGCTGGACGTGGATGACGACGGGGTGGGGGAGATATGCGCCAACTCGAGGACCGTCGTCATGGGATACCACAAGTATGAGGGAGAGAAAGGGAGGAGAGTTGCAAAATCGACCAGTTCCATGCGCTTATTCCCCTTCCCTCCCCCCCCTCCCTCACCAATTTCTAAGGGATGAGGAACGCACCCGGGAGGCCTTCACCGAGGACGGCTGGTTTCGCACGGGCGACCTGGGCACCGTCGACGAGAACGGATTCTACTTCGTCACCAGCAGAATCAAGGAAATCATCATTACCTCAGGTCCCCACTTTTTTCTTTTTTAAGATTTGGGCCTGTTTGACCTCTCACCCCTTCCCCTTTTTCGGCTTTTAATCAGGCGGCAAGAACATCCCTCCGGTGCCAATCGAGGCGGCCATCAAGGAGGAGCTCCAGGAAGTCGTCAGCAACGTCATCGTCATCGGAGAGGGCAGGAAGTACCTCACGAGTCTCATCACCATTAGGTGAGCGCTGAGCGGACGCAGCAGTTCTTGTAAGCTGCATTGTTTTAGGGGTGAGGAAAAACTCACACAATTAAAAATTGGAAAATACCGAACAGCGTTGCCACAATTTGCCAAGGTGTGCAATTCGTCTTTTTATTATTTTTTTTCCCATTTCAAATACTGTATATATTTTCCACAGAACTTTTGAAATGGTGATCTTTTGTAGAGTGGAGCCTGACCTGGAGACCCTGCAGCCGACCGACCAGCTGAGCCCGCCCGTCCGCCGCTGGGCCGCGCGCGTCCTCAGACTGAAGGGGGGCGAGGCCGAGCTGGGCAAGATGGACACCGTGGAGGACTTCCTCTCCCACCCGAGGCTGGCGGAGCTAAAGGGCGCCATCCACAAAGCAATACAGAGGGCCAACCAGCGGTCGGAGTTCAGGGCGGGGAGGGTGCAGAAGTTCACCCTGCTCGACAAGGAGGTTTCCGTAGCTGGCGGAGAGCTCGGACCCACGCTGAAGCTCAAGAGGTTCTTCGTGCACAAGAAGTACAAGGACGTCATCGACAGGATGTACGAGGAAGGCGAGGAAGTTGAGGAGTGAACTATGGAGGGGATAAAGTCGAAAGCTTAGACAGTTTTTTTGGGTGCACTTTGACATTCATGTCTTATTTATGCGTGCTATTTAAATGCATGCTCCGTCATGGTACATGTTACATGTGAATGTAAGCATGCCGCATTCGAGTCCTAAAGTTTAAAAAAATGACAAGAACAACAAGAACAACAACAACAAATAACAGCCAAGTGCCCACACAATGCTCATGGTTAAAAAGAAAAAAGGACAGACCGGGACAGACTGTGTCCTCATTTCTTTCCCCGATTAAGCATCCCACAGTTATTTCCTCGGGCATGATAGCGGCGACGAAAAACAACTGAGATGCAGGTACCTTCGTGGACAGACCTGCATTTTTTCTCCTCATCCTGTGTCGAGTCCCAGTCACCTAGATCTTCCCACTCCCTCCCTCCCACCCCCCTCCGGCAGTTTTTGTCCTCTTGCTCACCATGTCGGTCGTCCTCCCATCTGCTTTCGCCCTCTTCTTCCTCCTCCTCCTCTTCTCCTCCTCCTCCTCCTCCGTCGCCCGCCAGAGGTGGGCAGAGTCCTTCCACCTGCGCATGACCAGGCAGGAGCTGCTCCATTACTTTGAGGTCCCGGAGCCGCACCTGGTCCACCCAGCCAACTACCAGCTCGTCTCGGTTGTCAGGGTAAGGAATACTGTTGGGTTAACCTCGACATCCACATGTGGAGGTACTGTACTACGTACATCAGGAGGCTGCGATTTCGAAACGCGACGGAGGAAATGACGGCGCTGACGCCGACGCCGGCGCTGTCACCGACGCCAGCGCCGATCACCACCGCGTCTCCCTGTCCGTCTTCGGCAAGAGCTACAGCTTCGGCCTCAGGAGGAACGCCGCGCTGCTCCACGAGGAGGCGGAGGTGGTCATCGTTGAGGAGGGAGGAGATGAGAGGCAAGGGATTGACAACACGTCAACGAAAGGCCATCATCACTGTTTTTTCTTGTTCTGCCCAGCAGGCCCCTCCCTGATGTCGGTCGAGGCTCCTGCCACTACCTGGTGTCGGACGGCGGCGGTCTGGCGGGGAGCCTCAGTAACTGCGTGGGCGGCAAGGGCGGCCACGGCGACGACTACAAGGGGTTCCTCAAGGACGGGAACGAACTGCTGGAAGTCATGCCGCTCAGAGACAGGTGGAACACGAGCAGCAACAAATGCCCAGAGCAAATGTGCACTACAGTGGACTCTGCTTTAGAAACACCAAGCACAGTCTATTGAAGAGAACCTACATGTACCGGCACATATCTCAGTAAACTTTGGTAAGAACAGTTTAATCTGGTTCCTTGGGTGTTATAGCTGAGTCCTCTGTAGTAGCTCTGTACACGAGCTTGATTGGACTCAGTGTTTATATTTTTTTTTTGCACTGACAGACTGAAGCAGATGTTGAGGGACGACGGCGACTCCAGCGAAGGAGTCCACCTGGTGAAGGTGTCCTCGCACAGGAGACTGCCAGAGGAGAGCACGCAGACCATCACCAAGGAAAGAGTCAGGCAGCTGAGAGGCCTGGAGGGCACCATAAGGATAAAAGGTCAGGAGAAGGTGGAGATATTGGAGCTGGAGGGACAAGACGAGCAGCAGCAGACGGACCAGAACGGAGATGAAGGAGGCGAAGAAATCAAGGATTACCTGTCACTTCCGAGGAGAGAGAACAACAGGTGCAAATGATGTCCGCAATCCTTTTAGGACAGATTCCAAACACTGCCATGGTTTTTTTCCCCCACCCCTTGATAGAACGAGAGAGCTGCTGCGTCCGTCGATGAAAAAGAAGCGATTCTATTCCTCCTCCTCCCTGCCCCCGCTGACGATGGAGCTGGCCGTGTTCTTCGACTGCGCCGCCACCAACTCCTACCTGCGCTTCTACGACGACGACGCGGCGGAGGTGGTGGACTTCATGCTCAGCCTGGTGAACGCCATGCAGGGCATCTACAACTACCCTTCCCTGGGGCGCGAGGTGGCGCTGGTGGTGACCTACGCGGAGCTGCAGAAGCGCTGCAAGGTGGACGTGGCCGGTGGGGAGCGGGAGGGCATGCTCAAGTCCTTCTGCGACTTTCAGCGCCTGGAGAAGGAGCGGAAGGAAAAGAGGTGGGACGTGGCGCTGCTGATGAGCGGCACGGACATGTACGGGGTAGCGGGAGACGGCGGCAGGTCCTACGCCACCATGGGCCTGTCCACAGTCACCGGCACCTGCGAGGCGGAGTACGAGTGCGTCATCGGGGAGGTGGGAGTGACGGACGACAGGGGGGACCCGTACCCGTCCACAGGCTTCCTTTCGGCCCTGGTCATGGTGCACGAGATCGGGCACAACCTGGGCATGCACCACGACTCCACGCAGAACCACTGCTCGCAGGACGGGGGAATCATGTCGCCGACAAGGTAGGGGAAGGGGGGAGGGAAGGAATAAAAACCAGAAACATAATGCCCATGTTACGCGTACGTTCATGTCCCGAACATGTTTTGGATGTTGTTGTTGTTGCAGGGGGACAGCGGGCGAATGCATCTGGTCCACATGCTCAAGGGACTTTGTTCAGCACATTGACGAAGACCAGCTACCCTGTCTCTTTGATGCACCACTCAAGGTAGGAATACAGCAAAAAATCTGCGAATATAAAAATGGGAATTACTCCCGATGACAGGTGGCTGCAGACCACAACAAATTCGGCGAGGCCGTCGGGATGCAGGTTGGCGCCGACCAGCAGTGCAAGGTGCTGATGAAGGACAAGAACGCGAGAGTCGACGAGGAGGCGTCCGGAGGGAAAGACAAGATCTGCAACGGGATGATCTGCAAGAGCAGCAGAAGGTCAGAACATGGAAGTACACTACACAGATGCTACGAGGACATCTAAGCGAGCTTTTGCCCTCCCCTCTCCTCCCTCCCCCCCCAGGTACGGCACCCAGCCGGCCGGCCCCGCCCTCCCCGGCACCGACTGCGGCGGCGGGCGGCGCTGCTACGAGGGAGAGTGCGTCCGGCGCACCTTCGACGCGCCGCCGAGGCCGCCCAAGCCGCCGGCGTTCTCCGACTGGCGCAAGGGGTCCTGCAGACACAGCTGCATTGACGGCGCTAGCCCGGTCGTCTACAGTCACCGGGTCTGCTCGGACTTCAGCGGGTGTGACGGACCCGCCGACAAAGTAGAGGTGGGCGTTGCTATTGTTAACGCCCAACCAATATTACTAGCGTGCATTTGAGTGATGGGTTGTCCTAACTCCAGGGGAGGTTAGAACGTGGAAAAAAATACAGTTGGAGCAACCTATGTAGAGCAACCCAAATTTTGATCCCATCACTAATTATTGGTTAATGGTAATTATTACCATTGGTCATTATTACCATTAGTGGCGTAGCCGTTGGTGTGGATCTAGTGGTACCAATATTGGTTGGGTGGCAGCTCGATCCTTATCTTATGGCGACTGTACCAGCAGTTTTGTTTTGTTACTGTTATGGTACTTCAGTGCCGTTTTGCTGCTAGTACTGTTGGTATTGTTGCTGGTACAGTGGAACTCGGCTAATCGGGACTCTATTAGTAGGAAAACTGTCCTGCTTATCCGAGTTCCACTGTAGTGCAACTGCCGTATCTTTTTCTTACCAATACTAATTCTTTTTCTTCCACTCAAAGCTTTGCGACAATCCCGAGAATGACTGCCCAAGCGAGAAGCGCACTCCTCGAGACTTTGCCACCCTCATGTGCATCAAGTTCAAGCGAATCTCCCCGATGCTAGACGGCCAACTGGACGGGGAGGGGAAAATGGTGACATTCAACAAGTAAGGATTGATATATCTGACTGCTAGCCAAGATCTCTTCAGTGACTTGCCTGCGTCTTTCTCCCCCCTCCCACAGGCGCTATCCCAAGCGCGTCTGCTCCATCCACTGCCTGGCCAAGGGGTCGAGAAACTACTTCGCCCCCGTTCTCGAGTTCGAGAACGTGGACCTCGAGGGATATTCACCCTACTTCCCGGATGGCACAGTGTGAGTGCAAAAAAATAGGATCGATCAGCTGCTGGCCAAGCAGTCAGCAGTCAGTCACTCGATATGTGACCTACCCGCAGATGCCACAGCAAGGGAGGCCGGGAGTACCACTGCCTGGACGGCGTCTGCCAGTCCCCTTCCTCCCGCGGCGGGCGCGCCGGGGCCGGGGCCGACACGGACGGCGGATACGGGGTGGTCCAGTCGGCCAGCACCGGCCAGGGCGGGGAGGAGGGACAGCTGGAGGAGTTCTTCTTCACCAACGAGGACGGCAGCCCCGCCGCGGAACCGCCAAGGGCGTCCGAGGGCGCGGGGAATGAGTTCGATGTCGACGAAGAAGTCCGAAAATGGAAAAATTAAATTGATACAATCTTCTCCCATCAAAGTTGACAGCAATTTGATGTCTATTGCACCTCGTGCACTCGATTCCATTCTAAACATTAAGACCGTAGCGCTCCACAACGCTCTGAGATGAGAATGGCACTTCTCACCAATTAAAATATTTAAAAAAACCCTTGCATTAAATTAGGCCGTCTTCTCTGAAGGTCTGTACACCAGCGGTCTGTACTCTGGCTTCCACATCTTGCGCAAGATGTATTTCTTGAGCCCCTCCTCGCCCTGCTCCTCCAAGTTCGTAAGCACATCCACGTTTCCCAGCTTGAGTCCTTCCTCCACGGCCTGGAGGATCGTCCTCATGGCCAGGTGCGCCGACACCGCCCTTATGTCCTCCATCTCCGGGAAGGTGGCCCTCCTGGCCAGGTCTTCCTCCGAGATGAGCTCCACCAGGGCCTCCGCCGCGCTGTTGATCATGGCGTTCGTCACCACTCCCGTCTGTCCCAGACACGCCCCGAGAGCCAACCCGGGAAAGATGTACCTGTTGTTGCACTGCGAGCTGGCTATCAGCTCCCCGTCGACCTCCACTGGAGGAAAGGGCGACCCCGAGGCGAAGATGGCTCGACCACCCGTACACCGCTGGGCCTGCTCGGCCGTGCACTCGGACCGGCTGGTCGGGTTGGACAGCGGGAAGACGATCGGCGGCCGGTCCTCGCACGCCTCCCCCATCGCCTTCAGCACCTGCTCGGTGAAGATGCCCCCCACCCCGGAGAGGCCGATGAGGGCAGTCGGCCTCACCCTTCGTACCACGTCCAGCAGGCCGGCGCCTTCCATCTCCGTCTCGTGCGCGGCGAAGGAGCTGAGGTCGTAAAAGTGCCTCTCCATCTCCTCCAGATCCGGCCTGGCCTTGGTGATGAGCCCCCTCTCGTCGCAGATGTAGACGAGCTCCCCGGCGGCCGACCTGGACAGGCCGTAGCGCCTGACAAGCGCGTTCCTGATGGTCAGCAACACCCCAGACGCCGCGGCTCCCGCCCCGGCCACCACCATCCGCTGTTCCCTGAGAGCCTCCGGAGGCAAGCCCTGCACCTTGAGTGCCCCGTACAGCCCGGCCAGCACGGTGGCGGCCGTGCCCTGGATGTCGTCGTTGAACATGAGGTGGTCCTTCCGGTACCTCTTCAGCAGGGTGACCGCGTGCTTCCCCTGGAAGTCCTCGTGCTGTATGAGCGCCCGCGGCCAGCGCAGCTTGACGGCCGCCATGAACTCGTCCATCAGGTCGTAGTACTCGTCCCCGTCCAGGCGCGGCTCCTTCAGCCCCACGTAGGTCTTGTCCGCCAGCAGCTTCTCGTTGTTGGTGCCCACGTCGATCACGCAGGGCAGCACCTTCGCCGGGTGGAACCCCCCGGCCGCCACGTACAGGTCCAGCTTGCCGATGGAGACGCACAGCCCGCCCACGCCCAGGTCCCCTAGCCCGAGGATCCTGCTGCCGTCCGTCACCACCACGGCCGAGACGTCGTCCCTCTCCCAGTTGTAGACCATGGAGGCCATCTCACCCCGGTCGTACTTGGAGAAGAACATTCCCCTCGGGCGCCTGAACAACTGGGAGAAGTGGGAGCAGGCCCATCCCACGGTGGGCGTGTACACGATGGGCGCCATCTCCTCGAAGTTGTCCTGGAACAGAAAGGAGGGACAGTATATTAATATACTGTAGTACCTAGACATACCCAACCAACAAGTCTGCGATGCAAAATGGAAACTTAGTAGGAATATACTTACTAACAACGTATATCACCGAATTGTACACTTAGTAACAAAATTCAGCACAAATTTTGTTCCAAAAAGCTGGGAACAGACTTTTCGGAGCTTTGTCGGAATTTATTAAGATGGAACGCGCATTGTTGGTTGGGTAGCAGAATATCCCATCTAGGTATTACTATAACCTAACTGCGGTGAGGACCTGCCTGTATGAGCCTGTAGAAGAGCGTCTCGTTCCTGTCCTGCAGGTTCTGCAGCACCGTCCACTTCCTGATGTTGTCCGGGCTGACCCCGGAGGCGATGATCTCGTCCTCCGGCTCCTGCGCCGCCCTGGCCGCCCAGCCCTGCCTGTACTCCTCCATGGCCACCTCCTGCTGCTCCTCGATGGTCTTGCACCTGGTGGGCACCAGGCCCCTGATGGCCAGGCGGTCCCTCTCCGCCTCCGGGAAGGCCAGCCCCTTGTTCCACAGCGGGTCGTTCACCAGATGCCGCCCCTTCTTGCCCACCATCTCCGCGCGCAGGAACCTGCCCCCTGCCATCCTGGAGGAGACGCTCCTCCGGGACGCCGGGCGGGCGGACAGCAGCAGCAGGGAAGCGGTCTTCGGGAGCGGCATGGCTCACAGGAGTCACAGGAGCGGCAAAAAAAAAGCAGAAGTGGCAGTGTTAAGCCTATAGTAGGTATACCTATGTTTATTTTACGTTTAGTGCAATAATAGCAATTTAAAAAAGATAAGCTTGTTTGAATAGCACGTACCATGGAAGTCTCGGACCTGGAAAGGAAAGCTTTTAAAAAATAACCAACAGGTCATGTATAGAACGCAACAGGTTGTTGCTCTTGTTGTTGTTTTTGTTTATAGACAAAGTTCGATTTTAATTTGTGGTGAGTACCTCTCCCCGCCCAAGTCTGTTTGAGGTGTCTGCCCCTTTTAACTTCCGTTCAAGCTGGTCGCAAGTATCTTGTCCCCGTATTCACGGAAGTCTCAGACCTGGAAAGGAAACGAAAAGTTGGCTTGTTTTGGTACGACGTCTGTAATTCTGTATAGCTTGAAGAATATCTATGGTTTATTTATATGTTTTTTTTCCTTTCAGTGCAATAGCAAGTTAAAAAGATAAGTTTGTTTGAATTGCTACATATTAGTACATTAAGAGACATACATTAATGCAAATTTTATTTAGTTTCTTACCCCCACGCTAGAACTTTACCGCTATTTACACTTAAAGTGTCTAGAATGCACAACTTCTGAAATATTTTTGTTAAAAATTTCATGTACTGTACAAAATAAGGCCAATTCTTCTCCGAATTACTTCAATGACTGTACAGCAATAAACTTTAAAGTTTTCTAGGTCTGGCACTATTATGTATTCAGATACTTATGTATTCATTGCAAGATGGATTTATCTTACATCCTCAAATTTCAATTATCCAAGTAACTCTTTA
>JAAUYM010035148.1_pt1 | contig 11731 bp, 16 predicted proteins | sample 7278001 | NCBI WGS metagenome assembly JAAUYM01 (sample SAMN14350224, study PRJNA611818) | marine sediment metagenome | isolation source: surface marine sediment (1.8m) | place: French Polynesia: Moorea | collected 2018-08
CGAGGGATTTGCTCATTTTGGTACATTTCATTGTAGTAAAAAATTGGTTACCAGCCAAAATGTCGAATTAGCGAGGGTTGTCGAGATATCGAGGGTCGAATTAGCGAGGGAATACTGCACTAACTTTTTGCTGCTAATTACTTATTGCAGGTATTAATATAGGATCTTTACTGTACTCAAGAGAAAACTGTTTGTTCATGCGGAAGATGAAAGGCGGAACATCGTGCAGCTAACGAAAGCAAGGAAGATTCTACTCTTCACCCACCCCTTTCGTTCCCAGAAACGTCATGCACAGACTAATGATGTTGATCTTTCCAGAAAAGTTTGTTAGGACAACTAGTCAGCTGCCGAAAATTTAACCTTAAGATAAATTTCCTTTAGAATTTAGGACAACCAGAGGCAAGTTCTTTAAAAGTAAAGTTTTTGCATTAAAGTTAAGCATCCAACTTTTTAACTCGAAACTGTGACTCAACTTTGAATAGTTTGTGCAAATATTAAGTGCGATTTAAAAAAAAAACTGCAATGAGTTTTCATAAATTACATCGTGTCCCAGTCAATCTAAGAACAGTGTAGTTAGTTAGTGAGATGTCAAAAGTTTGGCGGTTAAATTTAAAGCACAAGCTTTGTTTAAAAAAAAGAAAAAAACCGACCTCAACATTCTTGCGCGGCTTGCTACAATCATCCCAACCACTAACGGTGATATGCAAAATGGAAGCTCAGTTGGAAAAATAGGTAGTACATACACGTTTTCTGCACGTTTGGCGCCGACTCAGTTGCTCAGTTGGCACGTTAACAAAATTTCTTCATCGGAGTTCAGTCCAAAGTAAGAGTCCGTTGTTGGTTGAGACTGGTTGTTATGCCACTACAACAGCACTTAATAATCTCCCTCTTGGATAACCATGTTCCACAGCATTGAACTTCTTTTTAAGTCAACAACTGTTTTTAATGTTGTCAAATTGTTGTCACCTGAAGGTCAGGCAGGTCTTTCCCACCCCAGAGTCGCCGATGACGATGATCTTGAAGGTCCTCCTCTTCCCTCCGACGCCGCCGACGCCGTCGACGCCGTCGACCTGAGAGGAGGTGTGGACGGCCGGGGGACCGGAAGAGGGAGTCGGATGGTGGGCGGACATGGCGGCGGGACAAGAAAGGCTGTCTCTACGACGAGCAAGAATGCATGGTGGCTCCTGTCGATGGCGGCGGCGCTAATTGCGGCGGCAGCTCCTGCAAGGTATGTGTGTGGGAGAGCGGGAAGTGCACATGTTGAGGGTGTTGACTGGTGTGGGATGGCACGTGTGTGTGTGAGAGAGAGGGGGGGGGAGGGAGCAAAATTTTTCAGCTCTTTTTTTTCTGTGAACAAAGGTGACAGATACAGCTGGCAAGAGTGGATTACACAAGTTTATGAGCCACGGGGGACCACTTGGCAAAAGTTTACAACCAGCGTTTCTGCTCAGATGGAGGATGGAGAAGAAGAAAAAAAAACGCGTGCCCCTAGCAGAGCGTGGAGAAGCAAAACATGATAAAGGACAACCTGTAACCATTGCATCCTATAAATTTTTCGTCTATAGCAAAAAAAACCTTACATTTCTTAACGCAATTCTACAAAAATACGATGGTTTTTTTTACTTTTGTTCAACGTCTGACATCCATCTCTTTCCATTTACTTAGTACAGTACTATGCTCTTATGCCGCCCGGCTGGAATTGATGAAATTGTTGAAGTTTACGATGATGATGTTGATATTAATTATGTGATTTAAAAAATTATTGGAGAAAGGTTTATGTGACCATTTTGGCAATAAAAATAATTGGTGGTAAATTCAACTTCAAGAAAGTTTTTTTTACTAAACGACAAAACAATGAGACGCAATGATTACTAGCTGTACTAGAGGTCTGCAATTTTCTAAATAATTCTGACACTAGTTACTACAGATCTACAGACTACCAATGTAACAACGCTTCCTCACCTGGCGCTCCTAGTCCCTGTCTGGCAACATCTCTCACGGGCAGGTCAGGACCATCTGTGGCCAAGGCAATTTTTTTTTTCGACGTGACCTCAACTTTCCTCGGACTTGAGCGTCGAATTCTTGCTCCTAGCGTCAGAGCTGAACTTACCAAAACTTTTGACGTGTCTCCCGAGTCGCCCGGGTTGCCAGATGCGACAACGCAGGCGGTCTTCGATCTTCATCACAGAGCAGCTGTTTTAGTCGCACCTATCCAGGTCTCGAAATGTGTTTGTAAGACGGAATCGCGTGGTTGCATGTACCATGCGATATCCATGTTAAAAGCCGATACTGGGTCCCGCAGATATAATGTTAATATGGGTTCCGCACATCTGGCAACAACGTCGATAGGTTTCGTGATTTTTCTTGAAAAACGTTTCGCCTTTCTTTGTGCTTTGCCTGCAGATGCAACTCACAGCTGAGCAAACAATCAGCAGACAACTTCTGCGTCTGCTGCGCCTGCGCTGCTTCCGCCAGCGCCAGCCACGGAGCCAGCCCGCTGCCCAGGGGCAGGGGCAGGGCCAGGGAGCCAGCCAACTGCCAAGCCCGATTCGAGAGCTAGCCAGAGCAAAGCTAACTAACTCCTCCTCCTCCAGATCGCATTTTCCAACCACATTTTCCTCAGGAACACTGGAAAAAAGGGACAAAACGTGTTGTTGAAGAGTCCAAAGAGAGCCCATGCAAAATTTTCCTTCACGTAGCGCTACTATCCTCTCCTCCTGGTCTCCGCCTCCTCCTCTTCTTCCGCGATGAAGCGTTCACACGACGACGACGAGCTGCACCAGAACAGCGCCGAACTGTTCACGGCCCCGCAGGTGACGTCACGTCGACGGCGGAACGGACGCACTTCGTGCAAACAAATTTAACGCGTGACGTTGATGTTTTGTTCTCTTCCTGCCACGTTTCAGGCATACGACAAGCCCTTTCCCTTCTTCCGGAAGCCCTCCGTGTTGGGATCCTTCTCCCTGGACTCCAGGAGGCAGTTCCACCACGACAGAAGGCAGCTCAAGTACTACAAATCCAGAAATGCAGAACCAGGGTCAGTATGCAAGACCGGTTTTTTTTAGAACTGCTTCACCCTCCCAAATCCTTGTCAAAATGGCATTCGCTCCCTTCAGGTCGACCTACAGGGTGAGCATTGACCTGAACGAGGGCGTGGAGAGGGCAGAGAGGAAGGACGAGCACGAGTGCGCCAAGGAGGGACTGGGAAACCTGCTCAGATGGATACTTGTCAACAGGTAAGCAGAAGGGAAGACGCGATTGTATTATTCCCGAGACAACTGCAAAAAATTTCCTTTTACCCCCAAGGCAAAAGTTTGCGGCCCCCGCAGACGTGCATCCCCAGCAGCACTCCCCTCCGGCCTCCTCCACCCTGAACACCGACTTCGTCTGCTACCGCGGCTGCCTGACCACGCTGATGTGCTCCCCGTTCGAGCCGCGCGAGGACTGGAGGGTGACGGCCGTCAAGTTCAGGGGGACCATATACCTGCACAAGGAGGAGACCAGGGAGCAGCGCGACCAGAGGGAGAGGAGGACCCCGAGGCAGCGCGCCATGTGCTCGTGGGGATACAAGTTCGAGGAGCGCATGCTGGGAGACACGCCCTCGGAGGCGGCGGGCGCGCCAGTCTCGGACTCCTCCACGTCGTCGTCGTCGTCCTCGTGCCTGCCCGTGAATGAGTCTGAGGAGTTCTGCTGCGTCTTCCGCACCCGACTGGGCAAGCACTCGGTCGTGTTCGGGGCAGAGATGGACGGACTGGTCGTGTCGGTGAGCAGGGGGGAGGAAGGAAATGAATGTGGGTGTCCTTCTGCGGAGTAACCTTCTTCTTCTTCTTCTTCTGGTGAACAGGACACTGTTTCGTCGTCTCAGAGTCCGGAGGAGTTGGATCTGAACCGGGAGGAGTTCGTGGAGCTGAAGACGACCCGGCAGCTGGACCATCCCGGACATGAGAGAAACTTCAGAAGGTGCGATGAGTACTCGTCAGCAAAGGGTTCTGCTCAAGTCGATTAGTTGTACACGTACGTACGTATGTACAACTAGCCTTAAGCCTCTTCTTTTCTTCCACGCCAGGTTCAAACTGATCAAGTGGTGGTGCCAGTCCTTCCTGGTGGGCATCGGTACGGTGGTGGCCGGCTTCAGGGACGACACGGGAGTCGTCGAGTCTGTCGCGGAGTATCCGGTTAGGGAGATACCCAGGTGAGCTTTAGACAGTGGACTTTGAATTTTTTTAAAATCACAAACAGGTTGCAGAGTTTGCTCCACGTACAAAGCTTTCGCTCTCGACTGCTTTCAAAATGCACAAGTCCACACATCTGCATTACTTTCATGAACGTTCAACTGTCAGTCTCTTTCAGGCACCTGCCACGTCCGTGACAAATACGTACCAACGTGCTGAGCTTTTTATTTTTTTCCTCTTTTTTTTCAGACAATGTGCGGATCACTGGCAACCCAACGTCTGTATGAACTTTCTGCACGAGTTTCTTGGACACGTCAAGGTTTGCAAAGCAGAAACGTTGGAAGATTTTTGTTGTTGTCGTCTTTAAAAAAAATTGCACCCTTGTTCGTTGCAGGAGTCGCTGGTGGGCACGGATGACCTGACCGAGGTCCACTTCTACTGGTCGCCCCGGCTGAGGCGGGTGGTCAGGGAGGAGGAGACGGCGCAACACCTGCAACAACAACAACAGCAGCAGCAGCAGAGGCTGCTGCCCGAATGGTTCGTCCAAAGTGTGTTCGCAAGCAGATGAACAGAAGGGGGAAAAAATTGACCTGGAGAAAGGCGCTTGCGACCTACCTAGCATACTAAAATCGGTGAATAAGGAAGAGAAGAAGAATCTGGATTTACTACTAGTTATGTGGCAAAGGAATTTTCGTTTCTTTCAAGAAGCCAAAGCTGTTTTTTTATTTCTCCCTTTCTCTCGGAACCAAACAATGCACAATGCAAAAACGTGCCATGTTTTTTTTCCGTTCAACTGCGTTTGTTTTACGTGATATACCAAATATTTTGGAGACAAATATATCGGGACTATGAAAAAAGGCATTATACAGAGGTCTGATTAAATGCGTTTTTATTGCCGGAAGGTAGCCACACTTTCTTTATTATATCAAAAAAATGCACTGTTATGCATTGTTATTGTTGGAGACATTCATACCCTGGAGGCAAGGCGTTAAACTTGGAAGTTGATAGCTTTTGGCGATTAATGATCATGCATTAATAACTGGGTGTTCTGCCACCTGGCAGGTTTTGTGGTTTTAAGCCAGCTTTCCTAATTCTTTCCCTTTACCTCAACCATCTTAGATTATGCATATGGCAATTTGTTTATTGTAACAGGGCGCACAAGGAATGCCGTTGCTACTTTTCCTGCAACATACTGTACGTACTAAAAGTACGTGCGTGCAAGTACGATTGCCATAATGACCGCCAAACTAGCATAGGTATAAGTTTTGTCAGCTTGACTTCTGAATGTTGCGCGCGCGAATCTCGCAGCTTGCGCTTGCGCACAGCTTTCTATTGGTGCCTGCGACTGCCGAGTTGTGACTGTCCCAGTGCTGCTACCGGCGGAAAAGCGCAATTACTTTCCTTTGTGTGATACATACCTATCTACAATATTACCGACAGAAATGATGGAAAGTAGGCTTCTTATCCCGTGTTGTACTGTACGCCTAACATGAGAGAAACAAGATAATGTTAGGCAATTTTTTTTTGCATTTTTTTAATCGTCTTGCTATGGCGTCCATCCACTCTGTCTCTTTTTTCCTTACTTACGTGCAATTCGCGATGTACTTCTGAGGTAACAGGCTACAGAAAAGAGGGGGGGGGGAGAAATCAGTCTCTGAGACAGGAACGCCAGCTTGGCTTTTTAAAACCCAGATTCGAAAAATTTTGCTTTTTCTTTAAAGGTTTTTCGGCATAAAATTTGCTAACAAAAATGCAATAAAACTTAAAAGCCAGAAGTCGATTCATTAAGCTTTTTTTTGACATTTTAGACTTTATCCACTAGCAACCCTGCTCTGGGAGTAAGAAGGAAAGAGAAACGGAGGAACGTACGTAGGGCGGGGAGGGGACCAATGCGGGTTCGCTGTCCGCTCTCCTTCCTTCTTCTCCCTCCGCCTTTCGTGTTTCCAACTATACTTCCTCTCCTGTTCATGCCCCCCCCAAGCTGAGAAGGAAAAAAAACTCTTCTTCCTGCCTCTGTGGAGTGTAGAGTGCGGAGCGGAGGTGCCTCTTCTTCCTCCTCCTCCCATCCCATGCCATGCCATCCCATGCCATCCCCTCCCACCCCACCTTTCCGCTCGCTCGCAAAGCAATCAAAGGCGCCGCCGCTGCTGCCGCTGGAAGAAGTAGCAGGTTGTGAAGGTGGGTGGGTGCATGGGGTTGGGGACGGCGGCGACGGCGGCGGCGGCGGCGACAGTGGTGGCGGCTGCTGGTGGTGGACACACAAGGCACGGAGTGACTGAGTGAGTGAGCGGACAAAACGGATTTCACACAAGAGAGGGGGACGGAAAGGGACAGTCAAACATTTCAGTGTTTGTGCATGACTTTGGTGCATGTTTCGAGTTGGAGGAGCAGGAGGAGGAAGAATCTTTTTTTTTTTTAATTCTTTCTCGTGCTGAGGAGGGGGACAGAAATCAGTTTCACTCTTGGGTGAGTCTTGCAGGTAGTATACATAAAAGCCTTAGTGATCAAATGCTATCAAAGTTCTTCACAATCGTTTTGAGGCAAAGCAGCCCCGCATATTCTTGATTTGCGTGCTGCTTTGAGTGCTGGCTGTTGATATATGGGAGGGGAAAAAAAAAGATAGCTTTGCGAGTGACGTTTCCATCTCCATGTCACGTCTATCTTTGCTCTGCAAGCTACGTATGTATCTGGTGCTTCATTTGATTGTACCGGTAGTAGTACAGTCGAATCCGCTTAATCGCAATGCTTGCAACCGAGTTTGACTGTACTACTGTCAGGAAGCAAAGAAAAAAAGGGTTCTTTTTTTGCAAGGAAGAAAAAGAAGACAGACCTCTTGCCCTGCATAAAAACACACAAAAAACACTTGGTGGCTTTTACGCTCATCCCACCTCTCTTTCTCTCTTCCTTCCTTTTTTTTCAGGACACCCACACCCACACACACACACTCTCTCTCTCTCTGAAACGCTAATCTCTATTTGGAGTGGATGCGGAGAAGAAGGCTTATCAAAATCTTGCTGCGTTGCGCTCATTTCTCTCTCTCATTTGAACGATGCTGTGAAAGTGATTGAGAGGGCAAAAGGAAGAGCTGGATATCTCGTGAAAGTGCCTTGCTTTGAAGATCGTCGTCATCACATCATCACTGATGCGAGGTGACAGGTAGAAACGCACCTGCCTCTCCCCTCCCTATCCCCACACACATGGCACAGCAAAAAAAAAAATGACACCCACATGTCCACACATAAAGCGACGTGCAAAAGCCAGCACAAACTCCAGCTCCGATCAAGCTGCCAGCAGATCTTAATCGAGGAGGGGGGGAAATATTAAGGGCTGAATGAACCAAATTTGCACTTTTATAGTACTAAAAAAAAATAACATTTTTTAATTTGCCCCAGACCCTTTTTTTCCAGAATTGCAATATCATGTTGCTGTTGCTCTTCGTGATTGTGCATCATCTACCAACATCTTTGGCAATCGACAAGGAAGGTACAAAGCTTACGGCCCTCGATTTAATTAAGGACCTCAGTTTAGCAAACTTTTCTCTGAAAACGGCCGTCTTTACTAAATCGAAGTTGTACGTGCACCTACGTCTACTGTAGCATAGCCACCACATTCTGATAAACGTATTCCGTGGAGCAGCTCGTTCAAGAAGTCACCTGGTCCGACCATCGTCACCCAGCGGAGGAGTCGGGGAGCTTCTTCCGAATCCATACGCGCACCTCTTCAAGAGGTACGAGCAGCGCCACCAGGATGAAGCCGACCCTAAACAGCAGCTGGAGAAGGAGGAGGAAGAAGAGATCCACCCTCACCACCGACCTGGGCTGGTGGAATCGCCCGAGGAAGGAGGAGGAGACCCGTCTCGCCTCCCCTTTTCCCCGACCCAGCACGACTACCACCGGCGTCTGCCCGGAGCGCCCATCAGGTTCCTCGTGGGCGGCAGCGACGTCGGGGACGGCGAAGTCGGGGACGAGGGCCGCGTCTTTGTCATCTCCGGGGACGTGGAACCGAGGATCGTGGTGAAAGGGAACGGTCAGTCCTCACGGCGGAGAGGAGGCTAAGGAGGAGCTAAAAAGAAATGTCTATGACACGGTGCCAGGAGACCGGGGTGACTGGCTGGTGTGGAGGAGCGAGTCTCTGGGGTCCGTCACCGTCAAGGACGGCAAGCTTCTCGTGGTCAGAGGACAGGCCAGCATCTGCTGCAAGTGAGACAAAAATGCTTGGAAGAAGAAGAAAAGTTCAGGAAGTTTTTTTTTTCTCATGTTGTTGAAGAAGCGGCAGCAACTGCCACAGAAAGGTGGCCGGCGGGTGCGACTGCAGCCGGTTGTCCGGCCCCTGCGACGTGGACCAGAGCAAGGTGTCGTCCGAGTACCTGAGGATGGGCGAGCGGTTTGCTCTGCGCCACTCCGCCTCCCCCTTCTTCGTGGACAAGACGGGAGGGAACCTGGCCGGGTTCTTGACCGGGCGAAGGGCGGGAAACGAGGGCGGTCTCGGAGGGGGGCCGGGCAAGGCCGGGGAGGTCGTCAGCCCCGTTTTCCGACGAGACTGATTAACTCAATAGGATAAATACATTTCTCTCTATTTTTTTTATGTTCATCCGATCTATAAAGTTTTACAAAATGCTGCTGGTCTAACGCAGTGGGTTATAAGAGCTGGTTTTAAAAATTCATGTTCCCAAACAAGAAGGTGCGTTTCTACCTTTAAAAAAAATCGTCTCTGATGTAGTAGTTATAAAGCAACACCTCATCACAATGATCAGCCTGTGACGCTTCACTGCTGAGGGACCCCGGCGCCACCCCAAGAACAATGTGCAGCCAACCCATGTCCTGCTCTCCGCCACCCCCGCCGGACCCGCAGGGACACCCGGAGGCGGTACTGGGGATGGTGCCGGCGCAGTCGTCATCGTCGCCTGCGCCGGTGGCCGCCTTCGACCCTTGGACGTACCTGGCCCGGCTCGGCGCGCGGCTCCGGGTGCCGTCGGAGCCGTTCTTCGCCGACGGGGACGCCGTGTGCGCCGTCCGGCAGTGCGTCTACCTGACGCAGGAAGATGAGGAGGAGTTCCTGCACCCGTCGCACCCCGAGTTCCCCTGTCCGGCGCCCGAGTGCCCGGCCACCTTCACCCTCTTGGTCGACTTTGAGACTCATTACGGCACCATGCACAAGTGAGTCAACTGAAGAGAAGTAGTAGAACTTGCTGACCTTTTCTAGTATAATTAATTGACTGTTGGTATGCCCCTTATTATTTTTTTTTCTACCTGGCAGACATTCGTGCTCACAATGTTCTCGAACGCTCCCTTCCGCCCACCTGCTGGAGCTCCACTTAGCAGAAGTGCACGACTCCTTCTTCGCCGCTATGTCCAAGTGAGTGGTGTGGATTGTGGTAGTAGGTACCACCCTCATGCTTCTGTACTGTAACAATTCCTATTAACCCTTTGCAGGAAGAGTGCATCGTACGAATGCTTCCTGCAGAAGTGTCGCGACCGGTTCTGGAGCCCCGAGGAGAGGAAGAGACACTGCATTAGGAAGCACCACTTCCCGGAGGACTTCAAGTTCGGAGACGTCTGCGAGCTGAAGTCTGCCTCCGCCGCGGCCTCGAGACGCAGGTCCGCCGTCGCCTCCACCTCCGCGGCCGTCGCCAGGGCCAAGTCCTCCCCCGCCAGGGACCACGCAGCCGCCAAGGCCGGCACCAACGGCAGCGCCAACAGCGGCGCTGCCAGGACGCCGCTGAGGAAAAAGGCAGGGGGAGGCGGAAGCAGGATGGACGTCAACCAATCGGGTCAGTTTAATATTTGCTGAACAACATTTTTTTTTTGCAACCGTGTTATGGAACGATCTCTGTCCGTGTGCAGGAAGGGACAGCCTCATTCCCCGCCCGGTGTTCAACGCCTCCCCGAGCAAGAATGGCGGAGGAAGCCAAGTCTCGTCACCCAGCAAGACCCCTTCCTCCGCCTCCGCCTCCGCCTCCGCCTCCGCCTCCACAGCCAGGGCCACCTCGCTCTCTCCCAAGCTGAAGCCGTCACATCTGAGGAGAAAGAGTCACGACCAGCCTTCTTCGGGGGCGTCTTCCTCTCCCAGGAGGAGAGTCGGAGGAGCGTCTGCGCGGCGGGTCAGGCCGCACTCGGTCCTCGTCAGCCCCACCGCGGCAGAGAAGATCCTGAGTCCGCGGCTGCAGCAGCCGCAGCAGCCGCCTCCGCCGGCGACAGAGCCGGCAGCAACAACAGCAACAGAGCAGCGACAGCGGAGATTCAGCCTGGCAATCATCACAGGCCCCGGGGACGGCGGAGGTGGAGGAGAAGGCGACGCCAACGACGTCCCCATGGACGTGGACTCGTCTGTCCCGTCCGCCACCATCCTGGCCAACGCGCCTCCCGCCGCGGACCCCGCGGCCGCCCCAGCCTCATCTGACCTTGCCAGCGACACCAGGAGTCGTCTACTACCAGCAACCGACTGTGATAGCAGCGCCCACGTCAATTCATCTTCTCTCCATCGTGCCTTCCAAGATCTCGATCCCCTCTCCTCCCGGAGCAACCCGAACACGCCAAGAAGGTGACAACGACCCCGTGCCCACCCAATTTCCTGTCCCTCCTGCGGTGGAATGACTTATCAAATTTCTTTTTCAGAGCCCCCCTCTCCCTGGCCCGAATGGGCGAACGACTGAGCAGCAGCAGCAGCAGCAGCCGCAGCGATCGTTTCTCCGTGCCCAACCTTGCCATCTGCAGCAGCAGCAGCAACAGCAACGTCGTCGCCAACAGCGGCAGCGACAGCTCCTCCCCCTCCTCCATGGACGGAGGGCACTCGGCCTCGAAGGACAGGAATTCCTCAATGACCGGAGCGGACTCCCCCACCAGGAGGGGCAGCAGGATACCGGTCTTCAAGAGATCCGCCAGCTGCAAAGTGCCGAAGCAGGTGGGACAAGTTCCCGGCGGGACTCTTAAGCTTACGAGCGTAACAAATTCATTCCTAAGTAACTTAGGAATGAAATTGTGACACTTAAGTGGCATTCTAATGACATGTTCCATTACATGTTTAAGGCCAAATTTGTTACGCTCGTAATTTGTTACGCTCGGGGTTGTGGTGACGGATTGAGAGTACTGGTGCGGTAACGTCCGTCCGTCCCTCTTCAGATCTGCTTCGGTTCTGACGCCGCGCGCGCCTTCGAGTCCGACGGGAGGGCCTTCTGGCACAGCAGGACCTCCGACGAGAGGTCAAAGGACGGCCGCAACGAGCAGCAGCGGGCAATGGACTTTGAGGACGACTTGAGGCGGGCGCTCCCGAAACAAGAAAAGTGACTCTTCCTTTTTCTTCTCCCCGTTTCATCATGCATAATCTGTCGTCATTCCATGATGCTCGCAATGGATATTAGCGTCTCCTCTCCGGGGAGGCGCGAGACTGGGGCGGGGGTTGCACAAATTAAGTTTTTACATCGTCTAACGAGTACCCGTTAAAGTTGGCTCGGTTTTTAACCAAACGCTGATATGAACAAAATAAACGGAGCTATTTACTACTAATACTGTACTACTACCACGCAGTGCAATGTTGCTGTGGTAGTTCGATTAGTCCGTGTC
>JAAUYM010041516.1_pt1 | contig 11731 bp, 11 predicted proteins | sample 7278001 | NCBI WGS metagenome assembly JAAUYM01 (sample SAMN14350224, study PRJNA611818) | marine sediment metagenome | isolation source: surface marine sediment (1.8m) | place: French Polynesia: Moorea | collected 2018-08
ATGGGGACGCGGGCACGGAGGATCCTCCAGGTCCAGCGCCGCCACCGGCGGAGGCGCCGTGTTCTTTCTGCCAGTTCAAGGAGTCCTGAACCAGCTTGGCGGTCAGGTAGTTCGTGGTGTCCTGAGCGGTGGTGTCGCATGGGAGGAGGTTCCCGGACACGCACCGCTCTTCTTCCTTTTCCTCCTCCTCCTCCTCCTCCTTGCCGGTCCTGCTGCTCCACTCCAGCACCGCCTTAGCTGCCTCCGGTGGCATCTGAGCGTCGAAGATCTCGTGGTAGGAGTTGGACATGTCGCTCTGCGCGGCCGTTGCGGCCACCGCCGCCGCCTTCTTCTGCGCCTCCATGGCGGAGGAGGAGGAGGAGTCAGAGGAGGAGCAGGCGTCCGCGTTCACCTCCTCGCTGCTGCTGCTGTCGCTGCTGGAGTTGAGTCCGAGCAGCGTGGCCGGGCCCTTCTTGGTCGGGTTGTCCTTCTCCTGGAAGGGCTTCTGCTCCACCACCGGGGTGTCGTCGTCCAGCAGGAAGTCCATGATGGCGAGGGGGTCGCCAGGTGACGGAGAACATGCTTGGAGACAAAAAAAAAAAAAAAGAGGAACTGCTCTTTGGTTACGGGAGCACGGCCAAGTTGGTGTGTCAAGTCGGTAGAGTAAGGTCAAGTCAAACCAAGTTATAGTGTAACTGCTGAATAGTATGAGTTGACCCCACTGATCTAGGCAAAAAGATCAGTGGTTGACCCGTCAGCTGCAGCACCAGCAGTGCTGCTGTCTCTCCACATAACAAGACAATCACAAAGCAACGTCATTGCTTTGTGCTCTCTCTCTCTCTCTCTCTCACTCTCTCTCTTCCTTTCGCCGCCATCTAACGACCACCATGCACATTTATTTTTCGAGAAAACAAGAGAAAAAATGTGGCTGTGTGTGTGTGTAACAGTGCTAAAGATGCATGTCAAGCATATATATTTTTTTGAGGACCCAGCCTACTTGTTAATCTAGGCTCGACCAGGCTTGTGAGCCTGACAGGCTCGATTTCTTTGACACCATTATTTATTACACTTTAGAACAACTTGTTTAATACTGTAGTACTACTTTGAATTTTAGCGAAAATGGCCCGACCAGACATCGGTCAAGCTCAATTTTGATTTTTTTCCACACATGAATGGCAGTTGTATGTTTAAGTAATGTCTCATGTGAGAAAGAAGAAATGTAAAGTTATTATAAAGTATTAAACAAGTTATTATGCTTGAAATATGGTAGATTTTTTTTGTCTGTTGGTGCTCTGGTGAAGAAACCAAGGTCAACTACAAGGAGGATTTCGAGAAGGTAAAAATCATGTTCTTTTACCTAAAAAAGGCTTTTTCTCTCTTGCTATGGCTACCCAACCGACCAATCAGACGATTTACAGAGATGCTCAGGCGGAGTTCTTAGAAAATGTCCAAACTATCCAATATGCCAAGTTAGACTAAACATACCTTTCGGCGGCGCAGAAAGTTGATTTTTCTGATCAGTTTGTGGGCTATAGACGTGTACTGTAGTATGTGCGGTTTTGTATTTTTTTATAGATACACCAAAACGTCCTTTTTGAGACATATGTACTAAGCTCAGTCAGGGACTACCACCTAATTTTAACCATATTTGAGGCGTGTAATCTGACCACTTCTTGCTTGGATTGTACCGAAGATAGGGCCGATCGTTGTTGATAGGGCGTCTGCAAAGATATACTGGTACGTAGTATGTATAAAGGTTGCTAGATAGTGTTTGGGAAACATAAAGCGAATTGACATAAAGGTGTGGTGCCAAGATCCTCCCTATTTTTCTCAGTTTCGTCCAAAAACCATCAACGTAGTACCAAATCTCAACACACACGATTTTCCTTCCTCCCCCACCCCCTTTCTGGAAGGCCGTCGTCCGTATTTCGCTAAGTCCAATTCAAGTGGACATGTAATCTCCCTTGTGCACCGTTCTCGTCCTCCTCGATCGAAAGACGACAAAATATAGCGCTCTTACTACTATAGTAACTAAGGACGGACGATCGCGCTTCAGGCACCCGCCCAGCACGTTATACCGTAGTAGGTACCAGCTACATACGCAGTAGAAATCTCCCACCCCGCACACATCTTCCAACATTCCTCTTCTCTTTCCCTTCGTCCCTCCCGTCTTCCCGTCCCTCCCCCCCCCTGATGGACGTGCCGGCGCCGGGCATTCCATTTCCATTCTCACCCACCATCCCGAGTGCACCATGGTTGGTTGGGGGGGGGGGGGGAGGAGGCTCGCCTGCCATGGCAGCCAACCGGCCGCGCCCTGCCACAGGTAAGTGGCAAGGTGGGTAGACTAACTGTGATGAAGAGAAGATGACGGAGGAGGAAGAAGAAGAAGGAAGAAGAAGAAGAAGAAGAAGAAGAAGAAGAAGAAGAAGAAGAAGAAGAAGAAGAGGTGGAAAGAGAGAAGGAAGGAAGAAGTGGAGTGGAGTGGAGTTCGGCGCTCTCGCTCCCACCTATACCACGCAAGGTAAGTCTAACAGGTAGAGGAAAGGGAGGGGAGGGAAGGAGGGAGGAAGGGAGGGAGAGTGGATGGATGGACGGCTGCGGCCCTCACAGCCAACTTTTACCTTCTTCTACAACTTGCCAGCCCAGAAGGGGGAAGACGAAGAGGAAAAACCTTTTTCCTCCCTTCCCTGACAGGCAGGCAAGCGGAGGGAAGGGGAGGGAGTGTGAGGAGATCATCCTACCCTTTCTCTCTCTCTCTCTCTCGGTGGCACGTCCCTGGTGGGAAATAGGCGTTGATCTCTTCCTCGCTCTGTAGGTGGGTAGGTCACCATGGCCTCAGAGGAGGGCGCCGGCGTCGTCGGCGGCGCCGGAGGGTCCCCCGGCTCGGGCGCGCAGACGTCGCCGTTGTCCGTGGTGGGCGAGAACGTGCGCCACGTGGGCGCCGGACAGGAGGCGATCTGTCACCTGGCGGCGTCAGCTGGCGCCACCATCACCAAGGACAACGTGGACATCAACATCCTCAGCCCTTCCAAGGTCCCCGTGTCGTACAGGTACCGGATGATGACTTGCTACATACTACTACGTACAGAACGAATATATTTAATCTTTCCCCTTTTCAGACTGAAGGAGGAAGGAGGAGTCCTCAGCGTGCTGTTCAAGCCCTTGGAGGTGGGCACCTTCGTTATGGACATCTACCACGCAACTCAGAAGATCGGAGAGTCGCCCGTGTTCTTCAAGGTACCGGTAGTAGTACAAGATTATAAAATGCTGGAGATGCACAATGGCAGCTCGCTCCTGCCTATGCCAGGTGTACGACTCCTCGCTCATCAAAGTTTCCGACATCCGTAACGGCGTGGTCGGGCAGCCCAGCCAGTTTCGCGTCGACGCGTCACAGGTGAGTCACTCTAGGAGATAAGGAATGCACTTCCTACATAGGTACAGTCGGACCCGCTCAAGTGAGAATCGGTGAAGTGGGAATCCCGCCTAAGTAGGACAAATTTCAGACAAAACGTTGGGATATAAACTGTTGCATAATTTTTGTTCCGACAAGTCGGAATCCCTGATAAGTGGATTTGCCTGCTCCCGACACTTGGCACGTACGCGGGTTTGACTGTAGCAGAGAAAAGCGGAGGAGACTCGGAGCAAGGAAAACAACTAGGAGTCTCTCTTTCCCCTTTGCTTACTCTTTTTATTTTTCACGGTCTCTCTTTCCAGGCCGGCGAGGGCCAGCTCGAGATCTCCATCAACGACGGAGAGGTGCCGAACCATGTGCAGGTGTTGGGGGGCGGACGCTGCCTCGTCCACTTCACGCCGGAGATGTCCAAGCCCCACACCATCGACATCAAGTTCAACGGCGAGCCGGTGCAGGGGTGCCCATTCGTCTGTCAGATGGCGGACACGAGTGAGGAAGGCGGAACGCCAAAAGAGCCGTTTAGTGAGAGAGTCTCTTAAATCTTCTCGTACAACCCTTGACCGCAGGCAAGGTGTCGGTGGCCCTGCACCACCTGGAGCTCATGCCCGTGCAGAAGAAGGCCAGCTTCCAGATCCACGTGGACACGGCGGACAACGCCGAGTTGGCCGTCTCCGTGACCGGGCCGAGGAAGGACGTCCCGGTGCAGGTGACGGGCAACGTCAAGGACGGCTTTGTGGCGCAGTTCGTGCCCGACGAGGTGGGGCCCTACGTGGTCGGGGTGGAGTACAACAACGTGCCCGTGGGCGGCACGCCCTTCACCGGAAAGGCCTACGACTTCAACAAGGTGATCGTCTCGCCCATCCCCTGGGGCACCATCGGGAAGGGGCTGGAGTTCACGGTGGACGCCAGTCGCGCCGGAGAGGGAAACCTGGAGATCACCATCTCCGCCCGCGGGAGGAACATCCCCACCCAGGTGCACCCGCAGGGGTCGGCCAGGTTCGCCGTCAGCTTTGTGCCCCTCGAGGCTACGGACCACCAGATCAACATCACCTTCAACAAGGACGCGGTGCCGGGGGCGCCATTCATCGCCAAGATTCACACAGGTGAGAGAGAGAGGAAGGGGAAGAGAGGGAGAGAGCGAGGGAGTGCAGGAGAGGTCGGAAGATGGTCTATTATTTCCCGCAACCATCCAAGTTTTTTTTAACCGAGTGACTTTATGAATACTAACATAGAAATTTTGCTCCTAATTTTGTTTTTCCAGTTAACCGAGATTTCTTACTAACGAGATTTCTTACTAATTGGGAACACCGTACGCTATAATTTTTTTTTCCCTTTTCTACCCGCACCAGATCCCAACCGCATTTTGGTTTCTGGTCAGTCGCTGGCGGCGACGGCGGTGGGCCGCACGTCCCAGTTCACCCTGTCCAACGTGGTCGGGTCCACCAACGACCTGGACATCGTCATCGACTCCCCCAGCGGCGAGTCCGTCCCGGCCAAGGTCCACGACGCCGGAGAGGGCTCCTTCGACGTGGAGTTCTGTCCACAGGTAGCCGGAGAGCACCAGATCTACCTCTCCTTCGGGTCGGAGCCGGTCCCAGGGTCGCCATTCGCCTGCAAGGTCTACGACGTGGAGGCCATTCAGGTAACGAGGGATGAGAAGAACCACTGCGTGAGAGAGAAAAAAAAAGACTTTTGCCGGTGTTTCTGTGGGTAGGTTCGCGAGTGTCCGAAAGGTATCGTGGGAAAGCCGGTGACTTTCCTGGTGGAGACATCCAGGGCGGGACCGGGAAATCTGGAGGTCACAGGTGAGCATTAGGGAAGATAGGCATGATTTCGACCTCACTCCCAGCAACCCAAAAGTCAAATTAATTTTCACTACCTTGGTAAAACAGTAGCTTCATGGCGAATTCGTTACCTTGCGAAATTGCGTCCGTCACTGAAGAAATAATGGCGCCATGACAAACTTCCGGTTTTCACTTTTTCTTTGCCCAGTAGAAAGCAGGGCCAAAAAAAGACATACCGATACAAAAATGTCGAATAGAATAGGTAGACATGTTTGGGATTTGCACTGCGCTTTGGCCACAAAGTGGCAACGCTGCCTGAATCATGAGTTACTTATTTTTTTTTCGTTTGTTTCTTTCTTTCCCGCAGTAAACAACGGCCAAGTTCCGACAAGTGCGCAGGCGCAGGGTAACCACACGTACGCCATCTCCTTCGTGCCCAAGGAGGCCAAGCCGCACGTGGTGGAGCTCAAGTTCAACGGGGAGAACGTCCCCGGGTCGCCGTTCAGGTGCGCCATCGTCGACGCCGCCAAGGTCAACCTCAGCGGAGACGGACTCGAAAAGGTGAGTTGAGAGCCTCATTAGTTGGAAAAGGTCAGGGGGAGTCCTTCCTTCCTTCCTTCCTTTTTCTACAATACAGGTGCCGGTGGGGCAGCAGGCCACCTTCTTTATCGAGGGCCAGTTCGACATGGGCGACCCGGAGGTCAAGATCGTCGGCCCCAACAAGCGCGTGCTGGCCAGCAGCATCCGCTTTATCGGGGAGGGCCACTTCGCCGTAGACTACAGCCCAGTCCTCGTCGGCGACCACCAGGTGGAGGTCAAGATGGGGGACGTGCAGGTGCAGGGGTCGCCCTTCGTCATCAAGGCCTACGACGTTTCCAAGGTGGTCGTCTCTAACGTCACCAGCGGCTTCGTCGGCAAGCCGGTCTACTTCAGCATCGACGCCTCCCAGGCCGGCGCGGGGAACCTGGAGATCATCGTCTCCGTAAACGGCAAGAACGTGCCCAACTACGTCCAGTCGGAGGGAAACGCCAAGTTCCGCGTCAACTTCAAGCCGATCGAGGCTCTCACCCACATGCTCAGCGTCAAGTTCAACAACGAGTTCGTCCCCAACTCGCCCTTCGCCTGCGACATCCAGGGCAGCAAGGCGGTCCAGCTGGCCGGCCCCGGGCTGCAGCTGTGTCCGGCGGCGAGGGAGACGCACTTCGACTTCCTGGACCCGACCTCCACCAGCTCATACGAGGTGTCCATCCTGTCCCCGTCGGGAGAGGAGCTGCCCTTCAGGCTGGATCGCGCGGCCGGCAGGGTGACGTACGCCCCGGTGGAGGTGGGGCCGCACATGGTGCGCATCTCGGGGCAGCCCGACGGCGTCCCGGTGGAAGGGTCGCCCTTCACCTGCAACGTCTACGACGTGGACAAGATCACCATAGCAGGTCTCCCGGAAGTCGGCGCGGTGGACAGGCCAATCACCTTCACTGTGGACGCCAGCAAGGCTGGAGAAGGTGACAGAAGCTTGCTCCTCCTTGGATACGAGTACGTTACGAGAAGTACAAAACTTTTTTTTCCCACCCCAGGCACTCTTGAACTTGTCGTGACGACTGCCAAGACGTCTGTTCGCGCTGAAGTGAGCGCTCGCAGTCGCGGCCTGTACGACGTCACCTTCGTCCCTCAGGACGTCCTCCCGCACTTCATCAACATCACATTCAACGAGGAGCACGTCAAGCGCAGCCCGTTCAAGTGCGACATCGTGGCCGGCGAGGGCCCCCAGGCCAGCAGCAGGAGCGAGGTCGCCCTGGCGGGGGCGGGGGCGGCGGCGACGGCGGTTCTCTTCGCCGGGAGGGGGAAGCCGGCCACCTTCGACCTGGCCGAGGACGACTTGGCCGCCGAGGTGGCCGCCAAGCTGCGCATCGTGGACCCGCAGGGAAAGAACTGCAAGTTTGAGAGGATCCACACCAGGGGCGGGGGAACCAGGTGAGGGGTTGTCTCCTGTCTGCAAATTGTTTATGAGAACTAAACTCTCAACAAATATTTTCAGGCTGAAGTTTGTCCCCAAGAGTGTTGGGACTTACCTGCTGAGGTCGGCTTCTGACGCCGACGTGCAAGTGAAAAACGTGTACGACGCCTCCCTCGTCAAGGTCATGCAGCCAGAGCCGGCAGTGGCAGGTGAGAAACTGGTTGATTTTGGGAGAGAGAGGGAGAAAAAAGAAAAGCCCACGTGTCGACACGCTCGAGTTTCCTCCTTCCTCGTGTTCAGATCATCCGAGCACCCTGATCATCGACACGGCGTCGGCCGGCAAGGGCGCCCTTTCGGTGTCCATGCGGGCTGCCGGCTACGACGTGGAGCACAGCATCCGCGAGGTGGAGGACGCGTCCGGAGGCCGCTTTGAGGTCTCCTTTGTGCCCCGCCTCCCGGCGCCGCACCGGCTGGAGGTCCGCTTCAATGGCGCCCCGGTGGTGCCCGGCGCCAAGCCGCTGGAGCTGCCCGTGCGCGACCCGGCGGCCGGGCGGGTGGTGACCGCCGCGGGCGCCGGGCTCTACCAGGCCAGGGTTGGCAAGCAGACCTCCTTCGTCATTGACACCATGGGAAAGAAGAGCGCGGCGTTTGACGTCGTCGTCACGGGCCCACCCGACGCAATGCCGCCTTACGAGGCCGTCCCAATCAGGTGTGTAATACTTACGACGATCTACTATTAGTATGAAACCTGATTTGCCTTTCGCTATTGTTTTACCATGTTCTTTTTCTAGGTGCTACCAGCAGAAAGACGGGAACCTGCTGGCGGAATTCCAGACTTCCGCCGTGGGCTCCCACAAGATCGAGGTACTGGAGAGCGGGCGGCTGATCCACGGCGCCCCCTTCTACTGCAACTCCTACGATCCTTCCTCCGTCCGCCTGTCCGGGCTGCCCCCGCGACATCGCAAACAGCCGTCCGGGGTCCCGGTGCAGTTCCAGGTGGACAGGAGGCAGGCAGGACGCAGCGACCTGGACGTGACTGTGACTTCCCCGCTGGGCGACGCGCTGCCGGTGGAGGTCAGAGGGATGACGGACGACGAACACGTGGATCTGGTTGAGTTCAGGCCGGATGCCGCAGGTGAGAGTTGTGTGCCTGGATAGTGAGTGAGCCTGTGCAACTTGGCCGTCTCGAATCCTTACTACCATCTCGTGCTTCTTTTGCAGGCAAATACAAGTTTGCCATCAGGTACGGCGGCGAGCACATTCCTGAGTCTCCCGTCACCTTCAGCGTGCAGGACGAGGAGGAGGAGGATGGGAGCGACGCGGAGCAGCAGGACGTCCGCCACGAGCTCAGGGTCTTTGGACAAGGCCTGCAGAGGGCACAGGTGGAGAGCACGGCCACCTTCGAGATGGAGTACGTGGACGCGGCCGACGCGAACGCGGCCGCCGCCTCCTCCCCGGGCCGCCGCCGCCGCCCGGACTTCCCGGACGTGGAGGTCTCCCGGCCGGACGGGTCGCCTCTGCAGTGCTCTGTCACCCGCGGGGAGCACAAGGAGAGCATGGTGGTCCGGTACACACCGGACTGCGTGGGAAGGCACCTGGTGGCGCTCAGGTTTCCAAATGGGCACACCATGGACTATCCCATCGCGGTCAGCGACGCCAGAGCCATCAGGCTCATCAAGGGATTTGACAGAGGTGGCACACAAGAGAAAGGATATATTGTACAACATAGATGCATTTAACCTCTTTTTTTTTTGTCCCCCAGGTTCTCTAGACTTTTCCCCCCGTCTAGTTTGCGACGTGGAGACTCGTCTGGTGCTCCTGGTGGAAGAACTGTCCGCCGGTCACGGCAGGTTGGAGGCCGAGGTGACGCAGGTGGACAGCGACCGCCCCGACAACGCGAGGAGGAAGGCGGAGGTCGTCAAGACGGGAGAAAACAGAGTGGAGGTGCGCTTCTGCCCGCAGTCGAGCGGAGAGCACGCGGTCAGCCTAAAGTACAACGGCTTCCCGCTGCCCTACTCTCCCCTGAGAGGGTGGGCGGCGGCCTCCTCCGGCGAGTCTCCTCAGCAGCACCTGCAGGGCAAGGTCCGCCTGACTGGGATGGGGCTGGCGCGCGCGGTCACCAACGAGCAGAACTTCTTTGTCATCGACGGATCGAGGGGAGGAGTGTCGGGAGCACCAAAGGTAAAGAGTTCTATGGAGGAGGATGCCATTCTCTTCTTTACTTCATCTCTCTCTCTCTCTGTCTCTCTCTCTGTAGGTGTTTCTGGCTGCCAACGACATCGAGGTTCCCGTGGAACTGCGCATGTTGGCCAAGGACGTCTACGAGGCGAGCTACGTGCCCCGGCTGAGCGGCACCTACCAGCTCAGCGTCACCTGGGGGGGCAGGCTCGTCAAGGGGTGCCCGCTCAACATCAGCACGGAGGATGCATCGGCCGTGCACAACTCGGCAGCCGGAAAAGTAAGTCCCCAAACAAGTTATATAACGGAGAACCTCTCGCAAAATGTCTCTCGTGATCTGTACGTCTTCTTTCCTCTAGGTGTTTTGTTCCGGGGAAGGTCTGAGACAAGGCACGCTGGGGAAGGACATCTGCAGCTTTATCGACACCCGCAAGGCCGGCCCCGGCGAGCTCAGCCTGCACTGCGTGGGCCCTCGCGGGAAGACGGCCTACTGCGAGCTCAACGACCACCAGGACGGCACGTTCACGCTGAACCTGAAGCCGCAGGAGCCCGGTCGGCACCAGTTGTCCGTCAAGTACGGCGGCCAGCACGTCAAGGGTTCCCCCTTCGCCGTCCGGGTGTCCGGGGCGCCGGACCCGCAGAGGGTCAAGGTATACGGGCCGGGCGTGGAGCACGGCGTCCTGGCCATGTACCAGTCCAGGTTCATCTGCGATACCAGGGGCGCCGGCGCTGGACAACTCACGGTACGTGGTGCGCTCTGAACGGGCACTGATCTAGTATTGTGGTCAGTGCCTGGACCGTAATGTCAAATAGAACGTGAAATAAAACGTCGGATGACGACTTGTGTGTGCGACAGGTTCGCATCCGGGGTCCGAAGGGGGCCTTCCGCGTGGAGATGCAGCGGGAGTCCCAGAAGGACCGCACCATCCTGTGCAAGTACGAGCCGACAGAGCCGGGCGACTACCGCATCGAGGTCAAGTGGAGCGGGGACCACGTCCCGGGGTCCCCCTTTGTCGTCATGATCTTCGACACGCAAGAGGAGCTGGCCAGGTTCCTGCAGGTACGTACGTAGTAATAACGTGCTCCAGTCGAACTCTGACTCGGTCTCAACTAGTGTCCTTTCCGCAGAGCGGCGGATATCCTTCTCCAGGTGGAGTGCCCGCCTCGAGCGACCTGTACGGGAGCATCGGCCCCAACTACACCTCCCACTACGGCCTGCTCCCGTGGGCGGCTTCATCCCCGTCACACCACCACCACCAGCAGGGACAGCTGCACCACCTGGCCTAGGAAAGGGATCACATAATAGCATATTCAGTTTAGCATCCTAGTACTACGCTCTGCTCAGGCAAGGAGTTCTAGTACACGAAGAGGCTCCATGGCTCAGGTTTCTTTGGTTTACTCACGGGGTTGGTAGTGTGTGCATGCTCAAATCCTTTTCTTATCTGAATTCTCTACAAGTACATCGCATACTCTGTTAAATCTCTTTGTAATATGTATATTTGTACACCATCAATATTTTTTTCATAGGTTATTGTTGTATTACGAAGTTCATACCGTGAGCTTTTTACACCATATTTTTATATACTACTATACAAAGAGACTGTACTACCTACACTTTACTCCTATAGCCCCGGTGTAATGGTTCACTTCTTGGGTCACTTGTGTAAAGAGTGCCAGATCTAAAAACCCATGTTATGCCATTGACGTTAGATTTCGATGCAAAATTTCCCTTTTAAAGATCATGTTTCTCAACTGGGTAGGCACGGTGGTGTGTACGGTATTGCTTGTGAAGCAGAGACACAGCTGAGACACCCAAGAATTGAGCGATTAAGCGAGGCTATTGTACTATTTACCTGCTTACGATATACTAGTAAATAAAAGGATTCTTAGCTAATGTGTACCATCACCATTATCGTCAGGTTTGAATGGATGCTCGAGTGTCCGCACTGATTTATGGGAAATAGTCAGCTCCGTCTGAAAACTCTTTTACGGTTTATAGAAGTTCAAAGGTCTCTACACCACCTACCATCCTAATTAAGAAGTGATGGCAAAAATGAAGGCAATGCATGTCCTGACTTCCCAAGCTTTTCCAAACTTAAAGGACAATAATAACGGCTGTAACATATAGTTAGTACATATGTGGGCTTTGCTAGCTGTTATTTCCCTTTAAAAAAAACAGGGGAAGGTTTTTTTGGCTGCTACAAGTGACTGGGTCCTTTTAGAAGAACGTTTACGTGCCTCGGAATGCCCATTCCCCCCCCCCCACACCCACCCACTTTTATGTGCGGACGTTTCCTTTCAAACGGATGAAAGCAAATACAGTCGAAACTCGATTTTACGTATTTTTCCGTCAGCGGGGGAAAATACGTAAAATCGGGTTATACGTAAAATCGAATCTGGCAAACTGAGCAAGATAATGAATGACAA
>JAAUYM010139748.1_pt1 | contig 11729 bp, 12 predicted proteins | sample 7278001 | NCBI WGS metagenome assembly JAAUYM01 (sample SAMN14350224, study PRJNA611818) | marine sediment metagenome | isolation source: surface marine sediment (1.8m) | place: French Polynesia: Moorea | collected 2018-08
GTCAGTCTCCCGGTTAGGCTGTTCTCCACCAGCACGTATCCGTTGTCCTTGCAAGCCTGCACCAGTGCTTCCTCGTCAGGACTCTCGGCAACATAGTTCTTGCCATCCTGGGTGATCTAAAAAACATTCTTTCATTTACTCACAATGTACGTAGTACCGGTACTGTACTACTATGTAAGATACTAGATGACTGGACATGAAGGGCCTGTAAAATTCCTCCTCTTTTATTATAATTACCTGGACGTTGTGGCAAAGTAGGAGGTCTCTCAGGAAAGGAGTCCAGCTCTCCCTAGACAGATTCTCCACGTTATAGGTGCCCCCGGTCTTGACAAGAAAGTACTTCTTGAGGACCATCTGGTTCTCCGTCAGCGTGCCCGTCTTGTCAGAGAACACGTGCGTGATCAGTCCCAGCTCCTCGGTGATGTCAGAGTTGTTGCACTTTGCCTTAATGTCTCGCTTCGGCTCGTACATCTCCACGTCCCACCCGAAGAGCAACGACGAGATGAAGCGCTGGATCTCCACGCAGCAGTAGAGGGAGATGGGGATGACGTAGTTGTAGATGAGGAACCAGTGCAGCAACGTCAGGAAGCCCTCGGACCAGCTCAGGTTCTTGATGTCCTCATCCGGCTTGTTGGTCAGGTCGTTGTACAGGTACCAGTGGTCGCTATTCTCCTTCTTTCGCTCCTCTGTCAGCAACATCTTGTAGCTCTTCCCTTCCCTTGATCCCTCAATGGGCTCCAGCGTGTAGTCCTTGTCCTTGACGAAGTACTCCTTCCCCGTCAGCATGGAGATGATCGCGCTGACGATCATCTCGATGATCATCAGCCCGAGGAAGAAGAACAGGAAGAAATTGAGGCTGTCCTCCACGGTGGAGAACTTGTGCCTCTTGATCTTGGAGTTCATGGCCAGTTTGGTCTCCGTCCCAGCGTAGACGCAGCACCCGTACACCAGGTCCGTCTTCTTCACCGTCGTGCCGCCCACCAGCAGGTGATTCATGTCCAGGGAGCACTTCTTGTACGACTGGTTTTTCAGGTCCATCTTGAAGAGCTTGGCGGTAAAGTCGGACAGCGTGGGGCTGGGGTTCTCGCACTCGATAAAGCCGTCCAAGGTGGACATGTCCTGTATCTCCTTGGTCATGTCCGGGGACTTCTTCACCTTGAGGTTTGCCTCGCCGTCCAGGTTGGCCGTCTCCACGTACACCTGGTACTGCTTGTTGCTGGAGCTGAGGATGACCATGTCGCAGGGCACCATCTGCTCGTTCTCCAGCACCACGATGTCCCCCACCTCGATGTCCTGGCTCTGGATGGAGACGGTCTCTCCCTCGCGCACCACCTTCACCTTCTTCCTGTTCTCCTTGCTGTCCCTCCTGCCCCGCAGGTAGTCCTCGTAGCCCTGCTTGAGCATGGTGACGCCCAGGATGAAGAGGAAGCCGCCGCACCAGGTCTCCGGCTTGACGGGCGGGTTGTCGATGACGAAGCTCATGATGAGGGCGATCAGGAAGTAGAAGTTGACCGCGCGTCGGAACTGGTCCAGCAGGTTCAGCGGGACGAAGGACCACCAGGTGTAGTGGGCGGTCCTCATGCGGTTGTTGCGGAACATGGTCTCGATTAGGCTGTAGTCCAAGTCAAGCATGCTGTAGATCAGCTCTCGCTTCTTCCAGTCGCCGATGGCCACGCAGCGCTCCACATACTGGGTCTTGGAAATGAACTTCAGGTTGTCGTCGAACTTGTAAGTGCCGCAGCATTTCTGCCGGTTTGGGTTCAGCCCCGGGGTCGCCCTGAGCTTAAACCTCTCCACCTCGCTCGTAGATTCTTTTCCTCCGGAACCTATTAGGAAAAAAGTGTCAACCAACTGTAGGTACTCGTATAGTATACTTTTAAAGAAAGGACTTACTTTTTTTACCCATTGTCGCGAAGGTTCAGAAAACAAAATTAAAATTAATTTCCCAGTTCGGGAAATAGGAGGTTGTACTATGTACTATATACCGTAGCACGCGTGCCATAATTTAATACATACACTACGAAACTCACTAAAAAAAATCAATTTCCACCTCTGTTAGTGGACATAAACACTGGTTTTTGGTCTCTAACTTTCTAAAGAATTCTCCTTCGACTCCCTGGTCCTTGGCATCAGCCGAAGGCCAGGGCCATCTAACCAGACAAACCTGTTTAAATCGTGTTTAGGTTATATAAATGTGTAAAATCCTTCTGAGAGGAACTTTCTTTAGTAAGCCGGGACTTTCTGAAGTAGGTATAAGGACTGGAAGGCTCTGCTCAGAAAAAAACCCTTTCTTTTTGTGGAGCTAGCATGCATGCAGGAGCTAGCATGCATCTAAACTGAGTTCTAATATAAACTATTAATTCACTGGAGAAATTTTTCACTTTATTTCAGAGTTACCAAAAATTATCATGAATGAGCGGGAGAGAGTCGGAGGGAGTAGAGAGGGGACTGAAGGAAGGAACAAGAGATTTCTTTTGTAACAAGGATAATAAAGTGCAAAATAATCCCCAGTGAATAGATAATTTAACTTTATTCTACACTTTTTCCTAATGTCTAAAACAAACAGGCATTTTAACCTTTTAACTTCATCCTACACTTTTCCCCCAAATTCTATTCGCAAAAAATATGGAATAATAAATTACTTTATTTCCCAATATCACATTATTTCCCGACTTATAATACTTTATTTCCCATTTTTTTTTTACTTTATTTCCCGATTTCTCACTTTATTTCCCGATTTTCCTTGTTCCCCAAATTTCAAAATTAAAAAGTTTGTTTGTTTGCTTTAGACATTAGGAAAAATTGTAGGACATAGTTAAATTATCTATTTACTGTTGATTATTTTGCACCTTATTTCCCTCCTTACAAAAAAGATCCCTTGTTCGTTTTTCCAGTCCCCTTCTTACCCCTCCCCAACCTTCCCACCTCACTGGGGATTATTTTTGTAACTTGGGAAATAAAGTGCAAAATAATTCCCCAGTGAATTAATACTTAGAAAATTGGGAAATAAAGTGAAATCGGGAAATAAAGTGGTTTATAATTTCATATTTTAGAGAATAGAATTTGGGGGAAAAGTGTAGGATGAAGTTGAGAAAGTTATACCGCATATAAATGTTAATAATAAGCTTGCTTTCATGCCAACATCATCTTCTATTAATCTTCTTTCAACATTCTCTAAAAATAAGAATATGACTACAAGATAAGAAAGACCCACCTCCAAAATGCAAATTTACTTTACGGTATAGAGGTGAAGCTGTTAAACTTTGCCATTTTCTTTCATCATCACTATTGAAAAAGACTGAAGCAAAGTTCTCTCTGTAAAGTTAGTCCATTGTATCCATACATGTACATGTCAAAATTTTGCCAAATGGGAAATAAAGCTTTTTCGAGACGATTTTTTAGATTGGGCCAGGGACGTTCTTATACTCCAGATTGTCCCTGATAGGGCAAATTTTACGAAAAGAAAAATCCGGGAAATGGACGACATAAAAAATGATAATAATGATGAGTGGTTAGATGGATTCTTTCGTCCCAAATCTATTTATTTGGTTTCCTGGTTTCCCCGAAATTGCTTTGTATGGTACCACCGCCTATGTCGGGTGCCTGGTGCTGAGGAACTTGCTGAACGGGTGGACGGCGGTAGGGAGCACTCCGACCGCCGTGTCTGTTCGTCACGTCGGCCGGAGCCAAGGAGAGTCCGACCCTGGGAGGGACAAGAAGAAGTGGGTCAGGCCCCTGTCGTGGCTCTGGAAGCCCTTTCTCGGCATGATCCGCAGGAGCAGGAGGAGCAGGACCAACAAGACCTACTCGCAGTACGACCGCGACGCCCACAGCCTGGAGTTCCAGTACGACATCGACTACCACAAGTACGACCGGCGTGGGAGGCACCTGAAGACCTGCTGCAAGAGGACGTTGCCCGACCTCCAGTTCCTGCCGGGCCACGACCCCGGCAGGGACACCTACGTCAAGATGGGGAAGCAGCTGCTGGCCAAGCACGCGCACCACAACCTGCCGCCGCCTCCACGGCCGCGCAAGGAGAGGAGAAGGCTCCCGGTGGCCAGGGGGATGAGGACCAAGGCCAAGGGGATCCCTCAGAAGACCCTGAAGAGAAAGGCCAAGAAGCAGCATCACCACATGGCGAAGCTACGGAAACGCGGCGGCAAAGGCCGCGGAGGCAGACGACGACGACGAGGAGGAGGAGGAGGAGGAGGAGGCAAACAGCGCCACAAGCCAATGTACATGAGGGGCAAGCACGGCAGGGGGAGGTACTACGTGCTCGACCAGGAGGGCAACGTTAGGTGCAGCCTGGACATCACCGACAAGAGCGCCGGGATGCTGGGGGCGGAGAGCACGGACGCGGAGGCGGAGGCGGAGGCGGAGGCGGAGGCGTGGGAGGCGACCACTCCGACCACAGAGACGTTGTCCGACAGCGCCGTAGCCTCAGGAGGCAGGAGTTTGTCTGGCAGCAGTGACGGGGAAGAGGACCACTTCGCCGTGGAGGAGCGCCCACGATGCGTTTACATCCCCTTTTCCGAAAAAAGCTGAGGGTGGAGGAGGCGAGGCTTGCGACGCGTGCACTTCTTTTATTCCCAGGTTTTTTTTTTATATTTTGCCGCTCCTCCTCCTTCCCCAGACAGGACAGAGGAACAAACAGACAAGAGGGAGGAAACTCCTCTGCAGCAGGGAGGAAAGCTGCTGACGCGTGCACCCAGACACACACACACATCCCAGATAAAAGCTGATCCGGGAACAACTCATGCTGAGGGGGTTAGCACTTGGACGGGGTGCAGACATTCAAAATATTTCCCCCCTTTGTGCCCTCCTTGATATCTGTCCTCTTCGTGGGTGAGACTTTCAGACCCAAAAATGCTTGACGAGGACGACTTGGACTGCCTCCCCCTCTCGTCTGACGTGCGGATGAGGCTGGACAACGTGGGGGCGGCACACGGTGACGGCGGCGACTGCGGCGATGGCGGCGGAGGGGCAACCTTCTACTGCTACGAATTTCTGGCGCTCAGGCACCTGGACCAGGAGGTAGAGGAGGACAGAGGTGGTGAGGCGGGAGCAAGGCTTCTTGCGGGCTTCCAATCTCTCCAGAAGGAAGAGAAGGAGTGGTACCTGGCGCTCTTCTTGCAGGTGGGTTTGGTTTACACGCGTGGCACAATTTCGGGTTGGTTTCTTCTTCTGGGCAGCTTTTGCCTTTCTTATCAGCTAGTATATATAGTAATTAAATCGTATAACTTTGTCCCTGAAGAGATGCCGCGGCAGGCTGAAGTCCTTCGCCAAGTTCGTCAGAGATGCCAAAGAGAGGGAATCTTCTCTTCTGTCGCCACCTCTGCCCTCGTCCAAGCAATGTCATCTCCCCGGCGCAATCGTCAACCCTACGACCTTGCTATCTCGCTACCTGTCGCACTTCGCCTTCACCGAGCTCCACCTGGACAGCGTCTTCCAACAGCGGCAGCAGCAACAGTTCGCGGACGGAACGACGACGGTGAGGAAGGAATGACCGACCGGTTGGCCGTCATCTCCCACAGATTAATAAATGCTCTTGCTCGCAGAACCCTTCTTTTGAGCTGCCCTCCTGCCTGTTTCGATGTTGCCCCAACCTGCTCATTCTGTCGCTAAGGAGCAATCACTTGGACGCACTTCCACCGGGTAATGAAATATCAGCTGATACTTCTTCAGAAAGAAAAAGATAAAGATCTTGTGCTACTCCCTTCCGGCAGATGTTGGGCGTCTAAAGCACCTCCAGAAGTTGTACCTCACCAACAACCGCCTTCAGAATCGGTGAGTGGAGAGGCAATTCTGCATGGAGATTCGGTTCAGTCTCATTGTTATCTCTTTTTTTTTTTACAGCTCTGTTCCCTTCACCCTCTCGTTCTGCTCCTCCCTTTCGGAGCTCTACCTGGACCACAACCTTCTTGACGCTCTCCCTGGGTTCCTGCTGCGCATGCCCAGACTGTCTGTCGTTCACAGACATGGGAACCATAACTACTTCAAGGCCACCTTCATGTGGTACCACACTGATGTCAACAACCGCATCCTTGAGGACCCCGGCCAACAACAGCAGCAGTATCTTGGCACCTGTGGAGGACCAGAGAAAGATCCCTTTCTCGAAAACAGCCTTCAGGAGTCGGCTGCCTTGGCAATTCTGGCAGCCAGGATAGACTTTTACCAGGTGTTTAAAAAAATGGTCTTCTTCCACATTGCTCTCAGAGGCAACTATAGTTATCCTACAATAACTAGTTGCCTGACCCTTTATGGTCATTTTTTCTCTCTTTAAAGGCCAGCGAGGTCTTGCCTCCCAAGATGCAAGAACGCCTTGCAGATACGTCCAGGCTGGTGAGCTTGTGTGACAACTGTTCCGTGGCCAGGCACGCATCCAAACCAGGATTCAAGGTATGCCCCAAGAGTCGTTAGCAAGCTTTCTTTTGGCATGGCGCACCCTCATCTCCTTGTCCGTCGCTAGGTGTTCACCTTCAAGAACCCGTACCTTGGCAACACCTGCGTGCCTTTCCAGCACTGGGCTTGCAGCCGAGCCTGCGCGGAGGCAATAGAGGTGCCTGCTCGCAGGGAACAGGTACGACCCATCCCTGTCTTTGACCAAGCGCTGAGGTAATCGTGCTCGTGCCCCTGGTTACATGCGTGCATCAGGTTCTCTCAGCCCGCGAGCAAGACCGGCTCTACCAGATGTGCATTCGCCAGACGGTCGCCGGGCTTGGACCCTCGCAGAGGGCCATGATATCCCCATCGCTGGAAACGTCATCAGAGGGGGACGAAGAGGAAGACGAGACGGAGGTGGCCGCTTCTTTCTTCTTCTTCTTCTTTTTGCTTGCACTTGGATGGTACTAACCTAGATATTGAAATTGATTTTTATTTTTCTTCCAGGCCAGACGAGTGGCGGAGACCATGAAGAAGCGTGGCAGCCTCGCCAACCAACGTGAGAGCAGGAAGAGGCCGAGGAGGCGAGGGCAAAAAACACGGTTGGCCACAACCTCTTCTCCCCCGACATCTTCCACATCCTCTTCTGCGCCCTTTTGTACACTGGTCTAGTGTCTGTGATACGTTCTGAAAGTCCTACAGTATATTGTCGTGATGCCAAATGTGATTACTGCTACAACTTTGGATTAAGATCAAGTCAAAATGCGTACGGCAAATCATTCCGCAATGATCATATCCGGTTTTTTTTTTCTTTTGGTAAAGTATACTGGTACCTATTTCACTGTCGCAGGTACAGTTTGAACCAAGATAGTTTCATGTGACACCCACTGTAATTCCCGCTTCAGCAAGCGCAACAACAAAGAGAGTCTCGCGTCCATCAAAAAGTGCCGATCAGTGTCTCTTCTTCTTCTTCTTCTTGGCCGACGACGACGTCGGCGACCGACTCCTGGAGCGCTTCCTCCGCCGGTGCGAGGTCGAGGACGACGACGAGGAGGAGTCGCTCTCCGCAGATCGACTCCGACTGCGGCGACTGCGGCGGCCTCGCTTGCGCTCGCGAGAACGAGACCTGACGACACGCGGGGAAAAAAGTATTCCATTGGAACTGGTATATTGGAAGCTGAGGAACTCCTTCCTCACTTTTTCTATTCCCCCGTACGTACCTTGATCTGGACCTTGACGAACTAGAGCTCCTCTGCCTGGACTTCTTGGACTTCTTCTTGCTGCTCCTGCTCTTTCGAGACGACGAGCTCCTCCCCCCGATGTCGTCGTCGTCGCCGTTGTGCTCGTCGTCCGTGTCTCTGTCCCCACGGCGGCTTGGCGTCTTTGAAGAGGAGGAAAGTTGGAAGGAAGTCGGGTCTGGGACGTCGCCGTGCGAAGAGGACTTCCCCGCTGCCTTCAGAAGCTTTTTCCGATACTGGTCAACCTTGTACGAAAGAAAGACCTTGAAGAGAGGTCGTCGTTATTTTTGCAATTCGAAGCCTTTACCTGTTCCGATATCGTCCATCCGGGCTTGACCGCTTGCCTGCCGGTCTCCAGCTCGTCCTGGTAGGTCATGACCTTGAGCTCGACCTCCCTCAGCCTGGCCCTCCGATCCTCGGACAGTCTAACGTCCACCTGACTGTCGTAGTCGACCAGGGGGATTCCGTCGACGTCATCATCGTCGTCGTATTCGTCGTCCGGTTCCGTCACCGCCTTGCGCCTGGACCCTCGTCCCTCGTCCTCCTCCTCCTCCTGCTGCGGCTGCTGGTCAAAGATGTCCCACTTGGACGTGACAGCCTGTGCCTGCACCTCCACCGGGTCCACGGTCTCCCACTTGGACGGGACAAATCCGTGCGCCGCAGACGCCGAGGAGGGGACCGGCTTGGGAGGCGAGTGCAGATGAGGAGCCGCGTCCGGCCGCATCGGGGCGCCGTCCACGTCGGAGTCGTCGTCGGAGCCGCGGCCGCCACCTCCCCGAGAAAGAGAGGCGGAGGAAGGAGTCCCGCCGAAAGTAGCCGGCCCACCTACAGTGGCTGCATCTGGTGAGATCGACGCTGAAGCAAAGTTGAAAGCCCTTCCTTACCTCTCTTGAGCAAAGCAGCTCCGTCCAGCGGCACCCCATCCACGTCTTCGTCTTCACTCATGGATTTGCCATCGACGTCGTCCTCCTTCTGGTTGTTCCCAGAGTCTGCACCGGTAACAGCTCCCACTTAGTAGCTTGAATGCTATCAAAATTGTGCTAGTACTCGTACTACAATGTGCTCACCATTGTTTTCGCCTTCTCCTCTCACCAAGCCCAGGAAGATGTTCTGAAGCTTGATAAGAAAGTCTTGCGGGTAGAGCGCCCAGTCCTCCCAGGCTCTGAAGCACGCCATCACCCTCTGCTTGAATGCCTCAGCCTTCATCCGTGATTCCACAGCCTGGTGAGAGGTCTTCAGGTCGTTGAAGACGTCCGGCAACTTGGACTACGAGAAAGAAAAAAAGCACCGATTAAGCGTGCCGTAACATTCCAAGTAACGGAACGACCCGAGCCCTCACCTGAAAACCCTTCCTGTAGAAGGACACGTTGGGGACGCCCTTGACGCTGCAGTTGTGCAGGATGTCAGAGATGAGATACAGCCTGGCAACCTTCTTGGAGAGCGGCGTCTCCGGGATGGAGAGCGCCTCGCTGATGCACTCCACGATCTCTTCCCCGGCGTCAGCGTGCTCGATGCACCAGACCATGGCCTCCGCCACCGGGTTCCTGTCAGGATACAGCCCGCGCAGCATGTCCTCAAAGCGGTCACGCTGCGAGTCGGACAGACCCTTCCTAGAGTGCCGACTGCTCCTCTCGCTGCCTCTCTCCTGCTCCGCCTCCCTCTGTTGCTGCCGCCTCTTCCTGCTGCTAGACCTCTCCTCGGCCTCCTCGTCGCTCCCCTTCTCGATCAGTTCTTCGGGCATGCCGGAAGTGTACAGGTTCATCGGGGGAGGCCGCCACACGGAGCCGCCCTTGAACATCTGGAAGTCTTTAGTGCTCCAGTTGTCCTTGTTGTCTCCCTGCGAAAGAGGAAAGACGCTTGTCTGTCTGACGCCTTTTAGCACCAAAAAACTTTAACCAAGCCTCTTCCTACCTGCAAGAGACTGAACAGTCTCCAACGGTAGTAGATGTGCTCGGGAGACTTGTTCTCGAAGAGAAAGGCGAAGCTCCTGTTGGTCATCTCCCTGTTCATTATCATGGCCTCGAACATAGGACCCTCCCGAACCACGAACTCCACCATCCGGTTGATCAAGCAGAGCGTTGTCCGGTCGGTGGGGATGACCACCTTTACAGTGGAGCGACGGAGGAGGCGCTTGAACTTGAAGTCCTCCTCCTCGCTCTGCGGGGGCTTGATGGGCTCCCCTTTGCCGATGCCCCACCTGCAACGTGCGCACAAGGCGAAAAAAAGGGACTCGTCTCATCTCTCAACTGCTTAAATGGTAGTAGTATAATAACAGTTACGTTTCCGCGTCCTCCTTGCTCGGCTGGCAGTTGAAGGGCAGCCCACTGGCCGAGGGGGGCATAGTCAACTTGAGCAGCTTGGGCGGCACGTAGACAGGGTGCAGCGGGATCGGGACGGGCTTGCCCCACCCCATCTTCATCTCAAACCCTGGGCAGTAAACAACGCACATCGTCTATATACCGGTAGACTTTTTTTTCTTCTCATCTCGTGACTTCTTACCGTCAATGTGCTTCCCCATGAGGGCGACGAGGGCCCTCTCGCCATCGCTGCGGGCCATGTACGCCACGAAGCCGCAGTTCCTCCCGCGAGACTTCTCGTCCTCTGTCCGCGGCCACATGATCTTGATGCTGGCCAGGGGGCCGTACTTGCCGAACAGCTCCATCAGCTGCTGCTCCGTCAGGCGGGGGCTCAGGTTGCCCAGGTACAAGTTGGTGGTGTTGGGGTCTCCGTTGTCGTGCGATCCGGTGTCCCTCCCGCCGCCGTCGCCGTACAGGAGCGACTCCCTGTCCGACCTGACCGACCCGATGGCCGACGAGGAGGAGGACCCCTTGGAGAGGCCTTTGATGCGGTGCCTCTCCTCCCTCTCCTCCTGCATGGCCTTCAGCTCCTCCTTGAAGATCTCCAGGTTGCTCTTCTTCTTCTCGCTCTGCTTCTTCTTGCCCGGCTTCTCCGGCCTCTTGGCCAGTAGCTCCGGAGGGGCGGCCTGAGAAAGAGAGAGAGAGGGGGGGGGCATGTTCAATGTTCAGCAAATCCGACGGAATTTTATATCAATAATCGGAGGCAGAAGTGAGACATAGTGAGTCTGCCCCAATTCCCCTAATGCGTGGGTGAGGCTAGTGTGCGATATTGTTTTCTGGGGCGAAGACTGAGCGATTATCTAGGCTGGCTGGGGTTTCGGCATTTCTGCTTTTTTTGTGCTGAAACCCCAACCAGCCTAGATAATCGCTCAGTCTTTCCCCCAGAAAACATTATCGCACACTAGCCTCAACCAAGCATGAGAAGCAGACTGAGGGAATAGCCTGCACTCGGGACCCTTACCCAGCGAAGGCTGAGAAAGGCCATTATTGGTCGGGAATAATAGTATACGCCCTGCCCCGTGTTCTAGATACCTTTGGCGGCTCCTTCTCCTTCTCGTTGCTGGAGTACCTCGAAGTTGGCTTGTACAGCTGCCCCTTTCCGCTGTGGTCCTCCTTCCTGTTTCCGGCGTTGAAGGTGCCAGCCTTGATCCACGTCTTGGGCACCTTGGACGCGTTATTCTCCTCGAACGTCGACACAAACTCCTGGTAAACCTGAGGAACAGAGACACCAAACGAGCATTTATTTCCTCATCTCTTGTTTCGATTGAGTTATCGCTCCCTCCTCCTCCCCTACCTTCCCCACGTCCTCTTCCTCCTGCTTCTTCTTGAGCTCCTCCTGCTCCTTCCTCGAGAGCGCCCTCTTGCCCATGGTCCCGATGGAGAACGACTTGAGCTTCTGCTCCGCCAGATTCTTGAGGAAGTCTCCCCCGCCTCCGCCCGCCGAGGCGGAGGGGGCAGAAGAGGAGGCCGCCGCTCCCCTCCCGTACTCCGACATGGCGGACGAGGTCGAGCTGGGAGGGGGTGGAGTGGAGTGGAGTGAAGTGGGCTTTCGTTTAAAACCTTCCCAACCGCAGCCAAGCCCAGTCGGTGTAGGTCTCGGTGTCGGTCGCGTTGTTCACTTGTTTGCTTGCTTGCTTGCTCGGCTCGGCTCGGCTCGGCTGGCTTTGCCGACTTGTCCCACTTCAGCTGACGCCAAATGTGACCAACAAATGTGGTGAGGAGTCGCAGCAATTGAAAACAGATTGCACTAAGA
>JAAUYM010012335.1_pt1 | contig 11728 bp, 12 predicted proteins | sample 7278001 | NCBI WGS metagenome assembly JAAUYM01 (sample SAMN14350224, study PRJNA611818) | marine sediment metagenome | isolation source: surface marine sediment (1.8m) | place: French Polynesia: Moorea | collected 2018-08
GACTTTTAACTTTCTTTGGAACTCATATATTCTTACAAATTTAAAAGTAACCAGGGTAAAAGCTGTTTCCAATTTTTTTTTGTTCTTCAATTGTTGACAATTTTTTGCACCCTTTTGCGAATTTCCAATAGTATTCTTGCAAAATTTGTAGCTAATCTTGTGGCAGCACTGTTTGAGTAAAGAGAAAAAGGAAGAGAAGAAACGGGATCCTCGCCTACGCCGACCCCGCCCCCCCATCCTCAGTTCCTCACGTCCTCCCAAGATGGTCTGGATCATGAGCGGCCCGACCGGGCCCGACCTGGCCTTCGGGCCGATCGACCCGAGGGAGGAGGCCGAGATCAGGGCCTACCTGGCCTCCCCGGACGCGCAGGGGAGGAGACCGGCCCTCCTGGCGTCGGAGGCCGAGATCGACCCGGACGCGACGGGGCCGACCATCCGGGCGGCCGCCGGACATGTCTTCGTCAGGGACTTCGTCAGGGAGCAGGTGGACAAGGCCAGGGAGGAGGCCAACAGGAGGACGTCGGCCGCGGTCCGGGCGAACCCGCCGGATCCGCCGCACCACCCGGAGGAGGCGGAGATGGAAAAGGACGAGGACAGAGGTAGGGTTGAGATTGGCCAGATTCAAGGGATTTTTTGCTATTGTAGTAGTACAGTCAATTCCCGATATAGTGAACATTCCTCCAAACGCTTTCCCTTTTTCTTCAGAGAAAGGCTTTCCCCTCTTTTTCTTCGCTACCCTGTACATAGACATATTCATGTACCCAACCAATATTGGTATCGCTAGGGGCACGCTCACTCTCGGTAGCGACACTAGTGGTAGTGAGCGATGAGGTCGACATTTGGGTTGCTCTAAGGTTTTCATATCACTAATATATCACTTATATGGCGTTAGTATGCCAGGACAGGTGAGAATAGTGGGAAAAAAACCTTAGAGCAACCCATCACTAAATTCACGCTAGCGATATTGGTTGGGTATACATAGACAATACAAGTCCGTTTTCTTCCGTAGATGTGCGTCCGCCTGCCACCTCCTCCTCCTCCTCGGCCCCCCACCCTCCCCATCCCGAGTGCAACGGAGAAGCCAAGAAGAAGAAGAAGAAAACCCTGACCTGGGAGGAGGGCGACCGGCTGGAGGAGGCGCCGCTGAGGATGCTGAGGGGCGCCTCCGGGATGATCTTCCACGCGGACAACGACTTCGTCTTCATCGTCTTCTACGACGACGAGAGCGACGATGACGTCTTCGCCGCCGCGGAGAAGGTGGAGGTGCAGCACGCTCAACCCGCATCCTCCTCCCTGAGGTTCGAGGCCGTCACCTTCGACGCGGAGAAGCTCCTCGAGCCCGTCTACCTGGGCGAGAGCAGCTGCACCTTCGCAGCCTACAACGTGAGTACATACCAGTCCAAACCACCTATTAATACTTCCAAATCACCCAAAAAAACACCCCACACTTTTTTCGATGATTTGGAAGTACTAGTACGTAGTACACTACTGTACGTACGTATAGTTACATGTACCGGTACTATTAGGTGGTCTACATATAAAGGTACTAGTATCCGTGTTGCAGATCAGACTGAAGGGCAACAGGGTGACGGCCAGAGACATGATGACTCTTTAAGATGCATATAGAAGTAAATAGAATCTTTTTTTTTTGTTCTCTCATCATTAACATCAAGGATTGATGTGTACCTATGCGTGGATAAAGAAACTTTTTTTCTTTTTGATGTCCAGAATCGATGCTCGAACTACGCGTACCTACCCACTATCTTGCGGTAACACAATTAACCTGAAGAATTCGTGGTCGTTGTTTTTTCCCTATTAACAGAATAAATCGTCGAAACAATAATTTTTTTGTGTGTCCAGCTTACTTAAAGGCTATATATTTGACAACAGAAAACAAAATTTCTTGTTTCTTTTTTTTATGCTCGAGGCGGCATCTTTTCGCGCGCACGCTCCTTCCTCTGCAGCTTCTCCTCGGCTCATTTCAATAAAATACCATTCGTGTTTCCATTTTCCACCCACCCGCGCCCATTTCATGGCGCGCGCAGTCCCTAGTACAGTACAGTTGTAGTAGCATGTAGGTGGTATCAAACGTACGTAATAGTAATAGCGCATGATTTTTTTTCTTTCACGTTTCCAGAGAAAAGTCGAGGATTATTCATTCTCCTGCCCCTTTTCTTCTTCCTTCCTCCATTGGAGCAGAAACACGTTCCTATAGAGTCTCCACAAATTTTGAAAGTTGGTCCTGCGGCGTCATGGTGGCCTGAGGGCCGCCGCCGCCGTCCTGCTCCTGTCCACCGGAGCCGCCCATGCCGCCCAGGTTGGGCGCCCCCTGCATGTTCATCTGGTTGCCGGCGCCGCCGCCCATCTGGGCGCCGCCCTGCTGGCCGAGCATCATCTGGCTGCTTCCCATGTCGTCCCCGCCGGCGCCGGCTCCGCCCGCGGCCGCACCTCCGCCGCCGGCGCCGCCGGCCATCGGGTGCCGCGGGGAAGGGATGGGCTGGTTCCGCGGGCTGTGGATCATCTGCACCCCTGCACCCGGTGGGCCCCCGGGGCGCGGAGAGGGCCCCCCGGGACGAGGGGACGCGCCCGGTTGTGGCGACCGGACGGGCATCCCTCCGGGCGGCGGGCTGCGCACCTGCGACAGCATCTGCTGGGCCGAGTTAGGTCCCATCATGCCCTGCGGCGGCATCATGCCCTGGGGGTTGAACTGCCCCGGCTGCATGTTTATGTTCCCTCGTGAGTAGGGCGGAGCGGGCTGCTGGAAGTTCGGTCCCTGGAAGTTGCCCGGCTGTTGCTGCTGCTGCTGCTGAAGGTGTATGGCCCGGAAGCGCTGTTGCATCATCTGCTGCTGCTGCTGGTTCATCGGCTGCTGCTGCCCCATGGAATTCTGCTGTTGCTGCTGCTGGTTGCCCTGCATGTTGCCCTGCATCATCCCCTGGGCCATCTGCCCGCCCATGTTCCCACCCGGCCCGCCTCCCATGCCGCCGCCACCGCCGGCGCCGCCACCAGCAGCAGGACCACCCCCTTGCTGGCCTTGGCCTCCCGCCGCGATCATGGCTCCCTGGCCGCCCTGGTTTCCGCCCTGCTGGTTCTGCTGTTGAGTTCTCTGCTTGATGAACGCGGCCATCAGGCTGGGGTTGGACTTGAGTATTGTGAGAACCTGTCGAGAAAAAAAAAGTATCTGTTAGATACGGGTCCAAAACACGATGGGTCCAAAACTCCTCTCACCTGTTGCTGCTGCTGGTGCGACGACGGCGACTTCAGAGCCTGTATGAGCTGCTGCAGGCTCTGCATGGTGGGCCTCGTCCCTCCCGCGCCTGTTGCACCGCCTTGCACCGGCGGGCCTCCCACCTGCTGCTGGGCGCCCATTGGGCGCTGCTGCTGTTGCTGCATCGGGTACCGCTGTGGCTGCTGGATCTGCCACTGGCCCTGGTTCATCATCCCCTGCGGATGCGGGCTCATGCCCTGCACCATCTGGCCCATCTGACCCATGACCTGCGGGTTGCCCTTGCCGAAGCTGTTGGCCTGGTTCGACTGTCGGTGAGCCTCCTCCTGCACCTTCTTAACGGCCTCCAGGACGTTGGGTCCGGGTCCGCTGGGCGGCTTCCCGCCCCCGTGCATCATGCCCATACCTCCTCCAGGCTGCTGGACCCCCATGCCGGACGGTCCCGCTTGCATGTGCTGCTGCTGCTGTTGCTGCTGCTGTTGACCCATGGCAGAGTTCTTGTCGTGCGTGGGCGTGGAGGTTGGCGTGATCCCCAAGCTCTGGTTCATGCGAGCGATCCGCCGCCTCATCATCGCCGCCTCCTGCAGCCTCTGCTGCAACTGTTGCTGCCTCAACTTCTGCTTGATGTTGAGGCAGAAAGGGACCGGGCACTTGGCCTCCTGGCACAGCTTGGCGTGGTAGCAGCAGAGAGCGATAAGTTGCTTGCAGATTGGGCAGCCGCCGTTTGTTTTGCGCTTGCACTGCTTGGTGTGGGAAACTACCCGCTTCATCTTATGACAGCTCGGCAGCCTGAAATAATAATACAAGGACTTTTTTCTGGCTCTATGAAGCAATCAGTGATTATCCAGGTCTACTACTGGCTTATTGTGTCCTTTGAGACCTTAATGTTAAGCAGTAAAAAGCGTCTTAAAAAAAAACCCACCCTGTATTGCTAATGCCAAACTAGCTTTCCGACCAAAATTCCAGATGACGATTAGGATCAAGAGATAATATCACTTGCAACCAACCGCAAAACGTACCTGCAGTTTGCGTCCCTGCACTGGCATGCGTGCACGAGGGACTGAATGCACCGCTGGATGGACTGCTGCCGGACTCCCGGGTTGTTGGCCGCGCCGCCTCCCTCCGAGCCGTCGGCGTCGAGCCCGAAGCCCAGCTTTTCCATGTTGTGCGGGTGACCCTCTTTCTTGTAGCAGTCCACGCACAGGTCGAAGTCCTCGCACTGGGTGCAGTGGTAACGCGTCTCCACGCTCTTGTCGCACGTGTTGCAGGTATACACGAACTTGTCCTGGCCCTGATTTTTTAAAAAAAAAAAAAAAACGTTAAGAATTCCGTTAAAAGGAACAAAGGATATGAGCGACCCCCCTTTAATAAAAAAAAAATTCTCGCCAACTTTCCATACCTGCGTGTGCAGTTCGTACAGGAGCACCATTGACGAGAATTTACACCGCCTCAGACTGGAGAACTCGAGGTGCTTCTCCCTGGCCATCGTCAGGAAGGCGTCTCGACCGTCCATCAGGTCGCAGGACATCAACGGGTCGGGATCCTTGATAGTGGGGGGAAAAGAAAAAAAAGAGCTGCAATTATGACCCGTGTAAAAAAAAAAAAAAACCTTGGCAACTTTATCGCACCTGGATGGGGCTCAGACTAGCCGCGCTTTGCGCAGAGTGAAGTCTGATGGTGAAGAACACTTCCTTGTGCTTCTCCATCGTGGCGAACACCTGTGGCACGCAACGAAAAAAAAAACAGCCATGAGCAAAAAGTTCAAATCGCACATACATAGCATCGCAGGACTCCCACTCACTTTCTGCGTGAGATCCCCTCCCGACCCCTGCGAGTTCTTCTTCTGGTTCTTCCTCTGCTGGGAGCTCTTCTTCTTCTTCTGGTTCTTCTTCTTTCCTCCCTTCTTCCCCCCGTCGCCGGCGCCGCCCGCCGCTCCGTCCGGTCCGGCGTCGTCTCCGTCCGCGCCGGTGCCGTCGTTGCTGGCCGCGGCCGCCTCCGCCGCGGCCAGGCGCTCCTGCTCCTCCATTTCCTTCTTGCGCGCCTCCTCCTCCTGCTCCAACTCGCGGATATTCTCCTCCAGCACGTTGGGCCAGAAGTCGCCCTCGAAGTAAGGAAGCTCTGCGGGGCTCTGGAGGTTGTCCTCCAGCGCCTGCTTGTAGATGTCCTTGTAGTCGAGGACAATGCGCTCGATGATGCCCTTGTCAAGCATCTTTTTGTACCATTCCTGCAGTCTTTTTGGCTTAGGGATTTTTTGGTCCGGCGGGTGACAATGGAAGATGTAGTCGTCTCCCTCGCTGGGCGGGCACGCCCAGATGTGGGCGAGCGTGTAGCCCAGCTTCTTCATGTAGTCGAGGTAGCCGAGCAGGATCTCGTGGTAAACGGAGGTGCGGAAGTGGCGCGGCTTGAAGAAGTGCACCGAGTCGAGATAGGCGATGTACACCCTGCAAAAACGTGGGACGATAATAGTTCAAGGTCGACCGCCCGTAACTGTTGGATGGCCGCCTTTAGACAAGACGACGTAAACGCGTACCTGCGAGTATTTGGCGCTGGGGAGTCCGAGCCGTATTCCTGGACGTGCATGCCGAAGAAGCAGACGTCGACGCCGTCGATCTCCTCGAAGGCAAACATGGCCCGAGCGCGGTAGGGAAACGTCTCGTTCATCGTCCCGTTGTCCACAAATCTCTTCTTCATCCCCTGCTTGACCTCGACGGTCTTGTCTCCGGAGTAGACCACCCTGATGTAGACCTCGCCGGAGTCCGCCTCCTTCTTGCGAAGAAAGTTGTTGACCCTGGTCTCAATGTAGGTGGCGAGGCGGGTGGTGGGCAGCCGCTTGGCCGTAAACCGGTTCTCCTTGCGCTTGGTCCCGCGCCGCTTGTGGCAGTTCTCGCAGGTGAAGCCGTTAGGCCAGATGGAGTTGTAGTGGAGCACGCAGACCTGGTGCAGCTTGCGGCCGCAGTCGTCGCACGTCACGAACTTCTCTCGCTCCAGGTGGTCGTTCTTTTTCTCGATAAAGTCGGTCTTGGCGACTTGCCTACAGAGGAGAATAACAGGGAGTTAATTTTGTTACAGGAGGTACTTTTTAGTACGTTTAATTTTTTTTCCTTACGTGGTGTGTTGGGAGGGGTCGTCACAGAGGGAGACCATGTCACCCTGGATGTCATTAAAGCACTTAAGACAGAAGCAATATTTGTCGGAGAAGAGAGCCGGCGAAGGATTCCTGGAAGTGGACAGAGGATGGTTTTAATCTGCTAATTAAAAAAACTCCTTTTCTATCAGGATAGAGAATAACTCACTTGTTTTCGTACACGAAAAACTTGGCATCCCTGGCGATTGTGCAGATGGTGTTCTGCTGACCGTAGCAAACCAACGTCTGTGGGCTGTACGTGTACTTGCGGCCGCAGCAGTACCCCAAGTTGTGCATCACAGGGTCGATCTCAGCCTCGAATATCTCAGACAGCTGTGTAGACGAAAAAAAAACCAAAAAGGGAAGAAAAAACCTTTAAGAAGGCTGTTCGCAAACAAACAAACAAAAAAATCCCAACCATATTGCTTATCTTACCTTTGTACAATACTTGTAGACTCTGGACGTCTTTCTGTTGTAGACCCAGGCGTTCTCGAACATGAGCCAGATGTCGTCGACAAACTCCCAGGGGTCCTTGTAGACGCCGTTTTCCAGGTTGCGGCGGATGGACGACATGTCCATGGGCTTCTTGATGATCTCGAAGTAGTCGGGGATGCCCAACTCGTTGGGGTCGACAGGCGTGCGGAAGGGCACGGATTCGGGATCCTGCTTCCACATCTTGGTCAGCGGCGGCTCCAGCGCCTTCTTTAGCTCCTCCGCGGTGAACGAGACCTTGTTGGCGCCCTTTGGCTCCAGCTTCTTAGGAACAACAGCCGTCTTGGTGTCCTCCTTTCCCGGCTCCGTCTTTATCTCCTTCTTGATCTCCGGCTTGATGCCGCCGCCGCCTCCGCCGGGCCCGGAGGTGTCCATGGCCGGCGTACCGCCATCCGATACCTCTTTCTTGATGTCCGCCTCCTGTTTGATCTCGAATTTGATTCCCCCGCTGCCGCCGTCGCTGCCCTGTCCAAGATGACCCTGTTGTTGTTGCTGCTGCTGTTGCTGTGGCTGCTGTGACTGCTGCTGTTGTTGTTGCTGCTGCTGCACACCTCCTGGACCGCTCATGTGGCTGGGCATGAGCCCCGGGAGGGTCTCATTGGGGAGCTTGCTGGCCAGGGACCCCGCCACCTTGTTGATGGTGGCAGGATTGGGATCACTGACGGGCGTCTTGGCCAACTGCGAGCGGAGGATGTTGTTGCCACCACCTCCAGGTCCGCCCATCTGATGCTGTTGCTGCTGTTGTTGTTGCTGCTGCTGCTGTGGCTGCTGCTGCTGCATGGGTCCGGGGGACGTCAGATGCTCCACGAGTTTGGAAGGGCCACCGTGCTGTCGCTGCTGTTGTTGCAAGTTGTTGCTCTCCAACTGGTTCCTCAGCATGGGGTTGTTTCCCGAACTGCTCGTCCCAGCGGCGCCACTTCCGGCCACGCTTGTCACTGGCTCCAGGTTACCGATAGGCTGGTTGGGAAACACAGCCCCGTTGGGGCCCGTGGGTCGCACGCCGGCCGGGTTCATCGGGCGCATGATGCCAGGGTTCTGCATCCTGTTGAGACCCATCTGGTTTTGGGGTTGCTGATTCAGCGACTGCTGGGCTCCAGGTGGGACTTGCTGCTGTTGCTGCTGCTGTTGTTGTTGAGGTCCTTGCATCTGTTGCCCAGCTTGAAGCTTCCTCTTCTGTCTTTTCTCCTCCAGTTCCTTTTGAATCTTGTAAATTTTCTCCGCCAACAAGTGATAATACTCGGACTGCAAAAAGAGGAGAAAAAACGTGTACTGTATGCAAAACTTAACAGTAACTATAGAAGCTTACGTACGCGTACAAATGCGAGTGCGTTTTCAGATCAGGCCACATTAAATGGTTTTTTTTCTACTCTCACCTTTGAGTTCGCTGCGCTATACATGTCCCCCTCAACCTTGCGAGCGTAGGCGACGAGATTATGCATTCGCCGGTCAAGCATTGCACTAGGATCCGGAGTAGGAAAGATGGCTTGGACCCTGGAAAGAACAACAGTGCATTTTCTGCCTTTCCCAAACTGACCCCGCATTGCCCTGACTCACAGTTTGTGGACGAGGTGGTTGCGGAGATCTTCGGTGACGGAGCTGTGCCACTCCTTGAATGACGTCATCGGGGTGGCGGACACGGCCTGCAGGTTGTTGGGCAGCCTCACGGGCTCGCTGTTCCCCTCCATCAGCTCCTGCGCCAACTGACTCGGGCTGTTCCGGGCGCCTGCGGGACCGGCCTGCGAGGACGGAGGCGGGTTGAACACCGGGGCACCTTGCGGCTGCTGCTGCTGTTGCTGCTGCTGCTGCTGGCTGTTGGCGGCCGCTCCGCTGTTGCCGCTGTTGGCGGCGTGGTTCGGCGGCAGGTTTGGTCGGATGTTCGGCGACGGGCCGGGGATCCTCGGCCCCCTCGGCCCGGCCGCGACCCCGGGAAAGGGAGGACCGCTCCCACCGGCGCCCGCACCTCCGGACGGCAACAGCCCGAGCGCCTCCTTGGCCCGCTGCATGCTTTCACTGGAAGGGGCGTTGGACGGGGTGGCGTTGGCGTTGGAGTGGAGTTGCTGCTGCTGCTGTTGGTTGTTGGGACTGAGAAGCACGGGTAGCGACGGGGGCCCGTTCGAGTTGGCGGTGGAAGTGTTTGGCTGCTGCTGATTGATCATCTGCTGCTGCTGTTGCTGACCGGCGTTGGCGTTTGCCGCCGTCCTCCGCTGGTTGCTGTCGGCCTGCTTGAGTGGAAGACACACAGGACAGTCCGGCCTGTTGCAGTGCTTCCAGTGGGCTATGATCTGTCTTGAGCTTGAGCAGTGCGCCACGGGGCAGGTCTTTCCGGCCTGGCAGGACGTCATGTGGTTGAGGACGCCCTTCATGGTGCGGCAGTGGGGCAGGTTGCACTGCACGGCCTGACCGCCGCTCTGGGAGATCTCTCGATCCCGCCTCTGACACTTGTGGGCGTGGAGTAGAAGCACTAACTGTTGCTGGATAAGCTTTCGCTTCTCCGGGTCGGCGGACGTGGGCGCAGGTGGGCCGCCACCGCCAGGGCCAGCACCGCCAGCACCTTGCGAGCCAGCAGGGGTTCCTAAGACGTTAAAAACTTACAGCAATCGGCCGGAGAAAACCCTAATTACAGTCTATTTTATAAATTTGACCTGACATCAACATTGAAGTCACTGGAACGTGTGATTCATTTAGGTTACAAGTTTCCTTCTTTTGTAAGCATAAATTTTTGGGAATCTACTCATACCCTCATACAATATGGCTGCTACAATTAAATGCAACTGCGCACGGTCTTTAAACATGTGTTCCAAACGGGGGAGCTTCGAAACACCATCTACTTACCAGCAGGCTGATTCAGCTGCTGCTGTTGCTGGGGCTGCTGCTGCTGCTGAGTCTGCTGCTGGTTGGGACCTCCGAGGTTCGGCTGTTGCTGGTTGATCTGCACCACCCCCTCCATTTTGTTGGGGTACCTGGGAGGCAGGTTAACGGGGCCGGGCTGTTGCGGAGGAGCAGGTTGCACCTGCTGATTCATCACGGGCGCGTTCGGCTGCACCATGCGTTGTTGCTGTTGCTGCTGTTGCACCTGCATGGTTCCTCCCGCCGACGTGTTGATGACGGGGCTAGCTCCCATGAACTGCTGCGGGGGTCCGCTAGACACCATCACGTTCTGCGGCGGCTGCATTCGGACATTGGCCATGCGTGCGTTGACCATGGGGCGCTGCTGGAAGGGCTGCATCATGATCGGCGGACGGTTGGGCATCATTATCTGCTGCTTCTGCATCATGGGCCCGCCGGGCTGCTGCTGGTTCTGCTGCATCCCCATCGGGTTCATGGGCATGTTCCCCATGGGCCGCTGCTGCCCGGGCATAATGTTGCCATTGTTAATGGTTGTCACGGTGTTCATGTCTCCGCTGGACACAGGCATGCCGACGGACATCATGGGCCCGTTGGGCATGTTTGGCTGCTGCGGGGGCCCCTGCTGTCCCTGCATCTTGTTCGGCCCCCCGGTAGTGAGCGCGTTTACGAGATTGATGTTCGGGTTCCCGGCCATGCTCACCACCTGTCCGGGCTGCGGCGGCCTCAGCTGCTGGATGCCCTGCTGCTGTTGCTGCTGCTGGGGCACGCCCATCTGGGTAGAGGTCACGACGGAGTTCACCATGTTCATGTCGGCGCTGGAGGCGATGCCGTTCGGCATGATGTTGCCGTTGGGCCCGCCGGGGCGGACCGTTCCCGGTCCCTGTCCAGTACCGCCGGGCCCCGCCTGGGGCTGCTGCGGGGCGGCGGGGACGCTCTGCGGTCCCGGGCCGCCGCCCGCGTTGCTGGGGGCCGCGCCGGAGCTGTTGCTCTGCGCGTTGTTGCCCCCAGAGCTGTCCCCCATGTCAAAGAGGAGCTCATCTGGGAGAGTGTCATTGAGCTTGTTCAGGATGTCTGTAAGCAAGGGTAAATTTCCGTGAGGAACACACGTCACCAAACTTTCCACAATAACTCAAAGAACCACGAGATCGACCTTCCCCACCCTTACCTTCGTCGAGACGTGGTTTCTTGCTGAGCGGCCCGTCCTCCATGGTGGTGGAGATTGGGTCCCGGACGCCTCACCAAGAGAAGACTCTCTCTTTCTCTCTCTCCTACCGCTACATCTCCACTCTGGTGGACGAAGGAAGCTCCTCTCCACGGTCAGAGGATCCCTCACCTCCCAGATCCCGAGGATGGAGGGGGAGAAGGAGAAGGGGGCAGAGGCGATATGACGATCCTCTCTCTTCGCTTTTTTTCCCTCCCCTTCTCTTCTGCTGCCGCTGCTGCTGCAAAGGGAGGGGGAGGGGGGAAGGCGAAGGGAGGAGGAGGAGGAAAGGAGGGAGAGAGGGAGGGAGGGCGAAAGGCGAAGACGGGTGAGCCGGATTCCGGGCCGGATTTCTCCGGATTCGAGCTAACAAGTCGGTTCCGGTCACTAAAGGTCTCCTGTCGGGGACGGCCGGAGCTGCAAAAGTCACTCTCTGCGCTCCCCTCTCCGGGGGCTCCTTCGGTCCCCACGGGGCCTCCCGAGTCGGCCTCTTGGAGACGTCGCCCTCCCCCTCCCGCGCGAGGCCGGGAGCGCCGACTTTGGGCGAGCAATCCTCGTCCCGGTCCGACCCTCTCGGCCCGGGACCTGTCCAATCCGGGAGATGGGGCCTCGGGCCGCCTCCCGACTTTAGTGGTCCCCGGTCGCCGGCCGCCTCAATCCGGGGCTCCGGGCTTCTGAAGACCGCGGGTGCGGGGTCCCCTCGCAGCGTAAAATGGCGACGCCACTGGCAGACTGAAGAAGAAGGGAGAGGGAAGAGAGGGGGAGAGAGAGAGAGAGAGACGCTCAGCTGGGAAGGGGGACAGAATTGCCAGACGGGGGAAAACTTTGCAGGACGGGC
>JAAUYM010081705.1_pt1 | contig 11728 bp, 8 predicted proteins | sample 7278001 | NCBI WGS metagenome assembly JAAUYM01 (sample SAMN14350224, study PRJNA611818) | marine sediment metagenome | isolation source: surface marine sediment (1.8m) | place: French Polynesia: Moorea | collected 2018-08
GCACCACTTTACTGGGATCTAATTCTGTATATTCTAAGTCTCCTTTCGCTGCTAAACGGGTTGAGCGATTGATTGTTTCATAGATTTTATCTAAGATACCATTGTGACGAATTTCTTGTAAAAATTCTGCCCTTTCTTTGACATCTAAAACGTTTTGTAATGCCCTCTCTGTATATTCAGCATCCGCTTCACCTGAAACTGCATTAACTAAATCATAATCAATCTTGAAATCGTCTTGTAATAGGGTTTGTATCCGTTGGATAAAGAAGGTTTGTAATGCTTCTAGGGGAGACTCTTTATCACCGTGATCTGCCATAAATGCTTGACAACCTTGTAATAATAATTGAGATAAATTAATCGGTAATTGAGCTTCCCAGGTAATAGTAATGATAGCATTAGCAGCCCGTCTGAGGGCAAAAGGATCACCGGAACCAGTGGGGATCATTCCTAAACCAAAAATACTAATTAATGTATCTAAGCGATCGGCAATACCTACTACTTGACCAGTTAAAGTTTTGGGCATAATATCATTAGCCCCACGGGGTAAATAATGTTCAAAAATACCTTGAGCAACTTGTTCTGATTCTCCACTAGCTAAGGCGTATTTTTGCCCCATTACTCCTTGTAATTCGGGGAATTCATAGACCATTTGTGTCACCAAATCAGCCTTACATAAAAGGGCTGTACTGTCAATTTCTTCTTGTTCTTTTTCACTAATTTCTAACTGTTCGGAAATTTGTTGCGCCATGTCCATGATGCGATCGACTTTGTAGCGCATGGTTCCTAATTCTTTTTGGAAGGTGACGTTTTCTAGTTGGGGCAAATAACTATCTAAGGGTTCGTCACAATCAGACGTATAGAAGAATTGTGCATCGGCTAATCTGGCTCGAATGACTCTTTCATTTCCTTGAGCAATAATATCTTTTTTGTTCGGATCGCCGTTGGCAATGGTGATGAAATTGGGTAGTAGTTCCTGCTCTGATTTTTTCACCGCAAAATATCGTTGATGCTTGACCATTACAGTAATAATAACTTCAGTGGGAAGGTTTAAAAATTCTGGGTCAAACTTTCCGGCTACGGCCGTGGGATATTCTACGAGGTTGATGACTTCTGTTAATAAGTCTTCAGGAAGATCGGCTTTTCCTGTTAATTGTTGGGAGATAGTTTCGATGTCTTTTTCAATAATTTGCTGACGGTGTTTGGGGTCAACTTCTATGTATGCCGACCGCAAGGTTTCTACATAGTCGGCTGCTTGCGCAATAGTAACAGTATCTGGGTGTAAAATTCGATGACCCCTCGATAGGCGATCGCTGGTAATAGTGCTATCTCCATTAACGATTTCTAGGGGTAAGATTTGCTGATCACATAAGACAACTAACCAACGAATAGGACGAGAAAATCTTAATTCTCCATTACCCCAACGCATGAAGCGTCTACCTTCTAAGCTATTAATCCAAGTTGGAATTAATTCTTGTAAAATTTCTTTGCTTTGTCTTCCTTTGATCTTTTTTTCGATAAAAATAAAGTCACCTTTATCGGTGGGACGAATTTCTAAATCATCGAGGTTTACTTCCTGTTTTCGGGCAAACCCTTCTGCTGCTTTGGTTGGGTTTCCCTCTTTAAAGGCTGCTTTTGCAGGGGGACCTTTGATGACTTCATCTCGATCTTTTTGTTGTTCTGGAAGTCCAGAAATTAAGATTGCAAGTCGTCTGGGGGTTCCATAAACCTCTAGGTTATCGGGACTTAAAAAGTTTTCTTTTAAACTGTTAGGAATGATCTCTTGCCATTGAGCGATCGCTTCATCAATAAAATCTGCTGGTAATTCTTCTGTACCGACTTCCAATAAAAAGAACATATTGACTTCAATTTGCTAAGTTAAAATAGGTTATGGAGACACATATCCTCTCATCATATCATTATTGGCTTTTCGGATCTATAAAAATTTTTATTTTTAAGATATTTTTTACTTTCAATTATCGATTTTAATCAGTAGGATAGGGAACCCCTATCCTGCATTGATACGTTGAATTTAGAAGACACCCAAAAGGACAGCAGTGGTAAACAAAATAAACATTGCTAGGACAATCATAAAGATTGTGAAATAAGGTGCATGATTAATCTTTTCTAGGTATTCGTGCTTTTTACGATCTTCCTCGCTTAAGGGCTTAAAATACATATCGTGCATGATATCACCTCTCTATTGTACTTATCTCAAGGTTGAAGATGACCTTTCTTTCTTCTTAAACTTCTGAGTCAATGTAAGCCTATTATTGCCTACTTTGAACGAGATTTAGATTAAATGTACACTGATTGATGATCAGGCTCACAACTCAATTATCTTTATGGTGAAATGTCATCAACTTATGACTTCATTGTAAACCCATAAACTTTAATTAGACGTTAACATTTGTTACACAAATAGTCTAACTATTAATCAGTGACAGACATTGCTGTATCTAAATGCTTTATTAAAGTAGCAGGAGGTAAGGGGCCTTTTAGATGACTCCAGGGTAAGATTTGCCCAGTTTTCCAGTTATGATGAACATAATAATCTAAAGGAGGTAATTGTCCTTTTAATTCCTTAAAAGCACGTTTATAACTTCCTAATGAGTCCCCATAAGATCGGGTTAATTGTAACAGTTTGCTCAGACGGCGATCTCCTCTTGATATTAAAGCTTGAATCACTGACCAATTATAGCTTTCTGGACGAAATTCTATGCCTTTTTTAGCCAATTTTTTTTCTAAATATTTAAGTCTTTTTTTCGCTATTTTGTTAACCCCAAACCATTGAAAAGGAGTATGAGATTTTGGAACAAAAGTGCTACATCCAAAAGTTAATCTTAATCCTGGTGCTGCTTTTTTGATAGCTGATAACATCATAATAGTTTGTTCAATATCTTCTTCATTTTCTTCTGGGATTCCCACCATTCCATAGAGCTTGATGTTTTTTAAACCTCCAGCTTTAGCGTTAATAGCTGCTTGTATAATTTCTTCGTTTTCTAATTTTTTGTTGATAATTTTTCTAATTTTTTCGGAACCGCTTTCCACTGCAATCGTTACTGATTTTGTTTGGCGATCGCTTAATATTTTAGCTAATTTTTCTGTTAAAGTATTGGTTCTAACGGAGGCAATACTTACTCTAACATCTTCATATTTTGGTTGATAAAGATAGTCTAACAATTCGTTAAATTCGGGATTTTGTGTAACAGATGCACCTAATAAACCAATTCTCTTGGTGACTTTTAAGCCTTTTTCAATTGCTGGTATTAAAGATGATTCTAAACTAGCAGTCCGAAAGGGTAAAGTTAGATAACTTGCTAAACAAAAACGACACATTTCTGGGCAACTTCTTACCACTTCTACCATGTAAATGTTTTCCCACGCTGCTTTTTCTGTTACCACAGTAGAAGCAGATAAAATATTACCTTTATAGGTTTGTTTATCAACCGTTGAAGGAATCTTATTATCCACAGGTTTAATGGATTTTATTTCACCGTCAGTACTGTTATAAGTTACTTCGTACAAACTGGGAATATAAATTCCTGGAATGGTAGCTAAATGTCTTAATTTTGTTTCTCTATCTTCATATCTAACCATTTTATAAGCAGTAATAAAATCATTAATTAAATTCTCCCCATCTCCCAATAAAATAATGTCAAAAAAATCAGCAAAAGGTTCTGGGTTAGCGGTTAAAACAGGACCACCACCAAAAACTAAAGGATGATTATTATTACGTTTATTTGCCTCAAAAGGAATAGTTAAAGATTCTAAAATATTAAGGATATTAACATAATCTAATTCCCAAGAAAAAGAAAAACCTAATAATTCTGATTTTTCAGGTAAAGACTCTTGAATGTCTGTAAATAAGCGACTAACATTAACATCAGAACGAGTAGCAAAGGTTGCCCAAATAAGTTGATAACCTAAGCTAGTAATTCCCACATTGTAATCATTAGGAAAAGCGAAAATTAAAGGGATTGCATCATTATCAGGAGAAACAGGGTTAAATAATAAACGTTCTTGGTTAAAATAAGTCATCATTTATCAATTTTTTTAGGGTTCAGGTCTATCTTGAATTATAAGCATTTTCTAAGTATTTATTGTATAGCAGTCACCGCATGATTCATGAAATATCTTTTTTATTATTTGTTCTGGAGTTCCCCATTTCCTGTGACCTTTGACTGAAACGTAATTCTCACAACTTATTACTGAGTGCTATATGATAGAGATAATGTTATCAAAAAAGTTAATGTTAATCAACTTGTGGATAAAGTATCACAGGCATATACAAATTAATATCTAGTTGCTCAAAGGTTTAATTTTTTGTTCAATGAAAACACCTCAATATGCTAAGATAAAACAAAAGAAAAGATCTATAATGAACAACTAAATGTCTCAAGCAAAATCCAACTCATTAATCAGTCCTAAATTAATTGTAGGATTAGGCAATCCCGAAGCTAAATACGATAAAACCCGTCATAATATTGGCTTTGAAATCGTGGATATTTTAGCCCAAACCTGGCAATTTTCTTGGAAAGAAAATCGACGTTTTCAGGGAATGATAGCAGAAGGAAAAAGCCGAAATAATCAAAAAATTTATCTGCTCAAACCTTTAACCTATATGAATCGTTCCGGTCAATCCGTGCGAGCCGTAACCGATTGGTATAAACTACAATCAAAGGATGTTTTAGTCATTTATGATGACATGGATCTGTCCATCGGTCGTATGAGAATGCGTCTCTCAGGGTCAGCCGGGGGTCATAATGGCATGAAATCCATTATTTCCCATCTAGGAGGACAAAATTTTCCCCGTTTGCGCATTGGTATTGGTAAATCTAATCAAATAGAGAACACCATTTCCCATGTTTTAGGGCGATTTTCTCCCGAAGAAAGAAAGATTATTGATAAAACCTATCCCTTAGTGGTTGATGCTGTTGACACCTGCTTAAAGGAAGGCATTGAAAAAGCAATGAGCCTCTTTAATAGTCAAACAGTGACTCCATAGGTTATAATGGGGTGTTGTCTATGACTAGATGTTATTGTCGTTTATTAAACGGGAGGGGCAATTGGAGCCTAGATTTATATTAAAAGTGTTATGGTTAGATGCTAACGTAGCGATCGCTGTGGATCAAGTAGTAGGAAAAGGAACCAGTCCTTTAACTGCGTATTTTTTCTGGCCTCGGAATGATGCTTGGCAGCAATTAAAAGACGAATTAGAAGCCAAACACTGGATCTTAGAAGCTGAGAGAATTGAAGTATTAAATAAAGCCACAGAGGTGATTAATTACTGGCAAGACCTGCGCAATCAAGGTAAAAGTATTACCATGAAAGAAGCTCAAGCCAAGTTTACGGAAGTAACTTTTACCGGCAGTAATTAAAAGGAGACAAGAAACAGGAGGTAGGGATATTCAACGTCTTATTCCCTGTTTCTTATTCTCCGGAAATCGATAAACCCGATAATCAATATTAGGGAAAATATTGTCAATGGTTTCGATGCTGTCTAAGAAAGTAGTATTGACTGTTCCCAGTTGAAAATCATCATAAATCTGATTAAAACGGAGAAGATGAGTTTTGGTTCGCTCAACCGCATAGGGAACCATCGTTCCTGTGCGCATAATAAACGCCCAGTCAGAAGCTTGAGCCAATAATAACTCCCGTGCTGCTTGATTCAAAGCCCTTTCTTCCAACGCATCAGCCGGTTCGATATTACCCAATTCTATCATCCGTTCCGTAGCTTCGTGGAGATGGGGATAAATCCAACTATTAGAGTCATTGAGCCAAAACTCATGAAACCCCTTATAACCCCAACTCGACTGAGATAGACGACACAACTGTTGAGTAGAGTTATGACGTAAATAGTCAGCCAAATGCACTAGATCAAAAGTGCTTTGGTCATACCAAGTCTTGCGGAATAAATAATCTAGAAACCAAGGACCTTCGTACCACCAATGACCGAATAATTCTGCGTCATAAGGAGCAACCACAACAGGAGGACGTTGCATCATATTGGCTAAATGGGCAATTTGTTGCTCACGATTGTACATAAAATTGCCAGCGTGTTCAGCAGCCTTTTCTCGGGCCCAATAGGGGTCATAAAGAGCTTTATTCTCCATATTCCCCTGAGTATTGGTAATTTTGTGGTATTTAATCCCCGTATTCTTCCGTTGACCATTGGGCATAATATAGGGCTTAATATAATCGTAGTCAGCTTCCCAACCCAAATCTTTGTAAAACTCCCGATATTCCGGGTCCCCTGGATAGCCCATTTTAGAGGACCAAACCTGACTAGAAGACTCGTGGTCCCGACCAAAAGCAGCCACCCCAGACTCTGTAAACACAGGAGCATAAGTACCGTAACGGGGGCGAGGATGAGCATATAAAATGCCATGACCATCGATAATAAAATAACGCAGGCCTGCCTTAGCCAGCAGTTTTTCCAACCCTTCATAATAGGCACATTCGGGCAACCAGATCCCTTTCGGAGGGCGACCAAAGGCCTCATGGTAATGGTCACAAGCGACCTTAATCTGGGCCCAAACCGCTTCAGGATACATTTTCATCAAGGGGAGATAACCATGAGTCGCCCCAGAAGTCATAATTTCCAGGTTATTGCTTTCTAGGAACTGTTTAAAGCCAACAATTAAATTACCCTTGTATTGTTGCCAAGTTTCACGGATATGGGTAAATTCCTGGTGATAGAATTCAGCTAAATAGCGAATATGGCCATTATGTTGATTATTCTCAATTTCCTTAATCACCAATTCTTGTAACTGAGTGAGATGATTATCATAGCGTTCTTGTAATAAAGGATCTTGTAACATCGACACCAGAGGTGGTGTCAGACTCATGGTCATTTTAAAATCGATCCCATCTCGTTGTAGTCCTTCAAACACTCGCAGGAGGGGAATATAGGTTTCTGTAATAGCTTCATAAAGCCACTCTTCCTCCAGGACATAATCCCGTTCAGGATGCCGAACAAACGGTAAATGAGCATGAAGGACAAGAGCAACATAGCCAAGAGCCATAATCGTTTTAAACCATTACAGTGAAGTTTTTTCCATTAAGCCTTAAGATTAAGTGTAGTTGATTTTATACTATCTTAAGAATCTAGACTAGAATAGATAGCAAAAATCTCTTCTTCAAAGAACCTTCTGTCTCTGTCAGTATATAGTATCAAGTTGCAGTGCTAGAACCCCCCAACCATCAAACAAACTCTGAAAGCGATCGGGCTGCATCGATTCAGTTATTGTTGTTTGTCGATGAGCGTCCCAGTTCCCATGAGTATATTCAACCAATCCGAGATTACATCAAAACAGTCAGCCAAGATCATACTTGTCAGCTAGAAGTAATTGAGATTCACGAACAACCCCATCTCGTGGAGCATTTTCGTTTAGTGGCGACCCCGGCCCTGGTTAAAGTGGTACCCGAACCCAGACAAACCTTAGCTGGTAGTAATCTGGTCAATCAACTGAAAAAATGGTGGCCAAAATGGCTATCCTCTTTAGAAGAAAATCATCATCCAGCAGCAGAAAAATCCAACACTGTTGGTTATTCAGGGGAACTCATGCGGCTTTCTGATGAGATATTCCGTCTCAAGAAGGATAAAGAAAACTTGCAAGAGCAACTTAAGTTCAAAGATCAAGTATTAGCCATGTTAGCCCATGATTTACGCAGTCCTCTCACCGCTGCTTCCATTGCGGTAGAAACCCTAGAACTGGCGCAAGATCAAGATGACAGTGATAAAAAGCAAAAACTCATGGCACAATTATTTCATCAAACCCGTAATCAATTTCGGGTCATGAATCGTCTCATTACAGACATTTTACAAGCGTCTAAAAGCATGAATGCTCAGTTGCACGTGCAACACACAGAAGTGTTTTTACCGGGGCTCTCAAAAGAAATCGTGGCACAATATAACGGATCATTAAGGGAAAAATCTTTAACATTAATTCAAGATATCCCTCAAGACGTACCCCCAGTCTATGCCGATGAAGAATTAATCCGTCAGGTGATTGTCAACCTAATCGATAATGCGATTAAATATACACCAAGGGGCGGAGAAATTACCCTATCAATTCTCCACCGCACCAGTCAAAAAGTACAAGTCAGTGTCTGTGATACAGGGCCTGGCATTCCCGAAGAAAAACAGGAGCGTATTTTTGAAGGCCACTTCCGCTTGCAACGGGATCAAGGAAAAGAAGGGTATGGATTAGGGTTAGCTTTATGTCGTAAAATTATTCGTGTCCACTACGGCCAAATTTGGGTTGATAGTGTACCAGGACAAGGTAGTTGTTTTCATTTCACATTGCCTGTTTATCGTTAAGGATAAACATGGGTAATCTCTGTAATAGAGGTGTATTTAGATTTACTCCACTGACTCGAAAAGACAATATTCGCTCAACCATTCAACCGATATGCGTAAAGCTTTAATTATCGTCAATGCCCAGGTGAAAGCTCAAGGTACTATGTATTTAGCTTCTCCTGCAACCGAGAAAATGGTTATGGCACTTGAAGCAGCCATTCATGCTACCTCTCCCTCAACTCAGGTGGAAGTGATGGCCACAGCCACGTTATGGTCAAAAAAGGCTGATCCTCCCAAACCTGATCCTGATATTATTTATTGTCCCCTGACTATCGAAGTCCCTAACTGGCTGCCATTTCAGGGACAAAAAATTTACCAAGACTGCAAAAATGTCAAGGCCAGAAGACAATGGGTCGACAAAATGTTAGGCTACAAAACCAGTATTGGTTCTGCTTGGTTAGGAGATTTGTGGCTACCCATCGCTGTGACTCCCAAAGAATTAATTTATGGGGAAATTATTGGAGAAGGGGCATTTCCTAATTCTTATGAACAACCCATTTCCTTGAAGAAGTCCTTACTTCGTCCTTTACATGAGTTAGCACAAGGGTTATTAGAGTCCCTAGATGCCCCTCCCTCCTTGTATTTATTACAATTTCGCCTCAAAGGTCAAAATATTGTTTTTGATCGTTTATGGCCCTTCCCGGCTGCCCCTGCGATCGCTTCTTTGACATACCCACACCCCAACTTATTCAGTTGTTATTGGCACTGTTTGACCCATCAACCCCTTCCTAGTTTGACGGCAAGTCCTTCTTAAGGGGTTATAACCCAATTATAACCAATTGTTAAGGGTAGTCTTAATTAACTTGAGCGATTTTGGAACATTAAGTGGGTATTTCGTTATATTAAAACCGAAAATATACCCCTTGATGATTTCAAGGTTATATCATGACTACGTTCACCCGCTGGATTCTTGCACAAGAAACCCCACCAGCAAACTCAATTGTTGATCCTGCTTTATTGACTAAACTCTTTTCTGATGGTTGGACTTTACTACAAAGTCTGCTCATCCTGCTAGTTGGTTGGATTATCGCCTCTATTGTCAGAGGTGTTGTCAAAAAACTTCTCCATAGTACAGAAATCGATAATCAAATCGTTCGTTGGATTACTGGGGATGATTCCTCTGAAAATTCCATTCCCATCGAAAAATGGCTATCGGACTTCGCCTATTGGCTGATTATTCTGTTTGCTGTGGTTGCTTTCTTAAACGCCCTGCAACTTGAGGCGGTTTATCAACCCCTCAATGCTCTTCTCGGAGAACTTACTGGTTTCTTACCCAAACTATTAGGGGCTGGTATTCTCTCAGCCATTGCTTGGTTATTAGCTACTCTAGCCAAGATGCTCATCACTAAAGTTTTAGGGAGTTTTAATCTGGAAGAAAAGTTAGGGGAAGGCAATGAACAGATATCTGTGTCCCAAACCATTGGTAATGCAGCTTACTGGTTTATTTTCCTACTCTTTTTACCCTCCATCCTTAGTACCCTTCAGCTTGAAGGTACCTTAGTTCCAGTACAGGGACTCTTAGACCAAATTTTAGCTATTATCCCTAATGTCCTGGGAGCGGTTATTATCGCTGCTGTGGGTTGGGTTGTGGCGAAAATTGTTCAAGGGGTCGTGAGCAGTTTATTGGCGACAACACCCATTAATCAAGTAGGGGCAAAATTTGGCTTATCCACTGAATCCTCTGGTAACTCCTTATCCAATATTATTGGCAACGTTGTTAAGGTTTTAATTTTAATTCCTGTTGCTATTACCGCTTTAGATGCGCTGCAAATCCAAGCTATTTCCCAACCGGCAACGGAAATGCTCAATCAAGTGTTAACGCTCTTGCCGAAATTATTGGCAGCGACACTGGTGTTAGGATTAGCTTATGTTGGGGGACAATATCTCTCAGACATGGTAAGCAATGTCTTAGGTAGTGTGGGCTTTAACAACATTTTTCAATGGTTGGGTATCGCTCAAACCCCCCAAACTACAGAAACCACTACTGAAGACTCTGCTACCGATCAGACTAGAACTCCGTCACAAATTGTCGGTATTATTGTTTTAGTGGCGGTGATGTTGATTGCCTCTTTAACGGCGGTAGATATTCTCGAAATTGAAGCGTTAAGAGCAGTGGTTGGTACTTTATTAGCGATCGCTAGTCAAGTGTTGGTTGGATTGGCTGTTTTGGCGTTGGGACTCTATTTAGCCAATCTTTGTTTTAATTTAATTACCCACTCAGGCACTCGTCAAGCTAGATTTTTGGGTCATACGGCTCGTATTTCTATTCTTGTCTTTGTCGTTGCTATGGCTTTACAACAGATGGGTATTGCTCCCAATATCGTTAATTTAGCTTTTGGCTTATTAGTGGGAGGCATTGCTGCAGCTATTGCTTTAGCTTTCGGTTTAGGAGGACGAGAAGTGGCTGCTGAACAACTCCGCGAGTGGTTAAATAACATCAAAGAAAATTAAAATTTGCTCTAAGTATAGTTAATTCAAATAGAAATGAGACAAAACGTGCATACTGTATTGTCACCATAGTGAGCAGGATGCTCACACTACTCTGTCTCAAACTTATTTGAAACGACTATAAGAAAAGCATTAACTACCCCAACTATAATTTTTAATTTGGTTGGGGCTTTATTTTTTGTATCTTTGATTAAAGGATATAAACTTTATTGCTTTACTGTTTTCATTAATCTCGTTCTTAGCTCTAGAGTTTCTCTATTTTCGCCTCTCCCCTCTTCCTGACATCGAAGCTTCTGCACGAGAAAAGCTAGATGAGTGGCTTAGTAGCGGGTCTTCCACAGTAACCCGAATCAAGTTAGAGGTTTTTTACCTCGAATGTTTTTATGGGTATGTTCAGTCTCAGATCGAAAATGTTTTTCTAGAGTTGCATTCTATCGACTAAAAACACTTTATTGTAATCTCTAAGTCTGCTGTGAATTCATAGAGTTTCTTCTAGAAGACAAAAACCTGTACAATTCTAGACATACCTATACATAATGTCTAGGATATTTCATCTGCGCCAGGAAACTTGCCAGTTCATTAGACCATAGATTCAGATATAATAGAACATAAGATAAACAATGGTCATCTATGTACGCAATCAAAAGGGAATTAAAGCTAAATAATCAAGAAAAGAGCTTTTTTGCTGGCTGTGCTGGCTTTTCTCGCTTTGTGTACAATCATGGATTATCTCTACTCAAAGCCACTTGGGATATTCCCGAAATTTCTGGTAGTGACTCAAAACGGTTAGATACTATCAAAAAAGTCTTTACAAACATTACTAAAAAGCAAACAGAATATTTATGGACCAATAAATATTCATCACGGATTTATCAAAATGCTTTTAGAGACTTGAAAAAAGCATTTTCTCGTGGTCGA